>Ga0075425_100008652_pt1 | contig 10805 bp, 8 predicted proteins | sample SoiMethybrSBSTD4_FD_75300 | JGI IMG/M metagenome (GOLD analysis project Ga0075425, IMG submission 75300) | Bulk soil microbial communities from a Populus tree surrounding site in Tennessee, USA - Soil MetaG P. TD hybrid SBSTD4 | ecosystem: Environmental > Terrestrial > Soil > Tree plantation...
CAGCGACCCTTATATTCCGAGGTTGCACAAAATGCGGCACTACGACTTCTCTCATATGTCGTCAGTACCACTCACCGAAGATGTGTTGAAGAGCCACGATGTCGCGCTGATCACGACAGACCACACGAACTTTGATTATCAGTGGATCGTGAATCATTCGAACCTGGTGGTGGATACGCGAAACGCGACGCTAGGAGTGACACGAGGCCGCGACAAAATCGTACAGGCATAAATTCGGGATTCCTGTTAAAGCGTGTGGACCTGAGCGATGTTGTGCTCCCAGGTCTCATACCATTCGATAGCTTCTTCGAGCCCTTCCCGAAACGTGTAATGCGGCGACCATCCAAGGTGCGCCGCAGCTTTTCCAGAGTCCGCCAGCAAACGATGGACTTCACTGCCCTCCGGCCGGACTCGGTCGATTTTTTCTGAAACGAAGATCTCGACATCAAGAATTGTGGCCACCATCTCGATTACATCGCGAATGCTGTGCTCGACGCCGGTGCCGAGATTGAAAACTTCGCCTTCGATATCACGTGCCGTCCCCGCAAGCGCGAAACCACGAGCGATGTCTTTCACGTAATTGAAATCGCGTGTCGGGGATGTCGAACCAATTTCAATTGCACCCGTTCGCAGCGCCTGCATGATGATGGTTGGAATGACAGCCCTCATCGATTGACGCGGGCCGAAGGTGTTGAACGGCCGGACAATCACGGCAGGGAATTTGAAAGAATGACAATAACTCTGCACGAGATGATCCGCCGATGCTTTCGATGCGGCGTATGGCGACTGCGGATGCAGCCGGTGTGTTTCGTCCATCGGCGTGGTTACTGCCGTCCCATAGACCTCGCTCGTTGACGTGGTCACGAGTCGATCGACGCCAACTTCAAGACATGCATTAAGAATGTTGGCAGTGCCGATCACGTTAGCCTGCACAAAACTGAATGGATGGACGTAGGAGTACGGAATCGCAATGAGGGCGCCGAGATGAAAGACGTGAGTCGTACCCCGGACGGCCTTCTTAACCGCGTCAGGGTCTGTCAGATCCCCATGCACGAATTCCATTTCGCGTCGGATTTCTGACGCGACGTACCGGAGGTTTCCCTCATCACCGCGCGAATTGTAATGAACAAAAGCACGGACGGAAGCGCCAGAAGTAACTAATTGTTCAGCGAGATGGCTGCCAATGAAGCCACTGGCCCCGGTCAGGAGTACCTTTTTGCCCGTGTATTCCAAGCCAAACCTCCCGCCTGGAGAATCGCAAGATCGATGCCATTACTGGAAGTAGGATTCGTCGATTTTGACGGCTGCAGCTTTGACCCTAGGTGTGATATCGGCGTTGACGGCGTCGGCCGTCAATTTTTGACGGATGTCCTCTTTGAGTTCTTCGAACGGCAGGACCTTCTTCTCAGTGACGCGAAGGATATGGAATCCGTATATGCTCCCAACGACCTCGCTGACTTTCCCGACCTGCAATCCAAAGGCAGCCGATTCCAGCGGCCTGTCAATCTGCCCCCGGGCGATCATTCCAAATTCACCACCGAGTGGAGCAGAAGTTGGATCTTCGGAATATTGCTTGGCGACATCTTCAAATTTGGCTCCCTGTAGCAGCTTGGCTCGGACTTCCTGAGCCTTCTTAAATGCCGCTTCATAGGGCAGCCTGACTTTCTTCGGATCCACGTTGGACGGGATGACCGGGCTGCCGCCATTCAGGATGAGAATGTGCCACAGCCGTACTCGCTCGTACTCGGCCATGTGTTCCTTGTAATAAGTCCGAAGCCTGTCGTCGCCGATATGCGCTCCGATTTGCTGGGCGTATTGAACGTAGTAGTCGCGTCGCGCCTGGTATGTTGTGCCGACCGCGATTCCGTTCTTCCTCGCTTCGGTCGAAAGCACCCATATCCGGATTACTTCGTTTAGGAGGTTGCGCCGATTGGCTACAACGGAAAAACGCTGTCGCGAATCTGGCGGGAACGAGGCGAGGATCTGCTGGAACTCACCCGCCGTAATTTTCCAATCCTTCGCGGATGCGATCACACGGAAAGCTGCGTCTTTTTGCGGAACGGTCAGAACAACAAACCAGATAAGCAGGAATTGAAAAATGCTCATTTCAACGTGACCAGCTTGAAAGCTGAGGCCGCGGCCAAGCCATAAAATCCAACGGCTATCCACAACACCGCCGCGAATCCAATCTGCATAGCCAACAGAACGGCAATAATTGATCCAAGAACGGACGCCGATCCGTTTAACGCCCATGCCCAGGGAACCTGCGTTTCGCCGAGCTTTCGAAGGCCCAGAGGAAACAACCGGCCAAGCAGGATGCCAAGGCCGAACAGCGGAAGCGCCAACCACAGTATCCGGACCGAGAGATTGAACCGAAAACCCCACTGAAGCCATACCGGCAGAAACAACACGACGCAGCTAAGCACAATCACCAGCGTGACAACGGAACGCGTCAGTTTCGCCGCATCAACATTTCGTGTGAGCCAACTTCCTGTGCCGGCTCCCAGCAACAACGCACACAGGACAGCCGGAAAAGAATACGTTGGGTGTCCCAGAAACAGAATGGCTTTTTGCATTAATACGGTTTCAACCATCATGAAAGCAAGCCCGATGGACAGAAAATAGATACCGGCAACTTTCCCGATTCCGTTCCGTTGTCGGACCATCAATGGCAAGACAAACGTAAGTGCCGTTAGCACGAGCATGATCAAGCCGACCCCGGATAACAAGAACAAGCCGGCGTTGTTTTTGCGGCTTTCTTCCGGCGTGTTCCAGACCGAGAGAACATCTCGCCATTTCAGTGTGAAAAAGAAAAACGGCTTGTCGTCTTCGGGCGGGCTGATATTGAGCGGGTACGACTGGAAAAACTGATGCCGGTCCTTGCTGTTGATGAGATCGACATACGGATTCGACGAACTCAGCCCGGGGTCGTAGGCCACGTTGTAGCCGCTTACAGAGGAGGCCTCTCGCAATATCTGCAATTCCGAATCTGTGAATGGAGATTTCTTTATCAGAATCACGGCCGGAATACCGCCTCCTTGTTCAAAAGAGGAATCGGTCACAAGGAAGAATCTGGACCGATTGTCGCCGGGATATTTCTTCATCGCCTCGAGCGCGAGTGAGATGACTCGAATCATCTGCTGCGGCTGCCGGAATTCCCAGCGGCCAAGCGTGAGAATGCCGTCGGGAGTCAGGTGCCGGAAGTAAGTTTCGAAAGCCTCGACCGTGTAAAGATAACTCTCACTCAGAGTGAACCCGCCGCCCGACACTGCAGCCCACGTGTCGACCGCATTTTCCTGGATCACATCGTATTGCTCATTGGTCCTTTCGAGAAAACTACGCGCGTCGGCGGTTACGATGCGGACGTTAGGGGATGTGAATAGCCCGCCGGTGAAAGTGAGATATCGATTCATCATCAAATCGTCGACGATGATCGGATTGATCTCTACACCAGTGACGGTGTTTCCTGAAACGAGCGCAGCACCGACTTCCCTTCCACCTCCCGGCCCAACAACGAGAACCTTTGAGTTCCGCCGTAACAAATAAGCGAGCCTGGTTATTCCGGCAAAGTTATCCAGGCCGGTCCGGCGTGCTTCATCACTGAGTATTTCGGTGGATGCGCCGGCATCGATGTGAATGACTTTGCGCGCGCCGAACTGGGAAACAGCGACCCTCGAGAATGCGTTCCACTTTTCGAACTCGACGTTTTCTTCGGGCCCACCTTTAATCGCTTTGAGACGCAGCCAGCCGGCAAACGGGAATATCGCGATCATCAGCAGCGCACCGATGACGCTTATCTGGAAAGACAAACTGCGGCCCGGTTTTGCCATCAGGAGTGCGCAACCAACCCAAAGGAGACTGGCCATCAAGGGTGTCGCGGGCGCACCAACCAGTCCGATCAAATAGAGGGCAAGACCGCACCCAACCGCTGCTCCGACAAGATCGTAGGCGTAAAGGTTGGAGACGGCCGCGCGGTGTAACGCGTAAAGCAGCGAGAGAAGCAGGCCGGCGAGAAAAAAAGGGATTGCCGACAACAAGACAATCGCCATTAGTACCGCGGCATTGGAGGCCGAAAAAAGCTGCGGCAGGAACGGAAGCCGAAGTATCACTCCAAGACAGGCTGGTAGGGTAACTGCCGCACCCAGAGCGAGCCACGATGCTGATTCCGGTCGTCGCCGAAGACTGTCGGAAGCGAAGTGAAATATACCGCCGGCGCCCAGCCCAAAAAGAGTTATGGATAGAACGAGGAACGCGTAGTGATACATCAACGTTACGGAAAAAATCCGGGTGAGCGTCACTTCCGTAATGAGAACGGCGCAGGAGCAAAAGCAAACAGCGAGACAGGTTCTCGTGCGAGCTGCGAGCATGATAGGGCGGTAACTATAGCACCGCCCGGCATGAGTCCCCCTGTGTTATCATGCGCGGCATGAAACTACTTCTGGTCTTGACGTTATTATTCCCGCCGCAAGTTCCTAATCCCAAAAACGATCCGACTGGAGTTTGGCTTGCTGAAACAGGCTCTAAGTTCCAGATACAGCTTTCAGGTTCCGACATGCACGTAAAGATGATTCCGGGAACCAATCCCAAGTTCCTGCAGTACGAAATGGAACTGCAGAACGAAAAGGAGGTCAACACTTACTACGGTAAAGGCTTTTTCGTCGCAAAAATGGAAACCGGTAAGGAATGCAGGTTGACCACAGATTGGCGTGTGGTCGTCGTTTCGGCGGACCGGATCATTGGCACCGTAACGAGTGTGACAGCCGACGGGAAAACATGCGCGGTTCAGGAAACAACACAGGTTCCCCTCGACCTCAAAAGACAGAAATGAAGAAAAGAAATTTGTCGGCAATTCTCTGTTCACTTCCGATCCACACCTGAGCAATTCCTGCTCACAAAAGAACACACCAACGTACGAAATAGAAAATCGAGTAATCAGCTGAAACCCGCACGGGCACTGGATTCCCGTGGGAGTCGTGTACTATGATCGCGATGGGCTGGATAATTGCTTACCGCCCGCCTGTACCCAAAATCACTCACCCTCGGAGGGACACGTCTGTTCGGCCGGGGCTTGTAACAACGCTTTTGAGGATTTGAGAAGAAATGAAATTGAAAGTGCTTAGTCTGGTGTTCGTTTTTCTGCTCCTACCTGGAGGCCTGTTGGCACAGGGTATTTTCGACGGTTTTTCGTTCCCTGTTACGGTCACTGCTACAGGTCAAACGGAACTCGTTGGTCCGATCATGGTGAGCCTTCGAACAGGTACGACGGTATCGGGCACACTGGTAGTCGATCTCTCGCCGTATAAGATCACGAATCCAAGTGCGACGAGTATTCAGGTCGCCGCGACCGGTCTCACCGTGGGTGCAACAACGATCGATACGGACGCGAGTATCGTTCGCATACCCGTGAATGCCGGCGCTTCGGCGGGCTCGATTCGTGTTGAAGGTATTCGCATAGCGATCGCTGGTACGAACGCCACATCCGTCAATGCAAAGCTGTCGTGGGAAAATTCGCTCAATGTTCTCGCAAGCGGTACAACTTTGAATGTTGTGAACTCGGTGCAGACGGGTCTGGCCGCCGATCCGGTCACCGACAGGTTCGTGATTTTCAATGGCCAGCTTGTCGACAGCACCTCGACAATTTCGGTGCGTGAAGGTTACGCGGCCGCATTCGGCGATGCGACGAACCTCGGCCAGACCGCCCCGACGCGGGTCCGAATTCATTTGAGCGATCTGCCCGGCGGTCTTCAACTGAACTTCCCGGCATCCGTTACCTCTAAAGACTCCGCGGCGACGCTAACCACCGTTGGCGGTGCGCCGGTTTCCATCCTCAATCCAAACGGAGGAGCGGCGGACGTGACCTATAACTTCTCCGGCGTTTCTGGAAGCAGCAGCATCACCGAACGGTTCGACATTACATTCACGGTTGCGGTTGTTGGCACGCTCAGTCTGTCGCAACCAACGATTGAAGTCGGCCTTGCGCCGATCGGTGCAGCGGTTCCGGACTCCACTTTTCCATCTACCGACATTCCGCGATATGCAAAGGACGATATCGTCGTCCAGGAAGGGACTTCGCGAATCATTACCAAAGTCCTGTACTGGACGGGCGTTAATCAGCAGAACCAGAATCAGATTAACCTGCTCAACCCATTGTCCAGTGTGGCGAATCTCACGATTGATGCTTTCAACACGGCTGGTCAGGCCCTCACGGCGCCGGTGAAACTTTCGCTATCAGCCAATCAATCGATTACGCGCACTCCATCGGATCTATTCGGTTCCGCGAGCGGAATCTCGAGTATTCGAGTGCAGAGTACAGGTCCGGATGTTCTGGCGACGGCGGTGGTAGCTGGAAGCGGAACATCGGAATCCGTTGCATTCGTGTCGCGCACACTGGCGAGCTTCGTCGTACCCGTTGTAAACCAAGGCGCGCAACTGAGCATCTTCAATCCCAATTCATCTCAAGTCACCGGGACGCTGACGCTTCGCACAGAAGAAGCCCAGTTTGTTTCGACAGTTCCCGTTACCCTCGGCGCTCTTTCCTCAACAACTGTGAGCATGGCGACGGGCTTCAACACCCCTTCGCGGGGTTACGTTTCCGGTGATTTCTCAGCGGCCGTAATCGCAGATGAATCTTTCGGTGATAGTACCAACCTGAACTTGTTGGCCATCCAGCCGCCGGCAGGAGTTGCGGTGCTGTATGTTCCTTTGTCCGTCGTTGGAAACGGTTTTCAGACGGATGTAAACCTGGTCAACATTTCGAACGACAACGTGACCCTGAAGGGACAGCTGTATAACGGTTCAGGTGTAGCTGTCGGCCCGGTCGTGTTAATCATGATCCCTCCGCGTGAGCAACTTGCCCGAAACGTGACTCAGATTTTCCCGCAAACACCACCGACGGGTTTGATTCGGTTTGAAGTACCTCAGTTGATGAGCGGCTTCTTTCCGTACTATCCGTTGATCAGCGGACACGTGCAGATTCGGAGTACGCAGGGGGGATCGACCGTGATTCCGCTGTCCGCGTTTCCACTGAGCGACCAGTACATTCTAGGATCTGGAACCGCAGCGAACGAATTCCAGGGCATAACACTGATCAATCCCGGCGCGACCACTGCATCGGTAACGCTGCAGGCGATGAATGCTGCCGGCACGGTGACTTCAAGCACGGCGGTAACCTTAAATTCGGGCCAGGTCGTTTCGCGGCTTATCAGCGAATTCTTCACGGGCGGTCTGCCGCCGCAGTCGGTAGTCCGGGTCACGTCGTCTTCACCACTTGTGGTTACGGCCGTTACGGGATCAACGACCCTCGATACTTTGCGGTCGCTGCCCGTCCTGAAATAGCAAAATCAGCTGCGGATTACGCGAATTTCGCAGATTGAATCCGCCTGATCTGTGTAATCCGCGGCTGATTCGGAGTTCTGCTAGACTAGCGGCTTCATGCCCTCCAAACGAAAACCTCAGGCACCGCAGCGCGCCTTTTCCAAATCTACACACCTGTTGCTTATCGTTGTCCTCGCCTTTCTCACCTATTCAAATGCATTGCGTGGTGGCTTTGTTTGGGATGACGAACTTCAGATCGTCAAAAACTGGCAGATCCGCGGATTGAGCTATATCCCATCAGCGTTCAGTTCTGCATTCTGGACTTTCGCTGATCCCGAGGCCGGAGCTCACACCAACTTTTACAGGCCGGTTCAGACGCTCAGCTACATTGCGGCCTTTCAGATCGGCGGCCTTGCACCATGGCCGTTCCACCTGATCAACATTCTTCTGCATACCTTAGCAAGCGCGCTGGTTTATCTAATCTGCGTCGAACTGCAAATTTCGCCGGCAGCCGCTGCGATTGGTGCGGCGATTTTCGCCACACACCCCGTTCACACCGAAACCGTTGCATGGGCAGCCGGCACACCGGATGCAAGTTGTGCGGTCTTCTATTTCCTGTCGCTCCTGTTGTGGCTGAGGTTCATGAGGACAACTCAGCAAAAGTGGCGGTGGATGTCTGCCGCCTCATTCCTCGTTGCGTTGTTCTCGAAGGAAATGGCCGTAACGCTTCCGGTAATCGTGGTGCTGATCATGTTCAAGGAGGGCCGTGTAAAGAGTCTTAAAAAGACGGCTGTGGATGTTGCACCGCTCTTATTCGCAGGTGTCATTTACATGTCAGCTCGGCTCATGGCGTTGGGGTTCATTTCCACAACGCACCTGAATATACAAGCCAGCTTCCTCGACTGGGCTACTCTGGCCCTGCGAGTGTTCGGGCAGTACATTCAATACGCACTTATCCCGTACCCGCTCTCTGCGTATCACCTGATCGCTTTGCATTTCACGGATCGAGTTCTGTCCACAGTTTTATATGTTTTCTTGATCGTGATCGCCGCCTATGCAGCTTTTTCACTCGACCGACGAATTCGCGGCATCGGTCTGTGGGCAATCGCGTTCGCGGTGATGCTGATACCCGTTTTCAATTTCACCGGCATAAGCCTCACATTCTTCGCTGAACGCTATCTCTACATCCCGTCGCTGGCAGTCTCAATTGTTGTCGGATTGATTCTCAGCCGCTTCGGAAGGAATGCAATGATTCCCATGATGGGAGTCATTGCCGCATTCGGGATTTACTCATTCGCTCGTAATCGGGACTGGAGCTCCGACGAGAAACTGTACGCGAGCATTCTGCGGGTTCAACCTGAGGTCGCACATATTCGTAACAACCTCGCGGACATTTACATCAAAGCGGGACAGGATGACCTCGCCAAAGCAAATCTCGAGGCATCCCTGAAGTCTTTGGCAAGCAAGACATACCTTCAGGCCGACAATGAAAAATATCGAGCCGAGGTCGGACTTGGCGCACTCGCCGCACGACATCAGCAATACGCAGAGGCGAAGGACCACCTGAATGAGGCTCTCAAGATCAATCCTCGCGGGGATTGGGCTTATCTATACCTCGGCGGTGTCGTTATGGAAGGAGAGGGTAACTATGAGCTGGCAATGCAGCTCTTCAGGAAGGCGATGGATCTGGGTCCGGTGAATGAGGTAGCGCGGGATTATATGGGAGTGGCCCTCTTCAACCTGAAGAGGTACAAGGAAGCGGTGCCTTACTTTCAGGAAGCCTTGAAAATCAATCCAACCTACAAGGACGCCCAGGCTCACCTCGACATGGTCAGCCGAGTACCAGCGTCCTAAGAGCGCGGGCGACTCTCGTTCTGTCGATCTCTTAATGCCAATTCCTGAATTGTCTTCGTCAACTTTTGTTCAACGCGTTCCATCTTTACGTAAATTCTGTAGACCACAAAAAACAGGAACACGAGACCCATTCCGAAAACTGTGCCGAGACCTGTCTGGCCATACCGTGATGACGCGATTAGGAAATCGACAATCGCGGGGAATAAAGCAACGAGTACGATGGCCGTCCAGGTAAACACCCAGAAGATGAACATCTGCAATGATTCCACACGTGCTCTCAAGTCGACGTAGCTCTTGGAAATGGCAATTGCGGCGAGGAGAACGGAAAAAACTTTGGCGGCGATGAAGAACATTCTTCGGTGTCAGACGCGTCTCATGAGACGCATAAGCAGGCCGAGAATAATATTCACGCCGTTCAGGAAGTGCTGGCCTTTGGCGTGTGAGTATCTGGTGTAGACAGCTTTGACCGGGAGCGACTTGTATCGCAGGTTGTTTCGGTAAAGCTCGCCGATGATCTCGGAACAAATTTCGTAACCGGAAGCGTTCAGCTTCATGCGGTTGAGGGCGCTCCGTGAAAACGCCTTAAAACCCGACTGTGAGTCCGACACAATCTTCCGGTACACAGCGAACGTCACAGCATTCAACAGAAGGTTGGCGGTAATCCGGGTGAATGGCATGCCCTGGGGGGACAAAATACGGCTGCCGATGACCACGTCAAAAGGCCCCTCGATCAGACAGCGTACGAGAGACTGAATCTCGTCGGGATCGTGCTGCCCATCGGCGTCCATTGTAACGATCACGTCCGCATTCAAATGCTGTGCAGCTCGCAAGCCGGTAATCGTCGCGGCGCCCACGCCCAGGTTAGTGATATGGCGGAAAACAACGGCGCCATTCTGGCGTGCGATGTTTGAGGTGTTATCGGACGATCCGTCGTCGATCACGACAGGCATCACGCTCATATCGCCGATTCGTTGGGGAATACGGCAAAGGACATCGCCTAGAACCGAGGCCTCGTTATAGGCCGGCAAAACAACAACGATTTTTCCACTCGCAGACACTATTGGGTCGACCCCTGATTGATGAATGTTAACACCCAGCCCATAGCAAACCTAGGAACTCCGCCGCAGGTACATTCGCATAGGCGAACATAGCTTAACATCACGTGAACTGTGTAAGAATTCCGAAGACCTCAGGAACTATGGCAGGCTTACGGGAATTGATTCAACTAACGGCGGTTCTGAACGACCTTCGCGCAAAGTTTCCCGTTGTTTGTGTTCTCTGCATCCCCTGGATAAGCACCAAACATCCCCTCCATCCTGTTCAGGAGGAGTTACTCACGGGCAAACCATCACCGACGAGACTTTCCGATACGGAAGCGCACACACACTGGTTGATGCCGGTAGTTCACGCGCTGATGGAAAGCCGTTCGCTGATTCTCCGCGCGAGCCTCTGTGCCGGTAATTCCATTCGGTTGACGATCAAATTGTTTCAGTTGAAACGCATTTTCCAGCGCGAGCTGGATCGCGTCAAGGCCGCGCAGTTCGCCGTGATAGCTAAGACGTGGTGTTTTGGGCCGGAGCGCAAGTCGGATGACGACTTTTATTACGGAGACCTTCAGCTGCGCCTGGCATCAAACG
>Ga0075425_100008653_pt1 | contig 10803 bp, 9 predicted proteins | sample SoiMethybrSBSTD4_FD_75300 | JGI IMG/M metagenome (GOLD analysis project Ga0075425, IMG submission 75300) | Bulk soil microbial communities from a Populus tree surrounding site in Tennessee, USA - Soil MetaG P. TD hybrid SBSTD4 | ecosystem: Environmental > Terrestrial > Soil > Tree plantation...
ATTCAAAATCTGCGCAATCCGATCCAGGAACGCCTTGCTCTGGTTCGGGCCGAGGGCGGCGGAGACCACCTTCTCGTCGGCGCGCACGAGGTCGAGCACGGCTTCGGCGCCGCGCCCGGAGTCCATCTCGGCGCGGCTCATGCGGAACGGGATGTCGAGCTCCGCCTGCCGGCTGTGGCCGGTCAGCAGCGAACGGGCCTGTTGATGGATGGCCTCTGCCACGCCCGCCAGCTCCTCAGCGGCCATGGCGTGGAGGTGATCGGTGCGCAGGCGGCTCAGGTCCTCGTTGAGCGCCACGAGACCCGAGGTGATGAGGCCGTAGAGCAGCTTGCAGGTCTCGAACGGGCTCATGTCGAGCCCGATGGCGACCTCCTCGATGGTGCGGCGCTCGTCGATCTTGCAGATCAGCGCCCACTCCTGCGGCGTCAGCGAGACCGACGTGGTGGTGGCGTGCTGGGTGAAGACCGGCACCAGGCGGGTGGAGGGGATGCGCTTGGAGAGGATCTGCCACTCGTCGATGCGGCGCGCCGCTTCCATCAACAGATTGGTGTTCGACTTCTGGATCGTGGTGACGTCGGTCTCCTTGCCGGGCGTGAAGACGAACTCGCCCTCGGGCCAGATCGCCAGCTCGTACATCGCCTCCTCGCCCTGCAGATCGCCGACGTGCGCGTGCACGATCTGGCCGCCGCGCAGGTAGATCTCGCCGCCGGCGTCGTCGCCGTTGCGCCGCAGCGAGAACACCCCCGTCTTGCCGGAGACGGAAACCAACTGGATGATGTCGGGTAGCGGCAGCTCTTTGAGCGAGCCCTGGAAGGCCATAGGCGAAAGCCGGCGTCAGTAGAAGTCCACGGTCAGCATTGGAGACCCGTCACGAAGCAAAGGTCATGCTAGCACAGGCTATTTTACCCCGCGAGCCCCATCGGCCAAGCGGTCCAGCCGCAACCGCTGCGCGCAGCAGATGGCGAGCGCCAGGGCGTCGGTGGCGTCGCTCGGCCAGCCGTCGCCGCGCGAGGCGAGCAGCAGGCGCACCATGCGCGCCACCTGGTCCTTGCCGGCGCGGCCGTTGCCGGTGACCGCGGACTTGACCTCGGCGGGGCTGTACTCCCGCACCTCGATGCCGCGGCCGGCGAGCACCGCCAGCAGCGCGCCGCGCGCCTGGGCGAGCACCACGAGCGAGCGCACGCTCATGCCGTAAAAGGGCGTCTCCACCACCGCGAGGTCCGGCGGCCGCAGAGCGATCAACGCCTCCAGACGGCCGGCGAGGTGGGCCAGCCGGCGCGGCAGGTCGAGATCGCGGGGGCAGGAGAAGCGGCCGGCATCGAGGGGCAGCAGCGCCGAGCCGTTCTTTTCCACCAGGCCGTAGCCGGTGTGCAGGCTGCCCGGATCGAGTCCCAGGATCAACAAGGGGGGAGCCTAGCGGGACTGGGCCGCGAGGACCTTCTCGTCGATGTGGACGTTGGCCCACACCTTCTGCACGTCGTCGTGATCTTCCAGAGCTTCCATCAGGCGCAGCACCTGGCCGACCTTGTCGGCGGGCACGTCGATGGTCGTCTGCGGCACCATCGCCAGCTCCTTGGCGAGCGTCGCGGTGCCACGGCGCTCGAGCTCCTCCTGGGTGGCGATGAACCCTTCCATCGGCGTGTAGATCTCATAGACCTCCTCCTCGATGGCGACGTCGTCGGCTCCCAGCTCCAGGGCGAGCTCCATGAACTTCTCCTCGTCCATGGTGCTCTTGTCGATGACGAAGTAGCCGCGGCGGTGGAACATCCAGGCGACGCACCCGGCCTCGCCGAGGTTGCCGCCGTTGCGCGCGAAGAGGTGGCGGATCTCGCCGGCCGTGCGGTTGCGGTTGTCCGTCGCCGCCTCGACCAGAATCGCGACCCCGGCCGGACCGTAACCTTCATAGATGACCTCTTCGTAGACCTCGGCGGCGATCTCGCCGGTGCCCTTCTTGACGGCGCGGTCGATGTTGTCGTTCGGGACGCTGTTGGACCGCGCCTCCAGGATGGCGGAGCGCAGGCGCGCATTGCCCTTCGCATCGCCGCCGCCGACGCGGGCGGCAACAGTGATCTCCTTGAGGATCTTGCTGAACAGCTTGCCGCGGCGGGCGTCGGTCGCCGCCTTCTTGTGCTTGATCGTGGCCCACTTGCTATGCCCTGACATGGAGCGCTCCTCGCGAGAAGGATTCCGAAAGGACAATGATTCTACAGGACTTCGGCCCGACCGCGCGACCGCAACCCTCTGGCCCTGAGGTTAAATCTCTCAAAATCAAGATCTTTGCGGCCTCCGCGATTGACTGGCGAGAAAGGGAGTGCTACAAAAGCCACGTAATCATCTGGAGATTTGGTATGCCCTCGATCCTCGTCGTCGAGCAAGAAGAGCGCTACGTGGAACGGATCAACGGGGCCCTGAGTGCCGAGGGTTGGCGTGTGCGCGTGGTGCCGCGGGCCGACCAGGCGATCCAGGCGGCGGCCTCGGAAGCCCCCGACCTGGTGATGGTCAGCGCCGAAATACCGGGAGCCGATACCCTCGCCAGCTCGTTTTCCCGCAGCGCCGGCGGACCGGGCGTCGTCGGCCTGCTCTCCGAGGAAGGCTCGGGCGCCATCGAGGCGGACGATCTCCTGGCCAAGCCGTTCACCGACGAGCAACTGCGCTCGGCCGCCCGCCGCGCCCTCAACGCCCGCCGGCCCGCGCCGCCGATCGCCGCCTCCGGCGCCGAGCACAAGCTCACCTCGCAGGACATCTTCGGCGACGTGCTGGCCGAGGTGGAAGGCGGCCTCGCCGCGCCGCCCTCCAGCCCGACGCCGAAGCCGCCCGCGGCCGACGACGAGATGCAGCGGCGGCTGGAAAAGACCCTCTCCGGCATCCTGCCGGGGAGCGAGCCCAAGCCGCGTCCGCCCGCCGCCCCTCCCCCGCGCCGGCCCGAGCCGGCTTCCGACAACGTGGACGCCATGCTCAGCCGGACGCTCTCCAATCTCGACCTCGGCCGCACCAAGACCGGCGCCGTGCGCCTGCCGACGCCCGCACCGCCCGCCGCTGCCGCGCCGCCACGCCCGGCACCGGCTCCGCCCGCGCCGCCGGTGGCCGTGGCGCCGCCGCCGGCTCCCAAACCGGAGCCGCTGAAGGCCACCCCGCCCCCGCCTCCTCCGCCGCCGGCGGCGGCACCGCCAACGGCGGCGAAAGAGGGCACCGCGGTGCGCCGGCGCGTCGGTGACTTCGACTTCTCCGAGCTGGAGGAGCTGGCCCGCACCTCCTCCCGTCCGGCACCGCCGCCGGCCCGGCCGGTCGTTCCCGCGGCTCCGACCGCCGCCGTCGCGCCGATCGCCAAGGCCGCCCCGGCGTCTGTCCGCCCCGCGGCGCCGCCCTCGCCTCCTCCGCCGCCGGCGGCGCGGGTCGCCGAGCCTTTCGACGCCGCCGTCACGCAGCCCATCCCGCTCTTCGCCGACGAGGCGGGCGACCAGCCCGGCGAGCGCTTCGGCCAGTACACGCTGCTCGAGCGCATCGCCGCCGGCGGCATGGCCGAGGTTTGGAAGGCCCGCATGCGCGGCGTCGAAGGCTTCCAGAAGACGGTCGCCATCAAGCGCATCCTTTCCCACATGACGGACAACGCCGAGTTCATCGGCATGTTCATCGACGAGGCGAAGCTCGCGGCCCAGCTCACCCACCCCAACATCGTGCACATCTACGATCTGGGGAAGATCGGCCGCGACTACTACATCGCCATGGAGTACGTCGAGGGCAAGGATCTGCGCTCGCTGCTCAACGCCGGCCGCCGCAAGGGCATGCCCTTGCCGCTGGAGCTCGGCCTGATGATCGCCGCCCGCCTCGCGAGCGCCCTCGACTACGCCCATCGCAAGCGCGACTTCGAGGACCGCGAGATGGGGCTGGTGCACCGCGACGTCTCGCCGCAGAACGTCCTGCTGACCTACGACGGCGACGTCAAGCTGTGCGACTTCGGCATCGCCAAGGCCGTCTCCAAGGCCGGCCAGACGCAGATCGGCGCCCTCAAGGGGAAGCTCCAGTACATGTCTCCCGAGCAGGCCTGGGGCCGGCCGGTGGATGCCCGTTCCGACCTCTTCTCGCTCGGCGCCGTGCTCTTCGAGATGGCGACCGGCGAGCGCCTGTTCCCCGGCGACAGCGAGATCTCCGTGCTGGAGTCCGTGCGCCAGGGCAAGACCCGCTCGCCGCGGCAGGTCAACCCGGCCATCCCGCGCGAGGTCGACGAGATCGTCACCCGCGCGATCGCCGTCGATCCCAAAGACCGCTTCCAGACCGCCGACGAGATGAAGCGCCGGCTGGGCGCGGCCATCTCGGCGCTGGCGCCGTCGGTCGGGCCCACGGACCTCGCCGCCTACATCCAGCGCGTCCTGGAGCCGGAGGCCGCCGAGCGGCCGGCGGACGAGGCGGCGCCGGCGCCGGTCCCGATTCCGGCCGCCAAGACCGCCGAGCCGGCCGTCGCCGCGCCCGTCGTGCCGTTCCTCCCCGAGCCCGAGCCGCCGGTCGAGGCGGTGGCGCCGCTCGTCGAGGTGAAGGTCGAAGAAGACGGCGGACGCCGCAGCCGCACGCTGCTCTACGCCGCCATCGCGGCCCTGGCCGTGATCGCCGTCGTCACCTTCTTCCTGCTCAGCCGCCGCCCGGCCGGGGCGCCGCCCGCCGGCGGAGCTCCGGCGCCGGCCCCCGCCGCGACGCTGCCGGCGGCCAGTCCCGTGCCCGGGCAGACCGCGCCGCAGCAAGCGTTGGCCGGACCGCCGTCGCCGGCCGCCGCGCAGATGCCGCCGGACATCAAGGCCATCGTGGACAAGCAGCTCGCCGAGAAAGACGCCGAGCTGCAGCGCCAGAAGGAGGCGAAGCTCAAGGAGCTCGAGCAACAGGTGGCCGACGCCAAGAAGGCCGCGGACAAGCCGGCGGCCCCCGCGCCCGCGCAGCCGGCCGCCGCGGACAAGACCCCGCCCCAGGCCGCGCCGCCCGAGCCGACGCCCGCCCCGCCGCAGACGGAGACGCAGCGCCAGACCGAGCCGGCGCCGGCCACCGCCGCCGAGCCGCAGCGCGCGCCCGAGCCTCCGCGCGTCAAGGTCGGAGACCTCGCGACGCCGGGCGCCGGCGTGGTACCGCCGAAACTTGTCAGCTCTCCGAAACCAGAGTATCCTCCCATGGCCCGGAGGCTAGGGGTGCAGGGAGTTGTAACCGTCGGCGTGCTGGTCGACGAAACCGGCCAGGTTCAGGAAGTCAGGATGGAGGAGCCGATCCCGCAGAAGGTCGGCATCAACGAGGCCGCCATGTCGGCGGCCCGCGCCGTCCGTTACCAGCCCGCCACCAAGGAGGGCGTCCGGGTCAAGATGTGGACCCGCCTGAAGATTCCGTTCAAGATGTGAACCGGCGCGCCGGGGCGGTTCGCGACGATCGACCGCCGGACCTGCGATTCGGAGGAAAGAGGAGACGATGAGCCTCAACGACCAGCAACGAAAGTTCTACGAGAATACGCTCGCCGTGACCAAGCAGGAGATGGAGGATCTCGACCGCCAGATCGAAGAGGAGCTGGCGAAGGTCAAGGACCGCCTCGCCGAGCTGCAGAGCGCCAAGAAGGCCTCCCGCCAGATGTATGACGCAGCCTGCATGCGCCTCGGCATTCCCAACGATCTCGAAGCCGAAGAGGGCCGCGCCGAGGTCTGATCGGACCGCAGCAGGGTGGCCTGGTTCCGCAAAACCAAGAAACCGAAGCCGATCCGCGTGGACCGGCCGCGCAGCACCGTGCCCGAAGGGCTGTGGGTCCGCTGCGAAGGCTGTAAGGAGATCGTCTACTCGCGCGACCTCGACCGCAACCTCAAGGTCTGCCCGAAGTGCGGCTACCACTTCCGTATCGACGCCCGCACCCGGCTCTCCCTGCTGCTCGACGATCCTTCGCCGCGCGAGCTGTACGGCGACATCAGCCCCACCGATCCGCTCAACTTCCGCGATTCCAAGCGCTACCGCGACCGCCTGAAGTCCTACCAGCAGGCCATCGGCGAGCGCGACGCGGTGATCGTCGTCCAGGGCACGATCGAGGAGATCCCGGTGGTGCTCGCCGTCATGGAGTACCGTTTCATGGGCGGCTCCATGGGCTCCGTCGTCGGCGAGAAGATTACCCGCGCCGCCGAGCGCGCCTGCGAGCGCAAGTGGCCGCTCGTCGTCATCTCCGCCTCCGGCGGCGCCCGCATGCAGGAAGGCGTGCTGTCGCTCATGCAGATGGCCAAGATCTCGGCCGCCCTCGCCCGCATGCGCGCCGCCCGCGTGCCCTACCTCTCCGTGCTCACCGATCCGACGACGGGCGGCGTCACCGCTTCCTTCGCCATGCTCGGCGACCTCAACATCGCCGAGCCGGGCGCCCTGATCGGCTTCGCCGGCCCACGGGTGATCGAACAGACCATCCGCCAGAGCCTGCCCGAGGGCTTCCAGCGCAGCGAATTCCTCCTCGAGCACGGCTTCCTCGACATGGTGGTGCAGCGCTCGGAAATGAAGGAGACCCTCGCCCGGTGCCTGCGGCACCTGACGTAATCCTCTCCCGCCTCGAAGCCCTGGGCATCAAGCTCGGCCTGGAGCGGTCGCGCACGCTGCTGGCGGCGCTCGGCGAGCCGCAGCTCCGCTTCCCCCCCGTCCTCGTGGCCGGCACCAACGGCAAGGGCTCGACCTCGGCGCTCACCGCCGCGATGGCCACCGCCGCCGGCTACCGCACCGGCCTCTATACCTCGCCACACCTCGAAAGCGTCGAGGAGCGCCTGCGGATCGGTGACGAGACGATCGCCCCCGGCCGCTTCGCCGGGCTGCTCGCCGATCTCGTCGCCCTCGCCGAGCGCGAGACCGGCTCGCCGCCCACCTACTTCGAGGCCGTCACCCTCGCCGCCTTCGGCTGGTTCGCCGAGGAAAGGGTCGATCTCGCCGTCGTCGAGGTCGGGCTCGGCGGCCGGCTCGACGCCACCAATCTCGCCGAGCCTATCCTCTCGCTCCTCACCGCCATCGGCTTCGACCATCGCGAGTACCTGGGCGACACCCTCGCCGCCATCGCCCGCGAGAAGGCGGGCATCCTGCGGGCGGGTAAGCCGGCGCTCGCCTGGATCGACGAGCCCGAGGCCGCCGCGTCGGTGCGCGCGGCCGCGGCCGAGATCGGCGCCGATCTCCACTTCGCCTCCGAAGAGGTCCGCATCGAGGAGATCCAACCCGAAGATTGGACGGGACAGCGGGTGCGCCTCGCGACCCCGGCGCGGCGCTACGACCTCCGCCTCGCGCTGCTCGGGGATCATCAGGCTCACAACCTGGGGCTCGCCGTGCGGGCGGCCGAGACGCTTGCGGAGCTCGGCTTCGCCAGGATCGATCCGCCGGCCATCGCAGCAGGCGCCGCCGCGTGCCGCTGGCCGGGCCGCCTCGAACCGCTGCTCCTGCCGGACGGCCGCCGCGTTCTCCTCGACGCCGCCCACAACGCCGCGGGCGCCGCCGTGCTGGCGGCGTTCCTCGACCGCATCGGCCCCGTCGATCTCCTCTTCGGCGTGCTGGCCGACAAGGATTATCGAGACATGCTCGCCGTGCTCTCACCTCGCGCGCGGCACATCGCCCTCACCGCGCCGCCGAATCCGCGGGCCAAGGATCCGGCGGAGCTGGCGCGGCTCCTCGGCGACCGCAGGGACGTCATCGTCGAGCCGGACCCCGCCCGCGCCCTCGAACGCGCCCTGGCCCTCGGCGGCGAGATCCTCGTCGTCTGCGGCTCGATCTATCTCGTGGGGGAGATCCGCGGCCGGCTGCACGCAGGGCTGGCACTGAGGTGAAACTCCGGCGGGCGGGGCCCTGAAGGGGGTCCCGCCGTCCAGGGCGGCCACGTAGGGCCGCCCCTACAGGGAAGGCGCTCCGGCCGCCGCCGGCGCGGTTCGTCCGGGCTTGCGGCGCAGGATCGCGGCCGAGACCAGCGTCACGATCAGCCCCACCGGAAAGACCTCCATGAAAGTGATGCCGACGTTGTAGAGCGGATTCTTGTAGAGCTTCGCCATCTGCGCCAACTGCATCGCCTGATCGTGGATGGCGGCCTCGCTCGCGCCGGCGGCGCGCATCCTCTCCAGCACGTGCGCGCTGTACTTGTCCATGAAGTCCGGAATGAAGTTGTAATAGGTGATCTCCCAGGCGATCACGTAGATGGCGCAGGTGATGAGGGTGATGAGCAGGCCCACCGTGAACGCCTTGCCGAAGCCGATGGCGCCGGCGCCCACGCTGTCCCGGTACGACTTGACGCCGAAGAAGACGAACAGGAACGCCAGCACCATGACGCCGTAGCCGACCACCTCCATGTGGTCGAACTGGATCCGGCCGATCCGGCCGCTCATGCACAGCGGCAGCGTCACCGCCGACAAAGCCAGCAGCAAACCCCCCGACGCGAGCCCGAAGCGAAGCACGATTCTCTGCATTGCGTTTCCTCCTTGGTTGGCCCGTAACCTAGCGCCGCGGCTGCGCGCCCGTCGTCCTACTTTCAGGTGATTTTTCGGTCCGGAGGCCGAGAATCATACTTTCGTTGACCCCCTGTTTCACGGGATCAGACCGAGCTCCCGCCCCTTCTGCACCGCCTGCACGCGGCGGTTGACCCCCAGCTTGTCGAACAGGCGGGAGGAATGGGTCTTGACCGTGTTCTCGGAGACGAACAGCCGCTCGCCGATCTCCCGGTTGCTCAGCCCCTCCGCGATGAGCCCGAGGATTTGGTGCTCGCGCTGGGTGATGGCGAGCTGCTTGAGCTTCTCGACGTCGAGCGCGAAAGGCCCGCCCTGCGGCACGCGCACTTCCCTGACGACCACGACCTCTCGCGACCGCGCCCACCGCAGACCGAAGTAGATCCCCAGGGCGGAAAAGATCACCGCCAGCAGGCCGCCATAGACCTCCTCGGGATAGAGGCGGACGAGGTACTGGTACTCAATCACCTTGAGCAGCGCGATCAGCACGCCGCCCGCCAACCCGTATCCAATGACCCGTTTCACGGCCGGAGAGCATAGCGCGCCCGGCGTCATGCCGAGCATGCCCGGGCGAAGGCGCGAGCTCTAACTCCGCAATCCCGCGCTCTCACTCCCCAGGGCACGGCCCTCCCGCTTTCGCCCACTTTTCGAAGGCGGCCACGAACTGATCGTGCGGGATGTCCACCGGCTTGCGGCCGACGCCGGGGTTCCAGCCCCAGAGCACGAGCTTGCTGTCGAGATGCTCGCGCATGGCCGCCATGTCGCGGCCGCCGTTCTCCGCTTTGTTTTTCAATTGACGGCACAAGTCGCCACCTGACATGCCGATGAACACCATCTTGTGCTCCGCCGACGGCAGGCGCCAGTCGGGCGCTCCCGGCGGCATGTGCGCGCCGTAGCTCGCCGGCGGATTCTGCGTCGCATGGCAGGTCGCGCAGTGCAGGCCCGCCGATCCCATGCCGTTGCCGCCCCGCTTGACGTTCTGCGCGTGCACGCGCCCGTCGTCGAACTGCAGCGGCGCGTCGCCCGGAATGTGACAGTTCTGGCAGCGCGGATGCTGCAGCACCTTCTGCACCATGCCGAAGGCCTGCAGCGCGTCCGCGTTGGAACGGTCCTCGCCGGAGGCGGCGGTGAACGCCAGGACGAGACCCGCCGCGATGGCAAACAGAAAAACGTTGCAAATCGTTTTCCGCATCGTCATCCTCCGTCAAGCCAGGCGCAGCGGCAGGCTCCGCAGCCGCTTGCCGGTCAGCGCGAACAGGGCGTTGGCCACCGCCGGCGCGATCGGCGGCGTCCCCGGCTCTCCGACGCCGCCCATCTTCTCGTTGCTCTTCGCGATGCGCACCTCGACGCGCGGCATCTCGTGCAGGCGCAGCACCGGATAATCGTGGAAGTTCGACTGCTCCACCTGCCCGTCGCGGAAGGTGATCTCGCCGTAGAGCGCCGCCGAAAGGCCGAAGACGATGCCGGACTGCATCTGCGCCTCGACGCCGTTCGGATTGACCACCGGACCGCAATCGACGGCGCAGACGACGCGGTGCACGCGGATGCGCCCCTCCTCCACCGACACCTCGGCCGCGTGCGCCACGGCGCTGCCGAACGACTCGTGCACGGCGATGCCGGCGGCGTGACCCGCGGGCAGCGGCTTTCCCCAGCCGAAGCCCTCGGCAGCGCTGTCGAGCACCCGCCGCAGGCGCGAATCCGCGGGCAGCAGCTCGCGGCGGAAGACCACCGGATCCTTGCCGGCGGCGTGCGCCAGCTCGTCGACGAAGCTCTCGACGACGAACGCGGTGTGCGAGTGTCCCACCGAGCGCCACCACAGCACGGGGATCGGCAGCTCGGGGCTGTGAAGGTCCACTTGCGTGTTGGCGATCGCCTCGAGATACGCCGAGTCGGCGGCGCCCTCGACCGAGGTCTCGTCGATGCCGTTGCGGATCATCGAGGAAAACGGCGAGCCGGCGAGGATCGACTGCCCCACGAGCGTGTGCGCCCAGGCGATCGGCTTGCCCTCGGCGTCCAACCCCGCGCGCACGCGGCTCACCCACATCGGCCGGAAGTAGCCGCCGTGCATGTCGTCCTCGCGCGTCCACACGACCTTGACCGGCTTGCCCGTCGCCTTGGCGAGGTGCACGGCCTCCGACACGAAGTCGGAACGCGGATTGGCGCGCCGGCCGAAGCCGCCGCCGAGAAACATGGTGTGGACCTTGACCTGCCCGATCTCGACGCCGGCGATCTTCGCCGCCGCGGCCTGATCGCCGGTCTGGAACTGCGTGCCGGTCCAGATCTCGCACCCGCCGTCCTTGATCTCGGCCGTGCAGTTGAGCGGCTCCATCATGGCGTGCGCGAG
>Ga0075425_100008654_pt1 | contig 10803 bp, 14 predicted proteins | sample SoiMethybrSBSTD4_FD_75300 | JGI IMG/M metagenome (GOLD analysis project Ga0075425, IMG submission 75300) | Bulk soil microbial communities from a Populus tree surrounding site in Tennessee, USA - Soil MetaG P. TD hybrid SBSTD4 | ecosystem: Environmental > Terrestrial > Soil > Tree plantation...
GCGCCATGCTCAGCTCACCCCCAGACAGTCGCGCATCCGGATGAGCCCGTCCCTGATCCGGGTCTTGATCGTGCTCAGCGCGATGCCGAGCCGTTCCCCGACCTGCCGGTAGCTGAAGCCGCCGTAGTACGCGAGCGTGATCGACTCACGCTGGGACTCGGTGAGCCCGTCGAGGCAGCGCCGCACGCGCTCGGCCTCGAGGCTGGCCTCCACCACGTCAGCGACCGCGTCGTGCGGCACGGGTACCTCGGCGGTCCGTTGCTCACGGGCCGCGGCCGCCGCCGCGGAGCGCACCCGGTCCACCGCGCGGCGGTGCGCGATGGTCATTGCCCAGGTGGCGGCGCTGCCCTTGGCGGGGTCGAAGCGGGGCGCGGTCCGCCATATCTCCAGCAGGACCTCCTGGCTGACCTCCTCGGACTGGGCGGGGTCGCGCACGACCCGCAGGATGAGGCCATACACCGGGCCGGCCAGGCCGTCGTAAACGGCCTCGAACGCAGCCTGGTCACCGCGGGCCACCCGCGCGAGCAGGCCGTCCAGGTACCGGTCGCCGCCGCCCTCGGGACGGGGCATTTCCGGCTCGGATGCACGCATCGCGCGTGGCCTCATGCCTTCCATTCGGTGCCCCGGCGAGAACGGATGGCCCGTCCAGCAGCCCGGCTTACAAACGACACCTTTCCGGCCATCGGGAAGCTGGCATCGAGCAATTCGTAACGGTTCGGTAACGACCCCCTTCTGACGGCATCCGGGTGTCGGCTCACCCCGAAGAAGCGGGCGAGACCAGGGCCTTTCAGGAAGCCCGGGGACAGTACGGCGCCGGCCGCCTTCGCACGACACCGGAGGGGAGTCGTGCGGAGGCCGCCACGCCCGAGGGGAAGTCTCATGTCATCTCAAACCCACCCGGATCACTCGCCCGATGGATCGGCCGAAGGCGCTCGGCGCCCAGAGCCGTCCCGGCGATCCGTCTTGTACGGTGCGGCGGGCCTCGCCGGGGCGGGCCTGGCCGTCACCGCGATCGCTGGCACCCTCGGCGCCCCCGCGGCGGCGGCCCAGGTGAGCGCAGCACCGCGGGCGCACCCCGGCCAGGCGGCGGGGGTGCCTAGCCCGGCCGAGCCGGTCATCGTGCACATCCGTGATCTTCGGTCTGGCGAGATGGACGTGTTCGCCGGGGAGGCCACGGCCAGGCTCCGCGATCCTGGCCTGGCGGCCAGGATCGTGCACGCCGTCGGCTGACCACAGCCGCTGAGTCCCTGCCCGGGACAACCGCCCTGCCACGCCGCCCGCCGGAACCAGCCCGGCGCGGCGGACCAACCGCCCTGCCGCGCTGCCCGCCGGAACCGGCGGCGCGGCGGACCAACCGCCCTGCCACGCCGCCCGCCGGAACCGGCCCGGCGCGGCGGACCAACTGCTCTGCCGCACCGCGCGCCGGAACCGGCCGGTGCGTTCCACGACAAGCCTGTGAGGTAACTGATGTCTTCCCATCGCGAGGCTCCCGAGATTTCCATGGACCCGGTCGCCGACAGCACCGACCTCTACGCGTTTGTGAGCCCCGACCAGCCGAACACGATCACCCTGATCGCCAACTACATCCCGCTGCAGGCACCCGCGGGCGGCCCGAACTTCTACCAGTTCGGCGACGACGTCCGTTACGCGATCCATATCGACAACGACGGTGACGGCAAGGCCGACGTCACCTACCGGTTCACCTTCCACAACCGGCTGCGGGACCCGGAGACGTTTCTCTACAACACCGGGCCGATTACCGCGCTGAACAGCACGAACTGGAACACCCGCCAGTTCTACTCGGTCCACAGGTTCTCCGATGAGGGCGGCACCAGGACCGAACTCGGCAAGAACCTGGCCTGCCCGCCGTGCAATATCGGCCCGCTGTCCACCCCGAACTATGACAAGCTCGCCGCTGCCGCCGTGCATGACCTCGGCCACGGCATCAGGGTCTTCGCCGGCCAGCGGGCCGAGGGCTTCTACGTGGACCTTGGCGCTATCTTCGACCTGGGCGACCTGCGCCCGTTTGAGAACCTGCACAACCAGTACGGCATGAACGTGTTCTCCGGTCCGGCCCCGGGTGTGAACGCGACCAACCAGCTCAACGTGCACTCCATCGCGATCCAGGTGCCCACCAGGGAACTGGTGCAAGAGGTCGCCAGCGGGGAGTCCGATCCCAAGTCGGTGATCGGGGTGTGGACCACCGCGAGCCGCCAGGCGGCCAGCGTGTTCGACGCCGAGCGCGGCAAGACCGTCAGCAGCGGGCCGTTCCGGCAGGTCTCCCGGCTGGGCAACCCGCTGATCAACGAGGTGATCATCGCGCTGGGTGACAAGGACCGTTGGAACGCCCTGCCGCCCGTCGACGACAAGCAGTTCGCCCACTACTACGCCCACCCGGGCCTGGCCGCCGCGCTGCCCAGCCTTTACCCCGGCGTGTTCCCCAACCTCGCCGCGCTGGTGAAGTCCGGCAAGGCGCGGGCCGACCTGGAGGCGATCCTGCTCACCGGGATCCCCAGCGGGATCATCCCTGGCTTCCAGAACAGCACCGGCCCGGTCCTGTCCGACATGCTGCGGCTCAACACGGCGATCCCGCCGTCGGGCAGCCCGAACATCCTGGGGCTGATCGGCGGGGACCTGGCCGGATTCCCCAACGGCCGACGGGTCTTCGACGACATCGTCACGGTCGAGCTGCGGGCCGTAGCAGGCCTGACCTTCGCCCTGGTGGACCCCAGCTTCACGCCGGACAGTGCCGCGAGCGCGGTCACCGACGGCCTGACCAGCACCAGCGTGAAGGCGCCTTACCTGAACACGTTCCCCTACCTCGGGGTGCCCTACAGCGGCTTTGACAACCCATCCTGACCCGCCTCCCGCGGGCAGGCGCCGGCCCCGGGTCCTCCAGCCCGGGGCCGGCGCGCACCGCACACGGCGGCCGAGCAGCAGAGGGGGAATATGAGCGACCACAGATACGGGCCCACCAGCGCCGGCACGGTGCTGCTGGACCTTGGGGCGGAGACCGGCGCGCTGGTGCTGTATACGCCGGAGGACCTGGCCGGCGCCGAGATCGAGATCAGCCCGGACACCCCGGGCGCGGTGCGGACGCACGCCGCCGTCCGGGCCCGGCCGACTCTCAGCGGAACAAGGTACGCGGCTGTGTACGAGGGCCTGACCGCCGGCGGCTACACCATCTGGCGGGACCGAGGCACCCCGGTCGGCCACGTCACCATCACCGGCGGCAAGGTCACCAGCTTCCACTGGTGCAGCCGGGGCACGCTGCCGCTGACCCCTGCCCGCTGATGCGCTCCGTACATGTGAGTTTGGTGTTCAAAAGAGCAACACCAAACTCACATCCGTAAGCTGGTGGCCTCCTCCGGGATCCGGGGTGGCCCTGGCGACCAGGCCGCGTCCCAGGCAGGCGGTCAGCGGGGCAGCCAGAAGTCGATGCTGGTCAGCGCCCGCCGGTCGGCCTCGGCCACGTCCCGGATGACGCTCTCCCACAACCGTGAGTCCGCCTCGGCCAGTGCCAGCGCGCCGCGGCGGCGCGCGCGGGTGACCCCCTGGTAGACCCGCTGCCAGATCAGCGGGTTCCGGACCAGGACCCGGACATCGACCTCAGCCTGGTTGCCGTCCTCATCGACCAGCACGACGCTGCCTGCCACGCGGGGATTGCCCGACATCCCGGTCAGCCGGCCGGTGTGCACGCGCTGCCCACGGCCCAGCCGGGACACGGTCAGCCACCCGCCGCCCAGCACCACGCGCGGCGGGCGCGCGGTCAGGTCGGCGGCCAGCCCCACGGCCAGCGCCAGGGCGGATCCCGCGCCGAACAGCACCGGGAGCGGGACCGGTTCGGAACGGAACTGGGTCACGATCAGCACCAGCAGGGCAACCCCGCTGGCGGTGGCCGCGCCGAAGACGTGTGCCAGCCGGCACGCCCGCTGCCGGTCCCGGTCGGTGATCGGGGTGGCGGGCATCCGGGTGGTGGTCACGGCCTCATCACTCCCTCCGCGGGCTGATTCTGGGTAGTGGGGGCCGCCAACTCGACCGGGCAGACGCTCTGCGGGCACGCCGCGAGATCACACAGCCGGCAGATCAGCTCGGCGTGCGCCCGGTCCGAGGTGATCTGGGCGAGAATCTTCTCCAGCGCACCGGTGAGCGCCTTCCGCTCGCCCGGGGTGAGCGAGCTCACGGCGTCGCTGAGCGCCTGCTCCCGGCCGGCAAGTACCCGGGCCGCCGCTTCCGCGCCCTTGGCGGTGAGAAACACCGCGATGGAGCGCTGGTCGTGCCCGGGCCGCCGTTCCGCGTAGCCGTCCGCGACAAGCCGGTCAACCATGCGGACGGTGGCCGACTGGGTCCGGCCCAGCGGCACCCGCAACTGTTCGATGCCGAGGCCGGGTTCCTGGGCGAGGGTCGCCAGCGCGGCGCCCATGGCCCCGGCGTGGCCGGTGGTTGTCTCCGCGGCCGAGGTAATGGCGTCGGACAGCCCCACGGCCAGGGCTCCGAGCAGGTTCTCCAGTCGGCGGCTCATCCTCAAATAATGCATCACTCATGCATTGATTACAATCTAATTTCCGGGCGGCGGCCGGATGTCCCGGTCCGGGTGGCCGGGCAGGCAGGCGAGTGTGCCCGCAGGCCAGGGCGCGACCAGTAACGTTTGCACTGTGCCGCACACCGCGTCTCGCTGGAGAATGACCGGGTGCGGGTGCTGGAGGCGGCGATCGAGCCAGGAAGAGCGGATATCCCCGGCAAACCGGCCCGCCGGGGCGACCCGGTGAGGAAGCTGCCAGACCGGGTATGGAGGCTGCCGCGGCAGGAGGACGACGAGGCGGCGGAAGAGGGTATCGGCCGCATCCTGGCGCTGTCCGATGGCGTCTTCGCCATCGCCATCACCCTGCTGATCCTTGAGATCGCTGTCCCGGCCACCACGAGCGACACGGACCTGCCGAAAGCGCTGCTGGAGCTCTGGCCGCGGTACCTGGCCTACGTCTTGAGTTTTGTGGTGATCGCCAGGTTTTGGGTGACGCATCACCAGGCCTTCCGGCTCATCGCCCGCTACGACACCGTGCTCATCTGGCTCAACCTCGTCCTGCTCATGTTCGTGTCGTTCCTGCCGTTTCCCACCGCCGTTCTGGGGGCGCACAACGGGTCGCCTGCGGCGGCGGTTCTGTACGCGGCCGCGGTGGTCTTGGCCGGCGCGGCCTCCGCGGCCTACTGGTGGTACGCATCCGGGCGGGGAAGACTACTGAGGCCGGACGTCGAGCCGGCGCGAGTGAGGGCCATACGTGCCCGCGGCCTGTCGGCACCTGTGTTCTTCGCGCTGACGGTGCCAGTTGCCGCGTTCGCCCCTCATGCCGCGGAAATACTGTGGGTCCTCGTGTTCCCCCTTACCCGGATCACGTACGTCTGGTTCTCGGAGAGGCACAACCAGGTCGGTTGAACACCAAAGCCGCAGGCGTGTGCCCGCCCGGTCAGGACGGGAATTGGCTGAATGCCGCGGCGAAACAGCGTGTACCGGTTGCCGTAGGCGGGGTAGTTCGCGAGCATTGCATCGATCACCTCACGTGGCGTGCCGGACTTTGCCAGTGCCTGGTCGAAGTCCTCGATGTAGCGGCGCGACTGGTCGACGACCTGCTGATCGCAGGCCTCCAGCTGAGCGCCGGGGAAGGCGTCCAGTACCGGCCCAACCCCCGGAGAAGTGATCGCCGTGGCCGTGGGTTACGAAGATCGCCTGGGGTCGCTTACCGGCATTCCGCACCCACGCCGCCAGCCGCTCTCCCTCGCTCGTGGTGAGCAGCGCGTCGACCAGGACCGCGTCGCGGTCGCCGGAGATCGGCGTCGACGTCCTGGCTGGCCAGGTGGCAGGGGTGCTGTCATCCCATCCCGGGCCACCGGGTATCGGCTTATAGCCGCTGTTGAAAACGTCAATCGACAACGAACTGGCCATGATGGCTCCTTCGCTCGAAGGAATGCTCCTCCCGGCTACCGCGCCTGTCGACACGGCAGCCGGGAGGGCGCGATGGGCGTTACCCGCCGGCCCAGAAGGCGCAATGGTGCCGGGCGGCGAAGTCCGTCTCGAGTTGCGGTTGTGGCGGGACGAGCGACAGCATCCGCGCGCTGTTCGCGCCGGCGGCGCGCGCTCCCAAACGCGCGGCCGCGGCTCCGCCGGTGCCAGTTGCCACAAGCGTCAGCGCCGCCAGCGCTGCGCAGCAAGCGGCGGCTGACCGGGCATGCCGCCAGTGGATAGGGTGCGCGATTATTTCGGCTCCTTCGGTCCGGGGAAAGGCGCCCTTTTCACGGTCGCCCCCCGGCCCGGCGGTCGAACCCTTGACAGTCACTGGTCGGCACCCTGGCCGGCGTCCGGGCCTAACGGGCGGACTTTGACGGTCGTCGCCGGGTTCTGGCTGGGTTCCATGGCTGCGGCGCGGCGGACCAGCGCACGAGTCCGGGGCATAACTGCACGCAAGGCTGGTGCGCAGCCAGGGCTCTGCCCTCTGTAAAACTCGCACATTTCAAACTTGGTTCGCGGCCGGGGTGAAATCCGTGGCCTCCCGGCTAACCGGCGAAGCTGCGGTGATGGGCGTATCGCCGTCCGCGGCCGGGCCTGCCGCCAGCGGTGTCACCGACGAGGCCTGGGCGAACGCGGCCAAGCACTACGACACCGACCAGCTCGCCGCGCTGGTGTGCGCCATCACGACGATCAACGCGTACAACCGGTTCAACGTCATCTGCCAGAACCAAGGCGGTGACTATCAGCCCGGGCAGTGGGGCTGACGACGCGCCCGCGGCGGGCGCGCCGGGCCAGGTGCTGATGGCTGCTTGTGATCGCTTGCGGGGACGGGCGCCGCGTCAGCGGGCGACGGCTGTGCTCGTGGGCCGGCTGGCGGCCGCTGGCGTGGCACCGTCCGCCGCACCGGGCCTGGCATCGTGCGCGGCGAACTCGCCGATCGCCCCAATGAGCAGGTCACGGAGCATCTCGTCGGGCTGCAGGATGCACGCCTGCGCGATTCCCTCCGCCGCGGTATGGACGGTGAAGGGAGCGGCGCGGTGGCGGAAGGCCTTGGGGGTGACGGCGATATCGCGGGCAAATTCGCCCGCCCATTGCGCCGCGTGCGGGACGTGCTCCAGTGCGGCCCGGCTCGGCTCGGTCAGCCAGCCGGCCGGCCGCCCGTCCAGGACACCCAGCACCCGCTCACAGACCATGATCGACACCGCCAGCACCTGCTGCCGGCCGGCCGCGGCCACCGGCAGCGCCATCCGCGCGCAGAACAGCGCGATCCGCACATCGATGTGCAGGTCGTCACCGGTCAGCCCGATCACCGACGGGATCAGCCCGGCCAGCCGCCCGCGGGCGGCATCGGAGGTGTAGTCGTTGACGTCGCGGGCCAGCGCGGCCAGCAGCGGGTGCGTGCAGGCCGGATGATCGCTCCACCGCTCGCCGGCCAGGTACGACGCCAGTTCCATGAAGCACGCGCCCCGGCGCGGGTTCCGGTGCTTGCCCCGCGACAGAACCGGGACCAGTTGAGGTAGATCGGACTCGTAACCCGACACGGCCACCTCCACAGAGCCGGCAGACCCGCCATCACCCAGTCTGCGCCCTCCGGATACAACCCACAACGCGGGTGGCCCTCGGTGTCGGTCACCGGGCGAGGAACTCCCGCGAGCGCTGCCCCGCCAGCGCCGCCGCGTCCGGTCCCATGATGGCGGTGAGGTTTCGGTGGCCTGGCTCACCCGTTCTGGTCGTAGGCCAGGCGCACCAGGTGCAGCACCTCGTCATCGACGTCGGCCACGCTGCGCAGCGCGATCTTGTGGGTGGCCTGGCCCGGGCCGTTGGACGGCTGCAGGCGCGCGGACGCCGGCGGCCCGGTGAACCGCAGCCCGAGGTCGACCCGGTCCCGCGCCGCCGCCGCGACCGCCGCGAACTGGCGAGCGCGGACGAACGGTGTGTACCCGCCGCGGCCCTCGACGCTCACATCGTCACCAAGCCGGAAGATGGCCCCGGCGAGAGCGTCGTAGATCGGGCGGAGGGCCGCCTTGGCGCCGCGGTACTGGCTGTCGATGTATTCCTCGACGCTGGGCCGTACCCACCCCGCGGCCCGTGCGGCCGCGTCGGCGATGGCCCACTGGCTGTTCTGCGGGACCCCGTGCTCGGACCGGAGCCAGCGGCGCACCGCGTTCTGGTCGAGCGGGTCGATCCCCGAGGCATCGACCAGGGCGAGCCATTCTTCGAGGGGGCGCCCGGTGCGGTCGGCCAGCGACCCGATCACCGCGCTCATCATGTCGTCGGGCGACGTTGCCACCCCAGCAGCTTAGCCACGCGGCCCGGGCCAGGACCGCCCCGGAGGCGCCCTGGACAGACATGCGGTCGCGGACCTCCGGTAGTGTCACGAAGGTGATCCTGCACCCGCGCGCAGGGATTCGCCCAGGCCTTCGGTCTGCGGGGCAACACGATCCCGCGCGCACGGTGGTGCCTCACCCAAGCCTCGCGCGCCGCCTCGCCGGTGCCAGAAGCCGGGCCCGGTTGACCCGACGCGCCGCTGCTCCAGGAGAGGGGAAGCCAGATGCCAACACGTGACTCTTACGCTCAGGGCACACCCAGCTGGGTGGACCTGCAAACCACCGACCAGGCGGCCGCGAAGGCCTTCTACGGCGGCGTGTTCGGGTGGTCCTACGACGACCAGCCGATGGACGCGGGCGCGGTGTATTCGATCGCCAAGATCGGCGATGCGCAGGTCGCCGCGATCGCGCCGCAGTCACCGGAGCTCAAGGCCGCCGGTGCGCCGTCGATGTGGAACACCTACCTGGCCGTTGACTCGGTCGACGACGTGACCGCCAAGGTAGCCGCGGCGGGCGGCACGGTCGCCATGGAGCCCTTCGACGTGATGAACGCGGGCCGGATGTCCTTCGTCATGGACCCAAGCGGTGCCGCTGTGGCGCTGTGGCAGGCAAACCAGCACATCGGCGCCGACCTGGTGAACGAGCCGGGCACGGTGATCTGGAACGAGCTGATCACCGACAACCCGGCCGCCGTGTCCTTCTATGAGCAAGTTCTCGGCGTCACCACCACCACGGTGGACATGGGTGAGGACAAGTACACGATGTTCGAGGTGGGCGGCCAGCAGGTTGGCGGCACCATGCCGCCGCAGATGGCGGGCGTGCCCAACCATTGGCACGTGTACTTTGCGGTCGCGGACGCGGACGCCGCCGCCGCGAAGATCAAGCAACTGGGCGGCTCGGTCGTGGTGGAGCCATTCGACACCCCGATCGGCAAGATGGCCGTGGCAGCGGACCCGCAGGGCGCCGTGTTCAGCCTCTACCAGCCCCAGTTGCCGGCCTGACGGCACGGGTCCAGGTCCGGGAGCGACGATGGAAATACCCAAGCCGAGCGAGGCGGACAAGGAGTTCTTCAGGTCCGTGCTCCCCGACGACCCGTCGGTCGAGGTCAAGCCGATGTTCGGCAACCTCGGCGCGTTCGTGCACGGGAACATGTTCGCCGGGCTGTTCGGGCCCGCTGTGGGCGTCCGGCTCGACGACGCCGCCCGCGAAGAACTGGAGGGCATCGACGGCTCCGGCCCGTTCGGGCCCGCGGAACGCCCGATGGGCGGGTACACCAGCCTGCCCGGGGCCTGGCGCACGTCGCCGGACGTCGCGGCGCAGTGGGTGGAGCGAGCGCTCGCCCACGTCAGCACGATGCCGCCGAAGGTCAAGAAGGCCACGGCACGCCGCAAGTAGCACGCGGGGGCCGGGCCCGCGGGCCCGGCCCCGCCCCCGAAGCAACCGCCTGGCCGGTCGGAGGTACCTGGGTCGGTGCGCGCCGGGTTGGCGGCGCGGCGGCTAGCGCCCGTAGCAACCGCGACGCGCGCGGTCGTGCGGCCGAGGGCTGCTGCACGCCCTGGTCCCAATAAGACTGCTCGCCCGCAGGCCAGCTACCCGGTCGGCCGCTACTCCGCCTGGGTCCCCGAGTTCACCGGCATCCCGGCGGCCGGAGTTGCCCGCGTGAGGTCGTCGAGGAAACTCATCGTCGCGGCCGTCGTCGCCCGGCGCCAGGCGAGCAGGGTCGGGTCGAAGCTCCCTGACCCGGGGCTTTCCGCATTGATCGCGTCCGCGATGGGCTCCAGGATTGCCTTCTGCCGTTCCAGCAGCCCGGTGGGGTCACCCCCGGCGCGGTCGAGCAGCGCGAGCTTGAGCAGCAGGTGCGAACGGACCTCCCGGATGTGTTGCACCGGGGTATCGAGCCAGTGCACGACCGCGCCTGACCCCTGCGGCGTGGCTGAGTAGAGGGTTCGCTGGGGGCCGCGCCCGGACTCCACCGACATCGGGGTCAGTAGCCCCAGGTCCAGGAGCCGCCCGATCGACCGGTAGATGACCGGCCTCGGGATCTGCCAGATCCGGCCCAGTTCGCCGCTGGGCGTGGTGAGCTGGGCGATGGCAAAACCATGCGTGGGGCCCTCGCTGATCACCGCGAGCACGGTCCACTCCGGCAGCGACAACGAAGGCCACGCGCTCATGGATCCGAGCCTAGAGGAGTCCACGACCGCAGGGTGCCGGTCCGCCCGCGCCGCCAGGCCGCGCTGGGGCCCCCGGCGGCCGAGCGCCCGGCCTCCGCGGCAGAGATACCCCCGTGACGGGCGGGCCGCAACTAGGTAGTCTCTTTGTGACTAGCTAGTTGCGCCGGAAGGCCGGTCATGTCCGTCTTGACGATCAGCGCCGCATCCCCCGTTGGCGTGCTGGCGGACGGGACCCCGTACTACGCGCCGATCGGCGAGGTCATTGTGGACGGGTCCCTGGTCACCTGCCATTTGTGCGGCCGTG
>Ga0075425_100008657_pt1 | contig 10802 bp, 6 predicted proteins | sample SoiMethybrSBSTD4_FD_75300 | JGI IMG/M metagenome (GOLD analysis project Ga0075425, IMG submission 75300) | Bulk soil microbial communities from a Populus tree surrounding site in Tennessee, USA - Soil MetaG P. TD hybrid SBSTD4 | ecosystem: Environmental > Terrestrial > Soil > Tree plantation...
CAGCTCCTGAACATCGATCCGCAGGGCGGCGCCAACATGCGCGCGATCGGCATCATGGACAACGGCATCATTTTCGGGAATTACGCCAGGGGACTGTCGGGCAGCACCAGCGCCTGGTCGCCGGTGTACTACGTGCAGGAACCCGGCAAGCCGCGCTATCGCCGCTACGATCTGCCGCGCGTGCCCGGCGGCGATTCCAAGACGAACGGCGCCTTCCTGAGTGCATCGAACAGGGCCGGCCAGCTCGCCGGCTGGGTGCAGAACTCGCTCTTCGGGCAGCGCGGCGCGTTCTGGAACAACGACGCGGCGCACTCGGTCGTCGTGCTGCAGCCGCTGGACGGCGCGTCTCAGTCCGCCGCGTGGGGGATCAACGATCTCGGGCAGGCCGTGGGCGGCAGCTGGATCCCGTTCGTCGGCGACCGCGCCGTGATGTGGGACAGCGACGCCGCGCATACCCCCATCGATCTCGGCGTGCTGCCGGGAGACGTCTCCAGCACCGCGATTGCCGCCAACGCCGCCGGGCAGGTCGTCGGGATCAGCGTGTCGCCGACGAAGGAACGCCGCGCCTTCCTCTCGCAGCAGGGGACGATGCTGGATCTCGCGTCGCTCGTCGCCGCTGAAGACGGCGTGTGGACCATTCAGGCCGTGTTCGCCATCAACAACAGCGGCCAGATCGTGGCGGTCGGCGTGAACAACGGCCGCGCCGCCTCGATCCTTCTGACGCCGGTGCTTTAGTTCCCCGAAGTCATCGGAACGGCCGCGACCACCACCGGTGCGTGCGTCGCGGCTTCCTCGCTGGCATGCTTCACTTCCGAGTGCCACTTCCACAGCTCGTAGATCGGCGGGTAGATCACCAGCTCCAGGATGAACGACGTGAGCAGGCCGCCGATGAGCGGCGCGGCGATGCGCTTCATGACGTCGGCGCCGGTCCCCGTGGCCCACATGATCGGGATGAGGCCCAGGAACATCGTCGCGACGGTCATGAACTTCGGCCGCAGCCGCGTGACGGCGCCCTGCATGATCGCCTGGCGCAGCTCGTCGAGGTTGCGCAGGCGTCCTTCGGCCTTCGCCCGTTCGTAGGCGAGATCCAGGTAGAGCAGCATGAACACGCCGGTCTCGGCGTCGACGCCGACCAGCGCGATCAGCCCGACCCAGACGGCGATGCTCATGTTGTAGCCGAGCGCGTAGAGGAACCAGATCGCGCCCACCGCCGAGAACGGCACGGCGAGCAGGACGATTGCCGTCTTCACGAACGACCCGGTGTTCACGTAGAGGAGCAGGACGATGCACACGAGCGTCAGCGGAATGACCAGCGTGAGCCGCGCGCGGACGCGCGCCATCGCCTCGTACTGCCCGCTCCACACGACCGCGTACCCCGACGGCAGGCTGATCGCGGCGGCCAGGCGGCCGCGCGCCTCCTCCAGGTACGAGCTCGGATCGCGGCCGGCCAGATCGACGTAGACGTAGGCCGTCAACAGGCCGTCCTCGTTGCGAATCATCGACGGGCCCGTGACCGGGACGATCGAGGCGAGCTGCGACAGCGGAATCTGGCGCTGGCCGTCAGCCGCCGTGACCCGCAGCTGCCCGAGCGCCGCGAAGTCGTTCCTGAAATCCGCGGCGTAGCGCACGTTGACCGGGTAGCGTTCACGCCCCTCGACGGTCGTGGTGACGTTCTCGCCGCCGATCGCGTTCTGCACGATCATCTGCGCCTCGGCGATGCCGAGGCCGGCGCGTGCCAGCTCCTCGCGTTTCCAGACGATGTCGAGGAAGAAGCCGCCGCCGCTACGCTCGGCGAAGACGTTGCGCGTGCCCTTGACCGGCTTCAGCGCCGCTTGCACCTCGGCGCCGATGCGATCGATCTCGTGCAGGTCCGCGCCGGTGATCTTGAGGCCGATGGGCGTGCGGATGCCGGTCGAGAGCATCGCCGTCCGCGCCTTCACCGGCATCGTCCAGGCGTTGGAGACGCCCGGCAGCGTCAGCGCATGGTCCAGCTCGGCGACGAGCTGCTCCTGCGACAGGCGATCGCTCGTCACGCGCCGGAACAGCGGCTTGATCCACTCGGGCGCCCACGACGAATACCAGGTCGGCACCTTCCGCCACTGGTCGCGCGGCTTGAGCGTGATGACCGTCTCGAGCATCGACAGCGGCGCCGGATCGGTCGCCGTCTCGGCGCGTCCGGCCTTGCCGAGCACGCGGTCCACTTCCGGGAACCGGGTGATCGCGCGATCGGTCGCCTGCAGCAGCCGCTGCGCCTCTCCGATCGAAATCCCCGGCATCGTGGTGGGCATGTAGAAGAGCGTGCCCTCGTCGAGCGGAGGCATGAACTCCGCGCCCAGCCGCCCGGCGATCGGAATCGTGGCCACGATCAGGAGACCGGCCGCCGCCAGCACGAGCCCGGTGCGGCGCAGCGCCCAGGTCGCGACCGGCGCGTAGAGCCGCATCAGCACGCGGCTGATCGGATGGTGCTCTTCCGAGCGGATGCGTCCGTAGCGCATCAGCAGCAGCCGCAGCGCCGGGTCGAGCGTGATCGCCAGCACCGCCGCCACCACCATGCAGAGCGTCTTGGTATAGGCGAGCGGCGTGAACAGCCGCCCTTCCTGCGCCTCGAGCGTCAGCACCGGCAGGAACGACACCGCGATGACCAGCAGCGCGAAGAAGCTCGGCCCGCCGACCTCCTTCACCGCGGCGATGATTACCGACTCCTGGTCCTCGCGCCGGCCGGTGCGGTTCCAGATCTCGAGCTTCTTGTGCGTCTGCTCGACGACCACGATCGAGGCGTCGACGAGCGCGCCGACGGCGATGGCGATGCCGCCGAGCGACATGATGTTGGCGCTGAAGCCCATCGCGCGGAACGGAATGAATGCGATCAGCACCGCCACCGGGATGGTCACGATCGGGATCATCGCGCTGGGGATGTGCCAGAGGAACAGCATGATCACCAGGCCGACGGTGACCATGATCTCGAGCAGCGTCCACTTCAGGTTGTTCACCGACCGCTGGATCAGCTCGGAGCGGTCGTAGATCGGGACGACCTTGATCCCGGGCGGCAGCCCGCCCTTTACCTCCTCCAGCTTGGCGCGCACGCGCTCGATCACCGCGAGCGCGTTCTCCCCGTGGCGCATGATCACGATGCCCGAGACCGCGTCGCCGCGGCCGTCGAGATCGGCGGTGCCGCGGCGGATGTCGGGGCCGATCACCACCTGGCCGATGTCCTTGATCCGGATCGGCGCGGCCGGCGGCGCGGCCGAGAGCACGATGTTCTCGAAGTCCTCGACCGACCTGGCGTAGCCGCGGCCGCGGACCATGTACTCGGCCCCTGACACTTCGATCAGGCGCCCGCCGGCCTCGTCGTTGCCGCCGCGCACGGCCTCCACCACTTTCGCCAGCGGAATGCCGCGCGCCCGCAGCCGGTTGGGATCGATGTTCACCTGGTACTGGCGGACGTAGCCCCCCACCGACGCGACGTCGGCGACGCCGCGGACCGACTTGAGGTGGTAGCGGAGGTACCAGTCCTGATACGAACGGATGTCGGCGAGGCTGTGCGTCCCCGATTCGTCCACCAGCGCGTACTGGTATACCCAGCCAAGCCCGGTGGCGTCAGGACCGAGCTCGGTCTTGACCCCCTGCGGGAGACGCGACAGCGCCGCCGACAAATACTCCATCGTGCGCGAGCGGGCCCAGTAGATGTCGGTCCCGTCCTCGAACACGACGTAGACGAACGAGGCGCCGAAATCGGAGACGCCGCGTACGGCCTTGACGTGCGGCGCGCCCACGAGCGCCGTCACGATCGGATAGGTCACCTGGTCCTCGATCAGGTCCGGGCTGCGATCCCACTGCGAGTACACGATCACCTGCGTATCGCTGAGATCGGGCAGCGCGTCCAGCGGCACGCGCTGGAGCGACCACCAGCCGGCGAACGCGCCGGCCAGGGTCACCAGGACGACGGCGGCGCGGTGCCGCGCGGAGAGATCAATGATGCGGGCGATCATTGGCCTTCATCCGGCTTTCCGAGTCGAGGAGGAACGTGCCCGAGAGCGCGATGCGCTGGCCCGGCTCGAGCCCGTTCACGATGGCGATGCGGTTGCCGTGACGGCGGCCGATCTGCACGTCGCGCGGCTCGAACACCCCGGCGCTGCGCTCGACGAACACGTGCGCGCTGACGCCCGAGAACACGACCGCGTCGGCCGGGACCAGCAGCGCCGGCTCGTACGCAACCTCGAAGGCGACGTCCACCGACATGTCGGGACGGAGCACGAAGCCGGGATTGTCGGCCTCGAGCCGGAGCTTGAACGACTGCGTCGCCGGATCGAACTGCGGCAGCACCTGGCTGCTGACGCGGGCGCGCACGGGCGTCTCGCGCCCCGCGACCGTGACCCGCGCCGGCGTGCCGGGCTTGATGCGGTCGCCGTCTGCGACGGGGACGTCGGCGAAGATCCAGACGCGATTGAGGTCGGCGAGCCGGAACAGCTCCGTGCCGGCATCGAAGCGCTGCCCGGTCGCGACGTTGCGCGCCACCACGAACCCGTCCACCGGCGAGGTCAGCCGCACGGTCGTCGTCTGCTCGCGCGTGCGCCTGATGTCTTCCATCTGCACGGGCGACATGCCCATCGTCATCAACCGCTCGGTGGCAAGCGTGACGCTGTTCCTGGCCGAGACCAGCGAGCTCGGGTTGGGCGAACCGTTCTTCTCCTCGCGCTCGAGCACGTTGACGGCGGTGATGAAGGCCGCGATCGGCACCCGGGAGTCCGGGGTCGAATAGCTCGCGAGCCATTGCCCCTTGCGGACCGCGCTGCCGGTGGTCACAGCGGACATCTCGCTGACGTAGGACTCGAGCCCTCCGGTGATCCGGAAGACGCGGGTCTCGTCGGCGCTGACCCGGCCGAACGCCGTGACGCGCTCGCTGCCGCCGGAGGCGGCCACGACACCGGTCGTGACGCCGATCACCTGCTGCTGCGCCGCGCTGGCGTCGACGGTGCCGGGCGCCGCCGCGTCGTCGGCGTAGAGCGGCTCGAACGGCATGCCGCAGCAGGGGGCGGTGCCCGGGTGGTCGGACCTGACGTCCGGGTGCATCGGGCACCGGTAATAAAGGATGGTTCGCGTTCGCGGCGTCTCGACCACTGCGGCGGAGACGGTGTCCCGCGGTGCGCGCCAGGATCCGGCCAGGTAGGCCGCGCCGGCGGCGGCAAGCAATACGACTGAATACGCAATCTGTCTAGTCATGTGAGCGCCCCGCAAAAAGTGCGGCAGGCCAGGGGTGGGTTGCGGGTCCCCCCCTGCGCCTGCCGCGTGCTCACCCGTCACGCTATGGCGTTGGATTCACATGGAAGCCAAACATCATGTTGTGATCCTCGTGAGCGAGGTTGTGGCAATGTGCGACGTAGGGTCCGGTGAAGGTGCGGAAGTTGCGGTAGAACACCACCTCCTCACCCGGTTCGAGCGCGACGACGTCTTCGCGTCCGATGTCTTCGGGGTGATGCGGATCCATCCCGGTCGCCACGCCGTTGCGCGTGATCACCCGGTGCTCCTCGAAGTGCATGTGCATCGGGTGGACCCAGCCGCCGCCGCCGTTGCGGACCGTCCAGAGCTCCGGCTGGCCCTGCGTGGGGAATGCCATGTTGTGGCTCGGGTGGAACTCCTCGCCGTTGATCAGCCATTCCACCTCGCTGCCGAGCTTGCCGCTGCGCTGCAGCTCGAAGGTGCGCGTGCGCAGGTCCGGCAGCTTCTTCATGTTGATCACCGGATTCGGACGCAGGCTCGTCGGAATGAGGCTGTTGTCCACCGGACGATCGTTGCCCTCGATGACGATCTTCACCATCGGCGCGCAGAAGCCCGGCTCGAAATCAGGATTCGGTTCGAACGTGATCGGCTTGATCTCGTTACCGAGGGCGTCCAGCTTCACCCGGGTCGACTCGGTACGCTTGCGGCCGTTGGTCATCTGGTAGGTGTTGACCAGGTAGAACTCCTGGCCGTCGTACGTCGGCTGCCCGTCCAGTGTGGTCGAGAAGTCGACGATGAACTCGCGGCGCTTGGCCGGCCAGATCTCGAAACTGTTGCGAACGAGCTTGATCGGGAGCAGTCCGCCTTCCGCGGCGATCTGGTGGAGCACATGCGACTGCTGGCCGCCGCGATAGCGGAACTGTCCCTGCCGCTTCTTCGGGTTCGAATCCCAGTTCGCGGTGGCGAAATCGAAATTCGCCGGATCCGCGAGATAGGCCGCTTCGCCGTCGGCATCGAGGCCGGCCGGCACGACTTTCCCGTCGGTCTGGAGCGAGAGCTCGTAGATGCGGGAGACGGACGCGCCGAGGAAACGGAGGCGATACTTGCGGCGCTTCACCTTGAGCACGGGGTAGGCGACGCAGTTGGTCGTGAAGACGTCGCCGACGAACCCGTGGTTCGGCAGGTGGCGGAAGTAGTGGTGGCCCCACCACGCCGGGTGCGTTTCGCCGCAGCCGTTGTGCGCGTCGCGGTGCGGCGTCGTGCCGTCGTCGATCGCCACGTCATAGAACACGAACGGAAGGTCGTAGTCGGTGCGGCCGGTGATCGGGTTGGGGACGCCCGGGATACGGAGCCCGAGCCGCTCGTCGCCCGGATCCGCGATGGGGTCGTAGAGCGGATAGATGCCGACCATCCCCTTGTAGACGTTCGCGCCGGTGTGGTGCATGTAGTGGTCGTGGAACCAGAGGAACGACTGCTTCTCGCCCGGATCGTTGTCGGGCGGGAAATTCAGGTACAGGTTGTCGACCCACTGGCCCGGATGGTAGCCACCCTGGGTGCGGTAGTTCGGCTGCCCGTCGGACTCGCACGCCGTGTGGCCGTTGTGCAGGTGGGTGAGGAACCCCCACTCCGGCGAGCCGAAGTCGTTGCGGTCGAGACCGCCGTCGCGGTCCAGCTGGTTTTCCAGGCGCAGGTTGACCGGCTGCCCGTAGCGCGCGTAGATCATCGCGCCAGGGAAGCCGGAGCTGTTGGGAATGTCCGGCGTACCGCTGAAGCCGTAGATCGTGCTGGGCGGCAGCTGCGTCTGGCCGTATCCCGGCGAGTCGAGGCCCACCGGACGCCCGTTCGGCAGGATCGGCTTGACCTTCGAATTGGTGAAGGAATGCTGTCCGACCTGCAGCGCGAGACGGTAGTAGAGCGGTTCCGGGTACTTGATGTATGAGACCCGTCGTGTTCCCGTGCCGATCGGAATCGCCTCGGGGCCGACCTGGTGAACGCCGTAGTCCACGTCGTTGCGTCCGCCGGTGCGGCAGTCGGGCCGCGCCCAGTCGAGCATGCCGAGCGAGGTCCAGGTGGCCGGGTTGGACGGCTTCAACGGCGCCGGGTTCACGAATTCCTGCGTGAACGGCTCGAGGATGAACGGGCTGGTCGGGTAGACCTCCTGGTAGAGCGGCCCGCCGTCCATGCACGGGGCTTCCTGTGGAACGCCGGCGGGCAGTCTTCCCGCCGACGTGGCCGCCGAGGCGCTGCGCAGCGCGGCACCTGACGCGACGATCGCGCCGCCGGCCACTTTCAGCATCTCCCGCCGATTCATGTTCTTCGGATGTCGCGTATCCATGAGTGCACTCCTACTGGATGAACGGGTTCAGATTGAGGAAACGCCCGAGAGGCTGTCCGCCGGCCGCGCCAGTCGGAGGAACCTCAACCAGGTTGTCGATGCCCGGGGCGCTGTCGCCGTCGGGCACGAACAACTGCGGATGGTCGAAGGGGGCCTGCTGGTAGCGCACCCGCTCGTCGGTGAGCGCGAGCAGGAACGCAATCACGTTGCGGATCTGCGTGGCGCTCAAGCCGAGCGGCTTGATGAGGGGGGACTTCTCGTAGTTCACGAAGTCGCCGCCGTCGTCGTACATCTCCATCACCTGGAACAGGGTCGCCTTGCCGCCGTTGTGGAAGTACGGCCCGGTGAGCTCGATGTTGCGTAGCTGCGCCGCCTTGAACGCGCCGCCGACGCGGGTCCGCTCCGTGTTGCGCAGCGAGCCCGAGAGCAGCGGGTAGCCGGTCGAGTTCTTGATCAACGTCGCGCCGCAGCTGAGCGTCGCGCCCGGCACTTTGACGATCGACGTGTCGGCCATCGTCTGCTGCAGGTAGCGGACGACCGACCACGAGTTGCCGAAGGGATCGGTTCCGTCGACGCCGCGATCGTCGCCGGTCGGACGGCTCCCGATGTTGTAGTAGCCGACGTCGTAGATCGCGACCGGGACGTCCTGCGGCGGAACCGCGGGCGTGGACGTCTTGTATTGCGTCACCGTCCAGGGCAGCGGATTGAGCGTGATCTGATCCGTCCCGGGCGTCACCGGCGGGATCGTCCAGAACATCCGCTCCATGCGCTGATCGAAACCGCCCTGGGTGAACACGATGTCGCCCGCCTCGATCCCGATGGTGACGTTGCGGTTCGACGCGCCGGTCAACTCGGCGCCGACATGGCACAGCGAGCAGCCGAGTCCGTTGGGCGCGGGCGCCGGCGCGGGCGGCAGCTCGAAGAGCGCGAGGCCGTTGATGATGTCGGCGCTGGTGATCGTCTGGCCGAAGTCGGCGCTCAAGCGCGCAGCGGCCTGGTCGAGCAGCGCCGGCGCGTTGGGATCCAGCGCGGTGCGCGCGGCCAGATAGCGATCGATCGGCGTCTGGTCGGCGACCAGCGTCGCCTCATACAGCGCCACGGAGATGCCGAAGAAGAGCGACGTGTTCGCTTCCATCACCGTGTAGCTCTTCTTGTTCACCGTGATCGACTTGGTCGAGTTCCACCACTGCGGCTTGAACGCCGCCTGGATCATCGCCCCGTAGGTCGTGGTCAGGCCCGCGGTGGGATCCGCGACGGGACCGAGCACGCTGTCCTGCGCCGAGACCTTCTGCAGCCCGAGCGGTTTTGTCGCCAGCAGCTTCTTCCCGACGTCCGTCCACGCCCTGCCCGCGGCGGACATTTCCACCGAGTTCAGTACCGGGCCGACTGCCTGCGACATCAGCGCCGCGTCAGCGATGTGGATGTCGATTGGCGTCGGACCGAGCGGGCCGACCGACCACACGCGCGCGGACGTGTCGCGGCTGCCGAACGGGTTGACGCCGTTGAAATCGGTCTGCGCGCGCCCGTCGTGGAACATACGGCGGCTGAACACGGCGTTGATCGTCGAGGGGGCGTTGCGCCCTGTCACCTGGCGAACGTTCGTGCCGTTCACCGTGTAGACCGGATCGGCCACGGGCGACGTGGTTTCCGCGCCGGTGCGGCTCAGGCCGTTGAACGCCGCCTTGCGGACGCCCTGCGATCCCGTGATGTTGTCGGTGTCGCTGACGTTCAGGATGGTGAACGGGAACGACGACCCAGTCAGATCCTGGTTCGGTCCGAAGCCGAAATCCCACTGGCCGTTCTTGCCGGGATTGACCTGGTTGCGCACGCGGCCGTCCTGGCCTGCCTGGAAGTGGCAGGTGGCGCATGCCGTCTTGTTGTCGCTGCCCACCTGCATGTCCCAGAAGAGCGCCTTGCCGAGGCGAATCGCGGCGGGCAGGTTCGCGACGTAAGCGGCGAGGTCTGCGCGAAGAACCACCTGGCCGGCCAGGTCCTTCGGAAGCAGCGGGTTCTCAATCGCCTGCAGCGAGGTCAGGAGGACCGGTGGCACGGCCTCTTCCGTGAACCCGCCGTAGCATGTGGAGGTCGTCGTCTGGGTCTGCGCCTGCATCACCTTCACGCCGGCGGCGCTCACGAAGAGCAGCAGCGCGGCGAGGCACGTGAGCAGAGCGCGATTCTTCCGGTGGAACATTCTCGCCATGGTGCCGCCCCTCCTCGGGGCGTGCGACGCGCTCGGGAAACTAAGAGTGCGGTCGGTCGGGCTGTGCCGCGGCGAGCGTGCCGCGGCACAGCGTCAAGACGTCGGCGGCCGCAAGGAAGCCATGGGTCGGAGCTAGCCCTTGCAGTTGTCCGCGTTCATCTTGATCATGAACACCTGCACCGTCCCGTCGGCGTTCACCTTGATGCGGAAGTTGGCGCGGATGACCCAGTTGTCGATGCTCTTCGCACCCTTCATCGCCAGCTTGTCGCTGAAGTCGGAGGCGAACTCGTCGCCGGCCGTCGGCAGCCGGAAGGTGAAGTTCTGGCTCTCGTTGAAGGTGTAGCTGGACCCGGTCAGGGTCGGCACGCCGTTGAGCACGATCCATCCGGAGCCGGTGCCCTTGGTGATCTCGCTGACGTTGACCTTCACCGTCCCGAACTTGTCGATCGACTGCACCGTGGAGATGGTCGAGGTTCCCCGGACGTCGACGTTCTCGGCCGTGCACGGATTGACGAACGCGCCCGTGGAGACGACCTCGGTGATCGGCTGTCCGGTCATCGGGTCGATCGTGCTGATAGTGGTAGTACCCGGGGTGCCGGTGCGATCGAACGGAATGACGAACGTAGATGATTGCGCCGCGACCACCGCCGGCATCGCCAGCAGAATGAACGCGCCCAGGATGACTCGATACGATTTCAAAGCAGCCATGACCTTCCTCCGGTCTGATCGGCATTTCCGCCGCACATCTGTCAAAGCTCAGGCCGCCGTGCGGCCCTATGGCGCCCGGCGGCTCGAGGCCGCCGGGCGGGGCGAAACTCTCTCTACTCGCAGTTGTAGTGGTCCCACAGGGACAGGGCCCATTTGAGGATCGACGGCGTCACGTACGGGTACTCGATGACCTGTTTGAGGTATGAACAAATAGCGTCATTGCCGCCGCCGCCGGGCTTCTTGTTCGCCGCCTGCGCGGTCGTTCCCATCCCCACCGCCATCACGATCGCCAGCACCATCGCTACGCCAATCTTTCGGATCCGACCCATTACCCACCTCCTG
>Ga0075425_100008660_pt1 | contig 10802 bp, 11 predicted proteins | sample SoiMethybrSBSTD4_FD_75300 | JGI IMG/M metagenome (GOLD analysis project Ga0075425, IMG submission 75300) | Bulk soil microbial communities from a Populus tree surrounding site in Tennessee, USA - Soil MetaG P. TD hybrid SBSTD4 | ecosystem: Environmental > Terrestrial > Soil > Tree plantation...
CTCGACGCCTCTCCGTTCGCGAGCCATTCGTGCGCGCGCACCGCCTTGTAGAGGTGAACGTCCGATTGCAGGCGGAGGCGCACGCTACGGTCGAGCTCCTGCCGAAACTCCTCGGACCATCCATCGAGGGCGCGATCGTCGTCCCCGGCGCTCTCGGCCGCGGGCAGGGGCAACGTCCAGTACGCCTGCGAGCGCAGGCCGCCGCCCTCTACCACGGCGCGATGGCCCGCGCGAAGGCTCTTCACGTTCGCGAACGCCGTGCGCTCGCCGATCGGGGCCCAGAAGGTGAACGAGTGGTCGATCCCGTGCGGGTCGAGGCGCCGGGCCATCAACGGATCGGCGAAGAGTCCCTTGATCTCCGACGCAAACCAGAGTCGCCTGCCGTCGAGCACATAGAAGAGCGGACAGATGCCGAGACGATCGCGCGCGAGGAGCAGGCGTCGGGCGCGCCGGTCCCACAGCGCGAAGGCGAACTGACCGTTCAGGCGCTCGCACAGCGCCTCACCGTGCTCCTCGTAGAGGTGGACGAGGACCTCGCCGTCCGTGTGCGTGGCGAAGCGATGGCCGCGCTGCCCGAGCTCCCGGCGGAGGTCAGGATAGTTGAAGATCTCGCCGTTGAAGACGGCGATCACGCTGTCGTCCTCGTTGCGGTAGGGCTGACGGCCCCCTGCCACGTCCACGATGGCGAGGCGGCGGGCCACGAGGCCGGCGTGGCGGTCGCGCTCGATGGCGAAGTCGTCGGGGCCGCGGTGCTCGAGCACCGCGCCCATGCGGCGCAGGATGGTCAGATCGGGCGGTGGGCCGTCGACGAGGTTGAGGATGCCGGCGATGCCGCACATGCGAGCCGCTCAGGAGCCGGGCGGAAACGTCACGTTCCGGCCGCTCGGGAGGCGCCGCTGCTCGCCTGAGGCAGGATGCGGACGAGCACGCTCGTCCGGGCGCGGAGGCCGTTCTTGATGTAGCGGCCCATCCAGAGTGGGATGAGGAACCAGTACTTGCGGCGATAGGCCTCGAGGATGGCCGTCTCGAGGTCGGGCCGGTCCTCCACCAGCGCCGCGTGCCCCGCGAAAGCGGGGCCGTCTTTGCGCCCGACGTGCACGGTCACGTGCCCGTCGCGCGCAATGCGGCGGGCCTTGAGGCTCGCCCGCTTGGTCGTGAAGTACACCGCGCCCTCGTGGAGCCAGCACCAGGTCGGCACCGTGCCTGGCTTGCCCGAGGGGCTGTAGGTGGTGAGGTAGATGTAGCTCGCCTCGGCGAGGGCGGCGCTCACCTCGGCGGGGAACTGCGTAGTCATGGGCTGACGGGCGGGGGAACTTGCGTCGGCACGACGTCCATCCTACCATTGCCGCACTTCGCGCCCGGGGCCACGGGAGGTCGGCCCGTTCGCATTGCTGAACGGGCCCACCTCCGCGTCAAGGGACGCGAGATGCGATCCGGGAGAACGGATGACGACCTCGCTTCACCTCGAGCTCACCACCGCGGCGGCGGACGCTGCCGCCTGCCTTCCCTCGCCCTAGCGCGCGATCACTCGCGACCGGAGGAGCCATGCCCCCCCATCGTCACGCCTATCGCCCCGTCGTCATGGGCCGCCGGGGCGCCGTCGCCTCAGCGCATCCCACCGCCTCGCTGGCCGGCATCCGCGTCCTCCTCGAGGGCGGCAATGCCGTGGACGCGGCGGTGGCCGTGGGCTCGACGCTGAACGTGGTCGAGCCGTTCATGTCGAGCGCGGGCGGGATCGGGCTCATGGTCATCTCCCGGGGCGGCGGCCGCGAGCGCCACGTGCTGGACTTCATCGGCCTCACCCCCGCCGGTGCGGACGCCACCCGCGCCACCGAGGACGAGCTGGCGGGCGGGCCCAAGTCCTGCGCTACGCCCGGCAATCTCGGGGGCTGGCTCGCCGCCCTGGAGCGCTTCGGCTCGATGCCACGCGAGCGCGTGTTCACCCCCGCCATCGAGTGGGCGGAGCAGGGTGTGCCGCTGTCTTTCCTGAACGCGCGCTTCATCGAGCAGGCGCGGCCGCAACTCGGGCGCTCGGCGGAGGCGCAGCGGCTCTACCTCGGTAACGGCGGCCCGCGGCCGGGCAAGATCGTCACCTACAAGGAGCTCGCGGGCACCTTCCGCCAGGTCGTGGAGGGTGGCGCGGAGGCCTTCTATCGCGGCCCCATCGCCAAGGCCATCGCCCGCGCCGTGCAGGAGGCGGGCGGCTGGCTCGCCGAGCGTGATTTGGCGGACTTCAAGCCCACGTGGCGCGAGCCCGTGCGCATCGACTATCGCGGGCTCGAGGTGTGCTCGGTGCCGCCGCCCTTCTCCGCCTTCCAGATGATGGAGACCCTCAACATCCTCGAGGGCTACGATCTCAAGGGCTGGGGGCACAACTCCGTCGACTACCTCCATCACCTCGTCGAGGCGATCAAGCTGGGCTCCGCCGATCGCCTCGCCTTCGCGTATTCCGGCGAAACGCCCATCCGCGGGCTCCTCTCCAAGGGCTACGCGGCGAGCCAGCGCGGGCGGATCGATTCGCGCAAGGCGGGCGTGAGTGAGGGCGAGCGGCACTCCGGCAAGAAGCTGCCCGGCCAGATCGCCGAGGGCTATCCCGCGAAGTTCGAGAACGAGCAGACGACCCACTTCGCGTGCGCCGACGGCGAGGGCACCGTGGTGTCGGTGACGCAGACGCTGGGCGTGCCCTTCGGCTCGGGCTTCGCGGTGCCCGGCACCGGGCTCGTGCTGAACAACATCCTCAAGTGGATGGATCTCGATCCTGCCTCGCCCAACGTGGTCAGGCCCGGGCGCAAGGCGGGGACGATGATGTCGCCCATCCAGGTCTTCAAGGACGGCGCCTTCGCGCTCAGCGTGGGCACCCCGGGCTCGTACGGCATCCTGCAGACGCAGCCGCAGATGCTGCTCAACGCCCTCGAGTTCGGGTTCAATATCCAGGAAGCCATCGAGCAGCCGCGCGTGCGCGTGTACGGCGACCGCCTCCTCGACGCGGAGTCGCGCATTCCCGAGTCGACGCGGCAAGGGCTCGCCCAGCGCGGGCATGAGGTCAACGTGATCGACGACTGGTCCTGGGTCGTGGGCGGCGGGCAGGGCATCGTGCGCGATCCCGAGTCGGGCGCCCTCATGGCAGGCGCCGACCCTCGCCGGGACGGCTACGCCCTGGCGATGTGATGACCGCACCCTCACCGTGCCCTCTCCCTCAAACAGGGAGAGGGAGGATTGAGGGAGCGCTCGACTTCCCCTCTCCCCACGGGGGAGAGGCCGCAGGTCGAGCTGAGACGCTCGCCTCGAGCGACGAGGCGAGGGCTGAGTGAAAGAGGGATTGGGCAAATAGCTGAGCGAAGGAGGGGGATTCAAGTTCGATGGCTCCAAACAACCGAATGGCAATAGTCACGGGCGCGGGCTCGGGCATAGGCCGTGCCATAGCGCTCGCGCTGGCGGCCAAGGGCTCGCCGGTGGCGGCGATGGACCTCGACGGCGCCTCCGCCGAGGAGACGGCGGGCCAGATCAAGAGGGCCGGTGGGCAGGCCAGGGCCTTCCAGGGCGACACGAGCAACGCGGAGGACCTGCACCGCGCGGTGAGGGGCGCCATCGCCGCGCTCGGACCGCTCGAGATCATGGTCAACAACGCCGGGATCCTCGACGGCTACTTCAACGTGGACGAGACGGACGAGAAGACCTGGCGGCGGGTGATCGACATCGACCTCACCGGGGTCTTCCTCGGCTGCAAGCGAGCCCTCGCCGAGATGCTGCCGCGCGGGCGCGGCCGCATCGTCAACATGGCCTCCGTGGCCGGGCTCAACGGCACCGGTGGCGGCGCTGCCTACGTCGCGGCGAAGCACGGCGTGGTCGGCCTCACGCGCCAGATGGCCGTGGTGTATTCCTCACGCGGCGTGACGATCAACGCGGTCTGCCCGGGGCCCATCCTCACGGATCTGCGCCGCCATTCGCAGGCCATCCTCGGGCCCGACGTGCCCGACATGAGCAACCGCGGGATAGCGGTCAGCGAGGAGCAGGTGCGGGGGGTCGTGCCGGCGGGCCGTCGCGGCACCGTGGAGGACATCGCCTCCGCCGTCTGCTACCTCGCCTCCGAGGAGGCGGGCTACATCACCGGGCACGCCATGGTCGTCGACGGTGGCTGGAGAGCGAAATGATCACGAAGTTCTCCGTCCTCTATGTGGGGCAGATCGAGCTCGACAACGTCGGGCTCGCCGGCACGCCGGCCGACGAGCGCCGCTATCCGAACGAGCGGCTGGCCGAGGCCTTCCAGACCGCCAAGGAAGTCTCCCAGCACATGGACGAGCTGGGCTACTACGCCTTGTGGACGGCCGAGCATCACTTCCAGCACGAGGGCTACGAGGTCTTTCCGAACCTCATCCTGCTCGGCACCTGGCTCGCCACCCAGACGCGCCGGCTCAAGTTCGGCTGCGCCTTCAATGTCCTGCCCATGTGGCACCCCATCCGCCTCGCCGAGGACTACGCGCAGGCCGACATCATGACGGGCGGCCGGGTCATCATGGGCGTGGGGCGCGGCTATCACACGCGTGAGGTGGAAACCTTCGGCGCGCCCATGGTCGACAACAAGGCCAACCAGGAGCTGTTCGAGGAGCAGATGGACGTGCTCCTCAAGTGCTTCAACGAGGAGTCGTGGTCGCACCGGGGGAAGCACTACACGATTCCCGCGCGCGTGGAGTACCGCGGCTATCCGCTGAAGGAGATCACGGTGGTGCCGCGCCCTCTCAACCTGCCCGTGGAGATCTGGCAGCCCATCGCCTCCGGCAAGACGCTGCCCTACATCGCCTCGCGCGGGATCAAGGGCATGGTCACCCTGAACGGCGAGCGCATCTTCGACCAGGTGGTGCGCGCGTATCAGGCGGAGGCCGCGAAAGCGGGACGCCATCTCGCGCTGGGACAGGACATCTGCTGGGGCGTAGGCCTGTACCTCGCCGACACCGTCGAGGAAGCGGTGGAGCGCGTGGAGCCGTATCACGACGAGCGCTACAAGTGGTTCGCCCCCTTCGGCTTCGTTCGCTACGCCGACGAGGAAGGCCGCTCGTGGGGCACGCCGGGCGCGCCCGCGCGCGTGCCGAGCATTCGCGATGGCGTCGCGCAGCGCGCGTGGCTGTGTGGGCCGCCGCGCCTCGTCATCGACCAGATCAAGGAGTTCGAGGCGCGCTATCCCGGCCTCGAGCACATGATGATTCACTGGGCGGAGGGCATGGGCCCGAAGGAGTTCAACGAGCAGCTGTCGTGGTTCGCGCGCGACGTGATGCCGGCCTTCGTCGGTCGCCGCTAGGCCGATTTGACACCCCCGGGGGGTATACCCCCACCCGGTAGCGCCCCCTCGTAGAGGGGCCCCTAGGGGTTGTATTTTTCCCTTGCGCTCCCTCGTAGCCCGGCGATAATACCCTCGGCCCTACGGGAGGCGCCGGGCGGCGAATCCTAAACTCACTCGACGGAGGAGAGAGCGAATGGCAAAGAAGAAGGCGGCCTTCGGTGGCTACTCGATCAACTTCAAGGGATGCAAGGACAGCATGGAGTCCGTGATGGGGTCGTCGCCCATCGGCCCCTCCGAGATGACCAAGAAGATCTGGGGCTACGTCAAGAGGAAGAAGCTCGCCGGCAAGAAGTAGGCCCGCCACGCTCGACCGGATCGTCCTGAGCCTGCCCGGCGCCTCCAGGACGTTCCGGTCCTCTTGACGGCACCCCCGCCGACCGACGACACTGCCGACATGGACGCCATCCTCTACGATCGCTCCTGCAGCTGTCCCTCGTCGGAGCTGGCCCGCCACGCGCTCCGGAAGGCCGGCGTGGCGTACGAAAGCCGGCCGCTCGACACCCATCCCGTCGACCGCGAGGGCGCCCTCCGGCTCGCGCGGAGCGCCCGCCGCTTCCTCGTCAAGGACGGTGACGGATTCGTCCAGCACGATGCCTCGCGCGAGCCGGTGAGCGAGGCGCAGGCCCTCGCCTGGCTCCTCCACGAGGACGGTCTGCTCCGCGTGCCCGTACTGGTGTGCGGAGACATCCTCGTGCGCGGCTACACCGACGAGCTGTACGAGCGGGCGCTCGCCGAGCTGCCCTCCGCGAAGGGCGGGGGGCGCTGAGCGCCTAGCCCAGCTTCGCTGGGATCTCGTCGAGGCCTCGCACCTCGAGATCCGGCGAGACGCCGAGCCGATCCATGGGGGCGGCGAGGCGATTGCACCAGCAGCAGCGGTAGCCGAAGGCCTTGGCCCCCGACACGTCCCACGCATTCGACGATACGAAGAGGATCTCGTCCGCGGCCAGCCCGAAGGCCTGTGTTCCCAGCTCGTAGGCGGCAGGCGAGGGCTTGTAGGCCCGCACGGCGTCCACCGAGAGCACGTGACGGAAGACACCGGCGAGCCCGCTCGAGGCCACCGCGGCCTCCAGCATGCGAGGGGAGCCGTTGGAGAGGATGCCGAGGGGCGTGCCCGCCATGGTCGCTAGCGCGCCCTTGACCTCGGGGAAGGTGGCAAGAGAGAGATAGGCGTCCATCAGGCGGCGCACGGAGTCCTCTCCCGCCCGAATGCCGAGGCGCTCGAGGGCGAACCTTAGCGCGGCCTCCGTCACCGTCCAAAAGTCTTCGTAGCAGCCCATGAGCGTCCGCAGCCAGGTGTACTCGAGCTGCTTCTGCCGCCAGAGGGTGGACAGTGCCTGGGGATCGGCGGTAACGGCACGGCCCGCCTCGACCACGGAATGGACGTCGAAGAGCGTTCCGTAGGCGTCGAAGACGATGGCCCTGGGTTTGGCCACGGATCAGCCTCCTGCCGAGGTGACGGAGCCTAACGAGGCGAAACGCCGAGGTGCTTCACAGCCACGGAGGCCTGACGCCGCCGCTCGTTCGGACGACGCGTGGGCGCGGGTGTGGGCCGCTTCGGCTCGGGGGGCATCTCGAAGCCAGACTCGAGGAAGCCATAACGCAGGAGCTGCTTGGCGTCGCGGAAGGACAGGCTGCGCGTCTGCGCTCCGAGCACGATGAGGAGGAAGCGCTGCCCCTCGCGCCACGCGGCGATGGCGAGGTTGTAGCCCGCCTCGCGGGTGAAGCCCGTCTTGAGGGCCTGCACGCCGCCGGGGTCCTGGAAGAGCGGGATGCGCCGGCTGTGCACGCGGCCGCGATACACGAAGCTCGCCCCGCCCAGGAGCGGGCGCGAGGAGGGGTAGTCCTGAACGAGGTGGCCGATGAGGCGCGCCATGTCCTGGGCCGTTGTCCGTTGGTTGGGGTCGGGGAGGCCGTGGGCGTTGGCGAAGTGGGTGGAGCGCAGGCCCAGCTCGGTCGCCTTGGCGTTCATGCGCTCCACGAAGGCTTCCTCGGTGCCGCCCAGGTGCTCGGCCACCGCGGTGGCCGCGTCGTTGGCGGAAGCGATGGCCACCCCCTCCAGGAGGGTGCGGAACGGCACTTCCTCCCCGGCGCGCAGCCCCATGCGATAGCGCGGGGTCTCCGCGGCACGCCGGCTGATGCTCACCATCCCGTCCCATTGCGCGCGGCCCGCCTCGAGGTCCTCGCAGGCGAGGTAGAGGGTCATGAGCTTGGTCAGGCTCGCGGGGGCGTGATCTTCCGAGGGGTTCTTGGCGAAGAGCACGGTGCCGTTGGGAGCCAAGAGCAAGGCGGACTCCGCGCTCAGGCGCATGGGCCGATCGCTCTGCGCATACGCCGGGGCCGCGGTGAGGAGCAACGCGGACACGATCGCGACGAGGCAACGCACTGGAGTCGATTGTACTGGCAGCCCGCTCGGGCGGCCAAGCAAAAAGCCTAGCGAACGACTCGTTTCAGCTCCGGCGACGGCTTGAACTTCGGCGCCCGCCCGCCCGCCACGTTCATCGGCTGCCCCGTGCGCGGGTTCTTGCCCTTGCGCGGCTTGCGGCGAGTGACGGAAAAGGTTCCAAATCCCACCAGGGTGACGGGCTGGCCGCGCTTGAGCGAGGCGCGGACCGATGCAAGCATTGCGCGGAGTGCGCGATCAGCGGCGGCCTTGGTCCAGCCGCTCTCTGCGGCCATGGAGGCGACCAAATCCGCGCGGGTCATGCGAAGAGACGTGACGTCGTCATATCGAGCGGGCGGATGCTAGCAGAGGTGCCGGAGAGGGTCAAGGCCGCGGCCATCCCGCGCGCGGGCGGGTGATGATATGGTGGAAGAATCGTGAAGAAGGTCATGCTCTTCACCATGGAAGGCATCGCGGACGGTGAGGCCGCGCTCGCCTTCTTTCAGTCGCGCGGGGCCGCGGTGGAGGTGCGCGACGTCGGCCGCGATCCCGGCGCGAGCCAGGACGCCTTCCGGCTCGCCGGCCGGCTCGCCGTGCCCACCGTTCTCATCGACGAGCGCGTGTTCCTAGGCTTCAGCGCGCATCGGGAGGAGATCGAGACCCTGATGCGCGAGTGAATTCTTGCGGTGAAGGAGGAACGGCGAGCGACCGTCGGCCGGCACGCTCAAGAGGCTCGTACCGCGCACCATCCAGGAGGATCACATGCCCCAGCAAGTCTGCAACGGAGCGACTCTTCAATGCAGCATGGGCATGGTACCCAGCAGTCTGGTCGTTCTGCCGGTGAATCGGGTCACGACGGGTAACCAGCCCGACGCCAACATCATGGATCACGTGCCTATGGTGAACATCATGCCGTTCGGAATGTGCATGTCACCGGCGAATCCCGCGGTCGCTGCGGCAACCGCCGCGGCGTTCGGCGTGCTCACGCCGATGCCTTGCATTCCCGTCACGACCGCGCCCTGGGTCCCTGGCGTGCCAACCGTGATGCTGGGCAGCAGTCCCACGCTCGACAACACGTGCACGCTGATGTGCATGTGGTTGGGTGTGATTCAGGTGGTGAGTCCAGGCGAATTCACCGTGTCAGTGCCATAGCTTGGATCGGCGATGCAGGACAAGAGTGCCGTCACCACCGCCCAGGATTTTCCGGCCGTTCGTTGGCGGGCTGCCCCGGTGCCGCGGCACGCCACTGGCTCTGTGAGGACACGATCGACGGCTGGTGGGCCTGCGCCGCGGACGGCATTACCTCTCTCAGACCGCCGGTTCCAGCTCAAAACCCGACGTCATCAGCACAAAATCAGGGCAAAGGTGGTAGACTCGCCTCTGCCGCTCGCGCAACTACCTGAAAAGCCGGGGTAGCTCAGTGGTAGAGCAACTGATTCGTAAGCGGGGGCGGTCCTCACGACGCCCCCGCAGTATTTCTACGCACTTCGCTCCATCTCGCTGATCTCGCTCGTGTGTCCCTCACTTGCGCTTCACGGAATGGAAGGGGCCCCAGTGTCCAACGGGACTGCTGTCGCGCTCGTTGAGAGGGTCATCGGGCGCAAACGGGCGCAAGAGAATCGACGCTTGCCCACACCTGACTTTTCGACAGGTGCGCGAGCGCCGAGTCGTGTTATGTCGCGTGGCCGTGTCACCGTCCTGCCTTGGTTGCCATGATGGCAGCGTATGCGAGGCACCCGCGCTCGCCCTTGGGTCCTTCCGGACGCAGCCGTGAGGGTCTCCTGAAACTGAAAACTCGAACGAATTGCCCCGTAGGACACCTGCCCGGTGGAGACCACGCGATATAAGTCGCGGGTGAACCTGCAGCCGACCGGAGTTCTTGGATGAGACCACGGGATGGATTGGCCAGCTTGCGCTTCAAGATAGGGAACGCTCCGTCCTCGTTGCCCTGGGAGGCATCCAATGCTTCCCAGAACGCTCGTGGGCAAAAGGCGACAAGCTCTGCCGCCAATGCGCTGCCGACGCTATACCTCCCGATACCAGTAGGCGAGGCCCGAGGCCGGGAGGTCCCAGCCGCTTAACTCGACACCCTTCAGGGTCTTTGCCACGACCACCGTCGCGGTCACCCAGATGACGGGGATCACTGCTCCGCTCTGGACGAGGAGGTCGTTGCATCGGATGAGTAACGCCGCACGCTTGACCGGATCGAGCTCGATCTGGGCTGCGTCGAAGGTCCAGTCATACGTCTCATTGCTCCAGCGCGGAGCGTTGTAGCGCTGCCACCCGTTCGCTTTGGAGGGAATTTCACGGGACGTGAACGTGCTCAGGAGCCGCCCCGGATCGGGGGTGGACATGAGATACCAGAGCATCTGAAGGTCGGCATAGAAGTGGGTGTAAGTGTCCGGGTTCGCCGGGTCCGACGAGAAAAAGGCCGACCCGACGACGGACTTGAGCTCGACCTCGATCCCAACTTTGGCGCACGCCTGTTTGATGATGGCCTGGATCTTCTGATAGGTGGCGCTCGTCTGGGTCTGGAATAGGAGCCGGAGGCGCTTTCCATCCTTGACACGGACAGCGTCAGGACCGCGCCGCCACCCGCCAGCCTCCAGGAGCTGGGAGGCCTTCTCGATGCTGAACTCCCAACGCGTACTTTGAGAGACGAAGCGCTCCGGCGCGTTGACCATATTCGCCGTCGCGCGGCCCCCCCGCCCGTAGGTCTGCTCCTGGATGGTACTGCGGTCAACTAGGAGCGGCAGTGCTGCGCGGACCGCCGGATCGGTGAGGATAGGGTGGGTCGTCTTGACGCTCGACCGCTCGCCGTCGACCTCGCGCCCTGGATCGGTCTGGTTAACCTGGATGTGGTCGATGTTACCGCCGCGTACGAACACGACGCGGCCCTTGCCGCCCGCCTCGAGCCGCTTGAGGATCTCGTCGTCGAGCAGCACCCCGGCGATGTCGTAGTCGCCGGTCTGGAGCACGGCGCGCGCCGCCGAGACGAAGTCCCCACCTCCCTTCACCTCGACGGTATCGAAGAACGGCCGGTTGGGCACGTGATACGCCGGATTCAGTTCGGCGCGGATGAGGTCG
>Ga0075425_100008662_pt1 | contig 10801 bp, 10 predicted proteins | sample SoiMethybrSBSTD4_FD_75300 | JGI IMG/M metagenome (GOLD analysis project Ga0075425, IMG submission 75300) | Bulk soil microbial communities from a Populus tree surrounding site in Tennessee, USA - Soil MetaG P. TD hybrid SBSTD4 | ecosystem: Environmental > Terrestrial > Soil > Tree plantation...
ATCTTGGAAGTGACGCATGCCGTCAGCGCGCGCGAGATGCGCGAGCAGTACCTCGACCGCATGGATCTCGAGCGGGAGCGCGGGATCACGATCAAGGCGGCCGCGGTGCGTTTGGCGTACGAGGCCAAGGACGGCAACACCTACTACTTCAATCTCATCGATACGCCCGGCCACGTCGACTTCTCCTACGAAGTGTCGAGGGCCCTCAACGCCTGCGAAGGCGCCGTCCTCCTCGTCGACGCGAGCCAGGGCATCGAGGCCCAGACGCTCGCGAATCTGCATCTCGCGATCGAGGCGGATCTCGAGATCGTGCCGGTCGTCAACAAGATCGATCTGCCGCAGGCCCAGCCCGAGAAGGTCGGGATCGAGCTGCAGCAGGTGATCGGGTGCGCGGAGGACGACATCTTGTTCGTGTCCGGCAAGACGGGGCAGGGCGTCACCGAGCTGCTCGAGGCGATCGTCGCCAAGATCCCCCCGCCGCAAGGCGATCCGTTCGGGCCGTCGCGCGCGTTGATCTTCGATTCGGCGTACGACGTGTACCGCGGAGTGATCGTGTATGTGCGCGACGTCGACGGGTCGCTCTTCAAAGGACAGCGGGTGCGCATGATGGCGACCGGAGCGGTGCACGACATCGAAGAGGTCGGAGTCCTCGCGCCGGAGCCGGTCGCGGTGGAGTCGCTCGGCGCCGGCGAGGTCGGGTACGTGTTCGCAGGGATCAAGGCGATCCGTGACGCGAAGGTCGGCGACACCATCACCGACGCGCAGCGCCAAGCGACGGACCAACTGCCCGGCTACCGCGAGCCGAAGCCGATGGTCTACGCGGGTCTGTATCCGATCGCCGGCGACGATTACCCCGCGCTGCGCGATGCACTCGAGAAGCTCGCGCTCAACGACGCTGCGCTGGTGTACGAGCCGGAGACCTCGAAGGCGCTCGGGTTCGGGTTCCGCTGCGGCTTCCTCGGTTTGTTGCACATGGACATCGCGCGAGAGCGGCTGGAGCGCGAGTTCTCGCTCGAGCTCGTCACCACGGCACCGAACGTCGCCTACCGCGTCACGATGACGAGTGGCGAGGTGATCACGGTTCGCAATCCATCGGAGATGCCCGACCCGAACCTGATCGAGAAGATCGAAGAGCCGATGGTCTCGGCGCTGATGCTCACCCCCGGCGACTACGTCGGCACGTTGATGGAGCTCAACCAGTCGCGGCGCGGGATCCTCGACGGGATGAACTACCTGTCGGCCGAACGCGTCGAGCTCCGCTACCGGCTGCCGCTCGCGGAGATCATCTTCGATTTCTTCGACCAGCTGAAGGCGCGCACGCGCGGGTTCGCGTCGCTCGACTACGAGCACCTGGGCTACCAGATTGCCGAACTCGTGCGCGTCGACATCCTTCTGCACGGCGATCCGGTGGACGCGTTCAGCGCGATCGTTCACCGCGACAAGTCGTACACATACGGGCGAGCGCTCGTCGAGAAGCTTCGCAGCCTCATCCCGCGCCAGATGTTCGATGTGCCGATCCAGGCTGCGATCGGGAGCCGGATCATCTCGCGCGAGACGATCAAGGCGAAGCGTAAGGACGTCCTCTCGAAATGCTACGGCGGCGACATCACGCGCAAGCGCAAGCTGCTCGAGAAGCAGAAGGCCGGCAAACGGCGGATGAAACAGATCGGCTCGGTCGAGGTGCCGCAGGAAGCCTTCATCGCGGCGCTCCAGGTCGGAGGCGACGAGAAGAAAACCGAAGGGAAGAAGGACAAGTGAACGCGCCAGAGTTCGCGGTATACGTCCACATCCCGTACTGCATCTCGCGCTGCCCGTACTGCGACTTCAATACCTACGTCGGGATCGAAGACACCGCCCCCGAGTACGTCGACGCGCTCCTCACCGAAGCGCGCACCTGGACCGAGCGCGCCGCCGGCCGCCCGGCGGAGTCGATCTTCATCGGCGGGGGCACGCCCTCGCTTCTCGAGCCGCAGCTCTTCGACCGGCTCATGCGAGGTCTTCGCGAGACGTTCGACCTCGCGTCCGGCGCCGAGATAACGATGGAGGCCAACCCGGAAACCGTGGACGCCGAACGACTGGCCGCCTACGGCGCGTCGGGCGTGAACCGCGTCTCGTTCGGCGCGCAGTCGTTCGCGCCGCACATCCTCCAGAAGCTGGGCCGCGCGCACGACGCCGATCGCACGAAAGCCGCGGTCGCAGCCGCTCGTGCCGCCGGCCTCGACAACCTGAACCTCGATCTGATCTACGGCACGCCCGGCGAGTCGTTCGACGACTGGCGCCGGTCGCTCGACGAAACGATCGCGCTCGACCCCGAGCACATCTCCGCTTACGCGCTCACGATCGAGGAAGGAACCGCGTTCGGGGCGGCCGTCGCAGGGGGCACGATGGCGGCGCCCGACGACGACGACATGGCGGCGAAGTACGAATACGCGCTCGATGCGCTCCGCGCCGCCGGCTACGACCACTACGAGATCTCGAACTGGGCCCGGCCGGGCCGGGCATGCCGCCACAACCTCGTCTACTGGACCCAAGGCGATTACGCGGGCCTCGGCGCCGGCGCGCACGGGCACCACGCCGGCACGCGTTCTTGGAATCAAAAGCTCCCGCGCACCTACATCGACAACGCGGACGACCCAGTGGCGGGGTCGGAAACGTTGTCGCCGGCCGAGCGCGCCGACGAGTGGCTCGTGCTCCGCGCGCGACTCGTCGGGGGGCTCGATCGCGCCGAGGCCGAATCGCGCACGGGCCGAGACCTCGGCGCTCCGATCGATCGCTTGGTCTCGGCGGGGCTCGTCACCCAGAACGAAGGTGTGCTAGTCCCCACGCGGCGCGGTCTTTTGCTGGGTTCCGAGATCGCCCTGGCACTGACCGCGTAGCCGCTGTACCGCGGTCGCGTACCCGTTCCAAGCTGCGTCGACGGCTCTTAGCACTCGCACGGGCCGAGTGCTAACCTGCACCGCATGCCAGACCGAACGCCTCCCGGTCGCTCTCTCGGTGCACGCCAAGCGGCCGTGCTGTCCGCGATCGTGCGCGAGTACATCCGCTCCGGCGAGCCGATCGGCTCGAAGCATCTCGTCGGCCGGTACAAGCTCGACGTGTCGAGCGCGACGGTCCGCAACGACATGTCGCTGCTGGAAGAGCTCGGATACCTCGCGCAGCCGCATACCAGCGCCGGCCGTGTCCCAACCGACCTCGGCTACCGCTGGTTCGTCGACGCGGTCGCCGGCCCAACCAAACTCGCCGAGGGCCAGCAGCGTGAGCTCGACGAGGCGCTCGCCGAGCCGGCCGACCTCGAAGTGAAGCTCGGACGCGCGTCGGAGATCCTCACGCGCTTCACCCGCTACGCGAGCGCCGTGATGATGCCGCGGCTGCAGATGAGCCGGCTGCGTCACCTCGACCTCGCGTTGCTCGGGCCGCGGATGGTCGTGGCCGTTCTGATCGGGGACGGCGGGATGGTCGAGAAGCGCATGATCGAGCTCGACGCCGACGTGAGTGAGCGCGAGGTCGAGCACGTGGCGCACGAAGTCAACCGGACGCTCGGGGGCTCGGAGCTGGACGAGGCCCGGCGCCAGCTGGCCACCCTCGCCCGGCGTGCCAATCAGCGCGACCGCGCGCTGTACACGGCGGTGTCGGACGCGATGGCGGACATGATCGCCGCCGACCGGCGGGTCGTCGTCGGGGGCGCGGCGAACCTCGCAGCCGATGCCTCGCTCGGCTCGCAACGTGAGGCGCTCCGCCGTGTCTACGAAGCGATGGACCGCCAGACCGAGCTGCTGCGCCTGCTCGAAGAAGCCATCCGTCCGGTCAGCGTGCACATCGGATCGGAGGTGCCGGTCGAAGATCTGCACACGATCAGCATCGTCGCGGCGCCGTACGCGATGACCGGCGAAGGCGCGGGAACCGTCGGCGTGATCGGGCCGACGCGCATGGACTACCTGCGCACGATGACGATCGTCGCCGCCGTCGCGCGCACGTTGGAGGCGTCGCTCCGCGAGCTCGGACGTTGACCGGTCTTCGGTGGTGAGCGGTGCCCGCTGATCTTTACGGGGTCCTCGGCGTCGATCGCGGCGCCAGCTCGGAAGACATCAAGCGCGCGTTCCGCGCGCTCGCCCGTCAGTACCACCCAGACGCCAACCCCGACCCCGGCGCCGAGGCCCGCTTCAAGGAGATCAACGCGGCGTACGAGGTGCTGTCCGATCCGGTGAAGCGACAGCGCTACGACACTTTCGGCGACGCGAACGCGAACCAGGGGTTCGGGAATTTCGGCGATCTCGGCGACCTGATGGAGACCTTCTTCGGCAGCGCGTTCGGCGGGCGAGGGCGCGGTCGCCCCGGCGGGCCGATGCGCGGCGCGGACCTGTCGATGCGGATCGAGCTGGCGTTCGAAGAAGCGGTATTCGGCACGACGAAGAGCGTGCGGATCGACGTGCTTCGCGCGTGCGAGCGCTGCAACGGGACGGCGTGCGAGCCCGGAACCTACAAGAGCCGCTGCGACCGCTGCGGGGGCACCGGCGAACTGCGTCAGACCCAGCGCTCGATCTTCGGGCAGGTCGTGTCGTCCCGTCCGTGCCCGGCGTGCGACGGGGCCGGCGAGATCCCGGCGGTCCCGTGCACCGCATGCCACGGACGCGGGCGTATCGATACCAACGAGTCCATCGACATCGAGGTCCCTCCGGGCATAGACCACGGGTCGACCTTGCGCCTCGACGGCCGCGGTGAGGCCGGCGTGCGCGGCGGACCGGCGGGCGACCTGTACGTGCAGACGCTCGTGCGTCCGCATGCGGTCTTCGATCGCGACGGTGACGATCTCGTCTGCTCACTGACGGTCCCGTTCACGACCGCGGCGCTCGGCGACGAGGTGCCGATCCAGACGCTGGACGGCGACGACACGATCCGAGTCGACGCCGGGACGCAGCCGGGGGCGCTGCTTCGCATGCGGGGCAAGGGTGTGCCGCGGCTCGGTGGGCGCGGCCGCGGCGACTTGATCGTCCAGATCGACGTGGAGGTCCCACGCAGGCTCGGCCCCGAAGAACGCGACTTGCTGACCAAGCTCGCGGACGCTCGCAGTGAGCAACAAGGCGACGTCAAGGGGATCCTCGGCCGCATCAAAGACGCGCTGCGCCCGCGATGACCGCGGCGCACTTCTTCGCGCGCACCGTCGACGGCGACCGCGTCGAGCTCGACGGCGAGGAAGCTCGTCACGCGTCCCGCGTCCTGCGCATCCGCCTCGGCGAGATCATCACCGTCGCCGACGGCGACGGCCGCGTCGTCCGGGCGAAGGTCGTGGAAGCCGGCGAGCCGCTGGTTGCAGAGGTGCTGGAGCGGTGGGACGACCCGGTCCCGGTGCCGCAGATCCAGGTCTTCCACGCGATCCCCAAGAGCCGCAAGCTCGACGAGGTCGTACGGCGGCTCACGGAGCTCGGCGTCGACCTGGTGCAGCCGTTCCCATCCGAACGGAGCGTTGCCGGATGGGACGAGAAGAAAGCGGCAACCCAGACCGTCCGGCTTCGCGCGATAGCCCACGAGGCGGCCAAACAGTCGCGACGCTCCCGCGTTCCCGTCATCGAGCAGCCCCGGCCGCTCGATGCGATCGCCTTGCCCCCGACCACATGGATCCTCGACGAGGAAGCCGCGATCCGTCTGCGAGACGCGCTTCCCGAGGTTGCTCCGGCCACTGTCGGCGTTGTCGTTGGGCCCGAAGGAGGGCTCGACCGCATGGAGGTCGCCGCGCTCTCCGCTCGCAGCGCCGTGGCCGTTTCGCTCGGATCAGCCGTTCTGCGAACGGAGACGGCCGGACTCGCCGCCGCGGCGCTGATCGGCTTCCACTACGGACGCCTGGGCTGAAAAGCGCAGCACTCTGCGTGGGAAATGCGCTCAACGCGTGATTGACGGATGCTTGACTAGGGGATTCAATTGATTAGGTTACGGAGGAGCTGTTCGCTTTTGCCGGTTTGCGAACCGTCCTCCTCCAGGGGGTGCGGGTTACCGCGGGAAGGGGAACCGATCGATGACCGCTACCTATGCGCAGCGGGTGGGGGAGCGTCTTAGGGCGATCAGACTTCAGAAAGGGTTGTCCCTGCACGACGTCGAGGAGTCCTCGACCAAGGAGTTCAAAGCGTCGGTCCTCGGCGCATACGAGCGGGGTGAACGAAGCATCTCGGTCCCGCGTCTGCAGCGCCTCGCGATCTTCTACGGCGTTCCGGTGGATCAGCTCCTGCCGCGTCTCAGCGAGGGCGAGATCATCCTGGATCCGCCGTCGGGCGGCAGCGTGCAGATCAACGGCGAGGGTGTGCGCATCGATCTGATGCGCTTGAAGGACACGGCCGCACCGGAATCCGAGGTGCTGTCGCGCTACGTGAACATGATCCAGATGGCGCGTGGCGACTTCAACGGCAAGGTGCTCACGGTGCGCGACGTAGACATCCGCGCGCTGGCGGCGGTGTTCGATCTTTCGACCGACGCGCTTACCGCACGGCTCGACGACCTCGGGCTCCGCATCCCAGCGGGCGCGTAGGAAGGGCTTCTTCGCCCACGATCGGCGCGGTTGACGCGCGCCCGAGTGGCGGTCCACCCCCTAGGCGACGATAGCCTGAGCGCCTATGCGCGCATTCGTGACCGGCGCAACCGGTTTCATCGGCGGACACGTCGCTCGGCGTCTCGTCGAATCGGGATGGCAAGTGACCGCGCTCGCCCGCTCGCCGGAGCGGACCGGCGCGCTGAAGTCGCTCGGCGTCACGGTCGTCCCCGGCGATGTCACCGAGCCGCAGAGCCTGCCGGGCCCGATGGCACGCGCGGACGCCGTCTTCCATCTCGCGGCGTGGTACCAGCTCGGCGTTTCGGACCGAACGAAGATGTACCAGACGAACGTCAAAGGCACGGAGAACGTGCTGAACGCCGCCGCGGAAAGCGGCGTTCCGAAGATCGTGTATTGCTCGTCCGTCGCGGTGCTGGGGACGCACGCGGCCGGCGAGATCCCCGACGAGACGTACAAACATTCCGGACGCTTCTCGAATCTCTACGAGGAAACGAAGTGGCAGGCGCACGAGCGCGTACGCGAGTTCGTCGCCGAAGGCTTGCCCGTCATCAGCGTGATGCCCGGCGCGGTGTACGGGCCCGGCGACACGAGCATCCTCGGCGTGTTGATGCGCTACTACGCGAAGGGATGGCTGCTCGCGTGTCCGTTCATGGACGCGGGTGTCTCCTGGGTCCGCGTCGAGGACGTCGCCGATGGGTTCGTGCTCGCGCACGACAAAGGCCGGATCGGTGAGGACTACATCCTCGCCGGCGATAACGCGACGATCCGCGAGATGCTGACGCGCGTCGCTCCACTGACCGGCGTGCGCGTGCCGCCCGTCAGTGTCGGTCCACGGCTCATGCGGCTGTCGCTCCCCATCGCGCCGCTGGTGGGGCGCATACTGAAGCAGCCCTCGGGCATCGTGCGCGATGGGATGGAAAGCCTGAGCGGGTCGATCGAATTCTCTTCGGACAAAGCGAGGCGCGAGCTCGGTTACACGTTCCGCTCGGTCGAAGAAGGGGTGCCGGAAACGGTGGAGTGGTACCGGGAGAACTCATGAGCGGCGGCCTTCTCGGCGTCTTCGCGCACCCCGACGACGAGGCGTACAGCCTCGCCGGGAGCATGGCGCGGCTGACGGACGAAGGTGTCAGTGTCTCGCTGGTCACGTTCACGCGCGGCGAGGCGGGCCAGATCGCCGAAGGTTCCGGCGCGACGCGTGAGAACCTCGGCGAAGTGCGCGAGGGTGAGTTACGCGCGGCGTGCGCGATCGTCGGCGTGACCGACGTGCGCATCGTGGGAACGGCCGACGGCGGGACCGAAGCCAACGATGCCGGCGTGACGGTGATCGCCGATGCGATGCGGGAGTTGCAACCGCGTGTCGTCGTGACGATGGAACCGCACGGCGTCACGAATCATCCAGACCACATCGCGGTGTCGAAGATGACTACCGACGCGTTCGACCTCGTGCGCAGCGAAACCGGTGGCGTATATCCGGAACGCCTCTATTACTCGGCCGTGCCGAAAAGCGCGCTGGATGCGATGGGCGCCGAGCTCCAACGGCTCGGGCTGCCGCCCTTCACGCAGCCCGACGATCCTCTCGCGCCCCGGCCGGCGCCGGATGAGTCGATCGTATGCATCGTGGACGTGATGCCCTGGGTGCGACGCAAAGCCGACGCGCTGCGCGCGCATGTCACACAGTCGATGGAGATGGCGTCCTGGATGCCTGAGGACGTCGTGCACATGTTCCTCGGCACCGAAACGTTCCAGCGGCCTTTCCCGGCGTCGGCCGGAGGCGAACGCCCCGAGGCCGATCTGTTCGACGCCTACCGCGACGGTGCCGGAGCGATCCGTTGACGACGGACCCGGAATGCCTGTTCTGCAAGATCGTCGCAGGCGATATCCCGTCCACCGTTGTGCTCGACCGCGGCGACGTGTTCGCGTTCCGCGACGTGAACCCGCAGGCGCCGACACACATCCTGATCGTGCCGAAGGGCCACGTCCGAGACGTGTCCTCGCTCGGCTCCAACGACGGTGCGATCCTCGCCGAGATCGTCGCCGCGGCCAACGAGCTGGCGCGATCCGAGGGCATCGCGGAGACCGGCTACCGGCTGGTCGCCAACGTCGGGCCCGACGCCGGGCAAACGGTCTTCCACCTGCACGTTCACCTGCTCGGCGGGCGTGCGATGCAGTGGCCGCCGGGCTGAGGATCGGGCGCTTCGGCGGGCGGGTATACTGACCCGCGAGGCGGCCCCCGCGGGGGCCGCTCCCGCATCAGGAGACCGGGTGGCAGCCACAGAAAAGCTGAAGATCCTGGTCCCCGGGCACCACCCGATGGTGAGTCTCGTGGGCCAGCGCGACGAACTCCTCAAGCTCATCGAGGGCGCGTTCCAGGCGTCCATCCTCGTGCGCGGCAACGAGATCACGATCTCCGGCCGCAAAGAGGAGGCCGACCGCATCGCGACCCTGTTCGACGAGCTGATCGGCATCCTCGAGCAAGGACAAGAGTTGACGCCGCACGCCGTCGAGCAATCGATCGACATGGTGCGCGGCGCCGAGGCGCGCCCGCGCGACGTTTTCGGCGACGCGGTGCTCGTCCATCGTGGAAAGGCGATCCGGCCGAAGACCGTCGGACAGAAGAAGTACATCGACGCGATCCGGCGCTCGACGATCACGTTCGCGATCGGTCCGGCCGGGTCGGGCAAGACCTACCTCGCGATGGCGGCGGCCGTGCGCGCGCTGCAACAGAAGGAGGTCGCGCGCTTGATCCTGTGCCGCCCGGCGGTCGAGGCGGGCGAGAAGCTCGGGTTCCTGCCGGGCACGCTCTACGAGAAAGTCAATCCGTACATGCGTCCGTTGTACGACGCGCTCTACGACATGATGGATCCGGAGACGCTCAACCGCTTGATCGAGCGCGGAACGATCGAGGTCTCGCCGCTGGCGTTCATGCGCGGCCGTTCGCTGAACGACTCCTTCATCATCTTGGACGAGGCGCAGAACACCACGCCCGAGCAGATGAAGATGTTCCTCACCCGTCTCGGGTTCGGCTCGAAGGTCGTCGTCACCGGCGACATCACGCAGATCGATCTGCCGGCCGGCTCGCACAGCGGATTGAACATCGTGCGCGAGATCCTCACCGGGATCACGGGTCTGGAGTTCTCGTTCCTGACCGGCAAGGACGTCGTCCGGCATAAGATCGTGCAGGAGATCGTCGAGGCGTACCAGCGTTTCGACGAGGACCGATGAGCGAACAAGACGACCCCGGCGGCGCGCCTTCACGCGTGCAGCTCGCCGATGAGCAAGAACGTCCCGTCGACACCCGGTCGTTGGTGCGCGTCGCTACGCGCGCGCTCGACGAGGCGGGTATCCCGGCGGGTCATTCGCTGTCGATCGCACTCGTGAGCGTCGAGCGCATCACCGATCTGAAGGGTCGCTTCTACGGCGAGCCTCGCTCGACCGACGTGCTTTCGTTCCCGATGGATCCGCTCGACGCGCCGGCGCCGGCGATGCTCGGCGACGTCGTTCTCTGCGTGGACGTCGCGGCCGAGCAGGCGGCCGGGCTCGGCCGTTCGACGCAAGATGAGCTGGAATACCTGCTCGTGCACGGGATCCTGCACCTTGCGGGTCGGGACCATGAAACACCGGCGGACGAAGTAGCGATGGCGCGCGAAGAGCGTCGCATCCTGCGAGCGACGGCGGTGGCGTCGTGACCGGTACAGATCTCGCCACCATCGTCGCGATCATCGTCCTTCTGATCATCGCGGGCGTCCTCGCCGCAGCGGAGGTCGCCATCACGCGCATGAGCCGCGTTCGCGCGCTCACCCTGGCGGAAGAAGGCCGCAAAGGCGCGACGTCTCTGTTGCGGATCGCCGAGTCTCCCGCGCGATACCTCAACGTTGTGCTGCTCGTCATCTTGATCTGCCATGTGACGGCGACGACCCTCGCCACCGCGTTCGCCATCCGTAAGAACGCGTCGTTCGGCGAGCTGATCGCGACCGTCGTCATGACGATCGTCATCTTCGTGTTCGCCGAGGTGTCGCCGAAGACGTTTACCGTTCAGCACACCGATCGCATGGCGCTGCGCCTCAGTGGGTTGATCCACGGCCTCGGGCACGCGCCGCTGCTCTACCCGCTGGCGCGTGCACTGATCGGCGTCGCGAACTTCGTGATCCCGGGTCGCGGCCTCAAGCAAGGACCGTTCGTGACGGAGGAAGAGCTTCGTCAGATGGCCGAGGTCGCCGTCGAAGAGCAGCAGATCGAAGAAGAAGAGAAGGAGATGATCCACTCCAT
>Ga0075425_100008663_pt1 | contig 10800 bp, 6 predicted proteins | sample SoiMethybrSBSTD4_FD_75300 | JGI IMG/M metagenome (GOLD analysis project Ga0075425, IMG submission 75300) | Bulk soil microbial communities from a Populus tree surrounding site in Tennessee, USA - Soil MetaG P. TD hybrid SBSTD4 | ecosystem: Environmental > Terrestrial > Soil > Tree plantation...
GCGTAGCGCACAAACGCGTGTCCGCGTTTCTCAAGCTCCTTATCGATTTCGTCCAAGAGCACGTTCGCCAAGATTGGCGATAGGGGACCTCCTTGGGGAGTTCCCTCATGCCTCTCCACTACCACCCCGTGCGCGAGTATGCCCGCGTTGAGATAGCGGCGAACGAGCCCAAGCACGCGGCGGTCCGCGATCCGCATAGCCAACCTTCCCATCAGCACGTCGTGGTTCACTCGATCGAAGAATTTCTCCAAATCAAGATCTACGACATAGCGACGACCCTCCTGCACGTAGGTACGAGCGCGGCGCACAGCATCGTGCGCCCGCCGACCCGGTCGAAAGCCGTAGCTTGCCTCTGAGAAGGTCGGATCGAACCGCGGTTGCAGGACCTGCAAAAGGGCCTGCTGGATGAACCGATCGAGTACGGACGGAATGCCGAGCTCGCGCTCGCCTCCGCCCGGCTTCGGGATCAAAACCCGTCTCACCGGTTGCGGCTGGTAACGCCCGGAAAGGAGTTCCTCCCGTAGGCGTGGCCAGTGCAGCTTTAGAAAGGCGGGCAGTTCCTTTACGGTCATCCCGTCGATGCCGGGGCTTCCCTTGTTTTCCCGAACTCGTTTTAAAGCGGCAAGACAGTTCTGGCGTTCGCACACCAGTTCCATCAAGCCGTTACTTGCTCCTGGCGTTCCTGAGCGCTCGTTTCCGTTCCCCGCCGGCGGTGCTTCCACACGTCCGGGCGAGTCGGTGGCTTCACCACTTGCTCCACCCGTACGCCCAAGCTTCCTTGGCTTCTGTGACATGGCATCTCCGAGAGAAACAGGCGTTTCACTCTTCCCATCGTTTGGTCCTTCACCAGGGCGCACCCCGGCTACTATGACCGCTGCTGACTTCTCGCTCCATGAGGCCTGCGCCTCCTGTCGCCCTTTCAGGCGTAAGGCGAGATCTCCCCAGGTAAGAACATCGACCTTCACTGCACGACCGCCGGATCTACGCCGCCTCGCCTTGATCACGAGAGCTTTGCGGACGCGAGCCCGTTCGCCCTGCTTGGCGTCGCCTCATATCCGGTTTCTGTTCGTCGGCCCGCAGCTTCGCGCCCCGCTTCCTTCACGCCGCCCTCGCGGATCGACGCTCTGCGGTTTGCTTCGCTCGCCGTGACCAGCTCACGAAAGGACTTGCACCTCCTAGTCGATGCCCATGCTGGGCGCACTCGCTATAAGGGCGCCCTAGCAGGGGCGCCCTTGGCGATGCCACTCCGGCGATGCCTGGCTACCAGGTCTGAAGGTTTTCAGACGAAAGCAACGATGAGGTTCTAAGACCAGCAACAGCCTTGAGACTGGCGCCAAGGCAATGCTCGACAGCCCGCGGCTCCGGTTGCTGCAAGGGAAGGGAGGAGGTCCGGTGGCTGCAACGGTGGCGGAAGCTCGCCGACGGGGTACGAACGAAAAAAGAGTGCGGAAATCTTGCAACGCGGCCGACCATTTCCGACACGCTTATTACAATCGGACAATGGCTTGCGCGTATTTCACGGACGACAAGGGAGGAGGTCCGGTGGCTGCAACGGTGGCGGAAGCTCGCCGACGGGGTACGAACGAAAAAAGGCAGGCGCCCACAGCTTGGTGCGGAGTGGGCGCGCCGCCTTCCAGCATATCCCTGCCTGGATACCAGGGCGGCGCGATTAAGACGCGCTTTCTTAGCGTCCGTGCAGCTACTGTCGGCGGATACCAGGGCGGCGCTCTTGGCCAGGCGCGTTCTTAGCGTCCAAACTCGACGCACAAGCAACGCCTAGATCGCCCGTTGGTTCCAGCGATTTGCGATTTCGTGTTGCCGTCAGGCCAAGCTCGGCACCCGCTTAGCGGTGGCGGCGGCCCCTAGGCGCCCAGCGTAGGCATCATGACCGTCGCGCTACAGCCTGAACGTTATGGTTTGCCGGTGTATTGGGGGAAGTGACGATGACATTTGGCACCCTCATAACAGCCATAGCCCTTATTTCTCTGCTTGTAGCAATGGTTCGGGTCATCGCCCGTTGTCGGCACAGGAGCCGGCAAATCCGCGAGGAGCAACATCGCCATTGGCAGGTTCACGAGCGTGCGCGTGGAGCCAACGGCAGGACAAGAGTGAACGCCGAGGTCACCGATCGCATCTACTCCGCTGAGACAGTGTTCGAGTGCGCCCGCAACCGCGCAGCCACGCACAACCCCGCGGATAAAGAGTGAGCAAAGACGAAAACCGCTTTCCAGGCAGGACCGAGACCCCATGGCAACCAGCCAATGAATGGCCCAAGTACGACGGCTAAGCCTGCAACTGGACGCCAGTTCCATGTTTCTCGACGTGTAGCCCGACTGCTTGGAGCAGGTGTCGCTGGCTGAAGGGGGACCCAGTGCGCCCTTGCGGTGAGGGGCTTCCTCGCGTTGCGAATCTCCTCCAGCCAAATCTTTTCAATGGGCGTGCGCCGCAGGGAGCGTGCCTTTGCGTACATTCAACGAGGTGCCGGTACTCTAATCGCGTGAACAGGGGTTTGGCTCGCGGCAGGATCGGCTTCATACACATGGCGAAGCTCGAAAAGGATGCCTCCCCGAACTGCATGCCGTTTCACGCCGACTGCAGCACAATTTGAAAGAAAGCTTACGCCTTTTGATACAACCATTCTGCTGCGGGAGCTAGCGTCGATTGAGGGTAAAGATCATTGAGCAAAGTCGATTTGGATGGACGTCACATACTTGATCACCCAACCGCAAGGCCTTCGCGCTCGACTACGCGCGTCGCCGTCTCATCGGTCAGCATTGTCGCCTGACCGGTGGAGCGTGCGGTTTCAGATAGGCTTCCTTGGCGGCAGGCTTTGGCGGCGGCTTGGGCCGCGCGCATAACGCTGCCGTGATTGGCACTGGAACGAGTTGCAGTTTTTCTCCGCCGGTTCAGCGCGGCCGTTATCGCCGATTAGAACGACGAGGCATCTTGCAAGCCGTAGGCGCGTCGATCAGGATCATCGACCTCTCGCGGCCCCAGGCACGGCAAGCGAGCAAACATGGACACGAGCTCGTCGGAGGCCGCGCCAGCAACACGCGCAAGAACCCGAAGGGCATGAGGGCTGACACATGCACGAATTCAGCATCCGAGCCATGCGGCCGCAGGAGATCGCCCTCGCCATCGACTGGGCCGCGGCCGAGGGTTGGAACCCCGGGCTCGCCGACGCGGCCGCTTTTGCGACGCCGGATCCGCACGGTTTCTTTATCGGCGAGCTCGACGGCGCTCCGGCCGCAACCGTCTCCTGTGTCAACTACGACGCCAACTTCGCCTTTCTTGGCTTCTATATCGTGCGCCAGGACCTGCGCGGCCGGGGCTACGGTCTACGCCTTTGGCATACCGCCATGGCGCACGCCGGCACGCGCGTGGTGGGCCTCGATGGCGTGGTGGACCAACAGCAAAACTACCGCAAGTCGGGCTTTGCGCTCGCCTACGCCAACATTCGCTATGGCGGTATTCTCGCCGCGCCCTCCAGGGCACCGCCCAATGTTGCGCCCCTGCGCGACATCGCGTTGAAGAGCGTGGTCGCCGACGACATCACGGTATTCCCAGCGCCGCGCCCCGCTTTTCTGCGCGCTTGGATCGGCGCGCCCGGACATGTCGGTCGCGCCCTCCGGCGCGACGGCCGCCTTACCGCCTGGGGTATCATTCGTCCGTGTCGGGAGGGCCACAAAATCGGCCCGCTGATCGCCGATGACCGTGCCGGCGCGGAAGCCGTGCTGAACGCCTTGCTGGCGGACGTGGGAGGCGGGGAGGTCTTCCTCGACGTTCCGAGCCTCAACACCGCCGCGGTGGCGCTGGCGGAGAACTTCGGTCTTGCCCCTGTGTTCGAGACAGCGCGTATGTATAGGGGCGCGGTTGCCCCCCTGCGGCTCGACCGGATCTTCGGCGTCACCAGCTTCGAACTGGGCTAGCTGGCCGCATCCCAGCTACCCAACCCTGGGACGTCGCGGCTTAGCGACCCGTCCGAGGCAACAAAAAGGTCAATAACCCCAAAGCCGGCAATCCCGCACAAAGCTTGAAGACCTGGACGATACCGATTTGATCTGCGAGCAGGCCGAGGCCTGCAGCCGATAGCCCACCAAGCCCAAACGCCAAGCCGTAGAACAATCCACCGACCAGGCCGACCCGGTGTGGCACCAGATCGATGGCGTAAATCAGAATCGACGCAAACGCGCTGGCCATAATCAAACTGATCACCACGCTGAGTACCCCGGTCCAAAATAGGTCCGCAAAGGGAAGCAATAGGGCAAACGGCAGCGTCCCCAAGATCGAAATCCAGATCACGCGCTGACGTCCGAAGCGATCACCGATCATGCCGCCGATCATGACGCCCAGCGCGCCGACCACGAGGTAGAGAAACAACATGATCTGCGAGACTTGCACGGTCACGCCGAACCGCTCGATCAGGTAAAAGGTGTAATAGGACGTGAACGCTGCCGTGTAGGCATGTTTCGAAAGCAGCAGAATGATGAGGATCGCCATCGCCCATACGACGCGCCTGCCCGGCAGGACCGGTTCAGTCGTGTTCGGCGCGCGCGCCTTCATTTTTGCCTGCGAGCTCCGCATTTCCGCGTAGCGCGCGCCGATCCAGGCCATCAGCAGCATGGCCGCGAGCGCCACCACCGACACCCAGGCGATGCTGGTCTGTCCGCGGGGGACAACGAGCATGGCTGCCAGCAGCGGCCCAATCGCGTATCCCGCATGGCCGCCGATCTGGAAAATGCCTTGCGCGAACCCTTGCTGGCCAGCCGCTGCATGCCGCGCCATGCGCGTCGCTTCGGGATGGAAGACCGCCGAGCCGAGACCGACGAGCGCGGCCGAGACCAGCACCATGGCGTAGTTGCCCGCCGACGCAAGGCCCATCAAACCCGACAGCGTTGCCGCCATACCCGCAACCATCGCGTAGGGCCACGGCCTCTGGTCGGTGACGTAGCCCAGCAGCGGCTGCAGCAGCGAGGAGGTCACCTGAAATGCCAGCGTGATCAGCCCAACCTGCGTGAAGTCCAGCCGATAGGCCTCCTTGAGCAGGGGATACATCGCCGGAATCATCGACGATATCAAATCGTTGAGGAGGTGGGCCGCACTCAACGCCAAGAGAATGGGCAACAGGGGACGGTGTGATGTGCCGGCGAGCATCGTCATACCGGAGCCTTGGCCCGCGGCGGCGACGACGTCAACTACCCGCGGCTGCATAACTCACATCGGTGGGCTGCAACCCAAGGGCCATGCGACCGGCACGCGCGTGGCGCGGCGACCAGGCCCGCGGCCTGACCTTGCCTTTTAAGAGCACTGATGGTGGCGGCAAAGCAGCCCAAGTCGCCAAACAGGCCGTCGGTCACCCCGCGGGACTAAGGGCTATTTTGCCGCCTCCGGGAAGGCGGGCAGCTTTTTGACGTCACGCGCATCGTGCTGGATGATGAGGGTGGCGTGCGTGTTCGCCGCGAGCTTTTTTAGGCGATCGATCGAAGCCAGTGTCTGCGCGCGATCGACATTGAAAATGGGCACGCCGGCAGCCTCGTAGTTCTCAAGAAAATGCACGGCATCGCCGCTCAGGATCACGCTGCCCGTCTGCGGCAGCTTGACGAGAAGACTGTGGTGACCCGGCGTGTGTCCGGGCGTCGCCAGCATGACGACGCTTGCATCGCCGAACACATCCTTGTCCAGGGGCACGGGTTCAACGGTTCCCCCTCCGCTGATCCAATGCGAGACGAGTTGGGGATTGGCGCCCGTTGGTGGCTTGGGGCTCGTCAGCACATCCCAATCGCCTTTGCCGATCAGCAATGTCGCCTTGGGCAGCGCATTTGCCTGCCCGATGTGGTCACCGTGATAGTGGCTGATGCCGATGTATTTGACCTGCTCGGGGCTAACCTTTAGCTGCGCCAACAGCTCGACGAGGCCGGTCTTTGGTGCCACCGCACCCGCGCCCGTGGACTGGCCCGTGTCCCACATCATGTAATCATCGCCATGCCTGATCAGGTAACAGCTGTATACGAACTGTAGCTTGACCCCAGGATAGGCGTAGGTATCCGAAAACCGGGCATTGACGTCGGTTGGAGCCTGTGGGGTCCCACACTCAAGACGCGTCAGCGTCACATCGGGACCTTCGGCAACAGCACCCCAGTTAGCGACGATCATGCCAAGGGCCAAGGCCAAAATCGTTAGCGCGCGATGCATCGTTTCCTCTCTCGATGGGCAGCATGGTCGACCCAACTTTGCGATCCGGGCCACACAGCGGGTCGGCGATGCCTGTCGTGGTCTGTGGCTAGCTCTGGCACAGGCAATCTCCGCCCAGAACACAAAAGCATGTGATCAGGCGAAGCGTCGCCAACGGTGGCGCCGTACGCTAGGGTGGCTGACACACCAGCGCACCTGTTGGAGGAAACGATGCGGCTTTTCGCGCTTACGCTGCTGTTCCTGCTTTCACTCTTGAGCGGAGCTTCGGCGCAGTCGGTTACGGACTTCTTGAAGAGCGTGATGGCCAACTGGACCAAACCCACCGAACCCTTCAAGATCATTGACAACATTCACTATGTCGGCACCGAGGGGCTCGCGGTTTATCTCATCGCCACGCCGGCAGGGCATATTCTCATCGACACGGGCGTCCCCGAGGTCACCGGTCAGATCCGGGACAATATCCAGAAGCTCGGATTCAAAATCATCGATATTAAATACATCCTCAATACCCAGGCCCACCTCGACCACACCGGCGGCTTTGCCGAGCTCAAGAAGGAGAGCGGGGCGCAACTCGTGGTCGGTGAGCGCGACAAGCCGCTCGTTGAGGGTGGCTACTATCCCGGCCAGGAAAGCACGGCCGAATTGAAGTTCCCTCCAGCGAGCGTCGATCGCGCGGTCAAGGACGGTGACACGGTTAGCCTGGGCGGTGTCACCATCACGGCGCATGACACCCCGGGGCATACACCGGGCTGCACGAGCTGGAGCCTCAGTGTGAAGGATGGCAACGATACGCGGTCGGCGATCATCTTCTGCAGCGCCACCATTGCGCTCAACAAGCTCGTCACCAATCCTACCTATCCTGGGATCGTGGAGGATTACCGCAAGACGTTTGCCTGGGCCCGCAGCTTCAAGGCGGACGTGTTTTTGGCACCGCACCCCGAAATGTATGGCATGCAGGCTAAGCGGGCAAACCTTGCAGCCGGCGGCCCCAACCCCTTCGTCGACCCAGGGGCCTTCAATCAGTACGTCGCAGGCCTCGAAAAGACCTTCAACGAGGGCCTCGCCAAGCAGATGGCCGAGGCGCAACAAGCACCGAAATAATCGCGCCACCGGTGCTGGCTGTATTGGCGGGCGCCGCGCACCACCGAACTGGTGGGAGCAGTGCCGCGCCGCCCGCCGCGCTCGCCTACGCCGGGTTTGGCTGCGCCCCACACCCGGCTCGAGCGTTGCGGCAAGATTGCCCAGTAAGGGTGACACGGGGAACCGCAGCGAGCTTGGGCTTGACAGCATTGGGGTTCACCATGGCCGCCACCTACGACGCGTTGCCCGCGTGTCGATCAACGCGCTCGCCGAATGGCTTCGCGCTGGCAACCATGGCCTCAATGTCGGCTGTGGTACGGCACCGCAAATGTCTTGGCGGTACCGCCCTTGCGCAGGGACGACGACTGAGGATTTGGCGCCCTGCTGCATGCTCTTTTGTCCAAAGAAACGGACCGAGAAGACCAAAAGGCCGGCCAATCGGACAATTCGCAAGGGTCTAGCGGCGAAGCTTGCCGTCGCAAAGTTAGCCGGCCGCAGCCATACGCAGGCAACTGACGGCGCGAAGCGCAAGTCGTAACGGATCTCGTTACCGGTCAACCAATAGCCAGAAGACCTACTTGCTGTCAGCTATCGGATTATCTTTTATTGGACTAATAGGGCCGTTGACGGATCATTTCTGGGACTTATATAGTTGGATTAAAGTTGGGGCGAAATTGAATATTAAATCGAGCCTCCGGAGCTTCCAGTCCCATGTGTAGACACAGCGCGTGAGCGAGATTCGTGCGGCTGCGGACGGCCGTCCGACATAGCTCATTTGGCATGTCTCATAGCCGGCGCAATCCGCTTAACCCGGCAGCTCCGCGTCCGAACCGGAGTCGCCGGAACTACGGGGTCGTCAAGTGCAGCGTAAGCCCCTTATTGTCATGTATTCTCCAGACAGTATTGGGCTGGGGCACATCAGGCGACTTGCCGCAATTGCCTCACGCATTGTGACTCGCAATCCCAACGCCAGTGTTTTGCTGATCGTCGGCAGCGGCGTTGGTGCATTTTTCGATCTGCCGGCTGGCGTCGACTGCATCAAACTACCGTCCGTACAGAAAATCGGTCGTAATGCCTGGAAGCCCCGCAGTCTGGGATTATCCGCACAGACGACAGGGCGGCTAAGAGCGGCAATGATCCGCGAAACGATCGAGATGCTTGAGCCTGACGCCCTGCTGGTCGATCACGCGCCGGCCGGCATTTGGAACGAGCTCCTGCCGACGCTGCACCTCATCAAGGACAGCAGGCTCGATACATTGACCGTACTTGGCTTGCGCGACATTTTGGATGAACCAAAGCGTATACGGAGGAAATGGACTGCGGACGGGACCTATGGCCTGATTCGGCAATATTATGATCATATTTTCATATACGGAATTCCGGAGGTCTACCCGGCCGCCGATAATTACGGCCTTAATAACTCAGTTCACGGCGACCTTCACTACTGTGGATACGTGAGCGAGGAGGCGCGACTAAGTTCAGGCATTGGTGATCCGGCGCCGCCTGAGCTAGTCGGCCGTGCAGGGAAACGGTTAGCTGTCGTTACCGCAGGAGGCGGACACGATGCTTTCCAAATGATGTCCGCATGCATCGCGGCGATGGTAAAACTCGGCCCCGACAGTGATCTTGAGATGGTGGCGATCACCGGACCGCTAATGCCGCCAGCGGAGCGCGACGAGCTGCGCCGTCAGGCAAGCCGTTGTGCAGCCACAATCGTGCCGTGGACCAAGCAGCCCTCAAGCTATCTCGCCGCTGCTGATGTCATCGTCACCATGGGCGGCTACAATTCGGTGCTGGAAGCCCTCGCATGGGCCAAGCCGACGATCGTCATTCCACGCGATGGCCCAACCGCCGAGCAGAGCCTGCGCGCGGCGATGTTCGACAGGCTTGGCCAGATGACCCACGTACCGCTGGCCAGAGCCAATCCGGCCTTGCTTGCCGAGGCCCTCACGCAACCACCGGTCCCTTCCACCTTGCCAAAACGCCTGCCCCTCGAGGGCGCTGATCGCGCCGCGGAGTTGCTACTCGAAAGATTGCCAGAGCGACGCCGAACGACCAGCGCGCAGCTCATGGCGATCGCTATCGGAAACACCGCCGCGAGTGGAGGAGGATAGTGGCCCTATCCAATCCGTCGCTGCAACATTTCACATTCCCGTCCTCGTGAGATGGGTAGCGCGTACATTTGCCACGAAGCGGAGATTGCAAGATGGCTCGCCGCGCACGAAGACTGGTAATTCTAACCGTTTCAGCTCCTCTTGTTACCCTCGCCGCATTGGGGTACGCCGACAATCTTGCCGACCTCGGTAAGCTTTCGAGGGAGCTCCCCGGCCAGGTTTACGACCTGTTGTGGCCCCGGGAGACAAAGGCATTCTATGAAACCACGAAAGTCACACTCGGTTCGATTCATCGTGTCGTCGCGACGTCGGGGTCCGTGCGGCCTTGGGTAACCGTCCAGATTGGCTCGCAACTTTCTGGTCAGGTTTCCCGAGTGCTTGTCGATTTCAACTCCGAAGTGAAGGCCGGTGAGATCTTGGCCGAGCTCGATGCGACGATGTTTGAGGCCAAGGTCGAGCAGGCGGAGGCCGATCTCGCCATGGCCAAAGCTGTGCTGCTCAACCAGCAGGCCGCGCTCAAAAAGGCGGAGGCTGTGCTGGCGCAGGCCGAGCAGGCGCGCCTGCGCCAGCAGGCACTTGCCGATAAGGGCGTAGCCACACAAGCGAATCTCGAGGCTGCCATCCGCGATACCAACGTGGCCCACGCCGAAATCACCATTGGCGAGGCGCAGATCGAGAACGCGCGTGCCAACGTGCTGCAGCGCGAGGCGGCGCTTAAACAAGCCAGAATCGATCTCGAGCGCACACGGATTCGCTCGCCGATCGACGGCGTCGTCGTATCACGCACGGTCGACATCGGCCAGACGGTGGCCGCCAGTTTGCAGGCGCCGGAGCTCTTCCGCATTGCGCAGGACCTACGCAGCATCCGTATCGAAGCACAGGTCAACGAGGCGGACATCGGCACCGTTGCTGACGGTAATCCTGCGACCTTTACCGTGGACTCCTATCCGGGCCAGGTTTTCGAAGGCAAGGTCACCCAAGTCAGGCTCGCTCCAATCGAGCTGTCCAACGTCGTCACCTACGCGGTGTTGATCGAGGCAAGGAACGATGACCTCAAGCTGTTTCCAGGCATGACCGCCAATGTGCGCATCGAGACGGCCCGGCGTGAGCGCGTCCTGCGCGTGCCAGCGGCGGCGTTACGCTTCAAGCCGCGCAACATACGCGAAAGGGAGCAGACCGCCGACAAGGCTAGCCGGCAGGACCGACAGGTGCGCCAAATTGAGAAAATGAAACAGCTACTGGTCCTAACGGACGACCAGGTCAGGTCCGTCACCGCTGAGCTGACGGCGCGTTCGCACAGGCGCGCGGTTGAAGCCGACGAGACTGGTGACGGCAATACGCCCGATCCTGGTGTCCAGGCGAAGGCGGCGGGCAATTCGCACTCCCGCTCTGCCGAACGCATGGAGCAGGCACT
>Ga0075425_100008665_pt1 | contig 10799 bp, 10 predicted proteins | sample SoiMethybrSBSTD4_FD_75300 | JGI IMG/M metagenome (GOLD analysis project Ga0075425, IMG submission 75300) | Bulk soil microbial communities from a Populus tree surrounding site in Tennessee, USA - Soil MetaG P. TD hybrid SBSTD4 | ecosystem: Environmental > Terrestrial > Soil > Tree plantation...
GCCGTGCCAGGCTGGGTCCACCGGTGCACCAGCCCGATCGCGGTCGGGAGAAGGTCGGCCGGCTCGGCGATCTCGTCCAGCAGGCCAAGGGCCAGGCTGTCCCGGGCCCCGATCCGGGCCGACTCCATGACCAGGCGCATCGCCGCGTGGCCGACCAGCCGCGGCAGCAGCAAGCTGGAGGCGTTGGATACGGTCAGGCCGATGGAGTTTTCCGGCAGGAAGAACTCAGCCGCCGGGGTTCCGATCCGGGCATCGAAGCACAGCGTCATCTCGCACGCGCCGCCCACCGCGATCCCGTTCAGCGCGCCGACGACCGGCAGCTGCGTCTGCAAGGCGGCCCGGGTGATGTCGTGGAACAGCTCGACGTCGGCTGTCAGGCCGCCTGGCGGTAGCTCCGCTGCCTCCTGGAGGTCCAGGCCCGCCGAGAAGGCGCGCCCGGTGCCGGTGACCACGATGCCGCGGACCTGCCCGCCCGCGCCGAAGTGCCGCAGGATCGCGGCAAGCTCCCGGCGCATGCCGGCGGTGAGCGCGTTGAGCCGCTCTGGCCGCCGCAGCGTGACCACCGCGACGGCGTCCTGCACGGCTACCGCGATGTGGCCGGATTCGGCGCCCCAGGCAGCCATGGCGTCCCTCCGTCCTGTCATACCCACGTGTTTGCCGCCGCGTCGAACACGCCGGTGCGCTGGTCGCGGTCCTGCTCGAGGAGCTTGGCCTTCTGGATGCGCGCCGATGGCGTCATGGGGAAGGTCTCCACGAACTCCAGGTAGGCGGGAACCTTGAAGCTCGCCAGCTTACCGCGGGCGTGGCCGAGTACGCTCTCGGCGGTCTGGCTGCTCGGCTGGTGGCCGGGCGCGAGCTGGATGAACGCCTTGGGCAGCTCGCCGAACATCTCATCGGGGATGGGCACCAAGGCCACCGCGGCGACCGCCGGGTGCAGGGCCAGGACGTGCTCCACCTCGACCGCGGAGATGTTCTCCCCGCCGCGGCGGATCATGTCCTTCAGCCGTCCGGCGTGATGGATCCACCCTTCGGCGTCACGGAAACCGAGGTCGCCGGTGTGGTACCAGCCGCCGCGGAAGGCGCGCTCGGTGCTGTCCGGGTGGTTCCAGTACCCCGTCATCATCGGTTTGCCCCGGATGAGGATCTGGCCGACTTCGCCGTCGGGCAGCGCGCCGTCGGCTTCGTCGCCGATCCTGACCTGCTTGCCCGGCGGCGGCCTGCCCATCGCGCCGGTCCCGACGGTCTGCGTGCTGCCGGGCGGGACCGCGAGGTCCAGGCCGCTCTCGGTGCTGCCGTACAGCTCCCGCCACGGCACCCCCCAGCGTTCCTCGAACTTCCGGTGCAGGTCCGGGACGATGCCGGAGCACAGCACCAGGCGCATCCGGTGGTCCCGGTCCAGCGTGCTGGCGGGCTGCGCGAACATCAGCATCGGCATGGCCCCGAGCACGTAGATCAGGGTCGCGTCGTGCTCGCGAACCGAGTTCCAGAAGCCGGACGCGGAGAACCTGGGCAGCACCACCAGCGGGCACCCGCCCATCAGGCACATCAGTGAGGCCCACTGCGGATCCATATAGGAGAACGCCTGGGCCATCAGCATGACGTCCCCTGCCCGCAGTTCAGCTTCGATCGCGGTCAGCCACGCGGTACGCAGCCAGTAGTCATGCGAGAGCATGCACGCCTTGGGGAATCCGGTGGTACCCGAGGTGTACTGGAAGTTGGCGATGCCATCCGGCTCCACCGCGACCATCGGGTCGCTGGCACGGGCCACTGCCAACTCGCTTGTCAGCTGCGTGAGCGTCAGGACTTCGCCGACCGTCCCGGTCGCCGCGGCTACCGCCCGTACCAGGCCCGCGTGCTCGTCGGTGGTCAGCACCATCACCGCGGCCGAATCGGCGAGGACGAAGCCCAGGTCAGCCTCCCGGTAGCGGGCATTGACCGGGACGGCGACCGCGCCGGCCTTCCCGATCGCGAACCAGCTCAGCGGCCAGTCCGGAACGTTGCCCATCATGATTGCCACCCGGTCACCGGGCCGGACCCCGTGCGCGATGAGCACGTGCGCGAGCCGGTTGCTGGCCGCGTGGGCGCCAGCAAAGCTAACCGACACGCCGGGGAAGCGGAGGAAGTCCCGGTCCGCGAACCGCTCGGCCGCGTCGCCGACCAGTTCGCCGATCGTGCGCCAGCTCGGATCCGGGCTCGAGCGAGCACGGTCGAACAGCACGCCGCTCACGCAGGCATCCTAATAACTATCCCGTGACCTATGATCAGGCCGCACCGGTTGCCAAGAGCTTTTGAAATGACATTCTCTGGTCTTTCTCGGGATTCATGAATTGCTTGATCCGGCTTTCCTGCCGCTGATGTGCTGTGCGCTGTGGCCGGCAAGGGCGCGGCCCAGTACCAGCACAAGCTGGTGGCCTGCCTGCAGTGCGGTGGGCAGCATGGTCGCCATCGTGCCGGGCTGGCCGAACGTGGCGGCGACGATGAGAGTGTCATGCCCACGCACCTGCTGCCAGGCGGCCAGCAGGATGCAGCCGCCGGCGGCGGTATCGGATCCGGTCTTCAGGCCGGTGATCCCATCCTGGCCGAGCAGCGTGTTGTAGTTGCGCACCACCCCGGCCACCGGGATGACGGCGCTGCGCAGTGCCACGATCTGCGCCAGGGCGGGTTCGCTCATCGCGGCCATGCCCAGGCGGACCTGGTCGGCTGCGGTGCTGGTGGTGGACGCGGACAGCCCTGAGGGGTCGGTGTAGTGGGTGCGGGTCATCCCCAGCCGGCGTGCGGTGGTGTTCATCCGGGCGGTGAACGCCGCCTGGCTGTCGGCGTCCCAGCGGGCGAGGATCCACGCCATGTTGTCCGCTGATGGCAGCAGCAGCGCTTCCAGGGCCTGCCGTTCGGTGAGCCGTTCCCCCGCGGTGACGGGCACGAGCGAATCGCCGTTGCGCACCTGGGCCGGGTAGGCGGCGGCCTCGCCCGGCCGCACCACGATGGTCGGGCCCGGTTCACCTGCGCCGAGTGGATGGTCGCGGAGGATGATGTAAGCGGTCATCACCTTTGCGACGCTGGCGATGGGCACCGGCTGGCTGGCGCCCGGGCCCGGCAGGACGCCGATGCCGCTGATGCCGGCGGCTGAGACTCCCGATGCTGGCCACGCGATGGTGCCCAGCGGCCCGTTGCGTGGCGTGACCGGCCTGGGCTGGGCTGTTCCCGGCCGTGGAGGCGAGGTGGCCGAGGACGATGCTGACCGATAGACGAGGGTTCCGATGATCGCGGCGGTGACGGCGACCAGGCCGACGGCGATGGGCCTGAGGGTCCTGCGGGTCGTTGTCCGTGCTGATGCGGCTCGAGCCATGCCGCCAGCCAAGGCAGCATGATGTTGCCAGCACGTATGCGGTTTTCGATATGCCGGCGATATGCGCCCGGCTCATAGCATCGGGGCATGCGTGTGCTGATCGTCGAGGACGAGCCCTATATGGCAGAGGCCATCCGCGATGGGCTGCGCCTGGAAGCGATCGCGGCAGACATCGCCGGTGACGGCGACACCGCTCTGGAGTTGCTGAGCATCAACGCCTACGACATCGCCGTCCTCGACCGCGACATCCCCGGGCCCTCCGGTGACGAGATCGCCGAACGCATCGTCGCCTCCGGCAGCGGCATGCCGATCCTGATGCTCACCGCTGCCGACCGGCTCGACGATAAGGCCTCCGGGTTCAGGCTCGGCGCCGACGACTACCTCACCAAGCCATTCGAATTCCGAGAACTCGTGCTCAGGCTCAGAGCGCTCGACCGCAGGCGCGCGCACCACAGGCCACCCGTGCGGGAGATCGCAGGCCTGCGACTGGATCCGTTCCGCCGCGAGGTCTATCGCGACGGCCGCCACGTCGCGCTCACCCGCAAGCAGTTCGCCGTACTCGACGTGCTCGTCGCCGCCGAAGGCGGTGTCGTCAGCGCCGAAGACCTCCTGGAGCGGGCATGGGACGAGAACGCAGACCCGTTCACCAACGCCGTGCGCATCACGATCTCAGCCCTGCGCAAGCGGCTCGGCGAGCCCTGGGTCATCGCCACGGTGCCCGGCGTCGGCTACCGCATCGACATAGCGCCCGGCACCGGTCACGGGGGAGGGAATGATGGATAGGGCACCTGGCCTGAGCGTTCGACTCAAGCTCACCCTCAGCTACGCCGCGTTCCTCGTGCTCGCAGGCGCCTCGCTGCTCACCCTGTGGGCTATCCTCCTGCGATACTTCCCCGGCGCTCCGGTCATCAGAACCACTAGATCTGGCATCGGCGGGGCGTTGCTTCCGGGCCGCTCTCCCGCCCAGCGAGCCTTCGGCGAAGCGGCAGCCATCGCGCTGACGTTCCTGCTGGTATTCGGTCTCCTCGGGGGGTGGCTTCTCGCCGGACGCATGCTCGCCCCCCTGACTCGCATCACGGACGCCACACGCATGGCCGCGAACGGGTCGCTCGCCCACCGAATCCGGCTATCGGGACGCAGCGATGAGTTCCGCGAACTCGCCGACGCGTTCGACGGCATGCTTGCTCGGCTCGAGGCGCACGTCGCCGAACAGCGCAGGTTCGCGGCCAACGCCTCCCACGAACTGCGCACTCCGCTGGCGATCACGCAGGCCCTTCTCGACGTCGCCCGCAACGATCCGAACCGCGACAGCGGCGAGCTCGACGAACGCCTCCGCGCCGTCAACGCCCGAGCAATCGACCTCACCGAAGCATTGCTCTTGCTCAGCCGCACCGACCAGCGATCGTTCACCCGAGAACACGTCGACTTGTCCCTCATCGCGGAAGAAGCCACCGAAACGCTCCTCCCGATCGCGGAAAAGCGCGGCGTCACCATCGAAACCTCCGGGGACATGACCCCCGCTATCGGCTCACCCGCTCTCCTGCTACAACTGACCACGAATCTCCTGCACAACGCCATCGTCCATAACCTTCCCGAACACGGCACCGTGCAGCTCAGCACCGCCATCAGCCCCGAGTCCGTCATGCTCACTGTCGAAAACACCGGCGACAAGCTCGCTCCGCAGCTGGTCTCGACGCTCACCGAACCGTTCCAGCGCGGCACCGAACGCGTACGCACCGACCACGAAGGTGTCGGCCTCGGCCTAGCGATCGTCAAGAGCATCACCCAAGCTCACGACGGAACACTCACCATCACCCCGCGCAGCGGAGGCGGGCTCCACGTCGCGGTGCAACTACCGGCACCACCAACGCAGACTGGCAGATTGAACCGTCCCGGGTTTGCCGCTGCCCCCGGAAGCCCCGAGCGACCAGTTCAGAGCGATCCGGAGTACCAGTCGCGACGGCCTCCCCTTTGACCGGGCCGTCGTGTGCCGCCGGTTGCCTCGGTGACCGCCGAGGCGCTGTTCAGCTGGCGGGATCAGTGACCAGCTTGTCCTTCGCGGGGCGCAGATCTTGCGGCAGGTGCCCGGCGAGCTGTTCCGAGACCGTCGCGGCGGTCGTGGCTGCCGAGCTGACCGCCTCAGGAACCCCGTTCCGCGCTGCGCATTCCGCGCACTGCCGGGACAGTACGGTCGCCCGTTCGGACAGCAGCACCCAGGCGGCATTTCGCCACGGTACGAAGTTCCCCATCTGGTAGTACATCTGGAACGCTGCACCGGCCGTGCGGCCGGGATTCCCGGGCCCCATCGGCAGCCGGGTCAGCGCGGTGCCCAGGGGCTTCAGGACGCCGGCCATGATGCCGAGCGCGGCCTGGACCAGCGCATCCAGCTGCTCATCGGTCTCATCGGTGTGGGTGAAGAACCGGGTCAGCACCTGAAGCAGCACCTCGTATCCGAGGTTGAACAGTTCGGCGACCCGCCGGGTCAGCGGCTCAGTCGGCTGCGGCTGCCGTTCTTCAATGTCATAGGGCTGTTGGGTGAAGGCGGGAATGACGGGCCGGGCGGGCTCAAAGGAAGGGTCCTGGCCACGCAGCTTCTGATATTCGCTCCAGATCGCGAAGAACCGGCCATAATGCGCCGGCCGCCAGTCCCCGCGCGCCCCCTCGCCCTGCTCGATGATCTCGTCGATGGCCGCGCGCGCCGACGTCAGATCCCTGACGGCGATGAGCTGCGGCCAGCGGAACCTCTCCGGGGTGGCCTGCGCGCGCGGCTCACCCACAAACAGCACCGGCTCGCCGAGCCGGCTGGCCAGATCGCTCAGGCCCCGTTCGATGCCGCGGTACAGGTGCCCGACGGTCGAGAAGCCCTGCACGCGAGGCATCACCTCGGCCGGGCCCACCGGCTCGGGAGACGGCGCGGCCGGGACGAATTCCGTCGCGTCCACCCGCTCCATGCCCTCCGGCCGCTCCAGGTACAGGAAATGCGTGAGGGAATCGGCGCCGAACGGCAGCAGGGCGAACTCCACCCCCGGCGGGAGGAACTCGGAGTGACGCGGGAAGTTCGGCCGCGCCAGCGACGGCGCGGCCCCGATCGCCGTCATGACGTTATTGACCAGCGCGAGGTGCAGCATCTCCTCGATCGCGATGCCGGTCACGGTCTCTTGCCATCGTGCGACCGCGTCGGCTTGCCCGGCGGTCAGGCCCTCACCGGGCTCGGTCTTGAGGCTGAAACACGCGTACAGGTACTGGCACATGATCATGTGCTCGATCTGCGCTGCCTCGACCAGCAAGCTCCACAGGTGCTCGCGGTCCTCGACCACCAGCCGTGTCTCGGTCATCGGCGCTCCCGGGAAGCTGGCGCGGTGCCGGCGGAGCGTCCGGGGCTGTAGCCCGGGGGCGCGAATCGCTTGACGAAGTCGAGGGCTGTCTGGGCGACCTCGCGCCAGCCGTGGTCGATCGTGAGGGCATGGCCCCGGTTCGGGATTTTCACGATCTCCGTCACGGCGGGGTTGCGCCTTTGCCGGTGGTAGGCGGCATTCGCGATGGCCCACGGCACTGTGTGGTCCTTCTCGCCATCGATGATCAGCAGGGCACCGCGGTCGGGGTTCTTCGTGTCCGCCTTCGCCTCCGTCCGCGGGTTGAGGTTCGCGTTGCCCATCTGGGCGAGAGCGATCCCGGAGCCGGCGACGTGATACCTGTCATAGAGCTCCTTGGCCTCCTTCTCCTCCAGCGCGTTCGCCCAGCTGTACGTGAATTGGCCGAACGTGAGCGTGATCGCGCGGCCGCGGGTGAGCGGGTTGATCAGGAACGGGCCCACCCCCTTGAGCACCGAGGCCGGCAGGGGCAGGACGCCGCGGAAGACCCCGGGGTCGATCGCCACCGTGGCCGCCGAAAGGCCCCGGCCCGCGAGCATCTGTGCCAGCAGGCCCCCGGTCGAGTGCCCCATGACCGCTGGTTTGTTGTCCAGGGCATTGATGATCTCGGTGGTGTGATCGGCGACCTGCGCCAAGGTCTTCCCGGCGAGGACGGCCGGTTTCGCCCTGGCCTCCTCGACCGTTTCCGGATCGTCTGGCCAGTCGGGTGTCAGCGGTGCGTAGCCGGCCTGCTTGAAGAAGTCCGCCCAGTTGGCCCAGCTGCTCGGCAGCAGCCACAGGCCGTGGATGAAGACGACCGGGGTCTTGCCAGAGGCGTTGGCCGCCCGGATCTCGCGGTTCTCCCGCTCGGAAATTGATGCCATGCGACTGAGTGACATGAGTGTTCCTCTCCTGACTGAAGTCGCCTCTTGCCAGAGCCGCAGAATTGCTCGCCGTTATGGCGTTCTGCTGGCCAATGGCACCACTGTCGCGCTCGCCGGCGAGGATTCGCATCCGTGAGAATCCCTAGTGAGTTCCTCAGGCACGGGCGCAGTCATCGGCGCCGGGCTGGGCTGCCCGGCCGGGATCCGCACTGGGGACTTCGACAGATGCGAGCGCCCCTCAGCGGGAGGGATGCTGCGTGGGTGACCCCATTCGACCCGCAGGCATTCAGGAAGGAATGCACATGTCTGTCACCGCTACCCGAGCACCGGTCGTGCTGGGAACCGGCGTCCCAGGCGTTCGTCGAGGCAACCGCGGTCTACGGCGCCTGACACACCCCGCGCCCCCGCACCGGAGGGCTGGAGGTTGGCCGTCAGCATGACAGCCGGCCTCGACATTCACTAACGTCACGCCTGGAGGAACGATGAGCACCCCGACCGGCGATAACCCCTTCCTGTACGAACTCGAAGTCACTGTCCGCACAGAGCTGACCATCGCCGACACCAGCCAGCCAGAAGAACAGGCCGACGGCGTACCGGGCGACGAGTGGCCGCTCGACCCGGATGTCCAGCGCTACGAAACCAACCTCCGGGCCCTTCTCGGCGCCGTCGAGGCCCTGGAAGACGCCTCTGGTCCCGGCGACCATAGTGCCGGTCCCGGCGACCATGCTCCGCCGGCCTAGATGGCAGAGGGCGTCACAACAGCGGGACCTTTACCTGCGGACGTCTTGGCGCGGACGGCGCTGGAGGTGGCGGTGCGGTCACCGGACCGGCTCCGTCGCGGAGGGCCGCGCGGCGGAAGTCCGGCCATCCGGCTCACGGGGCCAGTTTGGGCGCGCGTCGAGGTGCAGGAGCTGCTCGCTGTTCACGACAAGCCCCGTCCCATTCGGGAAGTAGACGAGGATGGAGCCGTCTGGGCGGGGTCCGCTGGCAACGCGAACGCGGATGTAGGTGCCGGAGCCGGTCGGATCGCCGTGGGCCTGAGCTTCGAAGTAGGGAGTGAAGGTCGCGGACATTCAACGCTCCTGGCGGGTTGGTGAGCGCCGGGTGCTCCTCCGGTCGTTTGACCGGAAGAGCACCTCCATGCTCCTGTTGTGACCGGGTCAGCGGATTTCTTCTCACCGACCTGACGCCAGGTGGCTGAGCCAGTCATCGAATCGGGTCGGCCCGAGCCGAGCACCATCGCCCGGCAAGAGGGCGCGCTCAGTCAGCTGGGCCCCGAAGTACCGTGCTTGAGGATCGGCGACCACGGCGCGCTGATCTCCCACAGAGCGCAGCCTTTGCCGCACGAAGTCCTCGAAGCGCAACGGCTGCGGGCCGGCGATCTCGATCGTGTCACGCACCGGAGCGGCGAGCGCGACGTCACACACCGCGGCCGCAACATCGTCTGCTGCCATCGGCTGAATCAGCACCGGAGGAACCCGCACCGTGTCGCCGTCACTCGCCTCGTCGGCCATACGAGCGGCGAACTCGAAGAACTGCGTCGCGTGGACGATGGTGTAAGGGATCGGCGAGCTCTTAATGAGCTTCTCTTGCGCCATCTTCGCCCTCATGTAGCCGCTTTCGCCCAGCCGTTCGGTGCCGACGACCGACAGCGCCACGTGATGTCCCACGCCGGCTGCCGCCTCCGCGCGGAGGATGTTGCGGGTCGATGTCTCGAAGAACTCAAGTACCGCGGTGTCCTCGAACGACGGCGCATTGGACACATCGACGACCACGTCCGCGCCGGTGAGGGCCTCGGCGAGGCCCTCACCGGTGAGGGTGTTGACGCCGGTGTCGGGCGACGCGGGCACGGCATCATGACCGTGCGCGGCGAGTTTGGCGACGACCTTGGAGCCGATCAGACCGGTCCCGCCGATAACGATGATTTTCATGATGACCTCTCTTTTGCTTCGGTGGCGCCACTAGCTCCGCAAGAAGGCGAGCATGTCGGCGTTGACTTGGTGATAGATCTCGGTGCCGTCCCCGGCGGTGCTGGTGCTGATGGATTTGCTCCTTGCGGGCGAGAAAGTGACAAGAAAACGGTCGCCCGCGCAGGGCGGCGATCGCATCCGTGGAACTCCCCAGTCCGGCCCGTGTCGCAGACTCGGAACTGACGATGCTGGCTGCGGCCGCAGGCGCCACTGGCGGCGTGGCGGCGGGTCCGGCGGTCACCCGGCGCCCTGTTTCGCAGTGCAGGCGGCTGGGGCATCCGGGTCAGGCCCCCAGCCCGGGTAAGGAGCGGCGGGGCTGACACACCTACCGGCGCCACGCCCTACGGTCGTGCCCAGCCGCCAAGGCATGGAATGCGCTCCTACCATAGTGTGGTCTTTACTCAATGATTACTCCGGTGTTGGCTCGCTGGCCTGGCGAGGGTGTCTGGCTGTGAGGTCAGGCTGGATGCGTGGCATCTCGTACGTTCTCTGCGTGGCGGAGGCCGATGTTCAACAGTCATCCCGGGCTCGGATTGCGTGGCCGACGGACCGAGTTGGCGGCGCTGGACCGGTTGCTGGCTGAGGTGCAGGCCGGTCAGAGCCGGGTGCTGGTCCTGCGCGGCGAGGCGGGGGTCGGCAAGACAGCGTTGCTGGATCACCTGCAAGAGAAAGCGTCTGGTTTCCGTGTGGCGCGAGCGGCGGGCGTTGAGTCCGAGATGGAGCTTGCATTCGCTGGCTTGCATCAGCTCTGTACGCCGATGCTGGGCAATCTCGTTGGCTTGCCAGGTCCTCAGCGCGATGCATTGGGCACTGTCTTCGGCCTGAGTACGGGAGAGGCGCCGGATCGCCTGCTGGTCGGTCTGGCGGCGCTCGGGCTGCTGTCCGCGGCGGCTGAGGAACGGCCGCTTGTCTGCCTGGTCGATGATGCGCAGTGGCTCGATCAGGCCTCCGCGCAGGCATTGGCGTTCGTTGCACGCCGTCTGCTGGCCGACTCGGTCGCGTTGGTGTTCGCGGTGCGCGAATCCAGCGAGGAGCAGCAGTGGAGAGGCCTGCCACCGCTCCCCGTCGGGGGTCTGAGCAGGGGTGACGCCCGAGCGCTGCTGGATTCGGTGATCCCGGGACGACTGGATGAGCGGGTGCGCGACCGCATCGTCGCCGAGACACGCGGCAACCCGCTGGCGTTGCTGGAGCTGCCGCGGGGGCTGAGCGCCGCGGAGCTGGCCGGAGGGTACCGGGTGTCCGACACGCC
>Ga0075425_100008666_pt1 | contig 10799 bp, 12 predicted proteins | sample SoiMethybrSBSTD4_FD_75300 | JGI IMG/M metagenome (GOLD analysis project Ga0075425, IMG submission 75300) | Bulk soil microbial communities from a Populus tree surrounding site in Tennessee, USA - Soil MetaG P. TD hybrid SBSTD4 | ecosystem: Environmental > Terrestrial > Soil > Tree plantation...
AAAAAAGGTCGAAGCGCGCCGACTCAATCCAACGACGCGCAGGCGTGGCAGACGCTCCGCTGAGCAGCGCTTCACCAGCGATGGCGTTGGACATGCGTGGCGCGATTCTACCGCAGCGCTCTCATTGCGGCGATCGAGGCGCGGATCGCGCGTGCGCCGAATACGCCTGCGACTCGCGTGACGATCGCCGCGATCGAACGCAGCATCGATTGCGGCGGTGGCGGAACGTTCACGATCTTGCCGACGACGGCGGACGGATCCTCGATGGGAGGATCGGGAAGCGTGTGCGCGTCGCCGCGCGTGAGGAGCCAGCGTTTTCCGCGCGCGATCAGGCGATGCACGACGACTTGATCGAGATAGATGTAGACGATGACGTCGCCGGCGCGGACGTCATCGGTGCAGCGAAGGAGCACTTCCTCTCCCGGCGCGATCGTCGGCCGCATGCTGTTGCCGCCGAAGCGGACCGTCACTTCGCGATTCGTTTTTTTCCAGAGCACCGCGACGCCGCGCAGCACGGCGGCGGAGAGCTCGACGGGGTCGCTCATCCCTGCGTCGTGAGAACGCGCGCCGACTCGATCTCTTCGTCGCTGAAGCCGGCCTCGCGGCGCAACTCGTCGGCGACCGGATAGAACTGAATCGCATCACCGGCGATCCGGCGCAGCGCCTCGTTCGCTTGCGCGACATCGCGTGCGAGCACAAAGACGGCGCGCGGCCCGCCCTGCTGCAACAGCTTCTTCACCCACTCGTTCGCGTAGCGCACGTGATGCATCTCGTCGGCGAGCTGCGCTTCGAAGAGCCCGACGAACTCCGGATCGTCGTCGCGCTTCGCGGACGAGATGCCGTCCTGAATCGCCTCCAGTCCCGCCGCTTCGAAGCTGCGATTCTGCACGGCAAGACGGCTGGCCAGATCAGGGAGGTTGCAGATGATGCGGTATTGAAAGTTCATCACGCGGAACTGTCCGAGCGTCCCGCCGCGCTTCTCCATCAAGCGCTGGAACGCCAGCGCATGACGCGCCTCGTCCCAGCATTGCCGCGCCAATTCTTTCCGCAGCTCCCACGGCGCGTCGGGAAAATCGGCGAGGCTGCGCGCGCACATCTCGATGCTGTTGACCTCTTCGTTCAACTGGCGGTGCAGGAACTCCGGGTCTTTCAGCGGATCGCCGGGCTCGTAGTTGTTCATCTCTTCCCAGCGCTCGACGACGGTGAATCGCTCGTCGCGCGCGGGATCTTCGCAGAAGAGTTGGCGATCACTCATGCGACCGTCCGGAAGCCCGCTTGCTCGAGGATGACTTGCACTTCTTCGTCGGTGAACTCGGCGAGCTTGCGATGTTCGACGTTGACGGCCGGCACGCGCTCTTCGGGATTCGCGAACTCCATCCCGGCGGCGCTCTTCTCGCCGCCTTTGGCCACGACGCGCGCATTGGCCTCGGCGAGAAATCGGATCGCGTGTGCCACTTTCATCAGCACGCGCGGGTTGTCCGTCGCGAGCTTTTTGATCCAGCGATTGGCGAAGCGGACGTGCTGCACTTCATCGGCGAGGATCGCGTCGAGCACGTACGCCGTCTCCTCGTCGCCCGCTTCGCGAACGTTTCGAATGAGACCGGCCACGACGTCCATCGCGCCTGCTTCGAACGTTCGATTCTGTGTCGCCAGCCGCGCCGGCAGCGAGTCGAGGGCGGAGGTGACGCACCATTCGAACGTCGAGATCGGGAACTCGCCTTTGTGTCCGCCGAGCTCGATGAGACGGCGGTGGAGAGCGCGCACGTGCCGCGTCTCGTCGTAGCACTGCCGCGCCAGTTCCATGCGCAATTCCCACGGCGCGTCGGGAAAGTCGACGATGCATTGCGCGGCGATGTCGATGCTCGTCACTTCGTTGCTCATGTGGCGATGCAGCATCTCGCGGCGGCCGACTTCGTCGTAGCCTTCGCGCTCGGCCATCTCCGTGTCGGTGCGCACGACGGTGAAGCAGTCGTCGCGCGCCGGCTCGAGGCGCAGCGTGATTCCGTCGATGTCGAACGTGCCGATGTCGCTCATGCCTTCACCTCACGCCACGATTCGGGCGATCTCCCGCTCCGCGCCTGCGATGGCGGAGGCATCCCACGTGCCGATGGCGCGCTCGCGGCGGACCGCGCCCGCGTCTTCGCGCATCCGCCCGAGATCGGCGACGATGCGATCGAAGATCAGGATCGTCGGCTCGTCGAGGATCGGATCGGCCGCAGCGATGTAGTCGCGGTAGCGTTTCTCGAGCGCGGGAAGGAGCCCGTCGTACAGCGCGCCGATGCGCTCGGACGTCGACTTCAGTTCCGACATCTTGTCGAGGAGATCGACGTACGCATCGACCGGACGCTTCGAGAATTGTTCCGGCTGGCGAAGCTCGAAGGTTCGCTTGCCGAGGATGTCGGCGTGCTGCGCGAAGTCCCAGATGTGGCGGCCGAAGACGATCTTCACTTCCATCTCCGGCGTCGTCGGGGTCCAGCGCGCGACGATCTCCATCAGCCGCACGCTGATGAAGCGAAAGGTGGCGATCGCGTACGCGCGATCGTTGACGCTCATTGCGGTCATGAGCCGAGTTCCTCCTCGAGGAGCGCCGCGGTCTGGTCCGGATCGCCCATTTCCAAATGCATCACGCGCGTGCGCGAGAGCATACGCAGGATGTCCAGCGTGCGCCTGGCGTGCGTTGAAGTGATGAGCGAACTGTACAACGTCCTGAGCATTTCGACGCGATTCTCGTCTTCGGTGGCGAGGCGTAAGCGCGGCCGGTCGGCAAAGCCTTCCAGAAACACGACCATGCGCAGCGGGACGCGGCGCGGCGGCGCGAGCGGAATGAGCGACCCGAGGTCGACGCGGATCGCGTCCTCGTGCGGAATGCCGCGATACGCGCCGCGTGCCAGGGCGAGGCTGATCGCTGCGGCGCGCGGTCCCTCGCGGATGCCGACGGGACGTCGATACGGGAGGAGCTCGTGCGTCGCGGTGTCGTAGCAGCCGTATTCGTCGCTGAGAAACTCGTGGCCGCGCGATGCGAGCGCGAGTGCGATCGTCGACTTGCCCGATTCGCGCGCGGCGACGAAGAGCGCGCCGTTGCCGCGGATGCCGGCGGCGGCGGCGTGGAAGAGAACGAGATCGTCGATGAAGTGGAGGAAACCGCGCGACAGGAGTGCCGTCACCGCAACGCGCCACCGCGGCGTTTCGTGCACGCGAATGACGTCGTTTTCGATCGTGAACTGCGCGCTGTCATCGTCGCGGTAGAAGATCGTGTCGTCTTCGAGGCGATACGGACAATTCGGATCTTCCAGACCGAAGAAGAGCTCGCGCGGCGCGAGCGGCGATCCGTTGATGCTCGCTCGCAGCGTGCGTTGCGCGAAGACGGCGCGAAAAAAGGGGAGGTCGTCGACTGCGCCTCCGTCGCCGAACGCGATGAAGAGCGCGGAAAGCAGCGAAGCGTCGTCGCTTTCGACGACGACATTTTTTCCGGCCAGGGTTGCAGCGATGCGATCGTCCGGAAAAAACAAAACAGCGGCATCGAACGATGCCGCTGTTGGCAAACCGACCCTGCGGAGCAACGTCACACGATCAGCAACCCGGTGGGCAGAAAGGCGAACCCAGGTTGTTCCACCAGGTTCCCATCGCTTGCGTGATCTGGAACGTGTTGAGAATCTCGGTCTCCGTCATGACGCGGACCGTCGGGGCTTCGTAGCGCGGACGCTCGTCGGTTATACGGGTCTCCAGGGTAGTGTTCATACCATCCTCCACCCGGACCAAATTTGGGGGCTTCGGCGCGAATGATAGACACAGCCTCATGTGACGTCAAGCAAGAGGCCCAGTTTGCGAAGCTCGTCGACGGCGCGCATGACGTCGTCGGTGGCCTGATCCGTCGTGACTCCCTGAAAGTCGGTGGCGAGCTTGTTCGCGATGTCGTCGAGTGAATGTTCGCCATCGCAGCACTTCCATGCGAGCGCCATCGACGGATTGAGCACGAAGAATTTCGACGTCGTCGCGTCGAACAACATCATCTCGCCTTGCAGCGGTGCTTCCTCGACAGAGGGGTTGCGACGAAGCTGTCGCACATCGATTGTCGGCATGCAATCAGGGTATCAGAACGTCGCGTCGAAGATCGCGCGCCATCGCGCCAACGTCCAGAGTCGCCACTTCGCGCGCGCGTCGTTGGTCTTGTCGATGAAGCGCTCGAGCTTCGGGCGATGAAAGATCGGCAGCGACGTGAATGACGGGTCGTGCAGATCGCGATCGATGTCTTCGCGCAATGCGCCGCGAATGAGCGCGTCGTCGGGAGTGAGGAATCCTTGTCGCGTGCGGCGCTCCGTGACTTTCGGCGGAAGGATGCGGCGCGCGGCGTCGCGCAGCACGCGTTTGCGCTCGCCCCGTCCGACTTTGTACGTATCCGGCAGCGACATCGCCAGCTCGATCAGTCTGCGATCGAAGAACGGAACGCGCGACTCGATGGAGGAGAACATCGCGTTCTTGTCGGCGTAGTCGAGGATGATCCGGACGTTGCCCCACTTGATGTCCCAATACGATTGCCGGTTCACGGTCGAAGGATCGCGGCCGCGGTCGACGTACGCGCGCAGGTCTTCCGGCCGCGACGGATCGATGGCGAGCCATTCATCGGGGCGCGGGCGCAAGTATTTTCGATAGCGCGCCGCGATCGACGGCTGCACCGCTTCGTACGCGATGGCGATGCGGCTTCGCTGCTGCACGCGCGCGACGGCGTCGATCTCGCTGAACGCATCGCGCCATCTTCGCTGACGCAATCGATCGAGAATCATCAGGCGCTCGTAATACGGATAGCCGGCCAGGATCTCGTCGGCGCCCTGGCCGTCGAGCACGACGGTCATGCCATGCTCGCGGCAGAACTGAAAGATGCGGAACTGCGCGAGCGGGGCGAGGCCGAGGGGCGGCTCTTCCATCGAACGGATGGCGTAGTCGATGTTGTTGCGGACCCATTGCGCGTCGAACGTCGTCTCGTGGTTTTCGAGACCTGAGCTTTGTGCGACGGCGCGCGAGTATTCGAGCTCCGACAGGTTCGCGAACTCTCCTTCGAAGCCGAAGGAGAATGACGGTAGCTTCGCCATCGCCGCGATTGTCGAGGAGTCGAGACCTCCCGACAGCAGCGCGCCGGTGCGGACGTCGGCAACGGAGTGCGACGCGACGGCGTCGCGCAGGATCGACTCCATCTCGTCGACGGCGTCTTCGTATCGCGGCGGATTCGCCGCCGCGCGCTCCGGCAGCGACCAATAAGGAACGAACCGCGGCGCGCTCACGGAATCGAGCGGCATCTCGAAGAATGTCGCTGCCGGCATCGGCGCGATTCCGTCGAACATCGTCTCGTACAGCAGCGGGACGTGCGCGCCGTGCAGCAGCTTCGCCGCAAATGCAGCGTTGACGCGCGGACGTCCGCCGCGTCCGGCGACGATCTGTTTCGCTTCCGACGCGAGAAACAGACGTCCGTCGTCGATCGACCAATACAACGGCTTGATGCCGAAGCGATCGCGCGACGCGATCAGCTTCCTCGTGCGCAGGTCGGCGATCACGATCGCCCACATCCCTTCGAATCGCTCGAAGCACTTCGTTCCCCATCGCTCGTACGCGGCGAGGATGACTTCCGTGTCGCCGGTCGAGCGAAACGCGTACGCGGATTCCAGCTCGCGGCGCAGATCCTTGAAGTTGTAGATCTCGCCGTTGAAGACGATCCAGACCTGCTCGTGGTGCGACGCCATCGGCTGCGACGCCGCGTCGCTCAGATCCTGAATGCGCAGTCGCCGGAACGCGAACGCGAACCTGTCGCGCTCGAGGAATCCTTCGCCGTCCGGACCGCGATGGCGAATCGGCGCATGCATGGCGCGAAGGCGCTCGCGCAGATCATCGCGACCGCGGGGATCGACGATGACGCTGATGCCACACACGCGGCGATAATGTAGCGCACACCGATGACGCGACGCGCGAGAGTCTTGTCCGCCACGCTCGTGATCATCATCCTCATCGCGATCGCGATCGTCGCGTTCCGCTCGGCGGGCCGCCTCATCGTCCGCAACGATCCTCTCGCCAAGTCCGACGCCATCATCATTCTTGGCTCACAGCGCATCGAGCGCACGTTGGAAGCAGGGCAGCTCTATCGCGAAGGTTGGGCGCCGCGCGTCGTCGTCATGCGCTTGCGCGATCTGAATCGCCGCAGCACGCTGCGCGCGATGGGCATCGACGTTCCGCTCTATTTCGACATTCAAGTGTCGATCCTTCGCCAGATGGGCGTGCCGGCGAGCGCGATCGTCGAAGTGCGCGAGGTCGTCGAGTCGACGGAAGGCGAAGCGCGGCAGGTCGCTGGCTACGCGCGAGCGCGCGGCTACAAACGCATCATCGTGGTGACGTCGACGTACCACACGCGCCGCGCCTCGCGTTACTTCCGCTGCCTCGCGCACGACGTGCAGACGATCGTGCGCGACACGCGCTACGGCGGATCGGATCCCGACGCCTGGTGGCAATGGCCCCTCGATCGCGTCGACGTCCTCGGCGAATGGGTGAAGTGGCCGAAGGCGATCCTGGCGACCTGGCGGTCCTGGCGATGATTCCGGAGAGCGTCTGGCGCGCGGTCGAGTCGCTGCACGGACGCCCGTGGCCGCCGCGAGATCCCGACGCCTTCATCGCCGCAGCAACCGGCGAGTCGCTGCTGCCGCTGCTCTTTCGAGAATCGATCGTCGCCGACGCTCTGCCGCGGCATCGAGCACTACTGCGTCTCTACGAAGCGCGCGCCGCGAAATTGCGAGCCGCGGCGCGACTGATCTGCACGATTCTTCGCGACGACGTTCCGTTCATCGTGATGAAAGGGGCCGACTACGGTGATCGTCTGTACGGCGATCCGACGCTGCGTCCGATGCTCGACGTCGACATCCTCGTGCCGCCCGAACGAATGAAGGACGCCGACGCCGTCCTCACGCGCAACGGATTCGAAGTGACGTTCGCAGGCGGCGCGGTGACGCGTCTCGCGTCATACAACGAACGCTCGTATGTCGGACACGACGTCGGCGTCGACGTCCATCACAGCTTCATTCAGCGCGTACGGCATCGCATCGACTATGACGCGATCTGGCGCGAGCGCGAACCGTACACACTCGACGGCGTCGAAGCGTGGCGCCTGGCGCCGCTGCACGCATTCCTCTACCACGCCGTCGCCATGGCCAAAGATGAGTTCACCTCGCCGCTCATTCGGTATGTAGACATGTATCTAATGTTGCAGCGCTGGCCGTCGCTTCCGCGCGAAGCGGCGCCGCTCGCGCGCGAATGGGAAGTCGTGCGCGCGCTCTATGGAACATTGCGACAAACGTCGCGGCTCTTCACCGATCTCGACCTTGAGCAAGTAATGTCGTCGTTGCTGCCGCGCTCAAAGCGCGAATTTTTCGATCGCGTGATTCTAACGAACGTATATTCCGTTCCACCGAGGCGGACGCGACAGCATCAATTGCGGGTGAAGTTTCACCTCTTGGACAATGCGACGCGCCGTGTAACGTTTGCGGCTTATTACGCGTGGGCGATGCTTGTAACACTTTTTTTCGCACGCGCAACCACAGACACCTAGATGTTTCTGCGGAAGGCTGTTATTATTCTTTCGTCGTCTCGTCGTCCTGAATCACAACTAAGCGCTCGATCCGCGACCCACCGCCGGTGGGGTTCGTCGACCACTTCGTGTGATCCACCTAAATTCATTTTCCGCCGCGCGTCTGACGCGCTGAGAGGAGAGTTGTATGCGCTCGTTTTCCAGAATTCTCGTCATGTTGCTTTCAATTTCGTTGTGCGGCGTAGCGCACGCGCAGTGGGTGAGCTCGGGCGGAAGTACCACAACGACCGACAAGGTCGGGGTCGGCATCACGACGGGGTTGGGAAACCCGCTCACGGTATCGGGAGCCAACTCGGGGCCGGCGCCGGATTTTTCAAGTCCGAGTCCAAGTCAGTTACGAATCCATACCACTACCACGAGTGGCGAAGGATCGATCACCTTCACGCAGCCGGATGGCGGTACGAATGGCTGGACGCTTTTCGGAGTCGACAACAAATGCGCGCTCAATCCATGCATGTGGATGGCTCTTTCGGGTGCGAAGCGGTTCGTGGTCGACAACGGCGGTCGCGTCGGGATCGGTGTCGTTCCGGATGCCGCTGGCATCACCACCGTTGCCGCCCGCTTGCACGTCGCGTCAGGATCGGCATTCATTACAGGCGACTCCGGCACTCTCACGGGCGCTGGAGCGGGCATTGCGCTCAAATATACGACTGCAGGCAACGCTCAAGTGTTTGGATATGACTATACAAATTCGGTTCCGAAAGACCTGATTCTCGAGCAGCCCGGCGGTTTCGTGGGTATCGGCACGACACCGTTGGGCGTGCTTCACGTCAAGAACGGCGGCACGTCCGTATCACCGACAAACTCCGATCCCATTCGTGATGCCGCAATCGAGGGTCCGAATCGGCCTTTCGTGACCGAGACGGCGCAACTGTCAATTATCGCAAACGATGCCGTGGCTGCCGATAATGGTGGCAGCATCGCTTTCGGCTCAAAATACAACGGCGACTCGTGGTCGTATAACGCCGGCATCAAAGCAGGCAGAGCGGACGCTAATACCTTGCACCTCGGCGGGTATCTCGCATTTGCCACGCGCCCAATCACCGGTTCAGGTACACCGACGGAGCGTATGCGTATCGATAGCGAGGGCAACGTGGCTATCGGCACGCCCTCCGCGAGCGCGCTGCTGACCGTCGGTCCGAGCGGCGGGAGCGGCACGAAGCTCGTCGTCAATGGAGACGCCGTTGTGACCGGTGCAATCACCGGCGCGCGCGTCATCAACGCCGTTTATCAAGACGTCGCCGAATGGGTGCCCGCCGCCGAATCATTGCAGCCCGGTACCGTCGTCGTGCTCGACTCCGATCATCCGAATGTCGTGACGATGTCGAAGAATGCGTATGACACGGCGGTCGCCGGCGTCGTGTCGCCCAATCCCGGCATCGTCCTCGGCGTGCCCGCGGCGACGAAGGCTCAAGTCGCCACGACCGGACGCGTGAAAGTGCATGTCGACGCGACCGTGGCGTCGATCAAGATCGGGGATCTCCTGGTGACGGGAAACAAGCCGGGAACGGCGATGAAGTCGGAGCCGATCGACGTCGGCGGCGGCATCAAGATTCATCGTCCCGGCACCGTTGTCGGCAAGGCGCTCGAGCCATTGCAAAATGGTGAAGGCGACATTCTCGTCCTGCTGTCGCTGCAGTAACGAAAGGCACACACCCAATGAAGCGAATCATGACGGGAGTGTGGCTTTCTTGCGCCCTCGCGGCGATCCCCGTGGTTGCCGCGGCTCAACTGCGCGCCACGGCGAGTGAGACGGCTGTGTCGGTCTCAGGCGCGACACGATCGGGAAGCGTTGCGGTCTGCCGGATCGCCAACGCGCGCGTCAACGGCGTCGAGACCATTGCGCGGCAGCAAAAGGTCGTGACGGCCGATGACAGCGGCATCGCGACAGTGCCGGCCGAAACGCCGGCGTTTCGCGCGATTTGGATCGTCACCGATATGGCGACCGGCGACTTCGTCGTCGCGTTGCCGCCCGGCTATCACACGCGTGTGATCGACGCGCCGGCGATCGCCCATCCCGGAATCGCGTCATTCGTCTGGTCGCGGCCTCTTGCAGAAGCCTACGTAATACGGCCGCACGTCGGAGTGTGGTACGGCGTCGCCGCGTTCGGAAGGGCGAGCGACGCGGGACACGATTCTCATGGCCACGTGACATTCGGACTGGCGCAGTTGCGCGCCAACCCAGGCGATCCTTCTCCGCCCGCTGTCCTTACGCCTGGCGACGTTCTGCTCCTCGTCGATCCTACATGGATGGTGTATTCCGCCGTGACGATTCCGAAGGGAGAGCCCAATGCGCATTGAGCTTCGCGCACTCTGCGTCGCCCTCTCTCTGATCGCCGCGGCTGCGGTGTTCGGACAGGATGCTCAGACAACCGCGCGCGGAAATTCGCCGACCGGGGCGGCTGCATCCAGCGACGTCGACAACATCAATCTCTTCAACGGCAACCTGACGGTGCGTGTCCCGATCTCGCCATCATTTCCGCTCGATGGTGGCGCGTCATACGGCATTTCGATGACATTTACGGGCCAGCCGTGGGATTTCGTAGGAACCAGCAGAAGTCTGAAAACACCGACACCGAATCGCCGTTCGAATGCGGGGACTGGTTGGATCGTCGGAATGGGGCGGCTGATCTCGCCGAGTGACACCACGAACACGAATAGCTTCCGGTCATGGATCTACGCCAGTCCGGACGGCTCGGATCACCGTTTCTATGACCAGATCCATCCCGCCGATTGCTCTTCGGATCCCGCCGCGCCCAACCACTGCCCGGCTGGAATCCAGTACACGAGAGACAATACCTATCTGCGGTTGAGGGAAAACGGGTCGACCGTGAGTGTCGATTTTCCCAACGGCGTCAGGCATGTCTTCGACGCAACAAGCGGCGAACTGAAGGAGATTTGGACTCCTTTCGATACGACGTCGCCGAGCGTGTCGATTCAGGATATTCCGTCGTCGACGAATCCTCTTGCCGATTGCAAGGATGATCAAGCGACGTCCGGCTGCTTCATCATCAACGACAAATTCAATCGGACGAGTTACATTACGTTCACTGGCGACGGAAACGTTTACTATCGGCAGCGACGTGTGCACCAGATCATCCTCCCTGCCGCCTCACCGGATCCTTCTCTTTCCTGTGCCGCCCACCCGCCGCCGCTCGTCTATTCCTTCTGGTTCAAA
>Ga0075425_100008667_pt1 | contig 10799 bp, 10 predicted proteins | sample SoiMethybrSBSTD4_FD_75300 | JGI IMG/M metagenome (GOLD analysis project Ga0075425, IMG submission 75300) | Bulk soil microbial communities from a Populus tree surrounding site in Tennessee, USA - Soil MetaG P. TD hybrid SBSTD4 | ecosystem: Environmental > Terrestrial > Soil > Tree plantation...
CTCGGCGGCCACCACGCCCTCGGCCATCGCCTTGTGGGCGAGGAGCGGCGGCCGCGCCATGTCGCCGACCGCGTAGACGCCCTTCACGGAGGTCTCCATCCTGGGCGACACGCGCACGAAGCCGCGCTCCATGGCGACCCCGATCGCCTGCAGGCCGACGTCCTTCACGCGGGCCCCGCGTCCGACGGCCATGAGCACCTGCTCGGCCTCGAACTTTCCGGCGTCGGTCTCGACGACCACACCGGCCCCGCCGGGATTGACGCCGTTCACCTTCACGCCCGTTTTCACCGTGATGCCGCGGCGGCCGAAGATGCGGGCGAGGAACGCGGAGACCTCCTCGTCCTCGACGGGCACGAGCCGCGGCAGCGCCTCGAGGATCGTCACCTCCGTGCCGTACGCGCGGTAGACGTCGGCGAACTCGACCCCGACCGCGCCGGCGCCGATGACCACGAGCGAGGTCGGACGCCGCTCCTGGCGTACGGCTCCATTCGAGGAGAGCACGCGCTCCTCGTCGATGGCGATGCCGGGCAACGACTTGGGCTCCGAGCCGGTGGCCAGGATCACCGCACGCGCCTCGATCGTATCGACGCCGGCCGGGCCCGTCACCTCGATCGTCGTGGGCGTCTTCAACACGCCGCGGCCGGCCAGCAGTGTGACCTTGTTCTTGCGGAACAGGAACTCGACGCCCTTGGCCATCCGGTCCGCTACGCCGCGGCTGCGCTTGACGGCCGCGGCGTAGTCCGCACGGACCTCGCCGACGGTGATGCCGAAGTCAGCCGCCCGCTCGACGAGGTGCACGACCTCGGCGTTGCGGAGCAGCGACTTGGTGGGAATGCAGCCCCAGTTGAGACACACGCCGCCCGGCCGATCGTCCTCGACGGCGATCACGCTGAGCCCAAGCTGGGCGCACCGGATGGCAGCGACGTACCCCCCCGGGCCCGTCCCGACGATCGCCACATCCGCCTTGTGCATGGCCATCGCTTACACGAGCAGGCGCAGGGGCTCTTCGAGGAGGCGCTTGACCTCTTGCATGAAGCGCGCGGCCATGGCGCCGTCCATCACGCGGTGATCGCACGAGATCGTCAGCGCCATCCGCCGCCCGACGGTGACGGCGTCGCCCTCGACGACCGGCACGCGTCGGATGGAGCCCACGGCCAGGATCGCACCTTCGGGCGGGTTGATGATTGCCGAGAAGGCGGCGACGTCGAACATGCCGAGGTTCGAGATCGAGAAGGTCGCGCCCGACATCTCGTTGGCGCGGAGCTTCCGCGCCCGCGCGCGCTCGGCGAGGTCGCGAGCCTCGACGGCGATCTGGCCGAGCGACTTCGCGTGACAGTCGCGGAGCACTGGAGTGATGAGGCCCTCGTCGAGGGCCACCGCGATGCCGATGTGGGCTCGTCGATGCACGCGGATCGACTCGCCCTGGAAGGAAGCGTTGACACCGGGGTGTCGCATGAGCGCGAGCGCGCACGCGCGGATGACGAGATCGTTCGGCGAGAGCTTGGGCTGGCCCTCGAGCGCGTTCAGCTCTTCCCGGAGCGCCCACGCCCGATCCATGTCGACCTCGCTGGTGACGTAGAAGTGCGGCACCGGTGCTTTGGACAGCGGCATGCGCTTGGCGATGATCGCCCGCATCTGGGAGAGCGGAACGTCCTCGAACTCCGCCCCCCCCGCCGTCACCGGGGCGGGCGCCGTGGCCGGCTGGGCCGTCGCCGCCGCCTCGACATCGCGGCGGATGATGCGTCCGCCTGGCCCGCTGCCGTGGATGACTTTCAGATCCACGCCCGACTGCGCCGCGATCTTCCTGGCCAGCGGCGATGCCTTGACCCGCCCGCCGGACGCGGCCGCGACGGGCGCTGCCGCGCGCTCGGCACGGCGCGACTCAATGGCCGCGGGCGCCGTCGCCGCGGCCGGCGCGTGCTGTGCCGGCGCGGCAGGGCCCGTCGCCGGTGAGGGCTGGCGCGCGACGTGGTCCTCGCTCGTCGGCTGAGGCGGAACGGTCGGCGGTCGGTCGGCCATCTTGCTGGCCGCAGCGGGCGGCGCGGCAGCGGCGGCCGCGCGATCCGCAGCCGCGGGAGCGGCCGACGGGGCCGGAGCCGAGGCGAGCACGCTCGCGATGTCCTCGCCCGGCTCGGCGATCACACCGATCAGCGCGCCGACAGACGCGCGCTCGCCCGCCGGGACGACGATCTTGCGCAGCACGCCGGCGCCGAACGCTTCCATCTCGACGTCGGCCTTGTCGGTCTCGACCTCCGCCAGGATGTCGCCGCCCTGGATGCGGTCGCCCTCCTTCTTGATCCAGCGGATGATCTTGCCGGTCTCCATCGCCTCCGACAGCTTCGGCATCACGACCTTCGTCACGGCCATGGTCAGCTCCGCGCGACGGAGCAGACGTTGCGGATGGCGTTGACGATGCGTTCCTTCGAGGGCGTCTTGGCGCGCTCGAGATTGCGCGCGTAGGGCATGGGGGCGCTCGCGCCCGTGACCCGCTCGACCGGCGCGTCGAGATCGTCGAAGGCCTGCTCGGTGATGAACGCGGCGATCTCCGAGCCCATGCCCGCGAAGCCCGCGCCCGCCTCCACGACGACCGCCCGGTGCGTCTTGCGCACCGAGCCAACGATCGTCTCCGTGTCCATGGGCCGCAACGTTCGCGGATCGACGATCTCCACCGAGATGCCTTCCTTGGCGAGCTCCTCGGCGGCCTCCATCGCGCGATACATCATCCCCATGTAGGCGATGACGGTCACGTCGGTGCCCTCGCGTCGCACCACGGCCTGGCCGAGGGGAATCAGGAAGTCGGGGTCGTCGGGCACCTCGCCCTTCACGGCATACAGCGTCTCCGACTCGATGAAGATCACCGGGTTGTCGTCCCGAATGGCCGACTTGAGCAGGCCCTTGGCGTCGGCCGGCGTCGACGGGCGGACGACCTTGAGCCCGGGCACGTGATAGAAGTACACCTCCATCGACTGCGAGTGCTGCGCGGCGAGCTGGTGCGCCGGGCCGCCGGGCCCGCGGATGACGATGGGAATGTTGTACTGGCCGCCCGACATGTAATACATCTTCGCCGCCGAGTTCACGATCTGGTCGAGGGCCAGGAGCGCGAAGTTGAAGGTCATCATCTCGACGACGGGACGCAGCCCGACCATGGCCGCCCCGATCCCCACCCCGGTGAAGCCCGACTCGGCGATCGGCGTGTCGACGATCCGCTTGGCCCCGAACTCCTTCAGCAGCCCCTGCGTCACCTTGTAGGCCCCCTCGTAGAGGCCGACCTCCTCGCCGATCACGAACACCCGCTCGTCGCGCTGCATCTCCTCGCGCAGCGCCTGGTTCAACGCCTCACGATAGGTCATCACCGCCATCGTCAGTCTTCCTTGAAGATGTCGGTGAGGAGCCACTCGACCGGCGGCTCAGGCGAGGCATCCGCGAAGGCGACGGCCTCGTCGATGAGATCGTTGACGTCCTTCTCGATGGTGCGCACGTCGGCCTCGGTGACGAGCCCCTCGCGCAGCGCGCGCTCGCGGAACAGCACGATGGGATCACGAAGCTTCTCGCGCTCGACCTCTTCCTTCGTGCGGTAGACGGCGCCGGCGGGATCGCGCATGGAGTGACCGCGGAAGCGGTAGGTCCGCACCTCGATCAGCGTGGGGGCCTTGTCGACCCGCCCCCGCTCCACCGCACGACCGACCACGTCGCGGATGGCCAGGACGTCCATCCCGTCGACGGCCTCGCACGACATGTTGTAGGCACGCCCGAACTTCCAGATCTCCGTCTCCGAGAGCGCGCGCTCCAGCGACGTGCCCATGGCGTAGCGGTTGTTCTCGCACACGAAGATGACCGGCAGCTTCCAGAGTGCAGCCAGGTTCATCGACTCGTGGAACTCACCCTCGGGGACGGCGCCGTCGCCGAAGTAGCAGACCACGACTTGATCCCCGCCCTGGTACTTGATGGCGAAGCCGACGCCCGTGGCCAGCGGCAGGTGCGCGCCGACGATGGCGTGACCGCCGAGGAAGTTGCGGCTCTTGTCGAACAGGTGCATGGAGCCGCCCTTGCCCTTGCTGAGCCCGTCGCGGCGCCCGAACAGCTCGGCCATCACCCGACGCGGATCCGAGCCCTTGGCCAGGCAGTGGCCGTGCTCGCGATAGGTCGAGATGGCGTAGTCGTCGGGACGCAGCACCGAGGTGACGCCCGCCGCGACCGCTTCCTCGCCGATGGACAGGTGCAGGAAGCCGCCGATCTTGCCGAGCGCGTAGTATTCCGCCGCCTTCTCCTCGAATCGGCGGATGAGCATCATGTCGTAGAGCAGCCGCCGCGCGAGGTCGGCCCCCACGGTGGGGACCGCGGCCGCGGCGTGCTTCGGTGCCAGTTTCGTGGCCATGGATCCTCCTACCAGCGCATCAAGTTCAGGTCGTCAACGGACAGCCGGTGGCGCGCGCGGAAGATCACCACGATGATCGCCAGCCCCACGGCGACCTCCGCGGCGGCGACCGCCATCACAAAGAAGACCAGGGCCTGACCGTCCGCGGTGCCGTGCCGGTGGCCGAAGGCCACCAGCGCCAGGTTCGCCGCGTTCAGCGCCAGCTCGATGGACATGAAGATGACGAGCGGATTCCGGCGTACGACGACGCCCACCACGCCGATGGCGAAGAGGATCGCCGAGAGCGCCAGATAGTATGACTCAGGAACCATTAACTACTTCTGAGGACGGCGTCGGCCGTGGGTGGCCTGCCGTGGACGGGATGTGGCTGCGATTGATCGTCGACCGCGGGTGGCTTCGTCATGTTCGCTTCGCGAGCAGCATGACGCCGACCATCGCGGCCAGGAGGAGGACCGAGGTCAGCTCGAACGGGAATAGATAGTCCGTGAAGAGCAGGCGGCCAATCGCCTCCACGCCCCCCGGAACGCCCGGGCCGCGCGGCGCCGCGCCCCGGCGGGCGCCGATCATCACGAGCTCGGCCAGCAGCGCCGCCCCCAGCGGAAGCGCCAGCATCCGATATCCCCGGCGGGGATCCGGACCCGTCTCCTCCTTGCCCGGAATCAGCACCATGATCGCGAAGACGAAGAGGACCATGATGGCGCCCGCGTAGACGATGACCTGCGCGGCGGCCAGGAACTCGGCGCCGAGCGTGAGGTAGAGCGCGGCGATCCCGCCGAGGTTCACGACCAGGAACAGCGCGCCGTGGATGGCGTTCCGCTTCAGTACGAGGCCGAGGGCGGACCCGAGGACCACGAGCGCGATGAGGCCGAACGCCGCCGTCGCCATCACGTCGTCCGGCCGGCCGGGATCGGCACGGGCGAGGTCGGCACGCCGTTCGGTCCTGCGGGCTCGAGCGCGAGCAGCATCTGCATCGTGTAGATCATCCCGCTCCGACTGTACGAGGAGAACTCGAGGATCCCGGTGTCCATGCGGATCGCGTCCTCGGGGCACGCCTCGACGCAGTACCCGCAGAAGACGCATTTCCCGAGGTCGATGTCGAAGCTCGCGGGGACCTTCTCGATCTCCGGGTTCGGATGCTCGTCGGCCACGATGTAGATGCAGTGAGCGGGACAGACCGTCTCGCACATCATGCAGGCCACGCAGCGCGGCGAGCCGTCCTCGCGCCTGACGAGCCGGTGCAGCGTGCGCAGCCGCGGCGAGTACGGCCGCCGCTCCTCCGGGTATTGGATGGTGACGGCGCCCGGCACGCCGCGGCGGCCGAAGGACCGGGCGATGTGACGTCCGAGGTTCCGGAAGAAATGGCCGGCGGTGAGCCCGAGGCCACTCAGGACTTCGCGAACGTAGAAGCGCTGGCCCAGCCGCATCGTCATGACGGCCTCACCGCGAGCAGCACGAGGCCCGTGATGACGATGTTCAGGATCGACAGCGGGAACAGGCCGAGCCAGCCGAGGCGCATCGCCTGGTCGTAGCGGAATCGCGGCAGCGTCCAGCGGATCAGCATCAGGAAGAAGATCATGAACGCGATCTTCGTCACGAAGGCGCCCACCTGGAGCACGGTCACCGTCAGCGGCGACAGCGCGACCACCGAGCCCCACGGCCAGTGCAGGCCGTCCGCCATCAGGTACGGCACCTGCCAGCCCCCGAGGAACAGCGAGGTGCAGAGCCCGGCGATGACCGCCGTCTCGACCATGTCGGTCATGAGGAACATGCCGAACTTCATTCCGCTGTACTCGACGAAGTAACCGATGATCTCGGATTCGCCCTCGGGGGTGTCGAAGGGGATCCGCTTGGTGGCGGCGATGCCGGCGGTCAGGAAGAGGAGGAAGGCCAGCGGCTGGGTGACAATGCCCCACTTGGGCACCCAGCCCCAGAGGAGCGCGCCCTGGCCGCGGACGATCTCCATCAGGTTCAGCGACCCGTAGACCATGATCACGCCCATGATGGAGGCGCCGATGGCGACCTCCGCGGAGATCATCAGCGCCGCGGCACGCTGGCCGCCCATCAGCGCGAAGTTGTTGGCGGAGGACCAGCCCGCCATCATCACGCCGTAGACGCCGAGCGAGAGCATGGCGAAGACGTAGAGCACACCCACGTTGAGCGTCACCGCCTGCAGCGGGATCACCCGATCGCCGATCCGCAGCGTGTCGCCGAAGGGAATGGAGGCGAAGGCAACGAGGGCGAAGAACACGGACACGAACGGGGCGAGCACGAAGAGCAGCCGATCGGCGCGCGCCGGCCGGAAGTCTTCCTTGGTGAGCATCTTGAGCGTGTCGGCCAGTGGGTGGAACAGCCCCAGCACGCGCAGGCCGAAGATCGACGCGCGGTTGGCGCCGATGCGGTCCTGCATGATGGCCGACTGCTTGCGCTCGACCCAGCCCAGGATGGCGGCCGTGTTCAGCACGAACAGCATGACGAAGGCCACCCGGGCGAAGGCGATCCCGAGGTCGGCGATCACCGCGCGCTCTCGATCATCACGCCGGCGTCGCCGATGGTGCGATAGGTCATACCGGCGAACGCGGGCACGGCGTCGGCCAGCCGGCGGAACCACGGCTCGGCACGCGTCGGGGCCGCCGGATCGGCGCCGCGGACACGGAGCACGTCACCGACGATTGCCCAGTCCGGACGCGCGGCCCCCAGCGGCTCGATCGCGGTGCGGAAGCGCTGGACCCGTCCCTCGAAGTTCGTGAACGTGCCCTCGCGCTCCACCCAAACCGCCGAGGGCAGGACGAGGTGCGCGAGCTCGCTGGTCGCCCCCGCGTTGGTGCCGCTCCAGATCAGCGTGTCGAGCCGCTCGAGGGCGGCCCGCGTGTCGGCCGCCGGCCAGGCGCTCGCAAAGACGTCGTGGTGGAAGACCCAGAGACACCGTACGCGCCCGTCGCGGGCGTCGGCCAGCAGGCTGCGCGCGTCGCCGCCGAGGCCGATGAGGTCGGCGCCGCGGGTGTTCGGATTCTTGTCGGCCCGGATCAGGAGCTTGTCCTCGTCGCCGGGCATCGCGGGCGGGACAGCGAAGGCGACCCGCGTGATCCCGAGTGTCGTGACGAGAGTCTTGAGGGCGAAAAGATCCTCGTTCGACATCCGCGGCGAAGCCAGAATCCCGATCTGGTCGGCCCGCACGCGCCCGAGCGCGGCCGCCACATCGGCGATGGCCTCGTCCCACGACACGACCGTCACCGCCCTGCCGTCACGCCGATGTGGCGCGACGATTCGGCTCGGGTCGTCGACGAAGTCGAAGCCATAGCGCCCGTCATCGCACAGCCACCAGCGGTTGACGTCCGTGTTGAAGCGGGGCTTGAGCCGCGCGACCCGGCGGCCGCCGTCGTGGTGGGGACGACGGCGATTGACGTGGACGTCGATGTTGCACCCGCGCGCGCATCCCGGACAGATCGACTTCGCGGTGTCGAGATACCAGACGCGCACCTTGAAGCGGAAGTCGCGATCGGTGAGCGCGCCCACCGGGCAGATGTCCACGACGTTGCCGGAGTACTTGTTGCTCAGATCGTGGCCGGGGAAGAGGCCGATCTCCGAGTGATCGCCGCGGTTGAAGATGCCGAGCTCACCGGTCCCCGTGATCTCGTCGCAGAAGCGCACGCAGCGCGAGCAGAGGATGCACCGCTCGGCGTCCAGCATGACGTGCGGGCCCAGCGGCACGGCCTTCGGCTTGTGCACCTTCTCGTCCGTCATGCGCGGATCGTAGAGCCCGTGCTTCATGTAGTAGATCTGCAGGAAGCACTCCCCCGCCTGATCGCACACCGGACAGTCGAGCGGGTGATTGATGAGGTGGAACTCCATGATGGAGCGGCGCGTCTCCTTCACGCGATCCGTCTCCGTGTGGACGACCATCCCGTCGGCCGCCTGGGTATTGCAGGCGATGGTCGGACGCGGGGTCTTGTCGATGTCGACCATGCAGAGCCGGCACTGCCCCGCGATCGACAGCGCCGGGTGATAGCAGTAGTGCGGCACGTCGAATCCGGCGATCCGCGCCGCCTCGATGAGGTTCGTCCCCGCGGGGACGTCGACCTCCTTGCCGTTGATCGTGAGCTTAGGCACGTGGGATCAACGCCTCGAATTCCGACCGGAACTTCTCGATGTAGGAGATGTACGGGCCGACCGCACCGTCGTAGAACGCGCAGATGGTCGTGCCGCCGCCGCGCTTGGCGACGTCGAGGATGGTATCGAGATCGTCCTTGTGTCCGCGGCCCTCGACGATGCGATGGACCATCTTGTAGATCCAGCCCGTCGACTCGCGGCACGGCGTGCACTGCCCGCAGCTCTCGTGCGCATAGAAGCGGGCCAGCACCATGAGCGCCTCGGGAATGGACACGCTCTCGTCCATCACGATCACGCCGGCCGAGCCGATCATCGATCCCGCGGCCTTGAGCCCGTCGACGTCCATGGTCACGTCGATCTCGTCGGCGGTGAGGATGGCCGCCGAGCCGCCGCCGGGCACCACGGCCTTGAGTCGGCCGGTGCCGCTGACACCGCCCGCGTGTTCGTAGATGAGCTGGCGCAACGTCACCGACACGGGCGCCTCGTACACCGCCGGCCGCGTCACCCGGCCGGACACCGAGTACATCCGCGTGCCGCCCTGGGTCTTGGTGCCGAGGCCGGCGAACCACGCGGCGCCGCGCTCGACGATCGGCGGCACGCAGGCGAGCGTCTCGACGTTGTTGACGATCGTCGGCTGACCGAACGCACCCTTGATGGCCGGGAACGGCGGCTTGACCTTGGGCCACCCCTTCTTGCCCTCGAGGGACGAGATGAGACCGGTCTCCTCGCCGCAGATGTACGCGCCCGCGCCGCGGTGCACGACCACGTCGAAGCCGCGACCGAGATGGCCGGCGTCGTAGGCCTCGCGGACGGCCGCCGAGAACCGGCGCCACGGCTCGACGTACTCGCCCCGGATGTAGACGAAGCCGTACGCCGACCGGATGGCCCTCGACGCGATGAGCATGCCCTCGATGAGGGCGTGAGGGTCGCGCTCGAGGAGGTATCGGTCCTTGAAGGTCCCCGGCTCGCCCTCGTCGGCGTTGACGACGAGGTAGACGGGCCCCGTGTGGTTCTTCGGGATGAACGACCATTTCGTGCCCGTCGGGAATCCGGCTCCACCGAGCCCGCGCAGGTTCGAGGCCTTGATGACCTCCACCAGCTCCGCGGGCTCCATCCGGCGCGCCTTCTCCCACGCGGCGTAGCCGCCGTGGGCGCGATAGGCGGCCAGCGTGTGCGAGTCGGCATGCCCGAAGTTCCGCATGAGGACCATCTCGGCCATCAGCGCAGGCCCTCGAGCACGCGGTCGACCTTGTCCGCGGTCAGGTTCAGCTCGTACCGGTCGTCGACCTGCATCATCGGCGCCGCCTCGCACGCGCACAGACACTCGACCGACTGCAGCGTGATGCGTCCGTCCTCGGTCGTCTCACCGACCTCGATCCCGAGCCGGCGCTTGACGTGAGCCAGGATGTCGGGCGCACCCGCGAGATGGCAGGACAGGTTGTGGCAAACGGCGACCACGTGACGTCCCTTCGGTGCGCGGAAATAGAGCGTGTAAAACGTCACGACCTCGTGCACGTGCGCGGGCGAGAGTCCGAACAGCCCGGCGACGTACTCCTCCGCCTCCAGCGAGATGTAGCCGAACGTGTCCTGCGCCATGTGCAGCACGGGCAGCAGCGCCCCCTGCCCGTCCGGATACAGCGACTGCAGCCGCCGCACTTCCGCGAGCTGCTCCGGCGAGAACGCGATGGTCTGAATCGCGCTCATCGGGCGCACCTTCGAGATGCGAGCATGGCGAGGCCCGTCGTCATCGGTCGAGCTCGCCGCCGATCATGTTCACGGAGCCGAAGGTGGGGATGAGGTCAGCGACCATACCGCCCTCGATCATCCGGGGGAGCGCGGCCATGGGCATGAGGCACGGCGGGCGACAGCGGACGCGGTACGGGCGATCGCCGCCGTCGGAGACGACGTAGAAGCCCAGCTCACCGTTCGCGCCCTCGACGGCGAAGTAGGCCTCGCCCTGCGGCGGCCGGATGCCGTAGCCCTCCATGATGAGCATGAAGTGGTTCATCAGGCCCTCGATGGAGCCGTACGTCGTCTCCTTCGGGGGCAGGACCACGCGCTTGTCGTGGACGTTCACGCGCGCCTGGGCCGCGCGATCCTGTCCCTCCAAATTCGGCGAGAGCGTGATCGGGATGAGCAGCAGTCCTTCGGTCTTGCCCTGCTTGCCCTGATCGACGTAGCTCGCCGGGTCGAGCGGACGGCCCTCGAAGTCCACGTTGATCGGGCCGGCGGGAATGGCGTCCATCGCCTGCTCGACGATCCGCATCGCCTGCTCCATCTCGGCCATGCGCACGAGATAGCGCGCGTAGTTGTCGCC
>Ga0075425_100008668_pt1 | contig 10798 bp, 8 predicted proteins | sample SoiMethybrSBSTD4_FD_75300 | JGI IMG/M metagenome (GOLD analysis project Ga0075425, IMG submission 75300) | Bulk soil microbial communities from a Populus tree surrounding site in Tennessee, USA - Soil MetaG P. TD hybrid SBSTD4 | ecosystem: Environmental > Terrestrial > Soil > Tree plantation...
CGGGATGTCGCGGCCGCGCTCGATCGCCGGGTCGATGGTCGAGGTGGGCGCCGCCACGTAGAACGGCAGGCCGTGCGCGCGGGCGAGAACGGCCAGGCCGTACGTCCCGATCTTGTTCGCGGTGTCGCCGTTTCGGGCGATGCGGTCGGCGCCGGTCACGACCGCGTCGACCTTGCGCTCGGCCATGAGCCAGGCGGCGGTCGAGTCGGTGACGAGCGTCGCCGAGATGTCCTCCTGCTGCAGCTCCCAGGCCGTGAGCCGGGCGCCCTGCATGAGCGGGCGGGTCTCGTCGATCCACACGTGCAGGCCCGGATCGCGCCGGTGGGCGGCCCGGATCATGCCGAGCGCCGTCCCGAACCCGCCGGTGGCGAGCGCGCCCGCGTTGCAGTGCGTCAGCACCTGGGCGCCCGCCCGCAGGAGGCCAGCGCCGTGCTCGCCGATCCGCACGCAGCGGTCGACCTCCTCGGCGTGGATCGCCTCGGCCTTCGCCCGCAGCGCATCGCGAAGCGCCGCTGCGTCGGCGTGCCCGCCCTCGGCCTCCTCGGTCATGCGGGCCACCGCCCAGGGCAGGTTCACGGCCGTCGGCCGCGCGGCCGCGAGTCCCGCGCCGGCCCGGGCCACGTCCTCCCGCAAGACCTCCACGCTCCCGGCGCCGCTGCGCGCGGCCGCGAGCGCCATGCCGTACGCGGCGGCCACGCCGATCGCCGGCGCGCCCCGCACGGCCATCTCGCGGATGGCCTCGGCGACCTCCTGCCAGCTCGTGAGCCTGACCTCCACGGTCTCCTGCGGCAGGCGGCGCTGGTCAAGGAGGACGACCGCATCGTCCTCCAGACGGAGGATCGCGTGCGGGCTCAGGATGTCGGTGGCAACGGGCACAGCCCCTCCCGGCTACTCGGCCATCGCGGTCAGGTGCCCTCGTCCCAGGTGTCCATGTAGCGGCGCTGCTCCTCGGTCAGCTCGTCGATGGCGAACGCCATGCTCTCGAGCTTGAGCCGCGCGATCTCGTCGTCGATCTCCCGCGGCACCGTGTACACGCGCGGCTCGAGGTCGGCGTGGTTCCCGGCCACGTACTCGGCCGAGAGGGCCTGGTTGGCGAAGCTCATGTCCATGACCGACGCCGGGTGCCCCTCCGCGGCGGCCAGGTTCACGAGCCGGCCTTCGGCGAGCAGATAGAGCCCGCGCCCGTCGGCCATGTCGAACCGCTCCACGTGCGGGCGGGCGACGGTCGACGAGGTGGAGAGGTCGCGCAGCGCCGGGATGTCGACCTCGACGTCGAAGTGGCCGGTGTTCGCGAGCACGGCCCCGTCCTTCATCACCTCGAAGTGCTCGCGCCGGATCACGTGCTTGTTCCCGGTCGCGGTGACGAAGAAGTCGCCCAGCGTCGCTGCCTCGGCGATCGGCGCCACCCGGAAGCCGTCCATGACGGCCTGGAGGGCGGCGAGCGGATCGACCTCCACCACGACGACGTGGGCTCCGTGCCCCCGGGCCCGGTCGGCCAGGCCGCGGCCGCACCAGCCGTAGCCGCACACCACGAAGGTCTTCCCGGCGAGCAGGATGTTCGTCGCCCGGACGATGCCGTCGATCGTCGACTGGCCGGTGCCGTAGCGGTTGTCGAAGAAATGCTTCGTGTTGGCCTCGTTCACCGCCACGATCGGGAAGCCGAGCGCGCCGGCCCGCTCCATCGCCCGCAGGCGGATGACCCCGGTCGTCGTCTCCTCCGTGCCGGCCAGCACGTCGCCCAGCATGTCCTGGTGCTCCTTGTGGAGCGTCGAGACCACGTCGCAGCCGTCGTCCATGGTGATGTGCGGCCGGTGGTCGACCGCCGCCTCGATGTGGCCGTAGTAGACGTCGTTCGGCTCGCCGTGGATCGCGTAGACCGCAACCCCGTACTCGGCGACGAGCGCGGCCGCCACTTCGTCCTGGGTCGAGAGCGGATTCGAGGCGCACAGAAGCACGTCGGCGCCGCCGGCCTTGAGCGTACGGGCCAGGTTGGCGGTCTCGGACGTGACATGCAGGCAGGCGGAGACGCGCAGGCCCGCGAGCGGCTTCTCGGCCGCGAAGCGCTCGCGGATCGCGGCCAGGACCGGCATCTGCCGGTCGGCCCACTCCACGCGCATGACGCCCTGCGGAGCGAGGCCCAGGTCGTGGATATCCGACGGGACCGTCGTGCTCACGGGCGCCACTATAGCCGCGAGCCGGCGGCGGGCATCGACGGCCGCAGCCACGCCACGAGAACCGCAAGACCGACCAGCCCGGCGCCGGCGAGCATGACCGCGACGGCCCATCCGGCGCTCTGTCCGGCGGCGGCCGCGACCGCGGAGATCCAGAAGAGCCCGTCGGCGGCGCCGATCCACATGAGGCCCGGCAGGTCGAGCGCCGCGGCGGCGAGCAGCGTCGCGGCGACCGTCGCAGTCAGCGCGAGATGCCACGGGCCGAAGGACCCGAAGCCGGCGTCCCCAATGCCGAACGCGCACGCCATCGGTGCCAGGAGCGCGGCGGTGCGAAGCGCGTTGGCGGCGACGTCTCGGTTGCGTCGAAGCAGCAGCAGCCCGACGGCGAGCGCGAGCGCGAACTGCCCGGCCACGAGCCACGCGGCGGTGTCCTCGTGCAGGAACCCGGCGACGTCCGACGCGAACGCCGTGAAGGCGACGAGCGAGGCCGAGAGCCCCCACGAGGTCAGCCGCACGAGCCGCACGGCCGCGTGCATCGCCCCGACGACCGCCACGGCGGTCGCGGCGGCGACGAGGCCGTAGCCCGAGCCGGCGTCTGCGGCGGCCCCGGCCGCCAGGTAGGCGAGGCCGAGCGCCACGTAGCCGACCATCCCGGCGAGCTCGACCTCCCACCGCTTCGCCCCGCGCCGGTGGATGCCGATCGCGGCCCCCAGGGCGGCGGCCGGGAACAGGAACGGCCCCACGAGCTGGACCGCATACGGGTAGCCGTCGTATCCGAGCCCGAAGAGCAGGCCGAGCCCGAGCAGGAACACGATCGCCCCGGCGGCCCGCAGGACGCCCGCCGGGCCCGGCCGGTGCGCGCGGTCGGAGCGTGCGAGCACCCGGCGGACGTCCGCCTCCTCGACGCGTCCAGCGTCGAGGGCGGAGCGCAGCTCGGCAAGGAGATCGTCGTATTGCATCTACGCTATATATAGCGTGCGTGCGCTACGACGTCAAGACGTCGCTACTCGTGCAGGGCCTGCTTGAGCGCGGCGATGGCGTCCACCGGCGTGGGGTCGACGCCGCGGGCGAGCGCCGCGTGGTAGGTCACCCAGTCACCGGTGGCGACGAGGCTAAACGCCCGAGCCGTCCGCGAGAGGCCGTGGCCCTCGACGGCGGCGACGACGCTGGCATGCGGGCGGGCCATGTCGAGGGTGACGTCGATCCGGCGCCGGATCTCGACGCGCTCGTCCGGGTCACGGAGCGCGACGATCGCGAACCCGCGGCCGTCGGCGCCCTCCCAGCCGACGATCTCGTTGTGGCCGAGCTCGGGGAAGGCGTGGCTGAAGGCGTGCATCTTGGCGTTCTCGTTGAACTGGGTCTTCCAGCGGTAGGCCACGGCACCCAGCGGCCCGGTGCCGTAGACGAGCGGGACGCTCCCGGCCAGGCGGCGGCCCAGCTCGGCGGCCGCGTCGCGGTCGCAGGCCTCGACGCCCTGAGCGCACTCCTCCGCGATGCCCTCGGCCGAGAGCCCGCAGGCCGCGAAGGCCCCCGCCATCGCGCCGAACAGATAGCCGAGCGCGGCCCGGGGCTGCATGCCGCCGGGGACGATCGCGCACGGGAAGCCGAGCTCGCCGGCGAGCCGGGCCAGCGCGCCGCCCGACGCGACGCCCAGGAGCGCGGCGCCCTGCGCGTGCGCCTGATGGGCGCAGGCCAGGGTCTCGGCCGTGTCGCCGGAGTAGCTCGTGCACACGACCAGCGTGCCGGGGCCCGCCCAGGCCGGGACGCCGAATCCGCGCACGCGCGTGATCGGCACCGGGCAGTCGGCGGCGACCAGCGCCCGCAGAAGCTCGCCGCCCATCGCGGAGCCGCCCATGCCCGCCATGACGACGGCGGCCGGGAGCCCGAGCTCGATGCCCGCTTCAGCGCCCGTCCGCTCGCCGGCCCGCAGCTGCTCGGCCATCCCGGCGATGGCGTCGGACATGCCCGACGGATCGGCCTGGAAGGTCACCACACCGGTTCTCCAGTTCTTCCCACCACCAGATTGTCCATCGTCATGCCCGCCGCCACAAGCGCTCCGGCGAGAACAACCGATCCGTGGACGTGCGCGCCGGCCTCGATCCGGCATCCCGGGCCGACCACGGAGCCCTCGACGACAGCCTGCGGATCGACCACGGCGGTCGGGTCGACGAGCCCCCCGGGCGGCATCCGCTCGAGGTTCGCAGCAAGGAAGCTCTCGGGCGTCCCGATGTCGCGCCAGGCGCCCTCGTCGGAGAGCGCGTACAGCCCCTCCCCCACGAGCCGCGGGAAGACGTCGTACTCCACCGAGACGGCACGGCCCGGCGGGACCAGGTCCAGGACGTCCGGCTCGGCGACGTAGGTGCCGGCGTTGATCGTGCGCACGGGGGTCGAGCCCGGCGGCGGCTTCTCGATGAAGGCGGTGACCGCGCCGTCCTCTGCGGTCGCGACGACGCCGTAGCGGCTGGGGTCGTCGACCGGGTGAAGGGCGATGGTCATGCGGGCGCCACGGTCGCGGTGGAAGGCCGCGAGCCTGGTCAGGTCGAGGTCGGTGAGGACGTCGCCGTTGCAGGCCACGAACGGCTCGCCGATCCGGGCCTCGCGCGCGGCGTAGGCGATCGCGCCGCCGGTGCCGAGCGGCTCGGGCTCGACCACGTACTCGAGCTCGTCGCCGAAGTGCGCCCTGATCGCATCGGGCTTGTAGCCGCATGCCAGGACGATGCGGTCGACGCCGTGCGCGCGCAGATGCTCGACCTGGTGCTCCAGGAACGGCCGATTGGCGATCGGCAGCATCGGCTTGGGCGTCGTGTACGTGAGGGGGCGAAGGCGTGTGCCCTCGCCGCCCACGAGGACGACGGCGATCACGAGACGGCGTCCGCCCGATCCGCCGCGATCCGCAGCACGTCGGCCGGATCGGCCGGGCGGCCGACGGACTCGTACGCGAAGCCGGCCGCGCGCACCTGGCGCGGATCGAGCAGGTTTCGGCCGTCGACGATGAGCGGCGTCGCCATCGCCTCGCGTACCGCCCGCGTGGCGAGATGCCGGAACTCGCCCCACTCGGTGACGATCACCGCTGCGTCGGCACCGGTCACCGCCTCGAGAACGGAGCCGGCCAGGTCGACGCCGTCGACGAGGGCGGCGCGGGCCTTCTCCATCGCCACCGGGTCGTACGCGATCACCTCGGCGCCCTCCGACCGCAGGCGGGCGGCGAGGACGAGGCTCGAGGCCTCGCGCATGTCGTCGGTGTTGGCCTTGAACGCCAGGCCGAGCATCGCGATCCGGCGGCCGCGCAGCGACCCCAGGTGCTTCTCGAGCTTCCCCACGACGCGCCGCTTCTGGAGCTCGTTCACCTCGATGACTGCGGTGAGGAGCTGGAAGTGGTAGCCCGAGTTTCCGGCCAGTTGCTTGAGCGCGTTCACATCCTTCGGGAAACATGAACCCCCGAAGCCAATGCCCGGCCGCAGAAAGTGCGGGCCGATGCGATCGTCGAGGCCCATGCCGTTTGCCACCACCGAGACGTCGGCGCCCACCTCCTCGCAGACGTTCGCGATCTCGTTGATGAACGAGATCTTGGTGGCGAGGAACGCGTTCGAGCCGTACTTGATCATCTCGGCCGAGGCGACATCCGTGCGGATGACGGGCGACTCGATGTCGGCGTAGAGGTCGGCAACGGCCTGGCCGTCGGCCTGCTCGAACGCCCCGATCACGATCCGGTCGGGCTCCATGAAGTCGGCCAGCGCGCGCCCCTCGCGGAGGAACTCCGGGTTCGAGACGTAGCCGATCTGGTCGAGCCCGCGGGTCATGAGCTCCAGCCGCACCTTCTCGCCGGTGCCGACGGGCACGGTCGACTTCATGACGAGGACGTGACGCGTCCCGGTCTGCGGGATGCCGGCCACGACGGCCTCGACCCGCGAGAGGTCGGCGTCGCCCGACGCGGTCGGCGGCGTGTCGACGCACACGAAGACGATCCGGCAGCGCTCCAGCACGTCGGCCAACTCGCCGGTGAATGACAGCCGAGCCCGGTTTCGCTGGAGCAACGGCTCGACGCCCGGCTCGTAGATCGGCACGCGGCCGGCGACGAGGGCATCGATCCGCTCCGCGTTCACGTCGCAGCAGACGACGTCGTGGCCGAGGTCGGCGAAGCACGCCGCCGTCACCAGCCCGACGTAGCCGGCACCGACGACGCCGACGGCGCTCCCGTTCCCCCTGGCCGCGCTCATCCGGTCGGCTTGAGCGAGCGCGCGATCGCGACCATCTCGGGGTTGGTCAGGTCGTCGAGGAGCGTGTTGATGACCCAGTAGACCCGCTTGCGGTACGTGAAGGCGACCATGTGGAGATGCGGGCCGTTGTAGTAGAAGCGGTAGACGCGCTTGTCCAGCGTCCGGGTGGTGGTCGGGTTGGCCAGGATCGGCGCGTCGGCGAACCCGGTCTCCTGGATGCCCCAGTACGCGCCTGGGATGCCGGGCATCCGGAACATCGCGTAGAGCGAGTTGTAGCCGTGCCCGGAGTTGCGGATGACGTAGGTGCGGATCGGCATCGTCGTCGTGAATGGCACGAACTCGGACGCGCTCTGCGTCACGGTCGGGTACATGCCCGGGATGTGCGCGCGGTGGGCGGCGTCGCGGAAGGACTGGAGGTAGACCTGGTTGTCGGGGTTGATCGTCTCGGGCAGGGCGGAGCTGGTCGCCTTCTTAGGTGGGGGGATCGCGAGCCTGCCGCCGTAGTCCGTGCCGAGCACGGTCACGACCTCGGCCGACGTCCCGCTGAAGGTCGCCGGGAGCGGCCCCACCTGTCCCACGCCGAGGATCTTCTTCACATCGCCGGCCGCCGCCTGCGACCCGGAGCGGTAGTAGACCCAGGTCTGGGTGTAGCTCTGCGTGTCGGCGTTGGCCGACGATGTCGGGTAGCCATAGCCGCCGAGCGCGGTGGCCGTCGAGGCGGCCTCGCCCGCCTTCGTCGTGCCGTTCAGGACGGAGACGGTGACGGAGGCCGGGGGCACCGCGGGCGTGAACGTGTGCTTCTTCGGCTTGGCGGGCCTGTGGGCCGTCGGAAGCTGGCCGGTCGGCGAGGCCAGCGCCTGCGGGTGTGTGAACTGGTAGACGGCCCGCTGGATGGCTTCCGGTGTCGCGAGCACCACCGACGCGTCGCCCTCCATGCCCGTCGTCGCCTCGAGCCTGGCCGTGACGAAGTGGCCGGCCAGCGACGGGGCGAGCGTCGCGTACTTCACGAACGTCCGCACGCTGGGCGAGCCGCCCTTGGCGCCGATCTGGACGTTGCTCGAGATGGTGTCGAGCAGGTTCTTGATGTCGGGCAGGTCGGTGAGCGAGATCCCGTGGAACCGGCTCGCGGCGCGCTGCTCGAACGCCCGCAGGAAGGTCTGCTGGCGGGCGTTACGGTAGAAGTCCGAGTCCGTGTGGCGGTAACGGCTGAACGCGAGCGCGTTGGCGCCGTAGAGGAGCTGGTAGCCGGGCTTCACGTCTATCACCGAGTAGCGGTCGGCAACCGGCGACGCGTCGTTCGTAGCCTGCGTGTGCAGGTAGTACTCGTCGACGGGGACATACACGCCGCCCAGGTTGTTCACGAGGTCGCTGAAGCCGCGAAAGTCGACCACGCCGACATAGTTGATCTTGAGGCCCGTGAGGTTCTTGACCGTCTGGAGGGCGAGCTTCGTCGGGCTCGAGCCCTGCAGCTGGGCCCCGTCGGAGAACGCGGCGTTGATGCGGTCCTTCCCGAACCCGGGGATGTCGACCCACAGGTCGCGCGGGAAGGAGAGCAGCGAGACCAGATGGTGCTTGGGGTCGATCCGCACCAGCATGAACGTGTCGGACCGCGACGGTGAGGAGCCGTCGGTGTATCGGTGGTCGGAGCCGATGACGAGCGCGGTGACCGGCGAGTCGGCCTGCGGCAGGAGGTCGAGCGCCTTCGTGGCCGTCTGAACGTCCTTCGAGTTGCTGGTGATCCGCGAGTAGTCGCCGTAGAGCCAGTAGGCGACGGCCGCCACGAACGCCACCAGGACGAGGAAGATGCTGCCGAACGTCCAGAGCGCGACCCGCACCCAGCGCCGCTTGCGCTTCTTCGGCGGCGGGCCGCCGCCGTAAATCGTCATCTTGGGCCGCGCGCGAGAGGACGGCGGCGTTGGCGGGGTCTGCGTTGCCATCGGCTCCTGGGGCGCGCCGGCACGGGCGCGGGATCGCAAGAGTATAGACACGTCCCCCTTCGACCACCGCGGCCAAACTCATTCCGGAGAGGGCCGCATCTCCGCCTGGATCGCCCATCCAGCGGGCCCGGAAGCGGGCTCCTCCTGGAACCAGGGATACGCGTCCACGAGCAGCCAGACGTACGCCGAGACCCGCGCCTGGAAGCGGTGGCCGACCTCCATGACCTCGAACATGCCGTGCGGCAGCCGGCCGGTCACGAGGATCGTCCACCACGCCACGAAGCTCGCGACGAGCGCGAACACCTGGAAGAGGTAGAGGAGGGTGAGCGCGGGCAGCGCGAGCGGCAGGCGGAAGAGCGTCGTGAGCCGGGAGCGGCCGTCGGGCTCGTCGACCCGCACGTCGACCGGGTCGCCGCTTCGCCGGGCGAGCGCGAACGACGGGAAGGGATCGGTGACGAGGAGCCAGTAGCAGCCGACCCGCGTCGTGTACCGGATCGCCCCGGCCACGAAGCCGGCGACCGGTCTCGGATAGCGGCCCGTGGCGAGGATCGCGAACCACGCCACGCCGGCCGCGGCCGCAGCCACCAGGCCGACGCACAGCGCGGCCACGAGGTGCGGCAGCACCAGGAAGCACCGCAGGGCGGTGGTGAGCCGCGAGCGGCGCTCGCGGTACTCGATCCGAACGTGCACCGGGTGGGCCGCGCCGGGCGCGGACGTCAGCGTTGGGCGACCTTCGTCAGCGCCTCGGCGAATGCCGCCTCGCGGCGGGCCGCGTACACGTCGCCGTCGCCGCCCTCGGCCTGCTCGAGCGCCGAGCGGGCTTCCTCGAGCCGGCGGGAGGCCTCCGACGCGTCGATCGCCTCGGCATCCACCGCCTCGCCCACCAGGACGACGGCGCGGTTCTGGCGCACCTGCACGTAGCCGTCGTCGGTGGCGTAGCGCTTGACGGCGCCCTGGTCGTCGGTGATGCGCGTCTCGCCGGGCTTCAGGAGCGAGATCAGCGGGGCGTGGTTGGCGAGGATGCCGAGCTCGCCGGCCGCGCCGGGCACGACCAGCATCTCGGCCTCGCCCTGGAAGGCGAAACCCTCAGGCGTGATCAGCTCGACGGGATAGGGCGGATGGTCGGGCACGATCTCCCCTACGCCGTGGTCTTCATCTTCTCGGCGGCCTCGACGACGTCCTCGATCGCGCCGACGAGGTAGAACGCCTGCTCGGGCAGGTCGTCGTGCTTGCCGTCGAGCACCTCCTGGAAGCTGCGGATCGTGTCCTCGAGCTTCACGTACTTGCCGGGGGAGCCCGTGAACGGCTCGGCGACGTGGAAGGGCTGGCTCAGGAACCGCTCGATCTTGCGGGCCCGCTGCACGACCACCTTGTCGTCGTCCGAGAGCTCGTCCATGCCGAGGATGGCGATGATGTCCTGGAGATCCTTGTAGCGCTGGAGCACCTCCTGCACCCGCGTCGCCGTCTGGTAGTGCTCCTCGCCGACCGAGCCGGGCTGGAGGATCCGCGAGTTGGAGTCGAGCGGGTCGACCGCCGGGTAGATGCCCTTCTCGGAGATCGACCGCGAGAGCACGGTCGTCGCGTCGAGGTGGGCGAACGACGCCGCAGGCGCGGGGTCGGTCAGGTCGTCGGCCGGCACGTAGATCGCCTGCACCGAGGTGATCGAGCCCTTCGACGTCGACGTGATCCGCTCCTGGAGCTGGCCCATCTCGGTCGCCAGGGTCGGCTGGTAGCCCACGGCGCTCGGCATGCGGCCGAGGAGCGCCGACACCTCGGATCCGGCCTGGACGAACCGGAAGATGTTGTCGATGAAGAGCAGCACGTCCTGGCCCCGCTCGTCGCGGAAGTACTCGGCCATCGTGAGGCCCGACAGGCCGACGCGGAGGCGCGCGCCCGGCGGCTCGTTCATCTGCCCGTAGACGAGCGCGGTCTTGGAGATGACGCCCGACTCGGTCATCTCGAGCCAGAGGTCGTTGCCCTCGCGGCTGCGCTCGCCGACGCCGGCGAAGACCGAGAGGCCGCCGTGCACCTGGGCGATGTTGTTGATGAGCTCGAGGATGAGCACCGTCTTGCCAACACCCGCCCCGCCGAAGAGACCGACCTTGCCGCCCTTCACGTACGGCGCCAGCAGGTCGACGACCTTGATCCCCGTCTCGAAGATCTCGGTGGTCGGGCTCAGGCTCTCGAACGTCGGGGGCTCGCGGTGGATCGGCCAGCGCTCGCCCTCCTCGACCGGGTCGCCCTTGTCGACCGGCTCGCCCAGGACGTTGAAGATCCGCCCCAGCGTCCGCTCGCCCACCGGCACCGTGATCGGGCCGCCCGTGTCGACCACGTCGAGGCCGCGGGCCAGGCCGTCGGTGGCGTCCATCGCAATCGCCCGCACCCGGCCGTCGCCCAGGTGCTGCTGCACCTCGGCCACGAGGCGGCCGCCGTCGGGCAAGGTGATCTCGAGCGCGTTGTAGATCGCGGGCAG
>Ga0075425_100008669_pt1 | contig 10798 bp, 9 predicted proteins | sample SoiMethybrSBSTD4_FD_75300 | JGI IMG/M metagenome (GOLD analysis project Ga0075425, IMG submission 75300) | Bulk soil microbial communities from a Populus tree surrounding site in Tennessee, USA - Soil MetaG P. TD hybrid SBSTD4 | ecosystem: Environmental > Terrestrial > Soil > Tree plantation...
GGGCAGGCGCGGCAATCGGCCAGAGCGGCGACGGCGCGGCGCGCTCGACTTGCGAGCGCGTCGCGTCCCAGGCGGAGGTACGCGGGATGATCGCGGGACGTGTCAGTCAACCTGTCCGGTCAGCGAGTGAGCATCAGAAATGCTCGCTCCACCGCCTGCGCTTTCGTCTTGTAGTGCTCCTGCAACTCCGGACTGAGATGCTCCACATTGGTCAGGTCGTACTTCGACATCGCTTCGTCGTACGCGGCGCGAATCTGCTCCGTCGTCGCGTCGCGTGAGACGCCGAGAATCGCGTACGGATCGAGGTCGTCCCGCGCCGAATCGCCTGTGGCCTGGCTCGCTCGACGCGCCTCTTCCTCGCGTCGCCGCGCCTCCGCCTCACGACGGGTGGTCTCCTCTTCCCGCTGGCGCGTCTCTTGTTCCTGCTGCCTCGCCCGTTGCTGTTCCCGCTGGCGCGCCTCCTCTTCCTGACGCGCTTTCTGCTGACGCAATTCCTGAAGGTTTTTCTGAGTCTGATCCGCACGTTCGGCGCTGGCGCGTCTCGCCGCGTCGGCGGCCTCACGCCGGCAGCGCTCGCACATGCCTCCCGGTTGTGCTGCCGCGGCGCCGCACATGCGGCATGTGCTCGGCGCGGCTGGCGCGGTAGGCACACGCCGGCGCCGCATGATCGTGAACGCGCCGCCGGCGCCCAGCAGCACGATCGCGAGACCCAGGCCGATCCGCAGAACCGGCGACTCCGACGATGGCTCGGGCGGCAGAGACTGCGGACTGGCGGGTGAAGCTGGCGCAGGCGAAGGCGCCGTCGCAGGACCTGGCGTCGCGCGGCTGCGCTGGCTGCTCAGCGCCGTGAGCTGCGTGCTGAGACATTCCACGTAGGCATCGCGATCGCGTGTCTCGAGCACCTTGCTGCACGCGGAGTCGATCGTCTTCCGATCCGCGACCGAGAGCTTGCTGAGATCGCGGCCGAAGTCGGCGCGAAGGGACCCGAGCTTCAGATGGAGACAGGTCTGATAGGCGCCCGATTCCACGGCGCCGACGACGCGGCTCGCATTGCACACGTGTTCGATGAGCGCCTGCTCGAGCGGCGTCGGCGCGGCCGTCTCCTGCGCACCAACCCGAACCGCCAGGACGACTGGCCAGACGAGCGCCGATCGCGGGAAGGCCATCGCGCGATAGTCGCCCGGCCGCGTGGCTCTGTCAATGCCGGGTTATGCTGATGCCGATCATGGCGGCACCGAACCGACTCATCGGCCTCGCGTGGCTCAGCATTGCGTGGCTGGCGCCGACGAACACGGCCGCGCAGATGAAGGCGCAACCTCCGGCGGCGACAGTCACTCCAGCATGGAACAAGGGGATTCAACCGATCAGCCGTGAGAGTTACTGGAACGCGATCGAGTGCGGCAAGCAGAAGGCCGATCGACCCGCGTGTGTCTTCTACGACGCCGATCTCTGTAAGAACGACGACTTCGCGCTCACCTTTTTCACGCCGTACAAGTTCGTCGCATACAACGTCTGGGACACGGTGAGGCGGAAGCAACCGCCGCCGACGCCGGACTACGGTGCCGCGCAGCGCACACGCATCACGCTCGGCATCACGCCGGTGCAAGGCTCCAAGAACCCGATCACGGCGGTCACGATCAACCGCGGCGATCGCGCCGTGAAGCCGGCGACGCAATCGGTCGACGCGAGCGGCGGGCGTTTCATCTTCGACTTCGCCGCGTTCGCGCCGACCGGCGACATCACGATCGAGCTGGTCGGACAACGCGCGACGCGGACCTGCCTCGTCAATCAGGAGGTTCTGAAGACGTTCCGCTGAGCCGCGCCTCGACTCATTTGAGCCCATCCATCGAGGGGTTGCGCGTATACCAGCGAGCCCCGAACAAGGAGGGTCTCAGAATGAAGCGCCGCACATCTGCATATCTCTTGGGGATTGGAATCGCCGCGCTGGCTGCGGTCACCGCATTCGCCGAGGCATGGCCGCTGGCGAACCATACGCACTACATCACCTTCAGCCGTGCCGTGCAATTGCCTGGCGTGGAACTGGCTGCCGGGACGTACATCTTCGAACTCGCGGCTCCCGACAGCGATCGCACCATCGTCCGCGTCTCGAGCCGGGATCGCCGCCATGTGTATCTGCTGGCCTTTACGAATTCGGTGGCCAGGCCTGCGACCTTGAAAGACGACGAAATCGTGACGTTCAGAGAGGTGACCGGGGCCGCCGCACCGCCGATCGCGGCGTGGTATCCGCCGGATCTCGACAGCGGACGGCAGTTCATCTACCGCTGAGCGTCAGATGTCGCGCCGGCCGGACGATAAGAGCCGGCCGGTGCGATTCGTTCGATCGAAATCCTCTTCCCGCGAAATCCTCTTCCCGCCGCCTCAGCCGTTGTAGCGGACGAGCACGACCGTGAGGTCGTCGCTCTGCGGCGAATCAGAACAAAACGTTCGAACGTCCGCGAGTAGCGCGTTCATCACCGTTCCCGGCAAATTGCTCGTCTGCGACGTCACGCACGCGATCAGCCGTTCGTCCGTGAACTCGTCGCCGGCCGGATTCAGCGCCTCGGTCACGCCGTCGCTGAACGCCACGATCAAATCACCGGGCTCCAGCGTGATCGTTTCTTCTTCGAACGACGCCTGCTCGAAGAGGCCGAGCACGACCCCGCCCGTGTCGAGGCGGCGCAGACGGGAGCCGGACACCAGAATCGGCGCGTTGTGTCCGGCATTGCAGTACGTGAAGCGCCCTTTCGGTCCGAGGATGCCGTAGAACGTCGTGAGGAACCTCGCCTCGATCGCGCGCCGGAACAGGCCGTGATTCAACCGCGTGATGAGCGGCGCGGCACTCGTCTGATAGGTCGCCTCGGCGCTGAACATTCCGAGAACGGCGGCCGCCAGCAGCGCGGCCGGCGATCCCTTCCCCGCGACGTCGCCGACGATGAAACCGAACTCGCCGGTCGGGAGATCGACGTAGTCGTAGAAATCGCCGCCGACCGCACGGCACGCGATCGAGGCGGCGGCGATCGAGAAAAAGGCGCCCTCGCGATTGGCGGGCGGCAGGAGCGCCTGTTGAATCGCCGCCGCCACCTTCAGCTCCTGCTCGAATTTCGCCTTGTCGAGCGCTTCACGATACAGGCGCGCGTTTTCGATCGCGAGCGCGGCCTCCGCCGACAGCGTGTCGAGCGCCGACTGGGCGGCGGATGACTTCAGGGCGCCGCGCTCGCGGCTGTCCAGATACAGCACGCCGATGAGCTCTTCAGCGCCGCGCTGTTCGGCGCGCTCGACGTAGCGCACCAGGCGGAGCGGCGTGCACAAGACGTGGCGGATGCCGAGCGCGACGGTGCCGGTGTGGAGCTGCGCGAGCTCGCCGTCGAGCAGGTCCTCGACGATCGTCTGGCGGCCGGTCGCGAAGACCGTCTCGGGAATCTTGCGGCTGGTCTCGAACGTGCGGCCGGGCAGCGTGACCTTGCCGCGCGCCCGCGCCATCCTTAAGTCGAGCTGCTTCTCGCGGTTCGCCAGCATGATGAAGCCGCGTTCGGCGCCGGTCACTTCAATCGCGGAATCGAGCACCAGCGCGAGCACGTCGTCGAGGACGCGTCCCGAGCCGAGCGCGCGCAGCCCTTCGAGCAGCGCCGCCATCTGCCGGAGCTCGGTGGCCGCCGACACGGCGCTCTTCTCCACCGACGGCGCCTCTTCGTCGACGAAGAACACGATCTCGGTATCACCGGCCTGCCCGAAGCGAATCTGATCGCCGTGGACGAGGACCCGCTCGGTGACGCGCTCACCGTTGACGAACGTCCCGAAACGCGACTGCTTGTCGCGAATGACGCAGGTGCCGTTCTGAAGAGCGATCTCGGCATGAACGCGTGAGATGTCGGCGCCGGGCAGGCGCAAGTCGGTTTCGCTGCGGCGTCCGATCGTGAACACCGCCTTGTCGATCGGCACGATGCGGCGGCCGAGTGCGTCGGTGACGACGAGCCGTGGAGCGGGATTCTCGGCCATGTGGGAAGCGCCGGCATTATATATTTGTCGAACCCAAGATCGCGGTTGAAGGTTCGTGATGAGCGGTCAATCACTCTCTGCGGTCGGCTAGGTCCGTGCCTCGATTCAAGTTGACGATCGAGTACGCGGGAACGCGCTATAGCGGCTGGCAGATTCAGAAGAACGCGAAGACGATCCAGGGCGAGATCGATCGCGCCGTCCGCACCGTGACCAGCCGGAAAGACTTCGAGCTCTACGGATCGGGGCGGACCGACGCGGGCGTGCACGCGGCGGGACAGGTCGCGCATCTCGACGTCAGCACGAATCTGCCGCCCGAGTCGCTGCGACGGCGCTTGAACGACGAGTTGCCCGCCGACATCAACATCCTCGCCGCCCAACAAGTGCCGCACCGCTTCCACGCGCGCCACGACGCGGTCGGCCGGCGCTACCTCTATCAGATCGCGCGCCGCCGGACAGCATTCTCGAAGGCGTTCGTGTGGTGGGTCAAGGAACCGATCGACCTCGGCCGGATGCGCACCGCCGCCGGCACGTTCGTCGGCATGAAGGATTTCAAAACGTTCGCGGAGCGTGAGGCGAGCGGCGGCGAGGCCGCGCGAGATGCGGACAGTCCCGCGAAGTCGACCGTCGTGCTCGTCGATCGTCTGGACATCGCGGAGGACGGCGCCCTCGTCCTCGTCGCGATTGAAGGATCGCATTTCCTGTGGAAGATGGTCCGCCGCATCGTCGGGGTCCTGGTCGAGATCGGCCGCGGTGGACTCGACGTCAGCGTGGTGGGCGATCTGATGCGCGACGAATCGTCGGTGCCGGCGAGACTGACGGCGCCGCCTTCCGGCCTGTTTCTCCAGCGGGTCTATTACAAGAACGACCAGCGCGATTCGTCGATCCGCGCGATCACGCCGCTCGAGTGAGGATGGTTATTGTGGCCGGCGCCGGGGCGTCCACTCGCCTGTGAACCGGACGCCGAGAATCAGACGCACCACTTCCGCGTAACTCGCCGCCCCCGATTCGATCCGGTTCGCTTTCAAGTACGAGTCGTAGACCTTCCACCCGACCGCGAAGACACGCGGGTTGACATTGCGGGCGAACCGATCGCGGATCGCCTGCAGATCTTCGCGTGGGCCCGGTCCGAGTGTCGCCGCCAGCGCCGGGCGATCGCGCCGGCCGATCGAGGAAATGATCTCCTCGTAGAGCGACAACCACGCACTATAGCGATGCGCCGGCGTCGAACGCACGCAGGCGATCCACGCAACGAAATTCGCCTCGCCTTCGTGGGCCACGCCCGCCAGATGACTCCATTCGTGCGCGACCACCATTGGGCGTTCGAACGGCAGCACATCGCTGGCGACGAGCGTCTCCAGGAAGATCGGATCGGTCATGCCGCTGACCGCGGCACGGCGGAAATACCAGTCGAACAGCGAGCGCTTCGGGCGGCCGGCGATGACGATGCGGTCGGTGACTGCATCGTGCACGGCGCGATCGAAGGCGGCGACCAGCGCAGGATCGATTGCGGCCGGCGGCCCCCAGCCCTGTTCGTGCGCTGGGCGATGCAGTTCGTTCAGCTGGTCGACCGCTCGCGTCGCGAGCGTCAGCGCAGCTTCGCTCGTCACCGCGTCACCGCTGAATTCGAGCTTGTCGACCAGGCGGACCCGCCGGTAGTTGAACCCCCAGATGGCGAGGAACAGCAGATATCCGGCAGCAGACCACGCGACCGTTCGACGGACGATTCGCCCGGCGGCGCGAGCCCATCCGGTCCGCGACGCGAGCAGGAGGTCTCGGATCGCCAGCAACATCCAGATCCCGGCGACGACGACGATGAGAACGTCCATCAGCGCGATCGGGCTCACGTTCGACAGGGATGTGAGTGCCGGCTGGAGGTTCGCGTAAATCCGCTGCGAGTAGAGCCGTTCAATCGCGTGGGACGAGATGGGAGCGACCGCGCAGATTGTCGCCAGACTCACGAGCCCGACCGTTGCCTTCACAGGAATGCGCTCCGTATCTCGATTCGGCCGCAAGAAATCGGTTACACTTGCGCCAAGCGTTTGATTCACCAGTATTTAGGCTGAGTTCGACCTGCTCAGGCGACCCCATCCACCGGTCAGGCGGCAGTTATACGTTGCGAGCCGAATGATTGCCTGCTAGGATGCACAAAAGCCGACTAAGCTCTCTAATGTCATCTAAAGTTCGTTCAACGCAAGCTGGCGTCGAGCCTGCCATCGGCCGATAAGACCAGAGATCCAGATGAATCTGATCCGCTTGGCGGCCGCCGCGACAGTGATCGCCGCCGCAACGCTGCACGCGACGGCTCAGCAGCCGATCCCGCAGAACGGCGCCCTCGTCGCGCGCACCGGTTCGCGCGCGCTGGCAAACGTGCGGCCCGAGTCCTTCGGAACGATTCAAGGCAATGCGCTCAACTCGACGAACGGACAACTCGCCCATCAGCCGGTCCGTCTTCGGGACGCCCGCTTCGGACGCATCATCGACACGCAGGTGACGGACCAGACCGGACTGTTCACGTTCAAGGGTCTCGATCCCGGCATCTACATCGTCGAGATGGTGGGAAACGATCAAACGGTTCTGGCGGCGAGCCAGGTGCTGAACATCGACGCCGGAGAAGCGATCTCGGCGATCGTCAAACTGCCGTTCCGTGTGCCGCCGTTCGCAGGCCTGCTCGGCCGCGCGACGACGACGGCGGCGCTTCTCACGGCGCAGGCTGCCGCCACGAGCGTGATGGCGATCAAGACGGTGGGCGAACCCACCTGTCCACGCTAGCGTAATGCCTGAACCCACGCCGATAACCGCGCGTTCTGCCACGCCGCCGGCATCATCGAGCGGAAGCCCGTCGCCGACCGCCTCCGCACCGCCGCCGCTCATCTACAACACCGATCACGACGTCCACATTCTGGATCGACTCGCGGTCCTCTATCGGTATCGCCGCATCGCGATCGCCGTCTTCGTGTTGACCACGGCGGCGATGATGATTCAGGGCTACTCGACGGAAAAGATCTACCGCGCGCAAGCGCGCCTGCTCATCGAAGACGAACGGTCCACGGCGGTTCCGGGTGTTACGCCAGAAAACTTCTACGAAGACGCGGACCTCTACTACAAGACGCAATACCGGATTCTACGAGGCCGCGATTTGACGCGCCGCGTCGTCAACAAGCTGCACCTGGAAGCCGTGCCGGAGTTCAACGGGACCGCGGAGCCGCCGTCGACGCCGGCGACGATGATCCGGAACCTCGAGCACCGTCTGGCTCGCGTGATCAAGCTGTCGACGCAAGCCGCGGAGCCGCCGGAGGCGGCGAAGGCCGACGAGACGCCGGACGAGTCGTCGATGGTCAACGCCTTCATCTCGCGCGTCGGCGTCGAACCGGTCACCGGCAGCAAGCTGGTTGATGTGACATTCGACTCGATGGACCAGAAGTTCGCAAAGCTCGCGGTCGACACGCTGGCGGACGAATACGTCGAGCAGAACCTCGCGCTGAAGCAGCAGTCGACCCAGAACATGATCGACTGGCTCGACAAAGAGCTCGAACGCCAGCAGCAGAAGACCGAGGAAAGCGAGCGCGCCCTTGCCGACTACCGCGAGCGCCAGAACGCGCTGTCGCTCGACGAGAAGCAGAACATCGTCCTCGTCCGGCTCAACAAGTTGAACGACGACGTCATGATCGCGCGGTCGAAGAAGGCGCAGAAGCAGGCCGTCTACGACCAGCTGCGATCGCTGCCGGCGGGCCAGCACGCCGACACCATCCCGCTCATCGGCCAGAATCCCGACGTCGCGGACGCGAAGGGCAAACTGACCGGGGCGCAAACCGAACGGGTGCGGACGGCCGAACGATACGGCGAAAAGCACCCGAACATGCAGAAGGTGAACGCCGACGTCGCCGAAGCGCAGCGCCAGTACGACCTCGCCGTCAACCGCGCCGCCTCCGCGATCAAGAACGAGTACGAAACGGCGAAGCTCGAGGAGCAGGCGTACTCGCGCAGCCTCGAGGCGGCGAAGGCCGACGCCCAGGATCTGAGCAAGAAGAGCGTCGACTACAACGTGATGGAGCGCGAGGCCAGGACCAACCGCGACATCTTCCAGTCGCTGATGACGCGCGAGAAGGAGCTGCGCGTTTCGAACAACAGCCGGCAGAACAACGTGCGCGTCGTCGACCACGCCGAGGTCCCGGGCGGCCCGCTCACCCCGACCGGGCGGCGCACGTGGCTGCTGTCGCTCGCCGTCGGCCTGACGTTGGCGATCGCCGTCGCCTACGGACTCGACTACATGAACGACACGATCAAGACGCCGGAAGACGTGGCGCGGCGTCTGAAGCTGCCGTTCCTCGGCCTCGTGCCGTCAGTGCGCGGCGACAAGCACCCGGTTCTGGCGTCGTCGCACGTCCCGCACGATTTCGGTGAATCGTTCCGCGCGCTGCGCACGTCGCTGATATCGAAGTACCCGGGCGAGGGAACGAAGATCCTCGTCGTCACGAGCGCACAACCGCTCGAAGGCAAGACGACGACGGCGGCCAACATCGCCATGGCGCTGGCCTACGGCGGGTCGCGCGTGCTGCTCATGGACGCCGACATGCGCCGCCCTGGCCTGCACCGGCCGCTGCGCCTCACCAACGAGCGCGGCTTGTCGCAGGTGCTCATCGGTCAGGCGCGCGTCCGCGACGTCATTCAGCGCACGGTCGATCCGAATCTGCTGGCGATCACCGCCGGCCGCACGCCGCCCAATCCGTCGGAGCTGCTCGCGTCCGAACGGATGAAGACGCTTCTCACGAACCTCTCGCACGGACCCTTCGACTGGATCATCATCGATACGCCGCCGGTCCTCGCCGTGACCGACGCGGTCATCCTCGCGCCGGCGGTCTCGGGCGTGACGTTCGTCATCGGCGCCGAGATGACGCGGCGCCGTCTGGCCGAGCGTGCCATCGAGACGGTTCTTCAGACGCGCCCGAAGTACACCGCCGTGGTGCTGAACAAGGTCGATTTCGCGCGGAACAAGTACTACTATTCGCGCTACTACGGGCACCAGTACAAGAACTACTACGCCGAAGCCACGGTCTGACGGCGTCCGATCCGTTCACAGCGCCCCGAAGTCATCGCAGGGCCGACGCCTCGCCGCACGTGTCATCCTCCTGCTGACGCTGGCGTGGACGCTGCTCGCGTTCGCCGGCATCTATCGGTGGACCACGGTGCCGGTGGCCTTCGGCGTGGCCGGTCTCGTCCTCCTCGTGCCGCCGCGGATCGCGCATCGTGGGACGCGCCTCGGCGATCTCGCGCTCGTCGCGGCGGTCGCCGCCATCGCCGTCCAGCTCATTCCACTGGCGCCAGGCCTTCGTCTCGCGATCGCGCCATCCTCGATCGCATACGAACAGGTCGCGCGCGTCGGCGTCGTCGGGGGGCCGGCGCCGCTGGCCGGTCCGATCACGGTCAATCGCGACGCAACGACGTTCGCACTCTTCACCACTATCCTCACGCTGCTGTTCTTCTGGTGCGCGCGGACCGTGTTCCGGCGCGGCGGCGTGCGCGCCACGGTTCAAGTCATCGCGATCATGGGCGCCATCATCGCCCCGCTGGCCCTGATTCAGCATGTGAGGGCTCCCTACTCCTTCTACTTTCTGTGGCGATCGCACGTCGCCAGTGCGCTCGTCTACACGCCGTTCATCAATCGCAACGACTTCGCGAGCTGGCTGGTCATGGCCCTTCCGTTGGCCGGCGGCTACGCGATCGCACGGATGCAGTCGCGCCGGCGGACGGGCGAGCCGTTCGATCCCGAGTCGGTGCTGGACGCCAAGGGACTCGTCCTCGCTGCCGCGTTGTTGATGATGCTGGCCGGCCTGCTCGGATCGCTGTCCCGCTCGGGCCTGGCTGGCGCGGCGGCGGCGCTGATGCTGTTTCTGGCGCTGGCGCGCGGCAGAACGAGCCGCAGATGGATTGCCGGAATGCTTGCCGGAACCGCGGCCTTGATCGTGCTCGCGGCTCTCTACGCGGCGAATCTGGGCGCGCTCACCGCCCGGTTCTCAGGCGTGTTGAGCGAGGGCCTCGCCGGCCGCGCCGCGATCTGGCAGCAAACGTGGCCGATGGTCGTCAAGTTCTGGCCCGTGGGTTCGGGCGTCGGCTCGTACGAACAGGTGATGATCCTTTATCAGACGACGACGTCGCGCCTCTTCTACATCAGCCACGCGGACAACGAGTACTTGCAGATCCTCGCCGAAGGCGGCGCCCTTCTCGGGGTTCCTGTAGCAGCCGCGATTGTCGGATGTGTCGCCACGATCGCCATGCGTCTCCGTTCTGACCGCACTCCGCTCTTCTGGATGCGCGCAGGCGCGGCGAGCGGCATCCTCGCGGCTGCCGTTCAGAATCTCTTCGAGATGACGCTGCGCGTGCCGGCCAACGCGCTGCTGCTCGCGATCCTGACGGCGATCGCGTCGCATGAGAGCGGCAGCGACGGACGATGAGTTTTTCGTCCTTCGGCGCTTTGTGTCCTTTGTGTCCTTTGTGTTCTTTGTGCCTTGTTCTTAGGCGAGGGCGGCTCGAAAGAGCACGCGACGGGCGGGCGGGTGTTTCAGAAGGGCGACGATGAAGTCGCGATGGCGGTTGAAGGCGGCGGTGCGGCGGACGAGCGGCATCAAGCCGTCAGTTCGTGCGAGCGCGAACAGACCGTCGATCTCCTCGTCGGTCAGGCGCTGCGCGATGCGGCGCAGAAACAGCTGCCAACGGAGCTCGGCTCCGAGGCGCTTGCGCCATTGCACCTGGTATTCGGCGAGAACGGCCGCGGAGGTGTCGCCGCCGGCGAGAGCCGCCGCCAGCG
>Ga0075425_100008671_pt1 | contig 10797 bp, 8 predicted proteins | sample SoiMethybrSBSTD4_FD_75300 | JGI IMG/M metagenome (GOLD analysis project Ga0075425, IMG submission 75300) | Bulk soil microbial communities from a Populus tree surrounding site in Tennessee, USA - Soil MetaG P. TD hybrid SBSTD4 | ecosystem: Environmental > Terrestrial > Soil > Tree plantation...
GCGTGCGCAGCCTGGATGCGCTCCTGACCGCCCTCGAGCGCCACGGTGCGAACGCGCTCGTCGCTCTCGGCGAAGCTGCGCTGCACGAACGTGATCGCCAGCTTGTGCTGTCCCTGCGTGGCGTGGAAACGGATCTTTCGCAGCCGTCCGTTGATCTCTTCAACTGCGGGATCGAGCTTCTGGTCGATGGCCTTGTGATCGGTGTCGCCACCGATGCTCGTGCGATAGAGCTCTTTGCCGTCGAGCAGCGCAATCACCGTGTTCTCGAACTCCATCCGCGGCACTTCGCGCGCGAGCGCCATGTCGCCAATCGTGAGCTCGTACTCACCGTCGACCGGGAAGTTGTGTTCGGCAACGAAACCGCCGCGGGTCCCGAACGGCATCCCTTCGAGGTGATGCTGCTGCCGGCCGGTGCCGGGCGCGCCCTGCGGCGGCAGCGAGATCACCATGTTGGCGACGTCGCCGTAGGTCGTCGTTTCGGCCGGCGCTTTGGGATTGCCGATCGCCTCGAGCGCCACCGCGCGCGCGGCGTAAATGTATTGGTCGACGAAGTTCGGCGATACCTGCAGGGCGGCAGCGTTGTTATCGAAGTTGCCCTTGACGTTGTCTTCGGGCAGCCATGCCTTGGCGTCGATGTCGAGCCCGAGCAGATCGCGAATCGCGTATCCGTACTCGCGGCGATTGAGGCGGCGCAGCGGTACGCGACCGGGCTGGCTGGTCGTCGCTGTCGTGTCGATCTTGGTCTCGAGCCACGTGACGAATTCGGCGGCGGTGCGGCCATCCGGGCGCTTGGCGCCCGCTGGCGGCATGAGACCGCCGCGAAGCTTGCGAATCACCTTCTCGGCGATCTCGGCGCTCTGATCGACGGAATCGAGATTCAACTGCGACAACGCCAGGCCACCCGACTTCACCTTGTCGTTGTGGCAGGTCATGCAGTACTGGTCGATGAGCGCTCGTTGCGGCGACGTCGGCGTCGCGGCCAGCGGACGCGGAGACGCGGCCGGCGCGACCGCGCCGGGGGTAGGCCCCTCGACAGCGCTCGGGACAGGCCCCTCGACAGGGCTCGGGACAGGCGCCTGCGATTGTGCGAGTCCCTCCGACCAGCGGTCGGCCGCGACCACGAGGTAGAGCAAGACGGCCGCGGTGGCGATTGCGGTTCTCATGCCTCGTAACATTATCGGTCCAAACGCCAAGATTCAGGCGCAGTCTAGCTGGGGTTCACCCCAGGAGCAAGATCTACGGATAACCTTGCGTCTGTTGAACTTGTCTCCGACGAGCGAGCGGCCTGGAGGCCAATAGTCAGTGGGCGTTCTGCTCACCCCGATCGTGGTCAAGAACACCGTCGCCCTGGCCGACCTTCGCGGCAGGCGGTTGGCGGTCGATGCCCACGGCGAGCTATACCAGTTTCTGGCCCTGATCCGCTTACGTGACGGCACTCCCTTGCGCGACGCTCGGGGCCGGACCACGTCGCATCTGTCGGGCCTGTTCTATCGCACCACTCGGCTCATCGCCGACTTCGCGCTCGAGCTGGTCTTCGTGTTCGACGGCCGCCCGCCCGTGCAGAAGGCCGCCGAGATCGATCGCCGGCGTCGGGTTCGGCAGCGATACGAGGCGGAAGCCGACGCGGCGCGCCGCGCCGGTGATCTGGCCCAGGCCTACTCCAAATCGACGATGACCTCGCGGCTGACGCCGGAGATGGTGGCCGAGGCACGCGAGTTGCTCCGGCTGATGGGCGTGCCGATCGTTCAGGCGCCGTCAGAGGCAGAGGCGCAGGCGGCGCGGATCGCGCAACGCGGCGACGTATGGGCGGCGGCGTCGAAGGACTACGACTCGCTGCTGTTCGGCGCGCCGCGTCTGGTCCGGTTCCTGACGATCTCGGGGCGCGAGTTCCTGCCCAGTCGAGGGACGTCGCGCCCGATCGTGCCGGAAACGATCGATCTGCAGTCGATGCTCGACGCGCTCGAGATCACGCGCGCCCAGCTGGTCGACATCGGTCTGCTCGTCGGCACTGATTTCCATCCCGGCATCAAAGGCATCGGACCGAAGAAAGCGGTGGCTCTCGTCAAGCGGTTCGACGCAATCGACCAGATGCCGGCGGAGATTCGTGATGCGTTTGGATCGGAGCTCGATCGGCTCCGGCAGATCTACCTCGCGCCGGACGTGCGTGATGACTACCGTCTCGACGTTGAACGCTGCGACACCGAAGGGGTGGTGCGTTTCCTGTGCGACGAACACGCCTTCGCGCGCGACCGCGTGATGGCCGCGCTCGAACGTGCATTCGGCTCGTCGAAGCTGTTCTGAAAATGAAAAGGGCCGTCTACACCGACGGCCCTTTTCGATAAGGAAGCAGTCTAGCGACTACCTCCGGTGCTATTTGCCATAGATGCACCTCCCGGCCGCGACCTATTTCCGCCTTCGCGCCGCGACGGCGAGACAGGCTGTGGTGCTCCCAGAATTGAAGGAGTGTGGTCGCTACAAGCCTATGTTTATGCGTCGCTGATGTCGTGCGACGGTGATCTCACGATACCACGCCTCTCGGGCGCCTCGCTGGACGGCTGCGGACGTCGCAACCAGCCGGCGGCGCCGGCCACGATTCGATACGCGTAGAAGGCCGGCACCAGCGCACGGTGCCGTACGCGGTACCTCTCTCTGATGTACGAGGCGGGCGGAAACAGATGTTCGACGAGCAGTCGTGGAGCGCGACGAGGACCGACGGCCCACAAGTCGGCCGCGAGACGATCGATGCCGCGCAGGTCGCGGCGCAGGAAAACCGTCGACGCCTCACGCGTCCCGGCCAAGCGATCGCGAACACCTGATGGGATGTTCGTGTGAAGGCCATCGACGGCCAGTTGAAGGCCGCGAGCACACAGGCTGCTCACCTGTCGTTCCACAGCGAGATCGACGAAGCGGACCCACTCCCCTGCTGTCAACCGGCTCGCAGTAAGGTGAATGTCGTACACCCAGATCAGATCGGCGGCGTCCTGATGATGTGCCGCGCGATGGATGCACGAGATGAGGAGCGCGTCGATCGGTGACGGCACTCGCATCGCGCCTCGCGCCACGGTGATTCGCTGCGATCGCGCGCGCAGTTCCTCATACGTCAGCGCCTGCGCCACCGCCTGTCGTTCGGCGATCTTCCAGTGCACATCGAGCACATGCTCGATCCCAATCGGATGAGCACGCACGAACATCGCCTGATAGGAGATCAACTCGCCCGAGACCATCGGCGGCTGCCGATATCCCAGCCGAGCGAGGATCTCGAACACCCGCCGACGCTGGTCTGGCGCGATCAGCAGATCGGCATCGAGTCGTGGACGCAGCCATGACTCCGCATAGTGGGTATGCGCAAGCGCGGCGCCCTTGAAGACGATCGGCTCGATCCCCTCGGCGTCGAGCGCAACGAGGACGGTCTGCAGCTCGCGCGTGGCGAGATCGTCGAGAAGGACTTCGCGCTTGGCCTCCGGATGTCTCTCGGCCAGGAGCAGCCGATCGACGCGATGCCGCCGTGCCTGCTCGACGATCGCATCGTCGGCATCGCGCTCACCGCGCAGCGCGGCGCACAGGGAATTGGGGTCGGAGGTCATTTGTGGAGGACACTCGCATCACCGCGCGTGCGAGTGTCCTCCACAAATGACCTCCGACCCCATTACAGAAATGATCGGAAGAACATCTGCCGCGCGGGGGGATGCTTCAGCAGCGCGACGATCAGTTTGCGATGGCGGTTGAACGATGCGGTCTTGCGAACGATCGGCATCACGCCGTCGGTGCGGGCGAGCTCGAACAGCCCCTCGATGTCCTCGTCGGGCATTCGCTGCGCGACCATGCGGAACGACAGCTGGGTGTCGAGCTCGGTCTCGAGACGGGCGCGCCACGCCCGCTCGTATTCGGACAGCCGTTTGGCCGAAAGATCGTTGCGCTCCAACGCGTCGGCGAGCACCTCCGCACCGAGCGTGCCACTGAGCAGACTGTAGTAGATGCCTCCGCCCGTGGTCGGCTTGACCAGACCCGCGGCATCGCCAACCACGATCAACCGATCATCGAATGTTCGGGAAATGCGACTGAGAGGCAGGATCTTGAGGCGGGGTGGGCCGACGCGTGCCGGGTCGAGGCCCCATCGCTCGGCGATTCGGGCCACCATGCTGGCAAAGAACGTCGGCGCCCGATCGTCGGCCATCACCCCGATGCGGGCGAATGGCGCCCCCTCCCTCCAGACCGGTACCGCCCACGCGAACCCGCGCGGGGCAATGGTGCTGCCGAAATGGACCTCGACGTCGCCGGGTCTGTCCACCGGCACTTCACGCTGCGCCGTGTGCAGCAGCAGCGACGGCACATCGAAGCCGAGCTGCCGTTGCAGCACATATCGGCCGCCGCACGCCAGCACGCACGCGCGGGTGCGACGTGCGGGTTGTCCCAGCACGTCGACGACGAGCCAGCCGCCCTCGCGCGAGATCGAGGTGACGCGCGCGTCGCGCAGCACACGCGCGCCGGCGGCAACGGCCTCGTCGGCCAACCGCGCATCGAACGCCGCGCGGTCCACGGCCACGGCCTCGACCACGCGAGTGCGATAGACGACTTCGTGCCCGGCTGGAGAAAAGAATCGAGCTGTGGTCAGCTCGTTGAGGATGGTGCTGGTGGAGAGGCCAAACTCACTGAACGCCTCTCGGGCGAGGATGCCGGTGCAGTGAACCGGATCACCGATCGAAGCGTGCTCTTCGAGAACGACGACATCGAGACCACGGCGGGCGAGAACACGGGCAGCGACGAGCCCAGCCGGACCGGCGCCAACGACGATGGCGTCATACATCCGCTGATGAGTGTCAACGTAACGGGATCGGCTGTCAACGGTGAGATCGCCATCGCTCGCCCCTGTTCTCGCGAGGCGTGCCGCGCTAGAACTTTTCGTCGCGCGCTTCCCATCGGCCGCGGAACGTGATCCAGAACGAGAGCAGGATGAGCCGCACGTCGAGCCAGAACGATTGGCGCCGCACGTAGACAAGGTCGTACCTGAACTTCCATCGCCGCGTGATGTCGCGCGGCGCGTAAATCTGTGCGATGCCGGTGAGGCCGGGACGCACGCTGGATCGCTCGCGGAAGCCGGGCACCTCCTCCAGCCGCTGGAGCTCGCCGCTGCCGCCCGCTTCGATCTCTCCGGGCCTGAGCGCACGCGGCCCGGTGAAGCTCATATCGCCGCAGAAGATGTTCCACAGCTGCGGCAGTTCATCCATCGCCGTGGCGCGAAGCAGCCGTCCGACTCGAGTCACCCGAGGATCGTGCTCGGTGGCCTGAATGGCCCCCACTTGTGCCTCGGCGTTCGGGATCATCGACCGGAATTTCTTGACCTCGAACGGCACGCCGTTGAGCCCCGAGCGCTCCTGTCCGTAGAAGATCGGACCGCCGTCTTCCAGCTTGATCGCGAGCGCAATCAATCCCCACAGCGGCGCGGACGCGACGAGCCCGGCGCCCGACAACGCGACGTCCAGCGCGCGCTTCGCGATGAGCGATGCGCGCCCCCGCATCGGCGAGTCAGGCGCGTCTAGAGACGCGCCTCTACGTACCGCATCCGCGGCGATCGCTTCGCGATACACGCGCAGCGTATCCGCGCACATCCTGTCGTCGGTGAACTGTTCGCGGACGCGGGCGCCCGCCGTGCGACCGAGCTGGTGTCGCAGCTCGCCATCGGTCAACAGCCGGTGGAGGGCATCATGCAGCGCGGTTGCGTCGCCGGGTGGCACGACCAGACCGGTGCGCTCGTGCTGATTCACCCACGCCACGCCTGTACCGAGATCGGTGCTCACCACCGGATGCCCGCACAGCATCGCCTCGAGCTGCACCATTCCGAACGCTTCCTGCCTGGTCACGGACGGCAGCACGAGCGCATCGCACGCGTGATACCACGCGAGCAGACTCTCGTCGCCCACTTCGCCGAGGAAGTGCACGCGATCGGCAACGCCGAGCTCGGCGGCGAGATCCTGCAGCGACCCCCTCAGCGGACCATCACCGACGAGCATCAGGTCGGCATCGAGTCCGCTCATCGCGCGCAGCAGGACGTCCACACCCTTGTAGGGCACGAGGCGGCCGACGAACAGAAGAATCGGCCGCGGTGCGGCTCGCCGAATCGACTCCATCGACGCCGCGACCGCTGGTGTGATCGCATATCGATCGAGCCTCAAGCCGAACGGCACCACCACGCACTTGTCGCGATACGCGGCCAGCGCCGGCACGTCCGTCATCGGCGGCGAGGCCACCACGATTCGCGATGCGCGCCGGAGCGCGAAATCGAGGAACGGCTGATAGAACAATCGATATCGCCACCGCGGCCGGATCACCTCACTGTGGAACCACACCACCAGCGGAATCCGCGGGCGCGCCGCCGCATACGCGACCAGCGCCATCGGGTTCGGCTCGTGCAGCACCATCACATCGGCCTGCGCCCGCGACAGCCACACCGGCAGCTTCGGCGCGACCGACACCGCCCCGATCGTCGCCACGCTCCCGACGCGAAGCACTGGAACCCCGTCGACGATTTCCTGAATCGTCGGTCCGTTGCGATTGATGACCAGCGCCTGCGACTCCGCCGACTCGCGCTCGCCTCGACACAGTGTTTCGACCACCGTCTCGATGCCGCCGCGGGACGGCGGATAGTACTTACCGACGTGAAGGATCTTGAGCCGGCTCATTGACCCGATACCGATCGCAGCGGCGGCGCCTCGTCCGCAAACGCCGCAGGAAGCAGCTCGCGGTAGACCTCGATCATCTTGCGCGCATGCTCGAGCGCATCAAACCGCCGTGCATCGGCAATGCCCGCGGCGCACCGCGCGCGCCAGGCGTCGGCATCGAACATCCGTTCATCGAGCAGCCTCGACACCGTCGCCGTCCACGCGTCGATGTCGCCCACAGGGCAATACGCGGTGCCGTCGCCGCCAACCTCGCGCAGCGGCGGCAGGTCGCTGGCGACGACCGCCGCGCCGCAGGCCTTCGCCTCGGCCACAGGCAGTCCGAAGCCTTCACGTTCGGATGGCTGCAAGACGACCGCGGCGCGTCGATACACCGACGCCAGGACGCGACGTTCGAGGAACGGCAGCACGCGGATGTAGGGCCCAAGGCCAAGCCGATCGACTATGTGCTGCTGGCTCTTGGTGAACGCACCACCGACGCGGATCAACCGCAGCGACCGATGACGCTCGCGCAAGGCCGCGAACACCCGCAGCAGCACGTCGATCCGCTTGCGCGGGATGGTGCTCCCCACGTGCAGCAGCTCCGGACAGCCATCGTCATAGGCGCCGAGCAGCTTGCGCGCTTCTTCGTCGGCACGGAAATCAGCACTCGGCCGACACGACGGGTGGACGCCGTAGGGCACCACGGCAATCTGCGACGCGGGCACGACGCCCGACGCGACGAGCGCGTTCCGCGTCGCATAGCTGCCGCACACGATCTTTCGCGATGCAATCAATCCGTTGAGAAGCCGACGCGCCAGCACGCGACCCATCGCCGATTCGGCCTTGGTGCCGGGCAGCACACCGGCGAACGCATCGATATCGTGGCACATCACGAGCGACCGCCCAGCAGGAAGCTCCGAGACCAGGTGCGCGTAACTATGGTCGACGATGTGAAACAGATCGAAGTCGGCCATCCGCGGTTGCAGCCAGCGACCGTAATCCCACACTCGATTGATGATCCGATCCATCGTCTGCGCGGTCTGCGTGCGGCCGACCGCCGGAATGCGGGTCAGGCGCCTGACCAGAGCGGGACGAACCTGCTCGGCCTCGACCACACGCGCCTCGGGCGACCTGAGACCAAGCATCAGGATCTCGGCAACCAGATCCATGCTGTGCCAGCGCTCCTCGGTCAGGTCCGACACGACAGCAATGCGTGGGCGTTTTGTGAATGGACTCATGTCTTCTTTCGGGCGATGAACCAGCGCTGCGTCCCGAGTTGAGGCCCGAGCGCTCCGAACGGGGACGTGGTCTGCTGAATGAGATCGAACCGCTGCTCGATCAGCGTGCGCAGCACGCGCCAGTTGAAGCCCTTGTGGTCGTGGAAGGTGCTGCCGTCCGGGTGAGTGAAGACGGGACGAGTGACGTGTTGTGCCGATCCCGCAAAGACACTCCGCACGAGTTCCATCGGCGTGTAGCCCGTTGTGCCGGGATAGTGACCGATGCCTCTCCACCCTGCGACCCGGCGCACGAACTGCTTGACGACGACCGGCAGCCCGGTTTCGATGGGCACGCTGATCACCAGCGATCCTCCAGGCACGAGCAGCCGATGCAGGCGATCGAGGATCGGCGCCGGCTCGACGACGTGCTCGAACACTTCCATGCAGTAGATGGTGTCGAAGCTGCCTTGCCTGTCCGGCCGGCTCAGATCGTCGACGAGATCGAATCGAAGCGTGGCGTGTGCCGCGAAACGTTGACGGCAGTCGTCGACGATCGATCGATGAATCTCCGCACCAACGGCGAGCTGCGGCGCGGACTCTAACTGCAGCAACATCGCGAGGAAGGTGCCGTCGCCAGACCCGTAGTCGAGCACTCGCGCGCCGGCCACCTGTCTCGCCAGACGAAGCCCAGTGGCAAATCGACCACGATGACTCCACGAGATCAGCGCCGAGCGGCTGTGGATCTGCTTCTTCGCGTAGTGGCCCGAACGAATCGCGTCGAGGAGCGCGTTCACGCGGCCTCCTCTTCACGAGCTCCGGTGTCCACGGGTGGCGCAGCCGCGGACTTCAAGGCCCTGCGAAGCGCGCGGAATGCCAGATCGCGATTCCAGTCGCGGCAGACGTACTCTCGGCCGCGACGGGCCTGCCGGCGTGCGGCGTGAGGAAGAGCAGCGATCACCAGCAGCGCGCGCGCCATCGCCTCGGCATCACGTCGCGGCGTCAGCGCCGCGTAATCGCGCAGGTGCGCCGCCATACCGCCGACATCGGTGGCCACCACCGGCGTCTCGCACGCGAGCGCCTCGAGCGGCGACAGACCCAGGCCTTCCTCGAGCGATCCCTGCACCAGCACATCGGCGGTTCGGTAGTAGTCGGCCAGTTCGTGCATCGGGTGCGCGGCGGGTCGTCCGAGCACCCATGAGGACGCGTCGTGGATGCCCATCGCGTGGGCGAGATCGATGAAGTCGCGGTAGCCGCCGCCAAGATTCAGCAGCACCGCATCGAGACCGCGCGCGCGGGCCTGCGCCACCGCCTCGAGCACGGTTTCAGGATCCTTTTCATGACTGATGCGACTCGCCAGCACGATGAGGAACTTGTCCGCCGGAAGATTCAGCCGTCGGCGGAGCGCAGATCGCTCGGCAGGATCGGCAGGCCTGAAGAGTGTCGTGTCGACGCCGTAGTAGTAGCCGTGCTCGATGCGGGCGCACGATCGTCTGGCCACCGCCATCAAGTACGGACCAAGTGCCAGACACTTCGTCACCAGACGGCCATTGATGGCGAGTAGCGTGCGAATGACCGCTTCGCCGATCAGCCACGCCGCGGCACCGATCTGCTTGCGCTCGCGGCGACATCTGAAGTACTCGACCGCCGGCATCGACATGGTGGTCACCACCGGCACGCGTCGAAGGGCACCGACGATGGCCGCGTTGAGCGAGCCGCGCAGCATCTCCTGCGAGAGAATGACGTCGACCTCTTTCGCCAGGCGCCACAGGTGCGCGAACGATCGCGCCTGATAGGCCAGCCTTCCGCCGTCGATCTCGTGAACTCGGAGCCGGGCCCTGCTTGCCGCGACTCGCGCGCGCAGCGTGCTCTCCTCGTAGGCGCGCGCCGGCACCACTAGTGTCAGATCGCAGATCTCGCTTAGGCCCACGACGAAGCGGATGTCGGTGAAGCCTTCGACGAAGAACAGCACGCGCAGCGGCTGTGCAGGCACTATTTGATCGCTTCGAGCTCGACGTAGAGAAACCAGGCGGGGAACATCCACGCCCACCGGCGCTCGTATTCACCCGGCCATCGATTCGCGAGTCGGAAGATGACGCGGTTCAGGAACGAGGCCTCGAAACTGATGCGGGTGTGACGGCGGCGAAAGCGTGCGCGCGAGTAGTGGGAGAGCGCATGGGTCGCATCGAACGGGTCGAAGCTGTGCCACCCGAACCAATGACGATGGGTGACGTCGGTGAACGCATTGGCGCTCGAGAAATGCGGCACGGTGACGCACAAGAGTGCGCCGGTCGTGCTGATGCGGTGGATCTCCTCGAGCACGCGCGGGACATCGTCGACGTGCTCGAGCACGTCGTAGGCGAAGACCTGTTCGAACTGGCCGTCCTCGAACGGCCACGGCAGCACGTTCAGGTCGTGCACCACGTCGGCGCCGACCTCGGCGCTGATGTCCAGGTTGAGCGCGCCTTCGCGATGCCGCCGTCCGCAGCCGATGTTCAGCTTCATGACAGCGAGGACTCCAGCGACATGCTGGCGAGGCGACGCGCCAGGCGCGGCATCCGCGGCAGCCAGGGCTGCAGCCGCGCCTGAAGCATCGGACCGAGCGGAGGCGTCCGCAGCACGGGCAGCATCACCGCGAGGTACGCGACGCCGGCGACGATCGACATCCCGATCGCCGGCGCCAGACCGCGCGGTGGAAGCAGCAGGACCAGCGCCGTCACCCCGGCGGTCACCGCCGCAAAACGCGCGAGCCACGACTGAAGCCCCGCGACGAACGCCAACGGCGACCGACCCTGCTCGCGCGCGAACGCTATGACGTTGGCCGGGAGGCTCACGACCAGCGTCGAGAGCAGCATGCCGAGGGCGGCGCCCTCGAGGCCCATGCGCGGCACGAGCAGCCACACCAGCGCGCCGCCCGTCAGGCCGTC
>Ga0075425_100008673_pt1 | contig 10797 bp, 10 predicted proteins | sample SoiMethybrSBSTD4_FD_75300 | JGI IMG/M metagenome (GOLD analysis project Ga0075425, IMG submission 75300) | Bulk soil microbial communities from a Populus tree surrounding site in Tennessee, USA - Soil MetaG P. TD hybrid SBSTD4 | ecosystem: Environmental > Terrestrial > Soil > Tree plantation...
CTCACCACGTTCTTGCCCAACCCGCGGATCAGATCAACTGTGCCCGCATCCACCAGCGAGATGGTGAACACAGAATTGTTCGGAGAGTATTGCATGGCCAGATCGCGATGCGACGCGAGCATCTGCTTAAGTCCGTCAAACAATTCCTGTCGGGCGGCGTAAGTGCGTTTCTTTCCAGGTAAGGAATCGAGATGGCCGGATTCAATCTTGTGGACCAGTTTCTGTGGTTCGCCTTCCGCCGGAATTAAATAAAGCCAACGGCGTGTAACCATCAGCTTCTCAGGAAGTCCGAGCAAGCGGTAGGCGATGGGATCGCGATGATGATGGTCATAGAACAGCCAGGCGTCGAGATTACGCTCGCGCAGGGCAGACTGAATGGCAGTGAGATCCATGGCGAACGCCTATTTTAATCGCGAGTGAGAATTCGCGCTCGATCACCAGGATGCAACGTTTCGCATGCGGTGCGCAAGACGAGGCGAGGTGCTGTGGCGCGAATCTTCATTAGGTATGGAATCGTCCTCACCGGATTCGCTTTGGCCGTTTCCCGAAGCAGCCAACCCAAACCTTTTTGCACCATCTCGTCTCCGTCGTGGAGGAGCGAATTCGAGAGCTGCTTGATCTTGGGGAAGAACTTGTCCTGGCGGGTCCCATGGATTAGGGCGACGCAAGCCGCCCTGCGATGCCAGCGATCAGGAGATCCGCTCCACTTGAACACTCGCGCGATACGTTTCGGCGCGGCGAAGACCATCGGCGCAATCAGGTAATGCACCAGTCCGTCGTGGTCGGCCCAGCTACTGATGCGATCGAGCCAGGACTCGAACATCTGAAATTCTGCCTCGCCAAGCTGATCCGTGAGCTTCTCAAGCAAGAAAACTGCGAAGATTTTTTCTTCGAGAACTCTGCCGCGAAACAATTTGTCCGCAACCTGAGCCACAAAGGCTAGTCCGAACTCTTCCTGTAGCTGGCGTCGAGTCTGGACGGCGGCGCGCCGCAACGCTGCGGTGTACCATCCACGCGATTTGATTTCTTCTTTGAAAAACCATTGCACGCCTTCGGCATGCTCCGTCGATCCTCCGTCTTTAAGTAATTTACGGATCTCGGAGGCAACGCGGGAAGGCGACGCTCTGCGTTGGCGCATGGCGGTCGTCGATGTCATTGTTAACGATGTCATTGATTAAGACGTTTTCGCAGTGTAGTCGAAGACAGGCCGGTCACGCGGATGACTTTGCTTCGACTGCTGTGACCCGAGACGATCACAATCGATGAGCGCGGGACATCGAGCAGGTCTGCCAGGAAGTCGATGCAGGCTTCGTTAGCTCGGCCGTCAACCGGAGGTGCGGTTAAGGCAATTTTGAGCCCGCCTCCGAGTTCGCCCAGAATTGCATTCCGCTTTGCTCGAGGCTGAACTCTGACCGAAAAAGTAATGCCGGATGTCGTTTCGTTCAGGGCAATCACGTCCTATATGATAAGCACAGCTTCAGGGCCCTTAGCTCAGCGGTTAGAGCAGTGGACTCATAATCCATTGGTCCCAGGTTCGAATCCTGGAGGGCCCACCAATCGCTCACAAACCAGCCAATCGAGTCATCGGGTAGCCATTACTTACATCCCCTCTTCTTGCAACTTTAGTAACGAGCGGTTATTGAATGCAGGCGATCCTGCATCAAAGTAGATTAGACTTAGACCTCTAAGCGAGAAATGGCACGGTTGCGCCACAATCGAGCATTCAAAGCTGCACAACGTGCCGGTGCACTGATATGTGTGGTTCTTGTCTGTATCGTAAGTCTGGTCGCAGTTGCCCACGTACACGCGAAACCTCAGAACACGCAGGATCGTTCGTGTTCCGTTTGCGCCTTAGTGCACTCTGGAATTACTCCAAGTGAAGTCAGTGCCCTGGGCTTTGTATTTGCTAGTACGGCGTTTGCACCAATGTTTTCTGAGCGCGCGCATTCCATCCTGCTCGGTTCGTCCTTCTACATCCGTCCTCCGCCCGTCGTTTAACCCGCATTCATAGTTCGCGAGTGGGCCGATGAACTGCTCTTTGGAGTGTTCATGTGATGCCGTTTTAGAAGTCGCAGCACGCGACGTTGTTCGTCTGTGGCTTTCGAAAGCTTGGTCTTGGCTGACCGACTCATCTGATAGGAGTTCGAATGAAACACGCAATGTTTCTGTTACTCGCGGCAGGCATCTGCTCCGTTCCAGTGATCGCGCAGCAATCCACTTCCTCCGATGCTGCCGCGCAGAATGCCGCGTTGGAGCAGCGCATCCGGGAACTTGAAGACCGTGTGATTGCGCTCGAAGGAAAGATCAGAACCATGCAGACCGAGCAGGCCGCGCAGTCGCAACCCTCTGCGCCAGTGCAGGCGGCGCAACCTGCTCAATCAGGTAACGCTACGCCCGGTGTCCCTTCGCAGGCCGCGAACGTGCCTGCACCAGCGACAGCCAACGAAACTCAGGCAGGATTGGCGAATGCAGGCGGACAATTGCCCATTTATGGCGGGAGCGCTGCGGCGGCCAAAGCGCTGAACCCGGACGTCAGTGTAATCGGCGATTTCATCGGAGCGGCTGGTGGAAACACAGCTCCTCCGCTTGCTACTTTGCAGCCATTTCCCTCGCTGCAAATGCACGAGTCCGAGATCGGACTACAGGCGATCATTGACCCCTACGCCCGAGGCGATTTCTTCATCTCATTTGGAGAGGAAGGAGTTGATCTCGAAGAGGGCTACATCACATTTACTGCTTTGCCCGCTGGATTCGTCGCGAAAGTCGGCAAGATGCGTTCCGCATTTGGGAAGGTAAACACCCTGCACAACCACGTTCTGCCGTGGATAGACCGTCCGCTGGTTACGACGAATCTTGTCGGAGGCGAAGACGGCATTGATGATGCCGGGTTCTCGCTGCAGCGAATTTTGCCTGCGCCAAAAGGCATCTTTCTTGAGGCGACTGGCCAGGTCTTTCGCGGAGATTCGGACGATGTATTTCACGCTCAGCAGCGCAGTGATGTGAGCACTGTGGAGCATCTCCGCGCCTATCGTGACATAACGGAATCAACGAATCTTGATATCGGGGCCTCTTACGCTCGCGGCCACAACAGTGGAACGGTTCTCGCGCCGGGAGACTTCGTAACTCAGCTCTATGGCGTCGATGCGACTTTGCGTTGGAAGCCTTTGCGCCGTTCCATTTACCACTCGTTCGTTGGACGTAGCGAGTTCATCTGGAGCCAGCGCCAGCAATTCCCGCGCGAGCAGCGTGCATTTGGCTGGTACGCATCTGGTGACTATCAGCTCGGCAGAAGGTGGTTTGCCGGCGGACGGTTCGACTGGTCCGACCGCAGCCAGTTCGATTTTCTGACCGACAAGGGCGCAGCCGCCACGCTCACGTACTGGCCGAGCGAATTCAGCCAGATTCGCGGTGAATATCGCTTCACGAAGTATGCAGAGGATAAGGAGAGCAACGAATTGCTCATGCAGCTGATCTTTTCGCTGGGCGCGCATGGAGCGCATCCATTTTAGGGAGAGAACTAATGAAACGATTTTTTACGGTGGCGCTGCTGATGTTGTTGCCGTTTGCTGCGCAAGCCAAGAAGCTGAACGTTATCACCGCCACAACCGACATGGCCGCACTTGCGCAGGAAGTCGGCGGCGATCGCATCAGTGTTGAGTCCATCGCCAAGGGTTATCAGGACCCACATTTCGTTGAAGCGAAGCCAAGCTTTCTTTTGAAACTGCGGCAGGCAGATTTGCTAATCACAGTAGGTCTGCAATTGGAGATTGGCTGGCTGCCGCCGCTGATCACGCAAAGCGGAAATCGTCGTATTCAGGTAGGCGCGAACGGATATCTTGATGCTTCGCAGTTTGCCGAAATTCTCGAAATCCCAACTGGCCAGATAACTCGTGCCATGGGCGACGTGCATCCCCTTGGAAACCCGCACTACTGGCTCGATCCGGATAATGGACGGCGGGTGGCGCGCGGAATCGCGGGAAAGCTTGGCGAATTGGATCCCAGCGATGCATCGTACTTTCAGGAGCGATTTCAGGACTTCGATAAGCGGCTCACAGCGGCGGAGCTGAAGTGGGACGCGGAGATGGCGGCGTTCCGTGGCAGCAAGGTTGTGACTTACCACAACTCCTTTACCAACTTCGCTAAGCACTTTCATTTGAACGTAATCGGCTATGTCGAGCCGCGGCCTGGAATCCCGCCAACGCCCAGCCACACGATCGAGCTGATCGGATTGATGAAGCGAGAGAATTGCAAGCTGGTGCTGGTTGAGCCTTACTTCGATCTAAAGACTCCAAACAGTGTCGGCGCGGCAACTGGCGCGAAAGTGCAGGTGTATCTACCGTCCGTTGGCGGTGAGAAGCAGGTTACAAACTACTTCGAGCTCTTCGATTACGATATTGCATTGCTCAAAAAAGGCCTCCAGTAGGGCAAAGGAATGAAATGGAAATTCTTCAATTTTTGATTTGGCCGTTTATGGCCAGCCTCATTCTGACCGGCATTCACGCATATCTCGGAGTCCATGTCGTTGAGCGTGGCGTAATTTTCGTGGATCTGGCTTTGGCGCAGATCGCCGCCCTTGGCGCCACGATGGCCATCCTCATCGGAATGGACCCTCATGGTCAGGGCGCATATTGGCTAAGTCTCGGATTCACGTTCGTCGGTGCAGCCATCTTTGCCTTTGCCCGCACGCGCCGTGGCCACATACCGCAAGAGGCATTCATCGGCATCGCCTACGCGGTTGCCTCCGCCGCCGCGATCCTTGCCATGAGCAAGGCCACCGGCGAGACCGAACACCTGAAGGATATGCTGGTGGGAAACATTCTGGCGGTTTCTCGTCATGATGTGATTAAAACCGCAATTCTCTATGGCGTGATTGGATTGTTTCACTACATTTTCCGCCGCAGATTCTTGCTCATTTCAACGGACCATGAGCGTGCCGAGGCCGAGGGCATGAGCATTCGCTTTTGGGATTTTCTGTTTTATGCCTCGTTTGGCTTCGTCGTGACATCCTCCGTGGCGATCGCGGGGGTCCTGCTCGTCTTCTGTTATCTGATTGTCCCCTCGGTCGGCGCTATGTTGTTTGCAGACAAAGTTGGCCGCCGATTGGCGATCGGCTGGACCATGGGAACTCTGGTATCAGCACTCGGCGTTTATTTTTCCGTGCACTGGGATTTGCCCACCGGCGCGACCATCGTGTGCACGTTTGGTGGGGTTCTCGTGTGCATGTTCTTCATCCATTTGATTTTCTTTCATGGCAGTCGCGCACATGCATTGGAGGGAGCGGCCGCCGTCGAAAATCCCAAAGAGCGGGTGCTTCACACCTAGAGCGGCTACGGGTTGCTCCTGAGGCAATTTTTCCCACGGGTGTGAAAAAACGCTGTACGGGATTCAAGATGGCGGGATAGGTCTTCCACCGGATTCCTCGCACCGTTCACATCGCCGTAGATTGCAAGAGAACGGAATCCGATATCGGAGACTTATCATGACTCCCAAAACAACGTGGTTAATGGTCGTGCTGGTACTCGCGGCATTCTTTGCATTCTTGACGGTTCAAAGTTTCAGTCAGACGGCGGCGCCTGCAGCGAGCCCTGCTGGACGAACCACCGCCCCAGCGCCGTCGCAAACGCCGAGCACGTCGCAACCAAGCACAAATCAGGCCCCCTCGGGAACCGCCGCACCCACTCCAGGAACTGCGGCCCCCACGTCGGGAACCGCTGCACCGGCACCGGGAACCGCTGCACCGGCTCCGGGCAGTACTTCGGCACCGACGAGCCCAACACCTGAGACCGTCCCAACCAGCCCGACTCCCGAAACGACACCGACCAGTCCTACGCCTGAGACAACGCCACAGAGCACATCTCCCACGCAGCCTAGTACGCCGGACACAAGCGCACCGAGCACCGCACCTGGAAACACCGCTCCGGCGCCGGGAAATAATCCGCAACCCCAACCTCCAGCGCAGCCTACAGCGCCACAGAACACCACACCGCAGCCGCCACCTAGTGTTTAGCCACTGGTGCGCAACAGCGAGGCCCGCTCTGGCGCGGGCCTTTTGCTTTCAATGTCAGACCTGCGCCTTCTCAAAGCAATACCCTGACGCCTGATGCCTCCCGCATTACTGTGCGATAATTTTTCGAGAGGAAATGTCATGGCAGAGCATCAAGTTTTTTGTGTCAAGTTGCAGAAGGAGCTTCCCGGACTCGATGAGCCTCCCTTCGATACTGAACTTGGCCAGAAGATCTACCAGAACGTGTCGCAGCAGGCGTGGAATCAATGGACCGAATTTTGCAAGATGCTCCTCAATGAGTACCGCCTGAATCCTGCCCGCCGTGAAGACCAGGAAGTAATCGTCAAGCAAATGGAGCAGTACTTCTTCGGAGAAGGCGCCGCGCCACCGCCGGACTACGTTGCACCCGAAGCGCACTAAACTACGCCAAAAGTGGCTTCAGGCATCAGGCATCAGGCTTCAGGCATTAGCAAAAACAACGATCCCGAAGCCAAAGGGCTGACCTGACGGCCGAGCCGATCCTGAGGCCTGAGGCCTGACGCCTGACGCCTGACGCCTAAAGCCTAAAGCCTAAAGCCTGACTAAAACCGCACCACTATTCCTGTAGAAAACTTGAAGTGGTCTTGCGCTGAGCCAAACAGGCGCGTATGCAGTTCGTCACCCTGCAGCCGCCAGGCGACCGCAGGGATAAGCTTGTAATCGATCCCGCCGCCGATCGCAGTAATCAGCGAAGTGTCGGAGTTCGAAATACCGCCGCCGTGGTCGCTCTGGTGCGATAAGCCGACCATCGCGTGGGCAAACGGTGTGAATCGCCCAACGGGAACAGAAACTCGCGGACCAACCATGAACGAAACTCGCTTACCGTCCATATTGACGGAGGCGCAGGGTGGTGCAGGGGATGTCGCACAGACGATGACGTCGTGGGATCCGTAATGCGCGCTCAGGTCAGCGACCAGCCCAATCCACGGAAGGAATTTGCCCTCACCCGATAGTTCCCAACCGTTGAAGTTCGCACCATGGGATCCTTGTAGGCCTGAGGAGTTTGCAAACACATCCCCGCCCGAGTTCGTGTATCCAAAGAAAATATTTCCGCTGGGAAGTTGAGCTTGTGCACCCACAGCAAGACCCACCGAGAAAATGAGCAGTATTGATTTGCGCATGATTTCACTTGGATGCGGAGAGTTTCAAAATCGAAATACGAGGCCCATCGAGAGTCGAATATGGCCTTGCGATCCACCAAAGAGACTCATATGCAGATAGTCCAACTGCCCGCGCGCAGCGACAACCTGGAGCAGCTTGTAATCGAGCCCGCCGCCAATCGCGCTTGCAAAACTTGTGTCCGAGTCCGATGTCAGTGTTCCACTATCGCTTTGGTGTGTGAAACCGATAAGTGCCTGCGCAAAAGGTGTGTATCTGCCTTTCGAGACTGAGGCTCTCGGTCCGAACATGATCTCGTGACGGCTGGCGCTGATTTGGAGTAGCGGCGTGACGCTGCGCGAGCCATAGTGCCAGTCCAGATCCGCTACCACTCCAAGCCAAGGCAGATACTTGCCTTCGACTGAGGCCTCCCATCCATTCATATTCACAGTGCGGCCGGCCGTCCCAGCCGGGAAACCCTGCGTAAATGCATTTCCACGAGAATAGGAATAGCCGAAGAAAACATTGCCGCCAGAGGGCATTTGCGCATGAGAGAGAACGGAAAGAAGAAACGAAGTGCAAACGATGGCGCCGATCTTGTGCACCCAAGTCTCCCTTGCGGCTTGGCGGAACTGTGAGCGGTTTTGGATGCGGAACAGGTGTGGACCGGATGTACTTGAGGACGTGTCGCCTGGCAGGATTTCGGGCTGGATCAATTCCTTGGGCCCCTTTCTAACGAAAAATGTAACAATAACCCCCGCTCGCGCATCCATGCTAGATCGGCAATTTTCAGTCTGCCGGTGCTCTGGTCCGTGGGGGAACGTATGCACGCAGGCCGCGCGCAGTTTGCTTGTAGTCCGTTTAGAGAGCGATATCAGGAAATCCGCAAGAAAACCCTGGAACTCACCCAGCCCTACTCGGCAGAGGACCAGATGCTGCAGTCGATGCCGGATTGCAGCCCAGCCAAATGGCACCTCGCTCACACTACCTGGTTCTTTGAAACGTTCATTCTGACACCTCACGTTCCCGGATATAAGCCCTTCGACAAGCGTTACAAACACCTTTTCAACTCTTATTACAAGCAGTTGGGATCGCACCCGTATCGCGGGTCGCGTGGTCTAATGTCGCGGCCGACTTTGCATGAAGTGCGTTCCTATCGCGCGCATGTAGATGACGCAGTGCGTCGGCACCTTGACGTAGAAAACGAGCACACCGCCGCGCTGATTGAGCTTGGCCTCAATCATGAGCAACAACATCAGGAATTAATCATCACCGACATCAAGCACGCGCTGTGGTCCATGCCTTTGCGCCCCGGGCGCATCAATCCGCTACGAACGGTGAGCCCGGAGGTTGATCTGCAATGGATATATTTCGAGGGCGGCATTCACAAGATCGGCCACAGTGGCGACGGGTTCGCTTTTGACAATGAAGGCCCGCGCCACGAAGTTCTCTTGCCAGCGTTTCGGCTCGGCTCGCGCCTTGTCACGAATTCTGAGTATCTGCAATTCATGAATGACGCAGGGTACCGCCGGCCGGAATTGTGGCTCTCGGATGGGTGGGATGCGGTCTGCGCTCAGGGTTGGCGATCACCTCTCTACTGGGAGGAGGAGGGCGGTCGGTGGTTCGAGTTTGCGCTATCGGCAATGCGAGACCTCGATCCTGCGTCGCCCGTTTGCCACGTCAGCTACTACGAAGCTGATGCGTATGCGCGCTGGGCCGGCGCCAGGCTTTCACGAGAAGAAGAATGGGAAGTTGCGGCGGCGCAAAATCCTTCCAACGGAACCTTGCTCGAAAACGGCAACCTTCACCCACAAACCGCCAACGGCAACGGCCTGCAGCAGATTTTCGGCGACGTTTGGGAGTGGACATCCAGCGCATACCTCGCGTATCCGGGATTTGAACCTGCACCCGGCCTCGTGGGTGAGTACAACGGGAAATTCATGTGCAATCAGTTCGTTCTCCGCGGCGGATCATGCGCCACGCCGTCGAGCCACATTCGTGCGACATACAGGAACTTCTTCCCCCCTCACGCACGCTGGCAGTTCTCCGGCATAAGGCTGGCCAAATGATCGCTCAACCGCTTGTTTCCCCTCCGCCATACGCTGAAGAAGTTATTCGCGGGCTTAGCTCTGCCCGCAAAACGCTGCCTTTCAAGTTGTTCTATGATGCTCGCGGGTCGGCACTGTTCGAACAAATCACCCTGCTTCCCGAGTACTACCTGACACGCACAGAACTGGAAATGCTGCGCGACCGCTCTCCGGAAATTGCGCAGGCTGTGGGATTGCCGGTTTCAATCGTTGAATTGGGTGCGGGAACGGCAACCAAAACCGGAACGCTGCTCTCTGCGTTCGCTCGCGGGCAGATGCGAGTCAAGTACTTCCCCGTGGACATTTCACCGGCTGCACTCGACGATGCCCGAAAGCGGATCAGGCGCGATTGTCCGCCCGTTGTTGTCAGGCCTATCGTCGCTGATTTTTCCCATGGTTTCGGCTTCCTACGCAACATTCGCGAACGGAAACTTGTTCTCTATCTGGGCTCGAGTATCGGCAACTTCGATTGGAGCGATGCCGTGGCGATGCTCAAGAGCGTTCGCGACCAGCTGTCAACCGGAGACGCATTGCTGCTCGGCACGGACATGGTAAAGTCGCCAGGGATACTTGTCCCTGCTTACGACGACTCCAAAGGGGTCACGCCTGAGTTCAACAAGAACATCTTGGTGCGCCTTAATCGCGAGCTTGGCGGCGACTTTGACCTGAATTCGTTTCGCCATGTCGCGGAGTGGAACCCGTTCGCCTCGCGAATGGAAATTTACCTCGAGAGCGAGCGAGATCAGACCGTAACCTTTAGCAACCTTAATCTCACGATCAGGTTTGACGCCGGCGAGAGAATCCACACTGAAAACAGCTACAAATACACGCTGCAAATGATCGGGCAGATGCTCAGCGTTTCTGGTTTCAAACTTGAGAAGACCTGGTTTGACCAGCAGAAATGGTTCGGTCTTAATCTGGCTCGAGTATAAGATTTTGGGGACACGCCGTCACAATGGAATCCCCTAACGCTGCCTCAGTAATCATCGGCACCTACAACAACCTGGATATCCTGGAGACGACTCTCGCAGCTTTTTCTGTGCAGAGCGCCCGCAACTTCGAAATCGTTCTCGCCGATGATGGTTCAAATCAGGATTATGGCCCGATTCTGACAAGGTGGGCGCCAAAATTTGCGCATGGGATAGTTCATGTCACGCAGGAAAAGCGCGGCTTTCGTAAGGCACGCGTGCTCAATCGAGCTGTGATCGTCAGCAGGTTCGATCCACTGATTGTCTGCGATATGGATTGCGTGCCCCATCCCGACTTCGTGCGAAACCATCTTGTATACGTGAAGCATGGGACCGCCATCACCGGGCGGAGATCCCACGTGAAACGAGATGTTTTGGCGGATCCCGCGAAGATTCTTAAAAGTGGGCTCGGAATCACGCTGCCGTCTTTGTTTCTGCTTCGACTGACTGGTAGAGCGCGCATTATCGAGCACGGATTCGTCTCCCCAGTCCTGTACGAGTCAGCGAACCTGCGTTTGCATGGCAGCAACTTTTCCGTCTATCGTCAGGACATTCTTGCCGTGAACGGATGGAACGAAGAATTTGAAGGCTGGGGTGACGA
>Ga0075425_100008674_pt1 | contig 10796 bp, 9 predicted proteins | sample SoiMethybrSBSTD4_FD_75300 | JGI IMG/M metagenome (GOLD analysis project Ga0075425, IMG submission 75300) | Bulk soil microbial communities from a Populus tree surrounding site in Tennessee, USA - Soil MetaG P. TD hybrid SBSTD4 | ecosystem: Environmental > Terrestrial > Soil > Tree plantation...
CACTTGCAAAGGCGTGGCTACATCGCGAGATCAAGAAGGACGCAGGGGTATGACGCCGGATCATTGGCAGCAGATCAAGAGCATCTTTCATCTGGCGCTCGAACTGCCCGCCGCCGAGCGCCTACAGTTTCTCGGCCGCCATTGCAGTGGCGACCCGGTGTTGCGCGCAGAGGTCGAATCGCTCCTCGCCTCGCATGAGGAAGCTGACGGTTTCATCGAACCGCTCGACTATGAGGACACCAAGGTACCTTCGGCAGATGGTTCGTCTACCCACCGACTCCGACAAGCGGTCGGCGCTTACAGGATCGTACGCGAATTGGGGCGCGGCGGGATGGGGGCGGTCTTTCTCGCGGCACGCGATGACGAATTTTACAAAGAAGTCGCCATCAAAATCGTCCACAGCGGCGCCGACGCCGATTTCATCATCCAGCGCTTTCGCACCGAACGGCAGATCCTGGCGCAACTCGACCACCCCAACATCGCGCGTTTACTTGACGGCGGCACCACCGAGGAAGGCTTGCCATATTTCGTTATGGAATATGTTGAGGGCTTACCGCTGCTGGAATATTCCGATACCCATCACCTTTCGACTGGTGAACGCGTGCAGCTCTTCCGCCAGATCTGTGCCGCCGTGCAATACGCGCATCAGAATCTAATCGTCCATCGCGATCTCAAACCAGATAACATCCTGGTCACCCCTGACGGCACAGCAAAACTTCTCGACTTCGGCATTGCCAAACTGCTCGACCCAACCGCTTCCGCGTTCGCCAGCCCAGTCACGGCAACCGCTCTACGTTTGATGACGCCAGCTTATGCCAGCCCCGAACAGGCGCGCGGCTTGCCCGTCACCACGTCGAGCGACATTTATTCACTGGGCGTTATCCTCTATGAACTGCTAACCGGGCACCGCCCGTATCAACTGATCGGCAATCTCTCGCAAGACCTCCTCCAGGTCATTTGCGAACAGCAACCCGAAAGACCGAGCCTGGCGATTCAGCGCCGCACCACAGACGCCGATAACCAGGGGACCAAGCCCTTGACGTGCGAAGCCCTCAGCCGATTGCGCGATGCGCAGCCCGAAAAACTGCGCCGCCAGCTCGCAGGCGATCTCGACAACATCGTCTTGATGGCGCTGCGCAAAGAGCCTGAGCGTCGCTACCTTTCGGTCGAACAATTTGCCGAAGACCTAAGCCGTCACCTCGAAGGCCTGCCGGTGCTGGCGCGCCGGTCAACCTTCGCCTATCGCACGGGCAAATTCATCGGCCGCCATAAAGCGCAAGTGGTTGCAGCTCTGTTGGTCTTTCTGACACTCATCACCGGAACGATCATTGCGACCTGGGAAGCGCACCGGGCAAATAGTGAACGCGCCAGGGCCGAGAAACGATTTCTTGAGGTGCGGAAGATATCGAATACGCTGCTCTCCGAGCTGCAGGATTCTCTACAGGATACGCTTGGGACCATGCCTACGCGTTACATTCTGGCGCAACGCGGCATTGAATACCTCGACTCTCTGGCACAAGACAACAGCAATGACCCGGTTTTGTTGGGTGAACTCGCTCAGGCCTACGTTAAAATTGAAGGCCTGCAATTGAGCATATTGCACGACTCTTCGAGCGGTTACCTGAGCGCGCAAAAAGCGGTGACGATTCTGCGCCGACGGCTGGCGCTGGCGCCGGCTGACCCAGCGTTGAAGCGAGATCTGATAGGCGGCATCTTCGGGTTGTCCGAAATGCTAGTATCGCGCTGCCGTTTTGAGGAATGGCTACAGGCCAAAGCCGAGATTATCGCCTTGCAAGAGGAGGTGATTACCACCGGAGCGGATCCGTCGCAAGATAGTACGGCGCTCGCAGGTTCGTACCAGACGCGTGGCGAATTTCTCAACAGCCTGAAGCGACACGCCGAAGCGGAAGCCGATTTCCGCAGTGCCCTGGATTGGATTACCCGCGCCATCAACCTGACGAACGATTCCCCACAAGATCCGCAAGCGCGCGTCGAGTTGTCCACGAAATATATGTGGCAAGGCGAAATTTATGGCGACCTCGGCGACTGGGAGAGGAACGCCGAGATGCAGCGACAGGCAAGCGCCATTGCCGAAGCGGCCTGGAGAGAGGCGCCTGCGCTCGGCCAAGCGCTGCGCAACACGACCCGGGCGCACCGGTATCTTGCTGAGGCTTTAGACCGGCTCGGCGATTACCAGGGCGCGCTCGATAGCTACCGCACCTCGCTACGGCTTGTCACCGAAGCCCTGGCGCAAGACCCGACCTTGAGCCAATTGCGCGGCGCCCAGGGTTATTACACCGTCAGGGTCGGATTGGCTTTGCATAAAACCGGCGAAACCGAAGAGGCGCTGGCCCTGGTGCGCAGGGGCGTGATCTTAGCCCGAGAAAACATCGCCAATGAAAAAGGGATTGCCGGTTCGCGGATTGCCAACAGCGAATTATTAGAACTGGCGGGCGATTTTCTGGCGCGCACCGGGCATCGCGGCGAGGCGTTGAGCTTGTATCGGGAGTTGCTACAAAACTATGACGAGATGGTCAATCAATCGCCGCACGAGCCGAACCTACTCTACACAAAGGCGAGATATGCGACTCTGATTGGCGACCTCTATTCCGGCTTCAATGCCGAATCCCAAAGCGTTGCAACGAGCAATCGTGCCAACCTCCTGGAAGCTCGCCGCTGGTATCAAAAGAGTCTGGAAGCGTTCGCCAAACAACGGGAAGAACTGCGCTCTCCCGATGCTGCCGATCAAGCAACGGCCAACGCTTTTCCCTACAAGGAAAATCAAGCGAACAGCGAGGCGGTAGCTGCCAAGCTCGCCCGGTGTGAGGAAAATCTCAGATAATTTTTCCTCGTCGCACCCTACCATTTCCATTTTTGGCAGGTTGCAAGTGAAATGGACAGGCGCGACCATTGAAATAAGCGAAATTAGTCCGAAGGTTGTCAAATTGTGGTGGTAAATCTTGCCAAAAGCGGTCTCTTGCGGCTATAAGTCTTTGCTAGCGTTTATCATGCCGGCGTAGCTCAGTTGGTAGAGCATCTGATTTGTAATTTGCCGCAACCGTCCGACACGTCCGCTACGTCCGGATTTCAAGCAAATTATCAACAATTAAAACGGCCTAGTCCGACATGTCCGCTACGTCTAGGCTGTCAAATTAGGCTGTCAATCCCTTCCTCGTTGCTTACGCTTTTTGGTTCTCTCCTGACACTGGCGATCACAATATGATCTGAGGCGCTCTCTTGGTCCCAGCATGAACGGTTCTTGGCAGCCCTTACAAACCCTGAAGGCGCCGCCTGATTGCTGGTCGGTGATTTCGAGCGCGAAGAGAAGATACAAACAAGAGAGCAAGCAATCAGGCCGGAAGAACATTCTTCCCTCAACGAACGGTAGGATGCCTGGTGAAATACTGCCTGACATTGCCCTGTTTACTTCCTCTTGGACAAAGAACCGTGCCGGCTCGATCGTATCGTTGAGCTTCCATCTGTCGACAATCAAGGATCGGTTCTCACTCCGAGTATCATCGTAAAACCGAAAACGGACTGATGGCCCATTCTTCCATTGAATATGCCGGCGCAGACTCGAGCTGTCCTTTTCACAAACGTAATCCCAAATGGCTGTCAATCCCGCCATTCTCTTGATCTGATCCTTCCAATATTGAAGGTGTGAACCCCATCGTACTTGGCCTACTGTGCGATCCATCAAAGCCAGGCTGTGGCCAAGCGAACCCCAGCGATCGGCAAAGGTTTTGATCTGCTGCTTCGTTACGTTGCGACCGAGGGTTGCAAACTCTCGATGCAGTGTAGGATGCCGAAGCGGCGGGTATTCGCGAGACCCATCACTCGAGTTCGCAACTAACCATGGTCCCCGAGATCCCTCGCTGTCCTCCATATCGTTTTCCCATCTAAATCCCAGGACTGGCACCCGATGGAGATGAATAAAAGCGCCGCGGCGCGCCACGCTTTCGATATTGAAATCTTCGCTTAACCCTTTTTTAGTCATCCTAAAACGAATGTCCCGATTTTGTCCCGATAAAGAAAATACGTTAACAGCCATACGACGTATAATCAAACGGTCAGGACGCCCAGAACGGTATCTGCGGGATGTTGGGTGCAAAAAGAAATGAAAAAGAGTTATTACCGAGTTGGCGAGATCAGCCGGGCCACCGGAATTGCTAAATCGACTCTGTTTGATGCTTGTCGGCGCGGGGAGATCCAAGCGATGCGGCTTGGCAAGGCTCTGTTCATTCCGCATGCGGAGGCCAAACGACTTCTGGGTGAGCCCAACGACGAAGACAACCGCGGAGGCCAGACGAACGAGTGACCATCTCAGACCTCCTATCACGCTTTCCTAACCATAGAAAGACTAGCGATGGGTACATGGTCAGTTGTCCACATTCCAATCACGTAAACGGGGATAGACACCCGTCTCTGCACATCAAGAATGGCGGGGATAAGGTCCTCCTGAATTGCTTCGGTGGCTGCCCGACAGAGGACATTCTTCCGCTGATCGGTTTGAAGATGAGCGATCTATTCAGTGGGCCGACAAAATCAAACGGGAATGGACATCAGAAAAAGGCCAAAGATTGGGACTCGCTGTGCACGGAGATATACGAATATCCAGACGGTATTGTACATGGCCGGACAGCTGACAAACAGTTCCCATGGGGCGTGCGCGTTCAAAACCGTATCAAGTGGTTTCTAAACGGAAAACGCCCAGGTTTGTATCGAGGTGAAGTCCTCAAAAATCTCGAGCCCGCCACGACAGTCTGTTTGGCGGAGGGCGAAGTCGATGTCCACACCCTTGAAAGGCTCGGGTTGCCATCAACCACCTGCGGTGGGGCCCAGGATTGGCGCAGCGAGCACGCCGAGCAGCTACGGGGAATGGACCTCGTAATTTTTCAGGATAACGATAAGCCCGGGCGCGATTTCGCTCACCAAGCCGCCAAGGATTGTTACGGCATCGCGCTGAGCGTCAGCGTAGTCCCTCCGCTAGGTGACCGTTCTGGTTTCGACGTGAGCGATTTCGTCGCCGAGCATCCTGAGGCAACATGGAGAGACTTGCTTGCTAAGGCACGGCCTTGGGCGCCGGGCGCGAAATCGACTTTGCCAGTCACTTCTGAGGCACGGACTCTTGCAGAAGTGGAATCGGTTTTTCGGAAGTGGCTCTATCTCGATGATCTTGCACCGCTGCATGCAACCGCAGCAACTCTAGTGGCCAATCGTGCTCCTGGTGACCCTGTTTGGGTTCTTCTTGTTTGCGCCCCATCAACAGGCAAAACGGAACTACTGAACGCCGCCACCGGGATGGATTGGATAGTCTGTGCAGCGAAAGTGACCGAAGCAAGCCTTCTCTCAGGAACCTCCAAAAAGGAACGAACCAAAGGATCCACTGGCGGACTGTTGCGCCAAATTGGCGACTTCGGCGTTTTGCTCATTAAAGATTTCACAAGCGTACTAGCGCAGAACCGGGATACCCGCGCCGAAGCGATGGCTGCGCTGCGCGAAGTATATGACGGTCGATGGGATCGACCGATCGGAGCCGATGGCGGACGAGTGCTCTCATGGCAAGGAAAATGCGGATTGATAGGCGGGGTCACTCCCGCGCTCGACGGATACGGCAGCATCCTAAATAGTCTGGGCGACCGATTTGTTCTGCTGAGGATGCCTGACGCTAAGGTTGATGAGTTCGGCAAAGCATCACTTAAACACGCCGATGATGAAGCGCAGATGCGCAGCGAACTTCGCGGAGCATTAACTGGACTGGTTGAGCACGCGGATATATCGAAAGTCAACCGGTACCTCACCGATGAAGAGAAGAAGCGGCTCATAAGATTGGCCGAATACACCGCACGCACACGCACGGCGGTCTCGAGGGATGGCTATAGCCAGGAGATTATCTATCTGCCGCAGGTTGAGGGCCCAGGCCGGCTAGTAAAGGCTTACGCACGAATTCTTGGCGGTCTAGAGGCAATTGGATGTATCGAGCCCTGGGACACGCTCACACGCATTGCGGTTGATTGCGCGCCTGCATTACGGACCCGATTTATTCGCGAGTTGCTTGGCCGCAATACCCCTGTCAGAACTTCTGAAATTGCATCGGCGGTCGAAGTCGTTACTAAGACCGCAAGCCGTTTCCTTGAGGACCTGACAATCTTGAAGATCGCTACGAGGACCAAGATGAACGAGGCCGATAACTCACCAGACCTATGGGAAGCTTCGGACTGGCTTCGCAGAACTTGGCCGGAGGGAAACGGACTTGAAAAGTACGACTGAGATGTACAGGACGGTGTACTCATTTGATGACTGGTCCAAACCGTCTCTCTGAATAGGTATACGCGAGTAAGTACATTTCAGTCCTGCTCTAAAGGGTTTGGAGGGAATTGTGAATGAATGAAATCAGTCAGAGTCAAGAAATCAGTCCGCGGGTTGTTATAGCAAAGGATGGCAGGATTATGAACCCGCGTAGCATGAATAATCTGCCGGGTCCTGGCACTAGTGGTAATCCGGGAGGGATGCCAAAAGGCACGCCTAAGATTAGCGTGGCAATAGCGAAGTTCTTGGCTTGCGCGACCGTCGAAGAGTGCAAGCCAGAGAACGTCGCAGAAGAAATCGCCCTGGCGCAGATCAAGAAAGCCCGCAGAGGTACCACGAGAGCGTTTGATAGCGTAACTAATCGCACGGAGGGCGGAGTCTCCCAAAGCATCACGGTCCGACCAGGTGAGATTAGCACCGAAGAATTAGGCAATACGCTGGTTGCGCCCGGAATTGACGTTGCCCTGGCGGTACGACTCGCCGAAACCGTGTCCTCGGCAAATATCGATCCGAATGAGCTGATCGCGATGATAGAGGAACAAGGCTCGACGTTCCTGCCTCTGATATCACGTCAGACGCTCATAGACGGCATTGAACAACCTCAATATACAGAGTCACTTGCAGGCTGTTCCCAGAGTTGACAGTCTGAGTGACAGCCAAAGCTAACGATTGCAGGTCGGCCAGAGGCGATCGACAAGAAAGACGTGCAGCTAATTGAAGCAGCGTGCAACGAAGGAGAACAAGCGAATGGAAACGACAACCTACAAAACCGCTGAACTCGCTAGGAGCGGTCGAGATTCTGAATACAACTTATGGTTTCTGACTGAGAAAGGACGTGTCGAAATCGAGATGAGTTTGAGCGGGTTGTTCACGCTGGCTGGCTTAGTTGAGCGCAGCATCGAGCGCTTGAAGGAAGCGAACGTCGACGAAATGAATGGCCACTCGGTTCCCCAACAGAACCGAGTGACTGAGGTTCTCGCTGCCGACCCGGCGGGATAAGACCGGGCCACATTCGGGCCGTCACCCGGTGTGGCTCGGGAAACTGGAAAAGGAGATAAGTGCGATGGCATTTCAATGGTGGCTTGATGGGCAGATGCAACCGATAACAACGGCTGAGCAGCTTCGAGGTTACTGCGTCGAGAACGGTATCCCAACACGAGAGTTTCCAGATGGGCGCGTAAAGGTGCTTGATCTGACCAAGATTCCTGGCGCTGCCCGAGACGGTTTCGATGAGAGCGGCTTTCTTCGGGAGGTGAGCGAATGAGCGCGACACAACCCGCAACAAGACAGAAAGAGCTAGCGGCCTTGAAAGAGACGAAGCAGCGCTTGGCGCTCGATGCGCTTGGCGGGAATGAGAAGGCGCGCAGTGAGTTCAAGGCGACCGCGAAGCAGATTAGCCAGATTGAAAGCGAGATTGAGCTTGAAGAGTTGGCCGCAGCCGAACGAAGTCGTCGCGATGCGGAAATAGTGCAGGCCGCGGAAGCTTCAGCGCGTCTCGCGAAAGAAGAGAGTTTGGCTGTGCTTCGCGCGGAGGGTAAGGAGAAATGGGACGCCTTCCAGGCTGCCGTTGATGGGATTCTCGCCCCCCTGAGCGAAGCCTACGAAGCAGAGCGGGCCGTTTACGGTGCAGCCTCGGAGCTGGGGCTGAATCCTCGCTGGAACATAGCGGACAGACTCACTAGCTATATCAGTTCGACTCTTGGCCCGCGTCTCAACTGGCGAGGGTTTGATTACATCAGCCCACGTTATCGAGAGGGCGCACTGGTGGAGGACGTAGAGCTATCGCGTTGTTCTCTGTGTGGGGGCGAGTATCCGGAAAACGCGCAGCACAACTGTTCGATGAAGAAATGTGACCGGTGCAAGCAAGTGATTGCGAAGACAGCGAAGCATTCGTGCTTAGGAGGTTAAGAGCATGTGTTGGGACGGCGAAGGTCAATATTACCGACTAAAGCGAACCGGCGAGATTATGGGGAGGGTTGGCGGTGGCCACATTATCGAGGCGCCGCCAGGCCCGACTCCGGTTCGACACCATCAGGACGAGGCGCAGACCTTCCACGAAGGGCCGATAACGCATCATCACGAGGTTCAATTGAGAACAAAGAGCACAGTTTGGAATGAGGTTGAGGTTAGCGCAAAGCAGATGCGCGAGGTTGAGCCGAGTCTGACGATCGAGCAGGCGCGCGTTCGGGTTCTGGATCAGAATCCGGAACTCTACCGAGAATGGACCGAGGCACCCGATGAGAAGCGAGAAGAAGCAGCGAAGGCAACAGAATCGCTACCCGAAAGGTTGATGGGCGCTGCTACGGCTGAGGCGATGAAGCCAATCAAAGCAGAAGCCCGAAGGCTGCGTGAGCAGCAGCCGGCACTCTCAGAGGCGCAGGCGTTCACTGAGGCAATAACACGCAACCCGAAGATGTATGACGCCTACTTACGGGCGCAGGAGATTGACGAGAACGTCGAAGCGAAGACGGCTCGATTCATGGAACGATCCTGATGGCGGACAACGAAACCATAAGAACACTTACGGCTATGTATCTCCGTCGACGCCTCGCGAGAATCACGCTACGTGACTTCGTGCGAGACGGATGGCGAATAGTCGAGCCGTCGACGCCTTACGTTCACGGTTGGCACATCGACGCCATCAGCGACCATCTGGAAGCGGTTACTGCGGGTGAAATTCAACGGCTTGTGATCAACGTGCCTCCGAAACACATGAAGAGCTTGACTGTATCTGTGTTGTGGCCCGGTTGGGTTTGGACTTTCGCACCCGAGAAACGATGGCTCTTTGCTTCTTATGCGCTTTCGCTCAGCAAGCGCGACTCAGTGAAATGCCGCAGGTTGATTGAATCACCCTGGTATCGCGAGCGATGGGGTCACCAGTTCAGCCTCACCTCAGATCAGAATGAAAAGCTGAGATTTGAAAATAACCGGACGGGTTACAGGCTTGCGACTTCTGTTGGTGGTGCTGCTACTGGCGAGGGCGGCGACTTTTTGGTTATTGATGACGGCCATAACGCCAACGAGGTTGAGAGCGACACGACACGAGAGGGTGTCAGTGAATGGTTTGACAGCACGATGAGCACTCGGTTGAACGATCCCAAGAGCGGCGCAATGGTCGTGGTAATGCAGCGCCTTCACGAACGAGACCTAAGCGGCCATTTGTTGTCGCAAGGTGGTTGGGAACATTTGTGCTTGCCGGCTGAATATGAGCCGTCACCACAAGTCAGTGTCACAAAGATCGGATGGAGCGATCCACGCACGGAGCCAGGCGAGCTGCTTTGGCCGGAGCGATTCGGGGCAGATGAAATAGCAGCGCTCAAAAGGTCGCTCGGAAGTTATCGCGCAGCGGGCCAGTTGCAGCAGAGGCCGTCACCCTCCGAAGGCGGGATCTTCAAAAGGCACTGGTGGCGATTCTGGCACTATCCGGACAAATCGCTTCCACCGGTGCATGTTCGGCTCGAGGACGGCGCGATTTATCAGTGTCCCTGTGTGCCTCTACCCGAAAAGTTTGATGAGCAGATTCAAAGTTGGGACATGGCTTTCAAGGACACGAAGTCATCTGACTTTGTCGTCGGACAGGCTTGGGCGAAGAGAGAAGCAAACCGATTCCTGCTTGCTCAGAAGCGAGACCGGCTTTCTTTTCCGAAAACGTGTGATGCCGTGCTTGCGATGTCTGAAGAGTTTCCAGGCACAACCGCAAAGCTGGTTGAGGACAAAGCTAATGGAAGTGCTGTGCTTTCGACCTTGCAGAGTGTAGTTGAAGGATTGATTGCGATCGAGCCTGAAGGCGGCAAGGAAGCACGAGCGCATGCGGTGTCGCCACAGGTCGAGTCAGGGAACGTCTACTTGCCTCACCCTTCGATTGCGCCCTGGATTGATAGCTTCATCAATGAGTGCGCGGCGTTCCCGAATGGGGCGAACGACGATCAGGTCGACAGTATGACTCAGGCGTTGCAGAGAATGCGCACAGTGAAGCCGGCGGTGATTGTTTCACCCGCTGCGATGCCGCGGGTCAGCAAATGGGGCCAAGCTGGCACACAGAACTATGACTACTGAGAAAGCTTTTTCTGTTTTGCCCGAGCGGGAGACTAATCAAAGCCTCCCGTCCTCCGGAGGGTCATTGGCTCACCATGTTCTGGCATGCATGACGAGCAAGGGCCCGGTTAAAGGGTCGGCGGCTGGGCCTTCGCGAGAATGGTTCTCTTGTTTCTCGCTGGAAAACCGCCGACCCTATTTTTCAAATCGCGACCCTTGGTCGAATCTCACAAGATGCGCAGGAGATCGTGCTATTTACTCGATACGGCATCGGGGGGAAGGGCAGGAGGCAGAAGAGTGAATGCCGAAAAAGCTAATGGTACCCGCAACGAGGTTGATCCAGACTTCGAAAAGCCGTATCCAGAGCGGCGCGAGCTTTTATGAACCCGCCAGGAATTCGATAGTGAATACGAATGCGAAGGCAAGCAACGAACACCGAGTATTGCAATCCG
>Ga0075425_100008676_pt1 | contig 10793 bp, 4 predicted proteins | sample SoiMethybrSBSTD4_FD_75300 | JGI IMG/M metagenome (GOLD analysis project Ga0075425, IMG submission 75300) | Bulk soil microbial communities from a Populus tree surrounding site in Tennessee, USA - Soil MetaG P. TD hybrid SBSTD4 | ecosystem: Environmental > Terrestrial > Soil > Tree plantation...
CCGGAGACGATGCTCGAAATCCGTGTCGCCTACGAGCGGCACGTTCGCGGGGTCGAGCGCATCGTCGAGAGCGATGTCGGCGACTACGAGCAAGTGGCAGGCGTGTGGATACCGTTTACGATCGATTCGGGAAGAAAAGGGCGGCCGCGCACGGACCACATCCAGCTCGAGCGCGCCGAGCCGAACGTCGACATCGACGATGCCGCCTTCCGGTTCCCCGCGCCGGGCGCAAAAATGCAGAAAACCATCGTCGCTGCGAGCGGCTCTCTTCCGCCGAAGAGCGAACCTGTACCCCAGGCGAGCACGGGCGAGCCGCGGCTCGACGGCGGCGTGATATCGGGCCTCGGCGCGCGCAACATCGGCTCCGCGGCGATGAGCGGACGGGTCGCCGCGGTGGCCGCCTTCGTCGACTCGGACAAAACGACGGTGTACGCGGGCGCCGCCTCGGGCGGCGTGTGGAAGTCGCTCGACGGCGGCACGACGTTCAAACCGGTCTTCGACAAGGAGCGGGTGCAATCCATCGGCGCGATCGCGATCGACCCATCACGGCACGAGACGGTGTGGGTAGGAACCGGCGAGTCGTGGACCCGCAACTCGGTCTCGATCGGGGACGGCATCTACAAGTCGACCGACGGCGGAACCAGCTGGACGAACGTCGGCCTTCGCGAGTCGGAGCGCGTCGCGCGGATTCTCGTTCATCCGAAGCACGGCAGCGTCGTCTACGTCTGTGTCCCGGGCAAGCTGTGGAGCGACAGCGCCGAACGGGGCGTCTACAAGACGACCGACGGGGGAAAGACCTGGGCGCTCGTTCTCAAGGGGTCGAACCTTTCGACCGGGTGCTCCGGTCTCACGATGGATCCGAAGGATCCCGAAGTCCTCTTCGCCGGCATGTGGGATTTCCGCCGCCGCGGATGGACCTACCGATCGGGCGGCGACGGTCCGACCGCGCCGAGCGGAAGCGCCCTTTTTCGCACGACCGACGGCGGCAAGACGTGGACCGCGCTCACCAAAGAGGCGAACCGGGGATTGCCGGCCGCCCCCTGGGGACGCGTGGAGGTCGCCGTCGCCCCCTCCGACTCCAAGATCGTCTACGCCTTCATCGAGTCAGCCGACTCGGCGCTGTTCGCTTCGTCGGACGGAGGCGCGACGTGGGAAGAGCGCGACAAGAGCCGGCATATGGTGTGGCGGCCATTCTACTTCGCCCGGCTCGTGGTCGACCCGGTAGAGCCGAAACGCATCTTCAAGCCCGATCTCAACCTCATCGTGAGCGACGACGGTGGCAAGAGTTTCGCGAACACCAGCGGGCGATCGCACGGCGACTGGCACGACGTGTGGATCGATCCCACGAACACCAAGCACGTCCTCGGCGGCGACGACGGCGGTTTCTGGATATCGTGGGACGGCGGCAACCGCTGGTGGAAATCGAACAACCTGCCGATCTCGCAATTTTACCATGCGAGCGTGGACGCGAAGGATCCGTACCAGATCTATGGCGGCCTTCAGGACAACAGCTCGTGGGTCGTCGACTCGTCGTACCCGGGCGGCATCACCAATTCACGTTGGGAGAACCTCTACAACAGCGATGGTTTCTGGGTCGTCGTCGATCCGACGGATCCCGAGGTGGTGTATGCCGAATCGCAGGGCGGGTACATCGGACGCATCGATCGCCGGACGCGCGCCGCCCGCGACATCCAACCCAAAGCTCAATACAAGGAAAAGCTTCGCTTCAACTGGAACGCGCCCATCCACACCAGTCCGACGCAGAAGGGGACGATCTACATCGGAGCGCAGTTCTTGTTCCGTTCGCGCGATCGGGGCGAGAACTGGCAGCGGATCTCCCCCGATCTTTCGACGAACGATCCGGACAAACAAAAGCAAGAACAATCGGGCGGCGTCACCGTCGACAACTCGTCGGCCGAAATGCACACGACCATCTATTCGATCAGCGAGTCCCCGAAAGACCCGAAAACCATCTGGGTGGGGACCGACGATGGCAATCTCCAGCTCACGCGCGATGCGGGCAAGACGTGGAACAACGTCATCGCGAACGTGCCCGGGCTGCCGAAATCGTCGTGGGTGAGCTGGGTCGAGGCGAGCCGGCACGACGCTGCGACGGCGTACGCATGCTTCGATCGCCACACCTTCGGCGACCTCTCGCCTTGGGTTTATCGAACCGCCGACCACGGCAAGACGTGGACACGCATCGTGGGTCCTGAGAAGGGCGTTCGCGGCTATGCGCACGTCGTGAAAGAGGACTCGGTGAAGCGAGACCTCCTGTTCGTCGGCACCGAGCTCGGGCTCTTCATCTCGCTCGACGGGGGCGGCGCGTGGGCCGAGTTCAAGGGGGGCGACTTTCCGAGCGTCGCCGTGCGCGATTTGCAAATCCATCCGCGCGAGGACGACCTCGTCGTCGCGACGCACGGGCGCGGCATCTGGATCGTGGACGATATCGCGCCGCTTCGGGCGCTGGGACCGAGCACGCTCGCCAAACCGGCCGCCTTCCTACCTGGTCGCGCGGTGCAGCAGCGCATGCATGGCCAGGAGGGGTGGGTCGAGGGGGACGCGACGTTCGTGGGACAGAACCCGCCGAACGGCGCGGTAATTACGTACTACCAGAGGCAGCGCCACACCTATGGTCCGCTCAAGCTCGAGGTGCTCGACGCCGCCGGCCAAGTGATCGATACCCTGAATCCGACCAAACGGCGCGGCGTCAACCGCGTTATCTGGACAATGCAGCTCAAGCCTGCGCGCGTGCCACGCGCGGCGCAGGTCGCCTACAACGCGACCCAGGGCCCGCGCGTCCTACCGGGCACGTACACCGTGCGCCTCACCAAGGGATCGGACGTCGTCGAGACCAAGCTCGCCGTCGGTCTCGACCGTCGGGCACCGTACACGAAAGCGGATCGAAAACAGCAGTTCGAAGCGGCGACCCGCATCCAGACGATGTTCGCAGAGATGAGCGTTCTGACCGATCGCATCGACACGGCGCGCGCGGCCAGCGAGGCGCGTGCGAAAGCGCTCCCCGAGGGGGACGCGCTGGTCGGAAGTCTCCGCGCTGCCGTAGCCAAGCTCGACGAGACGAAGAAGAAGATCGTCGCCACCAAAGAGGGTGGCGCCATCACCGGCGAAGAACGAATTCGCGAGCATCTCGATCTTCTCTATGGCGCCGTGACCGCCTGGGAAGGACGGCCCGCCCGCTACCAGCTCGAGCGCATCGAAGCGCTCCGACGCGAGCTCGCCGACGTGAAAACCACGTTCGATGCGATCGTTTCGCGCGATCTTGCGCCGATCGATCGGGCGCTGATCGAAAAAAAACTCGACGCCATACCGACGACCGCCGCGCCCGAGCCGTTCGAATACGACGCACCCGAGATCGCAGGCGGGGCCGCAAGGCCCGCGCCGAGTAACACGAACGTCGCGGCGCTGCATTGCATGCTCGCGCGCGACGCGGCCTGCGACGACGTGATGAAGACGCGGGCGGCCGCCCGTTAGGAGCGCGGTTGCCTCGCGTGGGCACAGCGTGGCGACCACGCAGCGTGTCGGTAGCCGTGCGATCCGCACAGAGCGGGCATGCAAGTGTGCGGAAAATTTCCGCCGAAGCCGCAACGGGATTCTCGTGGCGTGGAATCGAGCGTCCCGAACGCCGCACCCGACCCCACAAGGGGCCGAAGTTCCATAAGTCAACCGGTTGATTATCGCGCACGAGGCCTGCTATATTAATTGGCGGCTGGTCTTATTCCGCCCGTCGCGGGCGACGGAGTGTCAAAGATGCGAATGCCCTCACGTCAGACGCCAACGCGGATCCGCCGTTTCGGTCCGTGCGGGTTTTCGATCGCTCTCGCGTGTCTCGTCGGATGTAGCGGGACGATCGGCGACAAGATCGTGGGGGGGGGAAGCAGCGGCTCGGGCACCGGCACGGGAACCGGCGGCACGGGAACTGGGACCGGCGGCGGCCCGATGTTGTGTACGGACCAGATGGTGCACGCGGGGCGCGCGCCGTTGCGTCGCCTGACGCGTTTCGAGTACAACAACACCGTTCGCGACGTGTTCGGAGACACGACGAACCCCGCGATAGCATTTCCCGCCGAGGAGCTCGGCAACGGATTCGGCAATGACGCCGATGCGCTGTCGGTGTCGAGCCTTCTGGCGGAAGAATATGGCTCGGTGGCTGCCGGGATCGCGGCGCGTGCGACGGCGCCGGCGCAGCTGGCCAAGCTCGCGCCGTGTGCGACGACGGTGACGGCGGCGACGGAGGACGCGTGCACTCGGACGATCGTGGAAAGCCTGGTGCCTACGTTGTGGCGCCGGCCGATCGTGGAAGCGGAGACGCTCGATCTGATCAAGCTCGAGCAGTCGATGCGTCCTCTGGTGGGTGCGACGTTCCCGACGAGCATCGCGGCGGTGATCGAGGCGGTGTTGCAATCGCCTGATTTTCTCTACCGCATCGAGTGGGGAGTCGCGGATGTGGCCCAGCCGAGCTTGAAGCGGGTGAGCGGCTACGAGATGGCGACGCGGCTTTCGTACCTGTTCTGGGGGACGACGCCGGACAGCACGTTGCTGACCGCGGCCAAGAACGGGGACCTCGGAACGTCGCAGGGGGTACTGGCGCGCGCGACGCAGATGCTCGACGACCCGCGCTCGCACGCGGTGGTCCGTTTCTTCTTCGACAACCTGTTGCCGATCAGCGGGCTGACCGACCTCGAACGCGACAAGATGCTGTTTCCGACGTACACGGCGCAGATCGGCTCGTACATGCACGATGAGACGCAGCGTTTTCTCGAGTACGAGATCTTCGAGGGTCCTGGCACCTGGCCGGACGCGATGACGGCGGCATACACGTTCGTCAATGGTCCCTTGGCGACGTTCTACGGGATGACGGGGGTGACGGGAACGACGTTCGTGAAAGTTCCGGTGGACGCGACCAAACGCCTGGGCTTTCTGACGCAGGCGGGGGTGATGGCCGGCACGACGCATTCGAACACGACCAACCCGGTCACTCGCGGGTCGTTTGTCGTGCAGAGGCTCATGTGCAACACGATTCCACTGCCGACCGGGGACATCCTGGCGATGGTCAAGCCGCCGGATCCTTATTCGGCGCCGACGGCGCGCGAGCGTTACACGCTGCACAAGCAGCAGGCGGTGTGCGCAACTTGCCACAGCCAGATGGATCCCGTCGGTTTCACGCTGGAGAACTTCGACCCGATGGGCTTCTGGCGGACGCAGGAAAACAACGTGACCATCGACGCGAGCGGGTCGATCCCGCTGACGGGCCAGATGGTGAGCGGTCCGGTCGACCTCGTGCAGAAACTCGCGGCAGCCGACGCGACGCAGTTCTGCTTCGCGAAACACTGGCTCGACTTCGGGTACGGCCGCACGACCGGCACGGGTGACGAGTGCGCTACGGCAGCGGTCGACATCGCGTTCCAGAGGTCCGGCTTCAACGTGAAGCAGATGCTGCTCGCGCTGACGCAGACCGACGAGTTCTTGTACTACCCGGGCAGTCCGTGAAGGAGTGAGTTCATGTCAAAGTTCCGCCTGAACCGACGAGCCGTGCTTCGAGGCGCCGGCAGCATCGCCATCGCGCTGCCGTGGCTCGAGATCATGGAGCCCGAGCGCCCTGCGTACGGCGCGGTAACGCCGGCGCAGCGCTTCGTCGGGGTGTTCACGCCGGGGGGCACGGTCCGAGCCAAGTACACGCCGACCGGAACCGAGACGGCGCCGGTCTTGTCGCCCATCCTCTCACCTCTCGAGCCGGTCAAGAGCAACATCCTCATCATCGACGGCCTCGACATGAAGAGCGCGGTCGGCGAGCAACACCAGGCCGGCATCATCGCTCTTCTCACGGGTACGACGCAGAACAACCCGCCCGCCAACGGGGGCTTGCCGGGGATGAACTCCTACTCGAAAGGCCCGTCGGTCGATCAGGTGATCGCGACGCGCATCTCGGCCGGCAAGAAAGCTCACGCGAGCCTACAGTTTGCGATTCGGTGGGCGACGGGGAAAGCGCATGGTCTCTTGTCCCCCATCAACTCGCTCAACTTCGAAGACAACGCCATGTTCAGCCCCATTCCGCCGCGCCTCGACCCGGTGCAGATCTTCACCGATCTGTTCGGAACGCTGATGCCGACGCCGGGGAGCAACGCGGCCGCGCTCGTGGCGCGCAAGAAGTCGATCTTGGACTACGTCGATCGGCACTTCGCGACGCTCTCGCCCAGACTCGGCATGGCGGACCGGTTGAAGATCGAGCAGCATTTGGCGAAGATCCGGGAGATCGAGCAGAGCCTGACGGTCGTCGGCAATCCGACCTCGACTTGCAAGGCACCGACGCAGGTCGACACGTCCGACTACAACCCGCGCACGGGCCTCATGTCGGCCGACGACGGGTCGGTGCTCGACACCCAGACCGACGCGGCGATTCCGAAGGTCGGAAAATACATGATGGACATGATGATCATGTCGCTCGCTTGCGACATGACGGCGGTGACCACGCTGCAGTGGACCGACACCGAGGCCAAGCACACGTTCCCTTGGATCCCGCTGCCTCAGCACCACCACTTTTATCAACACGACGGCGGCTTCCAGCCGGTGCAATGCCAGCAAATCTACACTTGGTACTCGCAGCAGCACCTGTATCTGTTGCAACAGATGGCAGCCGTCGACATGGGCGGCCACTCGCTGCTCGACGAGAGCGTCGTCTTCTTCGGGTCCGAGCTCCAAGAGCCGCCGACGCACATCAAGACCAACATGCCGTTCATGCTGGCGGGCGGTGGCGGCGGCCTTCGCACGGGGCGCTGGGTGAAGTACGCCTCGCTCCCCCACAACAATCTCCTCGTCTCGATCCTGAACCTCTTCGGCGACACCCGAACCACCTTCGGCGAAGCGCAGTATTGCACGGGGCCGCTCACCAACATCGTCTGATACACGCCGCGCATTCGGCTCCACGGAAATGACGTAAGGCGGAGGTTCGGCGATCACGCCACCCAGGCGATGAGTCGATCGGCCGGCCACACGTTCGCGATCCGGTCGGGGTCGACCCACGCGCGTTCGGCATTCAACGCCGCGAAGTGCACGCGCGCGAGCTCGCTCGCATGATGCGCGTCGCTCGTCAGCACGAACGTGACGTTGCGCTCTCGCGCGCGGCGCAGCGCCTCGACGGACATGTCGAGGCGGGGGAGCCCGCCGTTCACCTCGAGCGCCGTATTGGTTTGCTCGGCAGCCCCCAAGATCGCGTCGAGGTCGAGATCGATGGGCGGGCGTCCGCCGATCATGCGCGCCGACAGATGTCCGATCATCCTCACCGTCGGATCCTGCATCGCCGTGACGATGCGCCTCGTCTGCGCCGCGCGATCGAGCTCGAAATGATCGTGCACGGACGCGAGGCACCAGTCGAACGTCTTTCGGAACTCGAGGTCGTAGTCGAGCTCGCCGGCGGGCCCGATGTTCAGCTCGACGCCGTGCAAGAGCATGAGCGAGTCGGCGAGCTCCGACTGCATCGCGCGCATCTTGGCGCGCTGCTCGAGGAGCGCCTCCCGGCCGACGCCGGAGAGCGTGCCCTCCGCATGGTCGGTGATCGCCAGAACACGAAGTCCCCGCGCCTTCGCGGCAAGAACCACTTCCTCGAGCGATGACCGCCCGTCGCCGGACACCGAGGTGTGCACGTGAAAATCGCCGATAGGGGCGGGAATCGGTCGTGGAAGCCTTCCATTTTCAGCTGCTTCGATCTCGCCGGCATCTTCGCGCAAGACAGGCGGAATCCACGGAAGGCCGAGCGCTTCGTAGATTTGCGCCTCCGTTTCGCTCGCGATTACTTTGCCCCCCTCGATTTCGGAGAGAGCGTATTCGTTCAGGGTAAGGCCGCGCGCGAGAGCGCGCTGGCGGAGCTTGATGTTGTGCCCCTTCGAACCGGTGAAATACAGGAGCGCCGCGCCGAGCTGGTGCGCGGCGACGACGCGAACGTCGACTTGGGTGCCTCGATGCGTGACGACGCTCGTCTTGGCGTCTCCCCGCACGAGGACCCGCTCGACGAAGCTCATGGCGACGAGGGCGTCCATCACCGGCTCGCCCACGCTCGCGGCAACGACCACGTCGACGTCCCCGATCGTCTCCGAGAAACGTCGCAGTGACCCGCAATAGGACGCGTGCGTCACCCCGGCGATCTCGGAAAGGCGGGCGACGATTCGCGTCGCCAGAGGGAGCGCGACCGAGATCGGCGTCCGGCCGATGGACCCCTGCTGTTCGAGCCGACCGAGCGCCTCTGCGAGCTTGTCCTCCGATTTCTGGCCGAAACCCTTGAGCTCGCGCAGCTTGTGCTCCGCGAGCACCCGCCGAAGATCGTCGATCGATTGCACGCCGAGCTCGGCACGGAGCCTTTGCAGCGCCTTCGGCCCGAGTCCCTGGACGCGGAGGAGCGCCACGACGCTCGCGGGGTGTTTTTGTCGCAGCGCCTCGAGCTTGTCCACCCGTCCGGTCTCGAGCAGCTCGCGGATCTTGTCAGCGGTGCTCTTGCCGATCCCTTCGATCTTGCGGAGCTCTTTCTCGGTGAGCTTGCCGAGATCGGTCGCCTGGGCGCCGATGGCTTGCGCGGCGCTTTCGTAGGCCCGCACGCGGAAGGACTGCGGGTCCCCCTCGTCGAGCATCGTCAGCTCGGCAAGGTCGCGAAGCATGTCGAGGACGTCCTGCTTCGTATCGGCCATGAAACATGGTGTACCCTGAGTTGCCGTGGGCAAGGAAGAGGCGACGGAAGTACTCTCGATCGGGGGGCGCGAGGTCCGGATCACGCATCCGAAAAAGCTCTATTTTTCGAAGCAGCTCAAGCTGACCAAGCTCGAGCTCGTGCGCTATTACCTCGCGGTGGCCGAGGGGGCGCTGACGGGCATTCGCGACCGCCCGATCGTGCTGAAGCGTTTCGTCGACGGAGCGGAGAGCGAGCCGTTTTATCAGAAGCGGGCGCCGGACAACCGCCCCGATTGGCTTCGCACGGTGACCCTGTCGTTCCCATCGGGCCGCACCGCCGAGGAGGTGGTGGTCGACGACGCGGCCGGCCTCGCGTGGATCGTAAACCTTGGCTGCATCGAGCTTCACCCTCATCCGGTCCGCTCGAACGATCTCGAGCATCCGGACGAGCTGCGTGTCGATCTCGACCCGGGACCGGGGGTGCCGTGGGCCGACGTTCGCGCCGTTGCGCTCGAGGTCAGGGGGATCCTCGAAGGGCTCGGCCTTCGCGGTTGGCCAAAGACGAGCGGATCGCGCGGGATGCACGTGAACGCGCGTATCGAGCCGCTCTGGGCTTTCACCGACGTGCGGCGCGCGGCTCTCGCGCTATCGCGCGAGGTCGAGCGGCGCATGCCGGCGCTCGCGACGTCGAAATGGTGGAAGGAGGAGCGCCGCGGGGTATTCCTCGACTACAACCAGAACGCGAAGGATCGGACGACCTGCTCGGCGTTCTCGGTTCGTCCGCTTCCCGACGGGCGCGTGTCCGCGCCGCTCCGCTGGAACGAGGTTGCCGATTGCGATGCGGCCGACTTCACCGTTCTGACGATGCCCAAAAGGTTTGCCGAGGTCGGCGATCTACACGCCGGCATGGATGGCGCGCCTGGTTCGCTCGACAAGCTGCTCGAGCTCGCCGCGCGGGACGAGGCGGCCGGGCTCGGCGACGCTCCGTGGCCGCCGCATTTTCGCAAGATGGAGGGAGAAGCGCCTCGGGTGGCGCCATCGCGCGCCAAGGGGGCACCGAAGAAGCGGCGAACCAAAATGCCGCTCGTCGTCGTGGCGAACTCCCCGAGCAAGGAATCGGCGCTCGCCGGACTCGAGCGATGGAAGGCGAAACACTCCGAAGTCGCGAAGCACCTCGAGGTCGACGACGTGCTCGTCGATTCGATGCGCGGGAGATCGTCGACCTGGACGCGGATCCGCGTGAATTTGCGGCACGTACCCGACGCAATTCGTCCGGCGCAGGAGAAGCCCGACCCCGACGACGATCCTACCCGCGAATGGCGCGAAAAGTGGCGATCGAGTCGAGCGCGTGGATGAGACCGGGCCGGTCATCGACCGGTCGCAAAGATCGAGGCGAGCTCCTGCGGCGCAACGACCTCGAGCTGGGCGAACGTGCAGTCGCTCGGCTTCTTGTCCGTGCGCCATCTGCGAAATTGTGCGGTGTGTCGAAAGCGGCTCCCTTGCATGTGATCGTAAGCGACCTCGACCACGAGCTCCGGACGAAGCGGCTCCCACGAAAGGTCCTTGCCCTGGCTCCAGCGGCTCATCGCGCCCGGCCGCCGCTGCCCGGTGAAGTTCGCATCATCGCCATGGCTGGCCCATTCTTTCCAAGGGTGAGACGCGAGCGCATCCGTGCGATAAGGGGCCAGATATTCGACGAGCTCGCGGCGCTTGGCGTCGGTGAAGCTCGCCGTCACGCCGACATGCTGAAGCCCGCCCGCTCCATCGAACAGGCCGAGCAAGAGCGACCCAACGGCGCTGCGGTCGCCCCGCTTGTGCCACCGGAAGCCGGCGACGACGCAATCGCACTCGCGCTCGTGTTTGACCTTCAACATGACGCGCTTGTTCGGTTCATAGGCGCCCGAAACCGGCTTGGCCATGACGCCGTCGAGCCCGGCCCCCTCGAAGCGCCGAAACCAGTCGACCGCCACCCGGATGTCGGTCGTCGCCGGCGTGACGTGGAGCGGCGGTTCGGCGTTCGCGAGCAAGGTCTCGAGCTCGGTGCGTCGCTCTCGGAAAGGCTTCGAGCAGAGATCGCGATCGCCCTCCGAAAGCAGATCGAAGAACACGATCGACGCGGG
>Ga0075425_100008677_pt1 | contig 10793 bp, 13 predicted proteins | sample SoiMethybrSBSTD4_FD_75300 | JGI IMG/M metagenome (GOLD analysis project Ga0075425, IMG submission 75300) | Bulk soil microbial communities from a Populus tree surrounding site in Tennessee, USA - Soil MetaG P. TD hybrid SBSTD4 | ecosystem: Environmental > Terrestrial > Soil > Tree plantation...
TTCTATGCCAAGGGCTTCGACGGGCGCATCGACGACCCGAAGGCGGGCTGGAAAGGCCGCGGGTTGTGGAGCACGAGCGGCGACCGCACGCCCTGGCTCATGGAAGGCGGCAAAGGCTCGAAGCCGCGCGCGGTGCACATCCAGCTACGGCCCAATCCGCTCGCCGACTGATGAAAACCATCCTGGCGCTCGCGGGCGTAGCGGTGGCAGGCATGGCTCAGGCGGCGGATATCGCGGTGCTCGCGTCGCCGGCGATGAAACAGGCGTATGTGGAGCTGGTGCCGCGCTTCGAGCGCTCGAGCGGCGGCAAGGTGACGACGACCTGGGCCGGCACCGCCGACATCATGAAGCGCATGCAGGCGGGCGAGGCATTTGATGTCGTCATCGCCGCGGCCGGCTCCATCGACGAGCTCACCGACACCGGGCGGCTGATGGCGGGAAGCCGCAAGGACCTCGTGCGCTCGGGCGTCGGCGTCACGGTGCGCGCCGGCGCGCCGAAGCCCGACATCAGCACGGCGGAGGCGGTCAAGCGCGCGGTGCTCGCGGCGAAGTCGGTCGGCATCTCCACCGGCCCGAGCGGCGTGTACATGAGCGGGCTGTTCGAGCGCATGGGCATTGCCGCGGACGTAAAACCCAAGCTCAAGGTGCCGCCATCGGGGGCGCAGATCGCGGAGCTGGTCGCAAGAGGAGAGATCGAGCTCGGCTTCCAGCAGGTGAGCGAGATCGTGCACGTGAAGGGCGCCGACTTTGTGGGGCCGCTGCCGGCGGAGATCCAGCGCATCACGGTATTTGCCGGTGCGGTGCACACCGCGTCTCAGGAGCCGGACGCGGCGCGCGAGCTGCTCGAGTTCCTCGCCTCGCCCGAGCACGCGCCGCTCCTGCAAAAGCACGGCCTGGAACCGGGCGCTTCGGCACCCTACTGATAGTTCCAGCGGACCATTGTCCGGCAGCGTGAGCGCTCGCATCATCTCGGCGTTCACCAACTCGCCAAGAGGTCCGTAATGAGGCTCGCACAGTCACTATTCTTTCTCGTCGCCGCGGCGCTCGCGCTCGCGGTCGGCGCCAGCTATGCCGAGGACAAGATCGGTCGCGACAAGAACGACCCGGGATTCAACAATCTCGACAAGAACAAGGACGGCTACATATCGAAGAGTGAGGCGAAGGGCAATCCGACGCTGTACAAGAACTTCAAGCAGGCCGACAAAAACGGCGACGGTAAGCTCTCGCGCATGGAGTATCTGGAGGCAATGACCAAGCAGGACGCGACGACCGCGAAGAACAAGATCGAGGGCGCGCTCGAGAAGAACAAGGACGAGAACAAGGCCGGCCAGGGCTCGACGACCCCCGCGAAGTAACCGGTTCTACGCGCGGCGGCGCGCCGGCAGGCTCCAGCGGCCGACGCGCGCCGTGATCCACTTTACCGAGCGCCGTGCGCGCTCGGCGACCACCGGCAGCGGCAGCTGCCGGTAGTCGTCATTGAATACCTCGAAGCTGTAGTCGCCGCGATAGCCCATCTCGTCGAGCGCGCGCACCAGCTCGATCACTTTTTCGCTGTGCACGCCCTCGCCGGGGAAGACGCGCGAGTGGCGCGCAGTCTCCATGCGCTCGTGCGGCGAGCGCGTCTCCTGCCACAGGAAGTCGGAGAGCTGCACCAGGAAAATCTTTGCCGACGCGAGCTCTTCCAGCGCTTCCAGCGTCGTGCCGGTGGCGAGGATGTGGAACGAGTCGAGCGCGAGGCCGAGGTTGTGGCGCTCGGCGCGCTGCACGATGTCCCAGGCCTGCGGGTACTCGCTGATATGTTTACCCCACGAGAGCGCCTCGTAGGCGATGCGGATGTCATAGGGCACCGCGAGCATCGCCAGCTTCTGCAGGTCGCGCACCAGGCGCTCGGCGTCGCCGCTCGCGTGCGGCGAGGCCGACGAGCACGCGAGCAGCACGCGCGAGCCGAGCGCGCGGCACATCTCGAGCATCGCCTTCGCCACATCCACCTTGTAGGCGTGCAGCCGCCCCTCCAGCCCTTCGAAGTCGCGCAGCACCTGGAAGCCGGTGACGCGCAGCCCGCTCGCCTTCACCGCCGCGATCGCCGCCGCTTCGCCGTCCGGATGGCCGACGATATCGGTCGCGTTCAGCATGATCTGCGTGAAGCGCGCCGCGCGCACCGCCGCGAGCTTCGCCTCGAGCGGTCCCGCGAGCGTGATCGTGTCCATCCCGAAGTGATCCAGATTCATAGATGGCTGTGGACGAGCTCGAAGGTGACGCCGCCGAGGTAAGGCTGTGTGAGCGCGCCTTTCTCGCTCGGCTGGACGGCGCCGCGGTCGACGAACACGATGCCGCGTGCTTTCAGCGCCCTCACCGCTGCCGGAACGTCGGCGGCGCCGAGTCCCGTCCGCACGAGCCCCTCCTCCCAGCGGATGTCCTCCGACCCGGGCGGCGGCTCGATCAGCTGCAGGTAGAACTTGTGGCACGGGCTTTCCAGCAGCGTGCCTTTCGGCAGCACGCCGAAGTACTGGCCGCGCGGCAGCACGCTGAAGCCGAAGAGGTTCTCGTAGAAGTCGAGCCAGTCGGCGGTGCGATCGCCGAGGATCGACTGCACGATGCCGAACCAGTGCAGCCCCGCGAGCGCGGGCGGGCGCGCAGCGCTACCGGCCAGCGGCACGAAGTCGACGTCGTAGATCGAGAAGTCGCGGTAGCGATCGACGAAATAGATCAGCGTGTCGGCCACACCGTGAATGCCGGGAATGTTGAGCTCCATCGCGGAGGCGCGGGTCGGCATGTCCCAGGCGCCGAGCTCGAGCGCGTGCTGGTGCGCGTAGGCCGCGTCGCGCACGCGCAGCGCGAACGCCGAGAGCGTCGGTATGGCGCTCTTCGCTTCATACGCGTTCACGATCAGGTTCATCGGTCCCTGGCGATAGAGCATCACCTCGCGCGAGCGGTGGCGCGCCACCGCCGCGAAGCCCATGTTCTGCAGCAATGCGCCGAAGGACTGCGGCTGCGAGGTGGCGTACTCGACGAACTCGAGGCCATCGATGCCGAGCGGATTGGACGGCTCGGGCAGTTGCTCTTTCACGCTCATGCGGGTAGCCCTAGTATGCTACGCGCCTCGGTCACCGTCGCGGGGCGCCGGCGGTACTCGGCGCAGAGCTCGGCCACGCGCTTCACCAGCGCCGCGTTCGACGGCGCGAGCTTCTCCTTGCTCATGCGCACGTTGTCTTCCAGCCCGGTGCGGCAGTGGCCGCCGAGCTCGAGCGACCAGCGGTTGAGCGTCAGCTGGTCCTTGCCGATGCCGGCGCCGGTCCAGGTCGCCTTCGGATCCAGCCTCTTCAGCGTGCTCACATAGAAGTCGAAGGTGTCGCGATCGACCGGCATCGCGTTCTTCACGCCCATCACGAACTGCACGTGCAGCGGGCCCTTGATCTTGCCGGCTTTCTGCATCGCCGCCGCCTGGAAGATCATCGAGAGATCGAACGCTTCAACCTCCGGCTTGATGCGCTGCTTCACCATCTCCGCCGCGAGCCAGTCGATCAGCTCCGGCGCGTTCTCGTACACGCGCGACGGGAAGTTGACCGAGCCGGTGGCGAGCGACGCCATGTCGGGTTTCAGCGCGAGCATGCCGCCGCGCTCGCGCCCGGTGCCCGAGCGGCCGCCGGTCGAGAGCTGCGTGATCATGCCGGGGCAGTGCTTGTGGATCCCCTCGAGCACCCTGGCGAAGCGTTTGGGATCCGAGGTCGGCCGGCCTTCTTCGTCGCGCACATGCAGATGGACCAGCGTTGCGCCGGACTCGAATGCCTCGTGGGTGGATTCGACCTGCTCGGCGGGCGAGATCGGCACTGCCGGGTTGTCCTTCTTCCCGGGCAACGAGCCTGTGATGGCGACGGTGATGATGCAGGGCTGGCTCATAGCACGCAGTGACACGCGCTCAGCCGGCACGATAGCATTTGAGACGAGGAGAGAGGAGTCTTGGGCGATTTCCTGCAGCTGGTGCTCTCGGGCACCGCGATCGGCGCGATCTACGCGCTCGCCGCGCTCGGCTTCACGCTGCTCTGGCAGGCCTCGGGCACCATCAACTTCGCGCAGGGCGAGTTCGTGATGCTGCCCGCCTTCATCACGCTGATTTGCCTCGGCTACGGCATGCCGCTGCCGCTCGCCTTCGCGGTGACCTGCCTCGCGTCGATGGCGCTCCTCGGCGTGGCGTTCAAGAAGGCGATCGTCGAGCCGCTGATCCGCCACGGCGTGATACCGCTCGTCATCGCCACGCTCGGGCTCTCCATCGGGCTCAAGAACCTGGTCAAAGCCGGCTACAGCGCCGGGCCGAATCCTTTCCCGAACATCTTTCCCAGCACGCTGATTTCGCTCGGGCCGGTGCGCGTTTCGGCGTACGACATCGGTGCGCTGGTGCTCGCCGGCCTGATCGTCTTCGCGCTGCAGAGCTTCCTCAACCGCACGCTCACCGGTCGCGCCATGCAGGCCTGCGCCCAGAACACCGAGGCGGCGACCGTGCTCGGCATCAACGTAAAGCGCATGGTGCTCTACGTCTTCCTGATCAACGCGCTGCTCGCCGCGGTGACGGCGCTCCTTGTCACGCCGACCTATCTCGCCAAGTTCGACATGGGCGACACCATCGGCCTGAAGGCCTTCTATGCGGCGATCATCGGCGGCTTCAACCAGACGCGCGGCGCGCTCCTCGGCGGCGTGCTGGTCGGCGTGCTCGAGAACCTGACCGGCGCGTATCTCTCGCCCGCGTACAAAGAGGGCGTCGCGCTGATGCTGTTCCTGGTCGTCATCCTCTTCAAGCCCGAGGGCCTGCTCGGCAAGGCCGAGGAGCGCAAGGTATGAAGCTCGGGCCCATCGCCCTCGGGCTCGCGCTGGTGGCGATCGCGCTTGCGCCGCTGGGGCTCAAGAACTACGGCGTGTATCTGCTCACGCTGTGGTGCGTGTACCTGATGGCCGGCATGGGGCTCAATCTCACCGTCGGCTACGCCGGGCAGATGTCGATCGGGCACGCGGCGTTTCTCGGCATCGGCGCCTACACGGCGGCGATCCTCATGAAGATGGGCCTGTCGTTCTGGTTCGTCATGCCGCTCGCGGCGCTCATCTGCTTCTTCGTCGGCCTGGTGCTCGGTTTCCCGGCGCTGCGCGTGCAGCATCATTACCTGGCGTTCGCCACGCTCGGCTTCAACGTGCTGATGTACCTCTTCTTCCGCAACGAGGAGTGGCTCACCGGCGGCACGTTCGGCATCTCGGGCATCCAGCGCCCCGGGCTGCTCGGCCTTTCCCTCGACGGCTCGGCGGCCTATTTCTACTTCACCTACGTCTCCGCGATCCTGCTGGCCCTCGTGCTCTGGTGGCTGATCCGCTCGCCCTGGGGCCGCGCCTTTGCCGCGCTGCGCGACAACCCGATCCGCGCCGAGAGCCTCGGGGTAAACATCATGGCGTACACGCTGCTCGCGTTCGCGATCGGCGCGGCGTTCGCCGGCATCGCCGGCGCCTATTTCGCGGCGCTCGTGCAGTTCATCGAGCCGGCGCCGTTCAACCTGAGCGCCTCGCTGATGATGCTGCTGATGGTGATCGTCGGCGGCTCGGGCCGGTTCTTCGGCCCGATGCTGGGCGCGGCCATCGTGATCCTGCTGCCCGAGTGGCTGCGCTTCATGAAGGACTGGTATCTCGTGATGTTCGGGCTTGCGGTGGTGGCGCTGATGATCTGGCTCCCCGGCGGCCTGCTTTCGATCCCCGAGCGGCTGCGGCGCACATGACGCCATTTCTGGAAGTGAGGAACTGCGTCAAGCACTACGGCGCCATCCGCGCGGTGGATGGCGTGAGCTTCGCCGTCGGCCCCGGTGAGATCGTCGGCGTGATCGGACCGAACGGCAGCGGCAAGACCACGCTGTTCAATTCGATCCTCGGCCAGATCCGGCCGACGTCGGGCCACATGGAGTTCTGCGGCGAGGACATCACCGGCATGTCGCCGCTCGAGCTCGCGCGCCGCGGCGTGGGCCGGACGTTCCAGACGCTGCAAGTGTTTGGGAAGTTGTCGGTGCGCGACAACCTGATCGTGGCGGCGCAGGAGTTCAAGGGCACGCTGCCGGCGCGGCTGTTCGCCGCGCCGGACGCGGGGCTCGGCAGGCACGCCGACGAGATGATCGAGCGCTTCCGGCTGCAGCACGTCGCGCATCTGGCCGCCGGCAGTCTCTCCTACGGGCAGCAGAAGCTGATCGACATCGCGATGGCCTTCATGCCGGCGCCGCGCCTGGTGCTGCTGGACGAGCCGTGCGCCGGCGTGAATCCGGCGCTGGTGGAGCAGCTGCGCGAGCTGCTCATGCAGCTCAACCAGGCGCAAGGCGGCAGCTTCGTGGTCATCGAGCACAACATGGACTTCATCATGCGGCTCTGTCCGCGCGTCATCTGCATGGTGGAAGGCAAGGTGCTCGCCGAAGGCAAGCCCGAGGAGGTTCAGTCGAACCGCGCGGTGCTGGAGGCTTACCTTGGCAATTGAGTTCCGCCAGGTGGTCGCCGGCTACTCGCCGACGCTCACCATCCTGAACGAGCTCAGCTTCGACGCCCGCGACGGCGAAATCACGCTGCTCATCGGGCCGAACGGGGCCGGCAAGTCGACCGCGCTGAAAACGCTGTTCGGCCTGCTCAGGCCGCGCAGTGGCGACATCCGCCTGGATGGCGACAGCGTCGCCGGGACCACCTCTCGCGAGATGCTCGCGCGCGGCGTGGCCTTCGTGCCGCAGGGGCGCAATCTCTTTGGTTCGCTCTCGGTGCTGCACAACCTCGAGCTCGGCGGCATCACGCTCAAATCCGGGCTGCGCGAGCGCATCGCGGAGGTGCTGGAGCGTTTTCCGCGCATCAAGGAGCGGCTGCACAACCAGGCGTCCACGCTCTCGGGCGGCGAGCAGAAGCAGCTCGAGATCGGGCGCGCGCTGCTGCTGCGCCCGCGCGTGATCCTGATCGACGAGCCGTCGATCGGGCTCTCGCCGCTCATCAGCCAGGAAGTGTTCCGCCTGCTGCGCAAGCTCGCCGACGGCGGCACCACCGTGCTGATGGTCGAGCAGAACGTGCGCAGCGCGCTCAAGTTCGCGAATCGCGCGCTGGTGCTGGAGATGGGCCGCCTCGCGCTCGACCGGCCCGCCGACGCGCTGCTGCACGATCCGAATCTCAACCGCCTGTTCCTCGGCGGATCGGTGCAACGGAAAGCATCGTGACGGCGCGCGCTCTCGGCCTCGCCGCCCTTACGGTGCTCGAGCTGCCGCATCACGAGCAGCTGAGCGTTGCCGCGCAGGCGGGCTACACGCACGTCGGGCTGCGCCTCGTGCCGGTCGCCGGGCAGCCCTACGAGTATCCGCTGGACGTGGCCGAGGTCGAACGGCGTCTCGCCGATACCGGCCTGCGCGTCTTCGACGTCGAGGTATTTCGCCTGACGGCCGATACGCGGGTGGCGGACTTCGAGCCCGCCATCGCCGCGGCGGCGCGGCTGCGGGCGGCGCATCTCCTCGTGCATGGCGCCGACGCGGACGCAGCGCGGCTCATCGAGCGCTTCGGGCGGCTTTGCGATCTGGCGGCGCGCTATGGGCTCATCGCCAACCTCGAGCCGATGCCATGGGTAGAGGTCTCCACCGTGGACCAGGCGCTCGCCGTGCTGCGCGCTGCCGCGCGTGCCAACTGCGGGCTGCTGGTGGATGCGATCCATTTCTTCCGTGCCGGCGAGCGGCTGGAGCAGCTCGCGGCGGTACCTCGGGACTATCTGCACTACGCGCAGTTCTGCGATGCGCGGCGCGAGCGGCCTGCCGAGCGGCAGGAGATCATCCGGCAGGCGCGTGCCGACCGCCTGATGCCGGGCGAAGGCGGCCTCGATCTCGCGGGGCTGCTGCGCGCGCTGCCGGCCGGGCTGCCGCTCAGCCTGGAGATCCCGTACGCGAAGCCGCTGCCCGCGCTGGAGCGTGCGCGGCGCGCGCGCGAGGCGACATTGAGGCTGCTCGAGCAATGCGCATTGCCGTCGTAGGCGCGGGCCAGTTCGGCCGCAAGCACATCGACACGGTCCGCAAGGAGCCGAGCTGCACGCTCACCGCGGTCGCCGATCCGGTGCAGGCCGCGGACTTCGGCGTGCCGCACTACGCGCTCTATACAGAAATGCTCGAGCGCGAGAAGCCAGACGGGGTGATCATCGCGACGCCGAACGCGCTGCACGTGCCCGTGGGCCTGGCGTGCGTCGCGCGACGCATTCCGATGCTGGTGGAGAAGCCCATCGCCGATACGGTGGAAGCGTCGCGCCGGCTGGTCGACGCGGCGGAGCGCGCGCGCGTGCCGCTGCTCGTCGGGCATCATCGCCGCCACAATCCGCTGATCGAGAAGGCGCGCGAGCTGGTGCAGGGCGGCGCGCTCGGCCAGCTTGCGGCGGTAGCGGCGCTGTGGCTCGCGCAGAAGCCGGCCGAGTACTACGACGTCGGCTGGCGGCGCGAGCCCGGCGGCGGGCCGCTGCTCATCAACCTGATCCACGACATCGACGACCTGCGCTACATCTGCGGCGAGATCACCGAGGTCCGCGCGATCACCGCGAACGCAGTGCGCGGATTCGCGGTCGAGGATTCCGCAGCCGTCACGCTGCGCTTTGCCAATGGCGCGCTCGGCACCGCCACGGTTTCCGACGCGGTACCTGCGCCGTGGAGCTGGGAGCTCGCCTCAGGCGAGAATCCCGCGTACCCGCAGCAGCCGGAGAACTGCTACTGGTTCTCGGGCACCGCCGGTTCGCTCGCACTGCCGCGCATGGAGCTGTGGAGCTACGGCGAGCGCAAAGGCTGGTATGCGCCGCTGCATCGCGAGGAGCTGCGCGTCGCGCCGGCGGATCCGCAAGCGAGGCAGCTGCAGCACTTCTGCCGGGTGATCCGCGGCGAGGAAGCGCCGCGCTCGAGCGGTGCCGATGCGACTCGCACGCTGGCCGTGGTGGCTGCGGTGCACGAGGCGGCGCGCACCGGGAAAGCGGTGCAGCCTTGATCCGTGGCACCACCCGGCTGATTGCGCACATCGGCTACCCGACGCACACGTTCAAGGCGCCGCTGGTCTACAACCCGTACTTCGAGCACGCCGGCATCGACGCCGTCGTCGTCCCCATGGCCTGCGAGAGCGGACCGTACCCTGAGCTTTTGCGCGCGGTGTTCAGGCTCGCCAACATCCTCGGTGCGCTCGTCACCATGCCGCACAAGGTGGCGACCGTGGGGCTGCTCGATGAGCTTTCCCCCGCAGTGCAGATCGCGGGCTCATGCAACGCCGTGCGCCGCGCTGCCGACGGCCGGCTGCAAGGCGATCTGTTCGACGGCGAAGGCTTCGTGCGCGGCGTCCGGCGCAAGGGATTCAAAGTGCAAGGTGCCCGCGCCCTTGTGGTAGGCGCCGGCGGCGTGGGCTGCGCCATCGCCGCGTCGCTCGCCGCGGCCGGCGCCGCGCAGCTTACGCTGTTCGATGCTCGGGCCGCCGCGGCGAGCGCCCTGGCCGAGCGCTTGCGCGAGCACTATCCGCGGCTGGCCGTCGCCACGGGCAGCAAGGACCCCGCGGGGCACGAGCTGGTGGTGAACGCGACGCCGCTCGGCATGAACGACGGCGACCCGCTGCCGGTGGACGTGGCGCGTCTTGCGCCCGGCACGTTCGTCGGTGAAGTGGTCATGCAGGCGGAGATGACGCCATTGCTGCAGGCGGCGCAGGCGCGCGGCTGCCGCTACCAGGTGGGCACCGACATGCTCTTCGAGCAGATCCCCGCGTACCTCGAGTTCTTCGGCTTGCCGAGCACCACCGCCGATGAGCTGCGCGCGCTGGCGCGCATCAGCTACTGATGCTCGGTCAAGCGGCAGTCGCCATCTGGTGCGACGTCGCCTTCGACGTGCGCGACGAATTCGACGATTGGCATGCGCACGAGCACATGCCGGAGCGGCTTTCGATACCAGGCTTTCTGCGCGGCTCGCGCTGGGTCGCGGACAAAGGCGAGGGCTACTTCATCCTCTACGAAGTGCAGAGCGAGGCGGCCCTGACCGGCAGCGCATATCGCGACCGGCTCAACAACCCGACACCGTGGTCGCGCCAGATGATGCCGCACCATCGCAACATGGTCCGCGGCCTGTGCCGCGCGCAGGCGAGCTATGGCAGCGCGCTCGGACAGGCGCTTCTCACCGTGCGGTTTTCTGCTGAGCGGGTGGATGAGCTGCGCGGGTGGTTGAGCGACACGCTGGCCGCGATGCCGAGCCGCAAGGGGCTGGTGGCCGCGGCGCTGCTGCGCCATACCGGGCAGCCGCCGGCAACGCAGACCACCGAGCAGCGGCTGCGCGGCGGCGAGGCAACGCCCGACTGGATGGTGCTCGTCAGCGGCTACAGCACCAAAGTCATCGCCGGCGTCGCGGCGCAGGAGCTCAGTGAAGCGCGCATGCGCTCGCACGGCGCGGCTCCGGGCGCTGTCGCCGGGGTCTATCGCCTCGCCTGTGTACTGGCGGCGACTGGCTATACTGGGCGGCCCGAGGAGGCTCGATGATTTTCGACCTGCGCATCTATACGCTGCACAACAACAAGTTCGCCGCGTGGCTGAAGCTCTACGAGGAGTACGGCCATCCGACGCAGGTGAAGCACTGCGGCGAGCCGCTGTTCTACGCCACCACCGAGGTGGGCCCGCTGAACCAGGTGGTGCACGTCTGGAAATATGCGAGCCAGGCCGATCGCGAGAGGAAGCGCGACGCGCTGATGGCCGACCCGGCGTTCCAGGCGTACCTCGCAAAGAGCCGCGAGCTCGGCGCGCATCAGAGCCAGGAGTGCCGCAT
>Ga0075425_100008681_pt1 | contig 10791 bp, 16 predicted proteins | sample SoiMethybrSBSTD4_FD_75300 | JGI IMG/M metagenome (GOLD analysis project Ga0075425, IMG submission 75300) | Bulk soil microbial communities from a Populus tree surrounding site in Tennessee, USA - Soil MetaG P. TD hybrid SBSTD4 | ecosystem: Environmental > Terrestrial > Soil > Tree plantation...
CGATGATAGGCTTTTCGATCTTCAGCGCATCCATCAACGCGATGATGTCCAGTGCGACCGCCGCTTGCTGTGCGTTACGGAACGTGTCATTCGACAGAAAACGCGTCGTGCCGTAGCCGCGCAGGTAAGGGACGATCACCCGATAACCTGCCGACGCGAGCAAAGGCGCGACGTCGACAAAGCTGTAGATGTCGTAGGGCCACCCGTGCAGAAGAAGGACCGGCGGGCCGTTAGCCGGCCCGGCTTCCGCGTAGCCGACGTTGAGGACGCCGGCATCGATCTGCTTCAGTGAGGCGAACGACGTGTTCGTTCCGGGCTTGATCGGGTTGATCTTGCCGGGCTGCGCGTCCGCAGAGCCGAGCATAGCGAGCTCGGCCGCAGCAACGGCCAGGGCCGCAGTGCCCAAGAGGCGGCGGCGATCGCGATTGATTTCTTCGGACATTTTGCCTCTCTCCTTAACTGGATTCAAAGCGGCGCGGCGTCCAGATCGCGCGGCGCCTCGCGTTCAATAGCAACGCGGGGCCGGCAGTCGCAGCGTCGGACGGTCTCGAGCCCGATGCCCGAGCTGCCGCCGATCACGACGACGGTCTGCCCGGCGAGCTCCGGCTTGCCGCTCATGCGGTCGCCTCTGGCGTTCACCGCTTCTGGTACGGGTGGAAGATGTGGTCCTTAGCCTTCACGGCCACATGGCACGCGTGTCCGCAGTCTGAGGGGCTGTTGGGATCGGCCGTGAACTTGTCGGATGCGGCTTCGTAGTTGAACAGCGCGTATCCCCATCCGCCGCTTTTCGGAAATCTCTTGCTGTCCTTTTCGATGACGAAAGCTTGCGTGAAGACGTCTGGCACATCCACGACGAAGGGGGCCTCCGTGCTCTTCTTCGGCTTCCACTGGAGCTTCACGATCTTGGAGCCGTCGGGGAAAGGCTTGCCGTTACCGGGAACGCCGGCCTTGTAGGCCTTGATCATGGTCGGATTGGCGACGATCACCTTGAGCACTTCATCGGTCCGAGCGGAAGAGACTACCGCCCAGTCCTCGTATCCCCTGAAGTCGGAGAACGCGATTCCGCTCGGCGATTTCAGCGAGTACTTGTCCTGCGCGTAAACGGCCGTGCCGCCCAGGCCGACCAGCGATACCGCAATGATCCCAATCGCCAGCATGCTTTTGCGCATCATGACGTGCTCCCTTCTCCTAGAGTTAGCAATCAATCCTGCTCGCCCAACACCTGCGCCTGCGTTTTTCCGTACGGATAAAAACCCGTCTTCTCGCCCTTCGCCCAGGCTGCTCGCTGCTCCGCGCTGCTGATGTCCCAATCGGGACGGCAACGCTGCAGCACGGCGCGCAGGTCGAGGCGCAGCTCCTCCACCGTCGGCCGGCCGAAGAACCAGTAGCCATTGTAAATCTTGTAGACACGCAGGCCCGGCTCGAGCACCAGCGTGTGAGGGATCATCGGATTGTGATGCGGGTCGGTATATTCCGCGATGTCGAGATCCTTCTGCACTTTGCGCCCGGGGTCCGAGAGAAACGGCCAGAGGGCGCCGACGCCCGAGCGGAACTCGTTCGTCTCGAGCAGGTTATCGGTCGATATGGTCACGAGACGGCAGTAGCCCACCTGCATCTCACGATGAAGTTGGAGGAGGCCTTCGTGTTGTCTCCTGTCTTTCGGACAGAAACCTCCGCGGGCGAGCACCACCACCAGCGGATCGCCTTGCTGCAACTCCGAGAGCGTCCGGTGCTTGCCGCGGTGGTCAGCAAGCTCGTAGTCGGGAAAGACTGCGCCGGGGACGATGTCCGCCCTCATTTGCGCGCACCTTCCAGTTGGAGCGCAGCATCTTTGGCAGCGTCCTCGGGAGTCTTGCCGCGCTCGCGCGCGACGATGTAGGCGGCGTACCACCCCGACCAGTGGTGCTTCGGAGCGGTGGGTTCGTACTTGCCGTGGTGCTCTTCGGCCTCTCGCAGAAGGTCGGTCAGAGCCGCGACGTCCGGGTTCGTTCCTCGTCCGGGAAGGCGCGTCTTGATCTCCTGGAGCAGCCAGCTGTTGCCGTCCGGATCGCTGAACGTGGCAAATGTTCCGTAGGAGCGACCGTCGGGGGCGGGGCCCGACGCGCGTGGTCCCCCGAGGGCGGTGAAGTGGAACGCCTCGCTCACGTCGGCGCCGCGGCCGATGAGCTCGCCGCGTGCCGCCTCGATGTCGGACACCACGAGATACAGATTCTTCACTGAGCCCGGCACTGCGGTCGTGACTCCCTTGCCGAAGTGAATGGAGCACGGTGAGCCGGGAGGTGTGAACTGCACCACGCGCCAGCCCTGGTCATTGGCGAAATCGGCATCAAGCCGCCATCCCAGGCTCCCGTAGAAGCGCTTGGCGAGATCGACGTCGGACACCGGAATGACGACGACCTCGAGCTTCAGATCGACCGTCCCGACGCTCCTGGTTTGGGTTGCGCGTTCAGTGCTCGTCTGCGTGCTGCTCATGATGACCTCCGTGGAATCAGTGCTTCGGTCGCTTTCGATTAACGGTCATCCAGGTCGCCCAGCAATCGGCCGAGGTTCATTTCCGCCTCGCGGGTCTGGAAGCCGCGCTTGAAGGCGGCGTGGATGCGCTTTTGCGCCTCCGGCTTGCGCACGCCCTCGCCGAACATATCAGAATCGCGGCGGAAATCCTCGATCGGCGCGAGCGCGATCGCATTGACCCGCTGCTTGACCGCGACAAGGCCAGCGGGCGGAAATCCGGCAATCCGATGAGCGAGCGACCTGACGAAACCGTCGAGCGTCTTGGCGGGCAAGGCGCGATTGATCCAGCCGTAGCGCTCGGCCAGCTCCGCGTCGTAATCGTCCGCGCTCAACAGGACTTCGAGCGCCCGGGCACGGCCCATGAGACGCGTGAGATGCTGGACGGCGCCACCGCCAGGGATCACACCGGTCCCCGGCTCCGGCTGGCCGCCGACTCGCGAGCCGCAAAGCGCATGTCGCAGGCCAGGACGAACTCGCTGCCGGCGCCGCGGACGCGGCCCTCGATCTGCGCGATGCTGACGAGGCGGCTTGTGCTCAAACGGCGAAACAGGAGGGCGATGGACGGCTCGCCGGCCAGCTTGGCCGCCTCCTCCCGGTATTCCTTGAATTGATGGCGGCGAAGGGCGTCGCGATCGTGTAAATCTACGCCGGCTTCCGCAGCGTCTTATTGCCGTCGAGCCGCTCGACATGACGATTGACACTGTTTGTGCGCCCAATGTGAAAATTGAAACAAAGCAGGGCGTATCGGCAGTTCAGCAACAACTCTTGGCAGCTAGCAAAAACGCTGCTGGGCTCGGCGCCAGCCCTCACGTAAGAACCTGTCGAGTTCTCGACGAAGCCACTCGGCGGTGACGTGTTGTTGAGCGCCATCCAGCATGCCCTCGAGCGCAGCCACGCTGCAGTCGGTCACGAGGCGGAGATACGGGCGCTCTGCGATTGTTACGCCTCACTCAGCCGTCGCGAACGCGAGGTCACGGCGTTGGTGGTCTCCGGGCTGTTGAACAAGCAGGTCGGTGGCGAGCTCGGCATCAGCGAGATCACGGTGAAGGCACACCGAGGCCAAGTGATGCGAAAGATGAAGGCTGACTCTCTCGTCGACTTGGTGACAATGGCCGCGAGACTCCGCCCCGCATAATCAGGGCAACTGTCCATGCCGGCGTTGGCTCCGCGTTACGGCGTGCGCCATCGCCGTACGGCCTCACGATAGGAAGTCCAGAAACCAGGCGGTCGCGGGTTTGAATTCGGTCCCGCCGTCTGCGTACTTTTGGGATGTCATCGGCGGTGTAGTCCCCGAACTCGATCACATCATCGGCCGCGCGGAGCGCTCGAGGGTTGGGCCGCGTTAAAGCGTCCTCTGCAAAGCCCGGAGCTCGTTTCGACAGACCTCACTGAAGGGCTTAAGCGGATCATCACGCTGTCGGTCGGACTGCGCGCCGCCGTGCCGGGCTGCCCCATGCGTTGCAAACGTGACGCGAGGCAGGCGAATCGAAACCATTTGGACATGGAGCAGAGCCATCGTTGCTTCACGCGGTCGAACGGCCGAAGTCGATCAAGGAGCCTTTCATGGCATTCGCAGTTTCTCCAAACGACAGCAACGCAGACCTCACGATTTCTTCCGAGGCGAGTGACAAGCCCCGCGGTGCACGGCGCGCGGCGCCAGTGCAGTCGTTCTATGATCTGGCGGACAGGCGCATCGGACTCGCGCCGAAGGCGCGCGCGGAAAGCGTCGCGGCGCTGAACCTGATCCTCGCCGACACGATCACCTTGCGAGATCTCTACAGGAAACACCACTGGCAGACCTCCGGTGCGACGTTTTACGAGTTGCACCTTCTTTTCGACAAGCATCACGGCGAGCAGGACGAGCTGGTCGACGCGATCGCGGAACGGATCCAGACCCTTGGCGGGATCTCCATCGCGATGGCGGCCGATGTCGCGGAAACGACGATGCTCGCGCGTCCGCCACGGGATCGCGAGGAGCCATTGCTCCAGCTCGTAAGGCTGATCGATGCCCACGAGCGCGTTTTATACGGCGTGCGGGTGGCGGCGCGGCGCGCTGCTTCGTTCGGCGACGATGGCACTCACGACCTCCTGGTGAGTGAGGTGATTCGGACCAACGAGAAGCAGGCGTGGTTTGTCCAGGAGCATTTGCAGCGGGGCCGCCTTTCACGCGGCAGCTAGGGAATGGCGGCCTTCATGGCTGAAGATTGCGAGCTCCCACGCTGGCCGTGTACCTCATCGCTTGCTCGCAGGGACAAATTGAGGAAAAGCGCGGGGCAACCGCCGCTGCGGATCCACAGCGCATCAACGTTTGCAGTCGGGAATGCCCGACAGCAGGGCAGGGCGACGCGGTGACGTTGTCTGCAAGAGCATAAGGGCGGGTACCGAATGAAGGGACGCGCATGAGTACGCACAGCTTTCTCGGCGGTGTATTGATCGGCCTCGCCATCGATCTGCCGACCTTCTCTTTGGTCGATGACAACGCCGAGTTCGGGCTTCGCGCGCTGTTGCTCCTTTGGGGCGTACTCGCTGCGTCGGGTGTTGCACTCTACGTCGCGCGACCGATACGCCTTTGCATCCGCCTGCCCAACAAAGCAATGGTCCCGTTGCAACGCCTGTCAAGGCAACTCTCCGGGCCAGCGAAACAACGCGCAGCCGCCAACGAAACGGACGCGAGATGGCCTCCTTCTCACCAAGGGAACTAACCGATCTCTATGCGATGCAAAAAGTTCAAGTCAAGGTCACCAATGCGCTGGGGATTCACGCGCGTCCATCGGCCAAGATTGCGCACCTTGCCTCGATGTTCAGCTGCACCGTGTGGCTCGCCATACCGGGACGCAGGGCCAATGCACGGAGTATCGTCGCTGTGATGTCGCTCGCTGCAGCTGTCGGCAGCACGATCACCATCGAAACGAACGGCCCTGACGAAAAAGAGGCCATCGACGCACTCATCGATTTGATTGGCCGTGAATTCGCGGCGAGACGCTAAATCGTGGCATTTCACCGGATCGGCGATCGCTTCGGATTTGCGCGCGGCGTCCTCCCCTGAAAGTTACGGATGTAACGCAAGCACCCATTCCAGAGATCGATGCGTGACTCGGGAGGCGGACATTAGCGTTAGACGCATAACCGCTAGAGCTGCCTCAGCGTCAAGTGGGGTGGGGTATGCAGATACTGATTGCGGAGCGGAGGCAGGCTTACTTTTCAGGAGGAGTGAAAGAGATTCGGATATGAGAAAGTTTTGGATGCAAAAACTTGCGATCGCATGTATCGGGGCATTCGCTGTTCTCGGTGGTATCGGAGCCGCGAACGCGCAGATGCACGGAGGCGGCGGCGGGTTCCACGGTGGGGGCGGGTTCCACGGCGGCGGCGGGTTCCACGGCGGCGGCGGGTTCCACGGCGGCGGCGGGTTCCACGGCGGCGACGGATTCCATGGTGGTGGTTTTCATGGCCACTCGCACGGTAGCTTCTTTATAGGCGCCCCAATAATTTTCGGGCCGGGATACTACCCATATGATTACTCTTATCCCTATGGGTACGCTTATCCATATGAACCCGAGGAGGATTCCGGTCCAATTTATTGGTACTGCCGCGACCCGGCTGGCTACTATCCGGACGTGCAGACTTGCCCGAGCGGGTGGCTGCAGGTGGTACCGAACAACTGACCCAACCATGGCCGCCGAATGTAGCCTGCCCGGCAAACGCCGCCCGATTTTTTGCCGTAAATAGTGCCTAGGCATCCTGTGCAGGTTTGTAATAAGGAGATGTTCATGAAACCCAGGATATCGATTCTCGACGAAGCCTTTGTATATAGACCCTCCTATACGACCGCAGTCACCGAAACCTGGCTGCGTTTCGGCTGGCGCCCGTCGAGACGCGATGAGCAGAAATCGCAACCGCAGCCACGCATCTTGAGCGAGCCATCGCGGATGCGGAAGAGCGAAAACGCAGCAAACACTGGCGCATCGCCATGAAAGCGCTGGGATGGAGCCTTCGCCAGTTGCGGTCGCTGGGCCCCTATCTCGCAGTTGGATTGTTCTTGCCGGGCGGCTCGATCGTGGCCTTGCTGCTTTGGACCTATCGGCGCAGAACCCCGGCAACCGACTGCGAGCCGATCGCCCGGGCAAAACCGCCAACTCCGCCGCTGCTATCAACGCATCCAAAGTGAAAAGGCAAGTCGGATGTCGATAATGCCCACACGTCTCCTCCGAGCAACTTTGCCGGTAGTTCTCGCCGGCACGTTTTGGCTGCAGCCTGCCCACGCTGACGTCTACACCTGGGTCGATGCGTCTGGAGGAGTTAACGTCAGCAATCTTGCTCCTCCCGAGGGTGTCCGCATAACCAACGTCATTGTCGCGAGTGCGCCTAAGGCCACGACGCGCGACGACAGCGCCCGCGAAACGGCGCGGGACGCCGAGGTGCAGGCCCTGACAAAGCGCGTTCGACAGCTCGAAGACGAGGTCGAGCCACAGCGTTCGGGTTCGAATTATTGGTACTACTGCCGCGACCCGGCTGGCTATTACCCGGACGCGCAGACTTGCCCGAGCGGGTGGCTGCAAGTGGTACCAAACCGAACAGCTGATCCGACCGCCGGCGCGGGACAATCGTCGAAACGCTGATCGCTCGCGCCTGAAGCCACCCCTGAAAGCTACGGATGTGACCCAATTGCCATTCCAGAGATCGATGTGTGACTCGGGAGACGGAAATTGGAGCCAGACACCCTGATCGCTATAGCCACCTCAGCCGAGCGTGGCGTATGTAGATACTGATTTTCGGAGCAAAGCAATGATGAAGATGCAGCGAATCTTGTTTGCCCTCATGCTGTCGGTCGCCTATCCGGCGATTGCGGACACAGCAGCCCCTACCGAAAGGCTACCTGGCGCGACCAGGGAATCATTACCGCAGCAGCTTTACCGCGCGGCGACTGAAGCAGGCGATGCCGCCGATGTGATGTACTTGACTGGATTGATCTTCGATCTCGGCGAGGGGGTGCCTCAAGACTACCGGGAAGCCTTCAAGTGGTACGTGCTTGCCGCAGAGGCCGGTCAACGAGGGGCCATGAATAGTTTGGGCCTCATGTATGCATTAGGTCACGGCGTGTCGCAGGATCACTCCGAAGCGATGAAGTGGTGGACCAAGGCGGCTGACAGCGGCTCGATCGCCGCCTTGGCCAATATCGCGACGACGTACTACGCCGGCCTCGGTGTTGAGCAAAATTACCCGGAAGCGGCCAAATGGTTCCAGTTGGCAGCGGACAAAGGCGACGCTGACGCGATGAACATGCTCGGCGTGATGTATGCGCAGGGCTTGGGCGTCACTCGGGACCGCCGTAACGCAACCAAGCTGTTTGGGCAGTCTGCATACCTCGGGTGCTCATCGGCAATGGTGAATCTTGGCACCCTGTACGCCACTGGGCGGGGCGTGAAACACGACAACACTCAGGCCTACGCCTGGCTCATTGCGGCGTTGGCGTTCGGCGTGCCCGCGGAGCAACACGACGCCACCGTCTACACACTCGGGATGACTGCCGCTCGACTCGGCCCGAACCAGCTGTCCCGCGCCCAGGGGCTCGCCCGCAAAATTACCCTGACGATAACCAGCCGTCAGGAACGCACGCCGGACCGCAAGTCCGACCAGGCGCGGCTGGGCTCCATGATTTGAAGCCAGAAACCCGATCGTTAGCGCGCAAGATCATATACACGCATTCCGTCGCCAGCTTGGCTAGCGCGCAGCATTTCGGGGTGGTTAACCGTGCGACGTACATCGTCGCGCCCCGATGCCCAGAGGTCGCGCACAGTTGCGCGCGAAAATTCGTAGTCCTTCGCCTGCGAGGAGTGCGCGTTGCGGCGATTGATCAGATGCACAATGGTAACGTGTCCGACATCGAGCCCTCGTTTCAACAGTTGCACGTCGGCGTCACGTTGAAGTGCTTTGGGCAGCCTTCCGAGCACGCGCCTCAACGCAAGTCGCAGATCGTCGATCTCCTTGACGCTCCTGGTGTTGAAACGCGTCTTGCTCGAATACTGAATATCCTTGGCTCGTTCGAGCACCTGATCGAGATTGCGGGGCATATCGCCGACGGCACTGAACAAGTCGACCTGCATGATCAGCGTGGTCATCCGCGGCGCGTCGTCGAGCACGTAGAAGAGGGGCGTATTGGACACCAACCCGCCGTCCCAATACGGCTCGCCACCGATCATCACGGGAGGAAAGCCTGGCGGTAACGCGCCACTCGCCATGACGTGTTCGGGCTCTATCCTGATCTTGCGGTTGTCGAAATAGATCGAGTTACCCGTTCGTACGTTGACGGCACCGACGGAGAAGCGGACTTGCTTGGAGTTGATGAGGTCGAAGTCGACGAGTCTTTCCAGCGTTGTCCTGAGTACCTCGGTGTCGTATAGGCTCAAGGCGTCGATGCTCCCATCTGGGGCGAGGTAGGGAGGCGGCATGCGTGGCGCAAAGAAGGCGGGGACGCCGAACGTTGCTGATGCATTGGCACTGAAGCGGTTGAGCAACGGCCGCATCAAATCGAACGAGGCGGGCGGAATCATCGGCGAGGCGGAGGATACGAGATCCCAGAATTCGGCGAGCCGCTCGACCCGACGCGCGGGCGGATTGCCCGCGATCAAAGCGGCGTTGACGGCGCCGATTGAAACGCCGGTCACCCAATCGAGCTTCATCCCACACTCGGCCAGGCCATCATAGACACCTGCTTGATAAGCACCGAGCGCACCACCGCCTTGCAGTACGAGTATGGAGTGGTCGTATTCATCCTGCATTTCCGCGACCTTGGCGCGAACCGATTTCGACGCTGGCATGGACCAATCCAGATGATGTGATCGTGCCGCGGCATTTCAGGAGGAACCGCGGCAGCTACATCTGGAGACTAGGCGTGCATGGTGGCTGGCCGGTTACAGGCCGCCGGCCAAATGTGACAGATGTCACGGTGGCGGAACCTCCGGATCCCCTTGACCCTCATACGGAACTGAGAACGGCTGGCGCCAGCGGGTTGGATGACAAGCGCCTGTGGCCAGTCACGATTGCAAGTACGGACCTTTGAAACTCTTTCAGACTGCGAACCTTATGTCGCGTCGACTACGCTACGGTTTCTTGTTTTTGCTCGGACTGGTAGTGATTGCCTCTACGGGCGCACAGGGACAGCAACCCGGACAGCAACCCGTCGTTGCGGCTAACGAGCCAGGCGCCGTCGCTGCTCCGCTGCCGCAGGGCGAACTCGACGCGCTGCTCGCGCCGATCGCGCTTTATCCGGACCAGCTACTGGCTCAGGTACTCATGGCTTCGACGTATCCGCTCGAAGTTGTGATGGCGGCCCGTTTCGTGCAGCAAAATCCGTCCCTTACCGGGGAGGGGCTCGACCAGGCGCTGCGCGATCAGAACTGGGACCCGAGCGTGCTGTCTTTGACAGCCTACCCTCAGGTGTTGGTAATGATGAACGACAGGCTTGACTGGACGCAGCGTCTGGGCGACGCATTCCTCGCCAATCAGCAGCAGGTCATGGATACCGTGCAGACCCTGCGCAGCAGAGCGCAAGCGGCGGGCAACCTGCAGAATACGCCGCAGCAAACCGTGATGGATCAAGGAGGCTTCATAGATATCGAACCGGCGCAGCCGGAATATGTGTACGTGCCCGTCTACGACCCCAGGGTGATCTATGGTCCGTGGTGGGATCCGGTCTACCAGCCCTATTATTGGTATCCGCCGCCGATTTACGGTTACCCCGATCTATCGGCAGGATTTGCGGTGGCAATATTTTTTGGCGCAGCGTGCCGAATTTCGCACAACCACTGGGGATGGGCGCACGCGAACTGGCGCGGTCGCGACATCGATGTCAACGTCCGCAACAACAGCTTTGCGAATCGGCCGCAATACATTAATCAGTGGCGGAATGGGCAGTGGGCGCACTCACCCGAGCACCGCCACGGTATAGCCTATCGAGACAACGGCTCCCGGGACCGCTTCATGCGGCCCGACATCGCCGCAATTCAAGCACGCGAACCGTATCGCGGGCGTGACCTGGCACCGCCGCGGCAAGCGGGCACGCGCCTGGTGCCACAACCACAACAGGGGACGGTCCGACCGGTTCCGCAACAGCAATCGTTCACGCGACCGGTGCCACAACCGCAACAGGGAATGGCCCGACCGGTTCCGCAACAACAATCGTTCGCGCGGCCGGTGCCACAACCACAACAGGCGATGGACCGGCCCGCTCCGCAACAACAGCCGTTCACGCGCCCGCTCCCACAGCAGCAACAAGGGATCGCT
>Ga0075425_100008683_pt1 | contig 10791 bp, 9 predicted proteins | sample SoiMethybrSBSTD4_FD_75300 | JGI IMG/M metagenome (GOLD analysis project Ga0075425, IMG submission 75300) | Bulk soil microbial communities from a Populus tree surrounding site in Tennessee, USA - Soil MetaG P. TD hybrid SBSTD4 | ecosystem: Environmental > Terrestrial > Soil > Tree plantation...
CGGTCGGAATACGCTACGACCTGAACCATGGTAAGTGGCACGGTCCGAATAGCGGCAACTACGACTGAGAGAACCGGTCTGCTCCACACTTCTACCTGTGGTGTAGAAGGTGACCCGCCACCCACGCTCATCGTACAGAGTGAGCTGGAGATCGTAGCCCTGGCGATGCATCCCGACCGCGACGTGGCCGACGCCGGGCCCACGAGTCGGGCCAGGTGCGCAGCGCCCAGAGCGCTCGGTCGTACGAGGGCATGGAGCACCCGGCGAAGCCGAGTGCCGCACGCAGGAGTTTTGGGTCGAGGATGACGCTACTCGATGATCTGGTCTGCCCGCAACAGCACTGACTGCGGGATCGTTAAGCCGAGCGCCCTCGCCGTCTTGAGATTGATGACCAACTCAAACTTGGAGGGCTGCTCGACGGGCAGATCACCAGGTTTTGCGCCTCTCAGAATTTTGTCCACATAGTATCCGGCTCGCAGGAACAGGTCCTTGAGATCGACCCCGTACGCAATCAATCCGCCATCGTCTGCGTAGGGGCGGAACGGGTACACAGCGGGCAACCGATTCTTCATCGCGAAATCAAGGATGGAACGTCGCTGAGTGAAGACGAGGGCGGCATTGGTAACCATTAGGGCGTCCTGGTTCGTCCTGGCAATATCAGTCAAGACATCGGTGGTTCGCTCAGGGTCTTCGATAAAGAAGTTTTGAATTCGTAGTCCCAGCGTCTTTCCAGCCACTTCTGCATGTCGATTCCAAATCGGCAGGCTGGTGGGACCCGCAACACTAAGAACCGCCACACGAGTAATCCGTGGCGCTGCCTCCTTGAGCAGTTCAACCATCTTGCCCGCAATCTCTGCGCCCGGATCGAGCGTAAACCCTGTTACGTTACCTCCCGGTCGTGACAGGCTGGACACCAAGCCTCGCCGCTCCGGATCACCAACAGCCGTCATCACTATCGGGATCGTCGTTGTGACGGATTTTGCCGCGCTCGCAGCGGCATTCGAGGCGGTGACAATGACATCAACCCTCTGTGCCACTAATTCGGCCGCAAAGTCAGCAAGCCGCTCACTCTTCCCGTCTGCTCGACGCCACTCAATCGCAAGATTCCGGCCCTCGACGTAGCCGTTCTCCTTCAGACTCTGTCGAAAGATGTCTTCGTATACTGGGGCTGTCACCAAAGTCAGCACGCCGATCCGGTAAACCTTACCCGCGTGCTGCGCGTCACTGGCCAACGGCGCAAGTATCAAGCTGACAATGAGAACGACCGCGAGCCCGATCAGCCGCATGGGCACCTCGTGAGGATGGCTGGCGGGGAGTCTAGCAGACGGGCTGCAGGCTGGGCGGCGCCCGCACAGGGAAGCCTACACCGCTTCAGTTGGCATCGGCACGCAGCCCGAGCGCTGCAGCGACAGACTCGTCCACGACGATCCGTTCCGCCTGCTTGGTCACGAGACCGAAGTCGCCCGAGTAATCCCACATGGTCCACCCGATCCCATACATCTCGAGCGCGGTGCGGACGTCGGCAATCCAGCGCACCCGATCGGTGGCAGTCGCGACACGCCGATAGACGCCGAACTCATTACACATTACGCGAACATTCTGCTTCTTGGCCCAGGCGGCGACCTGCTCAATCTCAGCGCGAATGCGCGCTCCGCTCCATTGCTCATAGCCGTAACGGATCACGAGCAGCTTCGCCACGTCATCGGACAGCACAGCGGCCACGGGTGCCACGTTGTCCGCACTGGAAGGATATGGGACGCCGGCGAGGTGTCGCCAGAGCGGCCTGCCCCAGGCGGCGCCCTGATGCGTGAAGATATGAGGCAGGTAGAAGTGAAAGTTGTAGATGACGTTAGTCTCGCGGACCGGGTCGAGACGCAGCAGTTCCTCGATGTTCGCCCAGCGATGCCCACTGACGATCACCGTGTGCTGTGGTGCCCCCTGTCGGATGCCAGCCAGCAGCTTGGCCTGGACCCCGCTCCATCGATAGCGGTCCTCGAACTGCGGCTCGTTCAGAATCTCAAACACGACCCGTTCGCTGGGCAGCCGGGCTAACCCGCCGGCGAGGTCGCGCCAGAAGTCGGCGAAGCGCTCGACGTGGCTATCGTCGCGCCCCAGCGCGTTCTTGAAGGCCGGGGTGGGATGCATATCGATCACGACCGCCAAGTCGGCATCAATGATCATGCGTGTTGCTCGTTCGAGTTCTTGCAGCCGATCACGTTGAACAATCTCGACATTCTCGGGCGTGAAGAGCAGCACCGGGTCAACGCTGAGACGCACGTGATCAAATCCCAGCCGGTGAATAAGTGCGACGTCCGAGGCGGTCACATGAGCAGTCAGATGCTCCTGGCTATAGCCTTGCGCGTTTCGAGCCTGAGCGAACCAATGACTGAGATTTACGCCGCGCCGCAGTATCGGAACACGCTGGGCGTCGCCCTGTGTCACCTTTCCGGCCTGCTGCGCCTCGGCCGAGAACGACACCAGAATAAGGTTGGCAGTCAGAATGACGGCGAGCCAGATCCCCCGCATGCGGCACCTCTCTAGAGGATGGCTGGCGGGAGTCTAACAGACGGGGGCGGATCGCAGAAGTTGGCCGCGTTGGTCGAGGATGCGATTCGATGACGTGAGTCGTCTGCAGCAGTAGCGATTGAGGAATCAATCCGCTGGAGCTGAGAAGCGAACCACCAGCGACGTAATCGTGAGGTCTTCTATCACTTCAGGCGGCCGGTCCAACTGCTCGATGAAGCTCGTGATGATCTCGGCAGTGATAGCGCGGGGCCGAGTGCTTCGCGTAGTGCCTGCGCCGCGTGCACACGTGCTTCGAGTCTGCCGGCGCCGCGTGCAATTTCTGACGAGCGTGCAATCACTAACGAAATGATCTTGGATCCAGAAAGAGGGCCGACGTTGACAAGAGTTGGGAGAGCGCCGGCCGCCGTGCGCGTTGGCGTCGGGCATTGGCGAACCGTCGAGTCGGGCAGAATTCCAGGCCGCGATGCGGTCGCCGCGTTGATTCGGTGAATTCTCGCGCAAACCACATCCTAACAGTCCTGGCACGCCTTATGCGTGGTCGGCTCACGGCTCACGGTGGAGATTTCATGATCCGACAGGGACGCTCTGGTGGCGAAGAATGAATACTCCTTCCGCTCGAAATCGTGTGCGAATGTCACTCGATCCGAACATTGAACGACGGCGGAGCAACCAGAGAAGAGGAGGCGAGCAATGATGACAGGCCGACGGACGACCGGTTCGACTCGCGCAGCGATGGCGCTTGGCTTCGGGTTGATGCTGGCGCTGAGCGCCTGTGAGCTCCCACCAGAGTCGCGCACGCCCTGGGTTCCTCACCTCAAAAGGATGGACGAGGCGCTCGCCCGAAATGACCTGCCCATGGCGCAACGAGCGGCCCACGACGCCTTTGTGACGACGCTGGTGACCGTGACATGGGAGGGCAAGATCGCTGTGGGCCAGGCATATCAGCGCTTGGCCGAGCGCTCGGAATGGCAGATCGAAGCCCTCAAGACGGCGCGAAAAGCGTACTTCGACGCGTTCGTCCTGGCGCGCCAGCAAGGGTCGCTCGACGGCGTCCTCGAAAGCGCGGCGGCGTTCGCGAGACTCGGCGACCACGCCGTCGTTAATCAGTGCCTGTTCTTTGCCCGCATCTTGGCCGAACGCGTCGGAGAGGACGCGCCCCAGCGCGTGGCGGTGTGGACCGAGCGGTTGGCTGGCAGCGGAGCCTCGGCGAAGATGACGGAACGGTTCCGACCGGAACCCAGCATGCGATGAGAGACCGCTCGTGAGCGTGCTTCGCACCTGCCTCGATACCGTCGCGAGGACGGGCTTCATTGGGCAGTTCGACTGGATTACCGGCGTCGGGTATTGTGCCTCCTTGCTCGTCTTCTGCGCCTTCTACATGAAGGCGATGATCCCGCTCCGTGCGATCGCGATCGCGAGCAACATCGCCTTCGTCGCGTACGGCGCCGGCCGGCATCTGTATCCGATACTCATCCTTCACGCGGTGCTCCTGCCGCTGAACGGCCTTCGCCTGCTCCAGCTGCAACGGCTGATGCGGCGTGTTCGGGAGGTTGCGCGCAGCGATGGCTGCCTGGCGGACTTCACGCCGCTCATGGCTCGTCAGCGATTCAAGCCGGGCCAGGTGCTATTCCGACGCGGCGATCCGGCGCGCTCCCTGTTCATCGTCCTCGGCGGTTCGGTTCGCGTTGTGGAACTCGGCACCGTGTTTGGCCCGGGCGCACTCGTGGGCGAAATCGGCGTGTTCGCGCCAGACGGCTGCCGGACGGGCACGGTGGTCTGCGAGGTCGACGCGGAGATCGGATCCATCGACAACGACACGGTGCTCCGGCTGTACTCGCAGAATCCCACCTTCGGACTATATCTCACTCGGCTGGTCGTGCAGCGCATGCTGGCGAGTGAGCGACGATTGGCTGAACGAGAGGCACCGATGGGCTCTGGCGTGACCGCGATCATCCCTGGACTCGGCTCGCGCCATGGCCATCGAGTCCCGTCCGCTTCGCCCGAGTCCAGTTAAAAAGCAGCGTGCTGCAGGCGATTCCGGCGTGTGTGCTCCGGCGCTGCGGACGCAAGAAAGCTGTCTGACCACATCCCCAAAGCGTGGCTTGCCGAGTTCGCGATTGTCATTCGCTACGGTGCATCGGCAGCGTGAAGGCGAACGTCGAACCCACTCCCTCCTGGCTCTTCACCCAGATCCGCCCGCCGTGCAGTTCGACAAACTTCCGGCACAGGGTGAGCCCGAGCCCCGTGCCTTCCACCTTCTTCGCCGCCGTGCCTACCTGACGGAACTCCTCGAAAACCTTCTCCTGATCCTCTGGGGCGATGCCGATCCCCGTGTCGCTGACGGATATCTCAACGCTTCCGTCCTTCGACACTGCACCGACCTCGATCCGCCCACCTTCGGGCGTGAACTTGATCGCATTCGACAGCAGGTTCAAGACGACCTGTCGGACTTTGCGTTCATCGGCCTGAATCTGGCCAAGCCGGTCATCGATGTTGGTGTGAAGTGCGATGGACCGTCGGCCCACCCTTTCACGCACCAACATGAGAGCATTCTCGATGGCCGTGGGCAGATCGAACTCCGTCAGCTCCAACTCCATCCGCCCGGCCTCGATCTTGGAGAGGTCGAGGATGTCGTTGATCAGGGACAGCAGGTGGGTGCCCGACGCATAGATGTCCTTGAGGTACTCCTCCTGTTTCTCGTTCAGCTCTCCGAACATGCGATCCGTCAGCACCTCGGAGAAGCCGATGATGGCATTGAGGGGCGTCCGCAGCTCATGCGACATGTTCGCCAGGAACTCGGACTTGTGCTGGCTGGCAGCGGCTAGTTCGCGGTTGGCTGCTTCCAGCTCCTTGAACAGGCGCACATTCTCGATGGCAATCACCGCTTGGTCGGCGAAGGTCTGAAGGAGTTTGATCTGTGCTTGCGAAAACGGTCCATCCTGTCGGGCCACGGAGATCGCGCCCACGGGTTGGCCCTCGCGGAGCATCGGCACCGTGATCTGACTTCGGTAGCCGAAGGCTCGTGCAATCTCACGGGAACTCGGCGGCGAGTACGGATTACTCTCAAAGTCGCTGATATGGATCACCGTCCGGTCGATGACGGCACGGCCCACGGAGGTTTCACGGATGGGCCGCATGGGATATCTCTTGCGCATCAATGCGAGCCCTTCGACGGTGAAGTTGTGCTGGGCGACCCAGTAGAGCAGTTCGCCGTCGAAGCGATGCAGTGCTGCGAACATGCCATCGCAGAGCCGCGCTGCGCTCTGCACGATGGTATCGAACACCGGTTGGATATTTGTCGGCGAGCCGCTGATGACCTGTAAGATCTCGCTCGTCGCTGTCTGCTGCTCTAGCGCTTCAGTAACCTGCGCATGAGCCTGTGTGAGGGCCCGGTTCTTCTCTTGTAGCTCCTTGAACAGCCGTACGTTCTCGATGGCGATGACGGCTTGGTCGGCGAAGGTCTTCAAGAGTTCCGTGTGCGCGGATGCGAAGGGCCCGGGTTCGGCGTGGGTCACGCTGATCAAACCGACAGTCTCCTGTCCCCGTACCATCGGAACATCCAAGCGGGCCCGCCAACCGCGTGCGCGCGCCAGTTCGCGCGTGCTCTCGCCGATCCGCGCATCGGCCTCGACATCGACAATCTCGAACACCCTACGTTCGGCGATCACGCGGGTCCACAGGCCAGCGCTGTCGCTCGGCATCGGCGGCCGCTCCAGCATCAGCCGAATCGATCCGGGCGTTCCACCGTGCGCCGACACGACCCGCAGGACGCCGTCCTCCAGCCGCCAGACCGAGGTCGACCAGGCGCGGCACAATCGCAGCGCACTATCGCCGATCACCTCGAAGACGGGCTGCACGTCGGTCGGCGAGCTTCCGATGACATGCAGGATCTCGGCGGTGGCCTTCTGCTGCTCTTGCGCCTCCGCCTTGTCCCTAAGAGCCTCAGCTAGGCGCTTCGCCAGGTCGCTGCCCCTGGAACCGTTGTCCTTGGGTGACTTGCGGGCAACGGTGGGCCTGGCTTTCTTGGACTTCGCGGGCTTTGGACCCCGGGGCATGGGCCTCCCTTTTGCCGCTTTATGAATCGGCCGGGGACAGGCTAGGCGAATGCGCCCGCGTGAGCAACCGCGAATCACTGAAAGTTATCGAGGGTTCAACCCCGGGGACGATCTACTCAGCGAGCGGGCTCAACTCGGCCTCCGCCTGCTCCAGCCAATACGGCATACCCATCTCGCGATACATCGTCGTCGCGGTGGTGAGGTGCTCCTGCGCCGGCTCGCGCTTGCCTGTGCGCCGGAAGACCTGGCGAGAGGAGGTGGCAGTGGGTCGCCCCTATTTGTCGTCAGTGCGCCTCTACCGCGCGCTCCAGGGAGGCGTCGGGAATCTTGGCTTGCCCGGCGCGACTTCGTCGGGCCAGACGATCATCTGCCTGCCGTCCTGCCACTGGGTGGTCACCGCCTTCTGCGCGATCTGGAATCCGCGCTCGTCGATCGCGAAGTCGCCAAGGATGGTCTTCGTCTTCAGCTTTAGCAACGCGCCCCGCAGCTTCTCAGAATCGACGCTTCCTGCCCGGCGTGCGGCTTCGACGAAGAGCTGGCAGCCCGCGTAGGCATTCGCAGCCTGCATCGCCGGAGCGCGGTTGAACTCCTTCTCGTACGCGGCGACGAACTCCCGGTTGCCGGGGTAGGGCAGCGACGGCTCCCAGTACGTTGCGCTGTAGACGAATTCGGCGGCTTTGTCGAGACGCTTCTGGTAGTCGGGCAGGCCCCCATACGGCAGGCTCGCGAACATCTTGACGTTGAGGTCAACGTCCTTCGTCTGCCGCGTGATCGTGATGAGCTCATCGAAAATCTGCGTGGCGATCACGAACGCGTCCGGCTTCGCCGCCTTGACGCGCATCAGAATGGGCGCGAAATCATTCGTCGCCTTCGGATAGGTCTCAGAGAAGACAACGTCGATATTTTTCTTCCTGGCCAGGCCGCCGGCGCCTTTGGCCGCGGCCTTTGCGACGAGCCCGTCCTCGGTCAGCATCGCGATGGTCTTGAGCCCCTGGCGCGCGGCGAGATCGACGAAGCCCTCGGGGGTGAGCTCGACAGACGAGATGACCATCACAAGATATTTCCGCCCCTTCTCCCACAGTGACGTGGTGCCCGCCATCGGCGCGATCATTACCTTGCGGTGCCTTTCGGTGACGTCGGCCACGGCGTCGGTGATGGGGGACGAATACGGACCGATGACCGCATCAACGCCATCTTCCGTGACCAGTTTCTCGTAGACGCCCATGGCAGTCTTGTCATCCGACGCATCATCACGAATGACGAACTCGACCGGACGTCCGAGGACTCCACCTTGCGCGTTCAGGTGCTTCTGACAGAGCTGGTAGCCGTCACGCCCGTAACCGCCCTGCAGTGCGTACTTTCCGGTGAGCGCCATGGAGGCGCCGATCCGAATCGGCTGCTGGGCCACGGTGGGCCACGACGCCCCGAATACGAGAACGATGATAATGGCGAGACCAAGGTGTGCCTTGTGCGATCTCATGGTTGATATCCCTTCGCTTCAAATCGTTTCGAGTGCTGTTGGTCCGCCGCGAACGCGACGCGCCTGGACTTACCGTGCCTTCATCCGCTCGCGGACCGGATCGAGAATCGCGGTCGGCGAGCAGCTCCATCGAGCCCTTGAGATCGGCGAATAGGACCGTGACGTGCTTGCGCTCGCCTTCGAGGGCGCTCTTGGAGGTGAGGATCTTCTCGGCGAGGTGCTTCGGGATGTACGACTCAGGGGACGGACGGACAACCGGGGCCGAACTGCGAGCACCTAGGGGTTGGCCGCACTTCTTGCAGAACTTCGCGCCGAGCTGATTGGCCGTACCACAGCCGGGGCAGGCTATTTCCAGACGCCTGCCGCACTCCTGGCAAAACACCGCATCAGCGGCGTTCTCGTGCTGGCACCGGGGACACTGCATGCAATCCTCATCAGTCAGGTCGACGGCGGTCGGGACGGTGGGACGAAGTTAGCTCCCCGGCACCACTGGGTCAATAACGGCTTTGGCGACGAGAATCATAAGACCGCCAGAGTTTGAAGGTTTGCGCTGCGCGTGGCGTGCGTTACCGGCTAGGTAGCGCGAACGTCAATTCCGGAAGCTACGATTGAGGACATAGGCCAGTCGATATCCCGCCTTTGTCAACTGCTCTTCGACGACGGTCGTGGCCTCGTCGGCATAGTTCTGATCGAGAAAGATCCGCACGCGCTTGAGGTCGGCATCGCACGTGAAGCCGCAATCTTTCCGTAGGCGACGGTCTTGGCGAGTTGGTGCGATTCGTCCATCCAGGTCTGGACAGTTCCCGTCTGCCAGTCGGTCTTTCGGGAGGCGAACTTGAGGAGGAGATCGTGGGCCACGAACTTCTCGTTTCTTCCACCGAAGGCATGTTCGACGAAGTCAGTGTCCCAGGCCCCATGGAGATTGGCGTCGCGCCCCCAGGGTAGTCGGACCTTGATCGCGTTCCCACCGCGGTCATCGCGGTCAGCGGCATGGAGTGGCTGGTGAATGTCGGCTATCAGGTGGGTCAGAACCCAGATGGCGAACTGCTTGCGAGCCTTGGACTCCTGTGCGTCGGCGAGAATATCGCGATGGCGTGCAATTTGTGTCGAAGCGCACCATCCATTGGGACAGTATTCGCTGTGCCCCTTCCTGCCGCAGATTGGAATGTTATCGTAATGCCAAGCGCGCGACCCCGGAACCTCCACATCGAGCCGATCCTTGTCCTCATCAAGAAAAACACCGAACGTCGCCAGGTCCGCGGTCCCCATAATCGTCTCGATTTCCGCGCTAGTCTCGGGCAACAAGAGCTCCCGTGCGATGAGCCCGATGATGCGATGCCCTTTCGACCCCCAGGCTGTGGCATCGGTGACCGATCCGAGGATCACGACGCCGACCAGAACCGTCACTAGTCCAATGGACGTTCGAGCGGAGCCGCGTCGCGTCGCAGTGGCAGTCCCGAATCCGACCAGCCCCATGCTCATCGCCGTAGCCATGCGGCGCGGACTAGCAGAGGACGGTGGCCGAGTCTGGCCGGACACGCCAAGATCACCACGGGCTGCTTCTTTCAGGCTCATCAAGAAGAGTCGCGCGATGTCGGATCGTGCTGATCACCTCCTGCATGAGGTTGAGGCCGCTACGGCTACGCTCCGCATGGCAATGAAAACTGGCACCAGCAGCTCGTAGTTCCGTCTCTGGACTCCCATATCTGACTCATCCCTCGATGGGTGTCCACGCCGTACGAGCATTCGGAGGTGCTTGCCATGCCGTCTTGACCGTGCACTGCCTTTTCGGCGAAGTCTCCACGTCGATCACGCTTCAAGATCCGCATAGATCGCGCGGAACGGCTCTGGCACACGCCCTGCACGAGACTCCGTAATGCCCGAGGCGACCTTACGGAGGGCTGTGCATGAAAGTGTTCAGTCTACGCTCAGGTGCCGCGACGTTTCTGCTGCTGTTACCCCTGGCGAGCGCGAGTGTCGCCGCTGCCGAAGTGCCCACCTTGGGAAGCTTTCTCGACAGCGGCCAGCTTGGTCAGGTCCGTCCGCACGGCCCAACTCATCGGTACCGTAAACCCTTCCTGCATCCTTTGGGTCCCGAGAGTCTCAGGACCGCCAAACACGACGCCACGATCCTCGCCCCCAGTGTTGCGTCGAGCCCGAGCGGGGTCGTCGCGTCCACCATAGTCACCGGCTTCGACGGCGTCGACGAAGCTTCGTCAGGCGCGATCCCTCCAGACGGTGCGCTTGCCGTGAGCGCGACCTACATCGTCGAAGCGGTGAACGACAACTTGAGCGTCTGGACTAAGACCTATGGCCCGGCCGGTGACCTTTCAGCGGTGACACCCGTCATCGCGGCGGCCGACCTCACGTTGTTCTTCGGGAACAACCCCAATTGCTATACGCCGGCCAACGATTTCTTCGGCGTGCTCTCGGATCCGTCGCTGGATTATGACGTCACCAAAGATCGTTTCGTCCTCACGATGATCTCGTTCGACCAATTGTTCTTCACGTCGAGTCTCTGCGTGGCGGTCAGTACGACGGGGAATCCGGCTGGCACCTGGTTCATCTACGCGTTCCCGATTTCACCGTTCATGGCACTCCTCGATTTCCCTCGAGGCGTCATCGGCGCCGATGGCTTGTTCTACGTCACCGGCAATCTGTTTCTGTGTTGCGACGCATCCGGCAATCCCGTCTTCTCTCGCGCCCGCGCCTACGCCTTCAAGAGCTCTG
>Ga0075425_100008684_pt1 | contig 10789 bp, 9 predicted proteins | sample SoiMethybrSBSTD4_FD_75300 | JGI IMG/M metagenome (GOLD analysis project Ga0075425, IMG submission 75300) | Bulk soil microbial communities from a Populus tree surrounding site in Tennessee, USA - Soil MetaG P. TD hybrid SBSTD4 | ecosystem: Environmental > Terrestrial > Soil > Tree plantation...
TGTCGCGGCGAATCGACGACAAGGAAATCCAACTCAAAAACCAGAGCGTGATCTTTTTTCAGATCAGTGGTGCGGGGCACGAGGCGATTCTCGTTGCTGCCGGGATGACACTGAAACCTGGCCACGACTGGTTCTACCCGTACTATCGCGATCGGGCGTTGTGTCTGACGCTGGGCGTGACACCTTACGAGATGTTTCTCGCCGGGGTCGGGGCAAAGGACGACCCCAGCTCTGGCGGCCGTCAGATGCCCTCGCATTGGGGACACCAACGACTCAACATCGTCTCGCAGTCGAGCCCGACCGGCACGCAGTGTCTCCAGGCGATTGGCGCAGCAGAGGCCGGTCAGCTCTTCAACAAGATCACCGCTATCGAACGCCGGTCAGAACGATTCCGGCCGGACGAAGTTGTCTACCTGTCGGTTGGGGACGGGGCGACAAGCGAGGGAGAGTTCTGGGAATCGTTGAATAGCGCCTGCCTGGAGCATCTTCCGCTCGTGTGCGTCGTCGAAGACAACGGCTACGCGATCTCGGTGCCGGTCGAGGTGCAAACGGCCGGCGGGGACATTTCGAAGCTCGTGGCGTCGTTCCCCGGGTTGTTCGTGCAGAGTATCGATGGCACCGACTTTCGCGCCAGCTATCGCGCGATGGCGGACGCCGTCGCGTATGCCCGCGCGCGGAAGGGTCCAGCGCTCGTTCATGCCAGAGTGACACGGCCGTACTCTCACTCGTTGTCCGACGACGAGAAGCTTTACAAGACGGCGGAGGAGCGCGCGTCTGAGGCGAAACGCGATCCGATCGTTCGCTTCGCCGCGTTCCTGAAGGCAGAGGGGTTCGCAACGGAGGCCGAGCTCGAGGCGCTCGCCCGCGAGGTGGATGCGGAAGTGAACACCGCGGCCGAGCAGGCAAAGAAAGCTGAAAAGCCTTCGCCGGATACAGCGGCCCTGTTCGTCTATTCCCCCGACGTCGATCCATCGTCGGACAGCTTCGATACGGCTCCGGCGACGGGCGGCAAGCCGGACACGATGGTGACAGCGATCAATCGCACATTGAAAGACGAGATGGCGCGCGATCCGCGCATCGTTGTCTTCGGCGAAGACGTCGCCGACTGCAGCCGCGAGGGCGCCCTCGAACACGTGTCTGGCAAAGGGGGCGTGTTCAAGGTCACCCACGGACTCCAGCGGATGTTTGGCGGCGCGCGCGTGTTCAATTCACCGCTCGCCGAGGCAAACATCGTTGGGCGCGGAATCGGGATGGCGACGCGTGGTTTGAAGCCGGTCGTGGAGATCCAGTTCTTCGATTACATCTGGCCGGCGATGATGCAGATGCGCGACGAGATGTCGATGCTGCGTTATCGATCGAACAACACCTTCTCCTGCCCGATGGTGATCCGGACGGCGATTGGCGGTTACTTACGCGGCGGCGCCCCGTATCACAGCCAGTCTGGCGAGAGCATCTTCGCGCACTGCCCCGGCATTCGTGTCGTGTTTCCCTCGAATGCGCGTGACGCCGCGGGACTGCTTCGCACCGCGATTCGATGCGACGATCCGGTGTTATTCCTGGAGCACAAGCACCTTTACCGTCAGACGTACAACAAGGGCGAATATCCCGGACGCGACTACATGATTCCGTTTGCCAAGGCGTCAGTGCGGCGCGAGGGCAGCAACGTGGTCGTGATCACCTGGGGCGCGCTCGTGCAGCGATCGCTGCTGGCCGCACAGCAGGCGGAAAAAGACGGCATCAGCGTCATGGTGATCGATCTGCGCACGATCGCGCCATTCGACTGGGATGCGATTGCCGCGGCGGTCAAACACACCAACCGTGTGGTCATCGCGCACGAGGATCAGCTCACGTGCGGCTTCGGCGCCGAACTCGCCGCGCGAATCGCGGATCAGTTGTTCGAACACCTCGATGCGCCGATTCGCCGCGTTGCCGCGCTGGATGCCCCCGTCGCCTATGCACCGGTGCTGGAAGAAGTCATCCTGCCGCAATCTTCACAGGTCCTGAAAGCCATTCAAGAAGTCGCAAGGTATTAACCCCGGCGTATCATGAGGCCGTGCTCGTTCACTGGGCGACACCATTCGCACTGGTGCTGATTGTCGCTGTACCGCCACGTGCATTCGACGTTGAAGAACGCCGTGCGACCGGTAGTTTGCCCGCACATGTGGCCGCAGCCTTCGACGAAATGGCTGCCTGCACTCTTTCGCCGGCGGGTGAGTACCTCATCTTCGACCGGCGAGCGCACGCGGTTTACACGATCGCGAAAGGGGCGGAGGCTCCAAAGCGAATCGTTCAGATCGGATCCGAGACCGGGCGCATCATTCGTCCGACGGCGTTCAATTCGGCACCGGACGGGAGCTTCGTGGTCGCAGACGCACCCGGCGATCAACAGCGTGTTCAGTTTTTCTCAGCAACCGGCACCTCACTCGGCGGGTTTACGATGCCGGGTCGCGGTGTCCCGCAGATCACCCTTGGCGATCTGGTTCTCAGCGGACTTGGAACATTGGAGTACACCGGCCAGACGGTGCTCATCAGTCAGCCGGAACTCGGGTCCTTGATTGTCGAGTACTTGCCCACCGGCACTCCGCTGCGCACGTTCGGCGAACTTCGAGAAACGGGGCAGGAAAAAGACCCGCAGGTGCATCACGCGTTAAACGTCGGCATCAGCCTGCTGAATCCAAGGGGTGGGTATTACTTCGTATTTCTCTCCGGCGTGCCGATGTTTCGAAAGTACGACGCCTCGGGCAAGTTGGTCTTCGAGCGGCACATCGAAGGCATCGAGCTGGATCCTTATGTCGGAAAGCTGCCGACGACGTGGCCTCGCAAGCGCGGTGAAATCCCAATCATTCCGGCAACGGTTCGCACCGCGGCCGCCGATTCCGACGGCAACTTGTGGATCTCACTTGCGGCACCGTACACCTACGTCTATGACTCGTCCGGCGACAAACGGCGCACGTTTCAATTTCGCGGCGCCGGAGTCATCTCGCCGACGAGCTTCTTCTTCACTCGCGACCGGCGAGTTCTCGTAACACCTGGTTGCTACGCGTTCGACGCCTCGCCGTAGAACCAGGTAGCACCGTGTAGACCCCTGTAGAACCCATCACACCAGTTTCCCGATCGGTCCGAGGTCGAGATTCAAGTCCTCGGGCCGAAGCCCAAACTGGTCGGCCAAATCGCGGATCGTCTCTTCGAGTCGCATAAGGGCCAATCCGACTGCCTCGGTCTCTTCAGCCGTGAGCGTGTTGGCGTCCATGCGCCGGATCGCCTGCCGCTCGAGTATCTGGCGGATGAATTCAACCAGCGTCAGGACGAGTTTCAACACCGATTTCCGTACCTCGTCGGGATCGGCGTTCCAGCGTGGCGTCGCCGATTGCGCCAGCCGATCCAATTCCATGCGAAGCGATTCCACCTCGTGAATCGCCACCGGGATCGGCGCGATGGGACGCCCATTCCGGCGAGGCTTCGTCGCAGACTGCCTCGTCCGGCGTCGCCGCGAATGCTGCGATCGTTTCAAAGCCATGGATCCGGTGCGAACGCAAACGGTGGCCACGGCCCGCTCACTGTCAGGGTCGCGGTTCGGAACGGAAGCGTGGCCGTGGCGTAGGCGGTCACGGCGTCGCGTGAGATGAGGTGGTACAGCCCGGCGCGGTTGAGCGACCCCGCTCGACCTTCGGAACTCGGACTGACGCGCTCGGCGACAACGAAATCGCGTACGGCGACCTTCAAGGAGGTGGCCTCATCCGGCATCCAGTGCTGCGCGTTTCGACGACGCTGCAGGTACTCGGTGCCCGTCGGGTGATTGCCGGCCTGCTGATCCTCTCGTTCAGACGAGGGCGGCGCCAGAAAACGAATCGTCATCTGCACCCGTCCTCGCACGAGTTCGAGCGCCTCACGAATCGCTGGCTGCTGCCGGCTCACCACGTTCGACAGTTCGTGGTCATCGATCCAGGCGCCGAATCGAACCGGCAGAAGATCGTCGGTCCGGTTGAAGATCGCATTCACGATATCGTGCTGCGATCGAAGTTCAGTCTCGGAGAGCGCCGGCGGTGCGGCGCGCCGCTCGATTGCGGCAAATACGTTCTCGACTTTGATGAATTCGATGCGCCGTCCATCCACGATCACCGATGGATAGTTGCGACTGGTCAACGCGAGAACGTAAAAATGGCTCATTGCCGAGGAGGAAAGATTCGATCCGCAGCGCACAGCAGCGCGGAAAGGCGCACGTAAACCAGGTCGACATCGGCCAGCGCAAGGATGAGATCGGCGTTGAGGACGACGCCACGATTCAGCAGGTTGTCGATGACGTCGGCCAGAGATGTCTCCTTCTCGGGGATCAAACTTGCCACCTCGGGCCGCGGCGGCGGGGGCGGCGGCAACGCGCGCGCCGGAGGACGAGGTATTTTCGCCCGCGGCGGCAGCGGCGTCGATCGACGCACCTGCCTGGCGGGTCGCGAAACCGGAACCGTCGATCGAGGTTTCCGTCGGCTCATATGTTGGATTCGGCGTCGATGAAGTTGTACGACGGCCACGGGCCGGTCAGTGTCACTCGGGTTGCCTCACTCGAACCGGCCAATTTTTTAACTGTCGCCTTGAAGCGATGTCGCCGATCCACCGGAACGAGGAAGGCAGCATCCAGAAGCGGAGGCGTGGTCGCCCCTTCCGGCGCATCCCGCCGCCGCCGCGCCGCGCGGGCGATCGCCGACAGGGTCATGTAGGCTTGCTCGGCCGATTCCGCCGCCGCGCCGGCGGACTGTCGAGCGAGATCTCGTGCGGCTTTCTTGGCCGAAAGAAAATCAGTCCCTGATGCGCGCGCCGGGGCAGGGACAGGTGAGGCCGCAGCAGTCGCCGGCCGCCGCGCGATTCGTACACCCCACTCCTCACAACCGGCAATCCGGTCGACCACGGCTTTGAGATCTTTCATCCGTGAACGCGTTTCGGCAATCGCCCGCTTCTCGGAGGAAAACATCGTGAACAGTTTCATGGGAATGACGGTGACACGGATTTGTCCCGCGAAGTGCTCGACCACGCTTTCGTGCGCGAGCGCGATATCGGTGACCCATCGAACGTTCCGCAGCGACGGTTCGAGCGCCTCAGGGCCGTACACATCCAGCGGCACGCTTGCCGTGATCAGCCAGAACCGTGGCGCGAGTGCTGCAGCCGCCGGACGTGTGGCGCCAGGCAGCCCGCGCGGGGCGCGCGCCGTCGAGGGCGCCCGCGACGCGTGGACGATGCAATAGAGGTATGTGGCGGTTCCAGCCATCTCGAAGCGGTTGGCGAATAGTATGAACTACGATCGCAGCGCCGATTATTTTTTCGAATTCCTGTCCGCTTCTCTTACTGCTCGCGGGGCCCCACCCCCGCTCGCTCTCGCTCGGCGACTTCGCGCCTCGCTCGGGCCGCGGGCGCTTTCCCTTTTGCCTTTTCCCTTTTCCCTTGCGAGTACCGTCCACCGCTGGTGCCACTGCCGCAGGTTCGCCGGTCCGTGTGGTGGCGGCAGCTCGGCGGGTGCAATCAGCATCGGAATTCTTCGAGGGATTTGGCTTCTCAGCCCGATGATATGTCGCTGCTCGCTGCGCGCCTCGGACCGGCAACGACGACACGTCCCACGGCCGACCGCGTTGACGACGACCGCAGGGACGTGGACGGCAAGGCGATCGAGCGCTCGCAACAGGTCGAGCGTTTCCTCGCGCGGAAGTGCGGCCCCGCGTGTAATGACGATGAACGTCGTCTGGAGCGGATCGATCAGCAGGCGCCGTAATCGTCCGAGTCCCTGGGACAATTTGACGAGCGCCGGGCCGAATTCGCCGATGCCCGCGACCGGTTGGTACTTCAGCAGAATTGCCATCAATGCCTTCGTCCAGTCGTGAACGAGCTCCGGCATCTCGAGAAGTCGAAGCGCATGCCCGGTCGGAGCGGTATCCAGTACGATCGTTTCGACTGTGCCCGACTGGATCGCGTCGACGACGTCAATGACGGCCGCCAGTTCGTCGATCCCGGGGGGCGCCAGTTCGATCAGGCCGTGCATCGCCTCGCGATCGTGGCTGGCATCGAGATGAACAGACGAAGAGCCTCGACGTGCGATGCGATCGAACAGCGCGTCGACGCTTTGTGTGTACCGCGCTCGGATTTGATCCAGCTCCTGCGCCGCATCGATTTCACGGACCTTCAGATTTGCCGGCCCCCCGCGCACCCGCCGGTCCGTATCGCCGACCGGCTGGCCGAGAACATGCGCGAGTGAGTGCGCGGGATCCGTCGACAGAAGCAGGACGGGGCCGTTCGCCCCCTCTGCCAGTGAAAGAGCGGTCGCGGCGGCACAGGTGCTCTTACCCACGCCGCCTTTGCCGCCGAACAAAATTAGCCGAGCGGCAGACCGGTTGAACGGGTTCACCGTCTTGGCGGGCACGGCATCGGATGCAATATCGTTTGGCCGTACGACGCGACCGGCGACCGCTCGCGGCAGACGCACCGAACCGGCTGTGGCGCGCGGACTGCGACCAGCTTCGATCTCGGTTCCAATCTCTTCCAGCATGCGAGTGCCACGAGGCTCTCGCGCACGCGCCGTCACGTCGATAGTCGCGACAGAGGGGAGACGTGCGCGCAAGTGCAGGATCGCGTCCGCCTCAACCGCTCGGCGACCCTCGCACCATCGACATCGATCCGGCGGCACGGCCGTAAGCCGGTTCACGATCACATTGCGGAGAGGAATGTCGCTCTCCGCAAGGGCGGTGGCAGCCGCGGCTGTTTCGTCGACCGACATCTTTTCGGGCAAGGTCACCCACGACACATGGGTCATCGCGCGATCTCTGAGCAGCGAAGCGAGAGCACGGCCGTCGCGGTCGATCTCCGCGATCAATGCGTCGGTTTCGTCGGCGACATAGGTTCCGGTCAGTGCCTGCACAACAACCCGATGCTTCGTCTGCATGCGATGGAATGCCATGGCAACGGAACGGAGCGTCTCCGGCATTGCCAGCATGCGAAGTGTGTGACCGGTCGGCGCGGTATCGACGACGATGAGCTCAAATCGTTTGTCGGAGGCCAGGCGGGCGATTTCGAGCAGCGCCGCCACTTCGTCGATGCCGGGCACGGACAAGCGCAGCAGCTTCGATACGTCGTCTTCGTCGAGCCAGGTGCCTCGGAGCGCGACTTGCTCGAGAGCACGCCGGCGCGTTGCCAGCCACAACCGTAATGCTTTCGGAGCGTCAATCTCGGCAGCGTACAAAACGCCCTGTGCGACAGGCACTCTGCGAGGTTGATGCGAGAGGGAACGCTTCAGGGCATCGCCGAGCGACGGCGCCGGGTCAGTCGAAATGACCAGGGTGGGAATGCCGCGTTTGGCAGCGGCGATCGCGATGCCGGCAGCGCACGTCGTCTTGCCGGCGCCACCTTTGCCGCCGACGAAGTGGAATCGCGGGTGCGAGGAAGTCGGCTCAGCGGACGTCGTGCTCGTCGCCCTCGATCGTCGCTTCGACGCCGGTGACGGTGTAGTCCTTCGGCGAGAACGTTGCGGCGCCGCCACCCTGCCTCCGGTCACGGATTTCGCGCAGACGCGCCAGTATGTCGGCTTCGAGACGATTGAACTCGTCGGCCGAGATCTCGCCGAGCTCGACGCGCATCTGCGCGGCCAGCAACTGCTCGCGCAGCGCCGAATCGTCGTTCATCTCGGTATCCACGGCGGCGGCGATCTTGTCGAGCACGAACCGCAAGCCACCGACGAGCAGCGAGTCGATAATCAACATACTCGATTGCGGATTGCGGATTGATGACTGCCGATTTTTGGATTGTCGATTGTCGATTGAGATTGACGATTGTCGAATGAGATTGACGATTGACGATTGACGATTGTCGAGCGAAATTGACGATTGACGATTGACGATTCAGATTGAAGACTGCCGATTGGCGCGCGCGCCCAAATCGACAATCTGCAATCCAAATCAACAATCCGCAGTCTCAATCCGCAATCATCACTCAGAAAATCGGCAATCGCCATTCGCCAATCCGCAATTCTTCAGTGCGCTCGTTCCAACTTCAGCCGAATATTGACGAAGTTGTACGGCGGCCAGGGACCGGTAAACTTGAACGTCAACTTGTCGTAGCGCTGGCCGATTTCCCTGACGCGCGCGTCGAATGCCTGTTCGGCGTGTCTCGACACCAGAAACGCCGCATTCATGATCATCCTGTCGCCGATCGGTTTATTCGATCGGGACGCGACGGAAACGCTCCGCAGCGCTTCGAAAATTTCGCTCACATAGCGTTCCGACCTGGACTGCAGCGCCGCATCGATCAAGCGCCCATACTGCATGCGCGCAAAGTACGTGGACCCTTTCTGCGACGAGATTTCTCCCTTCAGGCGGCGGATGTCTTCGTCTTCCGCCTCGATTTCGTGAACGATGAGATCGCGGTCCCACAGAACCTTCAGGCCGAACTCCAGCTTGTCCTGCATCTTGGTCAGCACATCCGTGAACGCGTCGTACGCCGACCGGAGCAACTCGATGATGTCGTCGTCGGTCTTGAAGACCGTCCCGAACGACATTGGAAGGACGGTGTGATCCTGCATCACGGTTTCATTGACGCGCTGGTGTGCGAGCACATTGTCCCTGGTCGGGTCCAGCGCGACCATGGGTGTGCTCGAGACCACCGCGGCGATATCCCGATGGCGCACGGTGTGAACTTCCGCTGCTTCGACGCCAATCCCGAGGGTTCCAAAACTCAACGGACGATCGGACTTGATGACGCAGTACACGTATTTGCCTTCGTTGACGTCGGCGACGATCGCGGTCGGCTGGGTGCGAGCGGCTTTCGTCGACTGTCTGGGCAGGGGCACGCGTCCGAGCTTCCCTTTTGCCGCGCCCTCGGCAGCGCCGACGGCTCGCGGCATCGGCTTGCCGGTTGCCTTACTTCTCAATCGAGCCGATTTGTTCTTCCGTGATGCGTCCTGCCGTGCGGGTGACGCGTCCCGGCCTGTCTGACGCTCGCGCCGTACCGCCGGTGATTTCGATTGCATTGCAGCAGACTTTCCGCCGCGTGGCGCCGCCCGGCCCGATGTGGTGCGTGCGCGTCGTGCACTCTTAGCCATGATCTGCCTGTCCTGCCATCTATTGCCGCCGCCGCCCGGTTGGTCCATTGACCGGCTTCCCGCGTTCTCCCGATCCTGTCAATTCCAGCATTCGTCGGACCTCGGCGACGAGGGCGTCAGGAAGGCACGGCTTGGTCACGAACGAATCACATCCGGCCTCGCGGGCGCCTTCGGCGAAACCCGCCAGCGCGTGTCCGGTCAACGCGACAATCGGAATATGTTTGGTCCGTTCGTCTGACTTGAGCCGTTTGGTGGCTTCCCAGCCATCGACCTTGGGCAGCGCGAGGTCCATCAGAATAATGTCCGGCATCAATTCAATCGTCTTCTCGATTGCTTCGAGACCATTGGTCGCTTCGGCAACACGGTAGCCCGAGAACTGCAGATAGGCGGCGTACATTTCCCGCGCATCCTGATAATCCTCGACGACAAGGACGAGTGGGCCTTCGTTGGGCTGCTCGGTCATCGTTTCCTGGGCCGAGCCGGCAAACGCAGCGTGAACGTCGAACCCTTTCCGGCCTCGCTTTCGAGGTCGATCGTACCGCCAAGCATCTGCGACAAGCGCCGGCAAATCGAAAGCCCCAGACCGGTCCCACCATAGCCTCGTGCCGGTGAGCTGTCGAGCTGGCGAAAGTCCTCGAATACCTTGACGCGATCATCGGCCGCGATCCCGATACCCGTATCGGCGACCGCGATGCCAATCGTCCGGTCCTTGGTGACGGAGGTCACCGTGATGGTGACCGACCCGGCAGGCGTAAACTTCAGCGCGTTGCTCAACAGGTTGAGCACGATCTGCTTCACCTTCTGACGATCGCTTTTGAGCGGCGGCAGTGTGCGCGGCATGATCGCGCGAACCGAGAGGTTCGACTTCTTGATGATCGGCTCCAGCTCGGAGATGACTTCGTCGACCAGCGCCGGAATCTTGAACGTCGAGAGGTTGAGCGGCATCCGCCCGGCTTCAATCCTGGTGATGTCGAGGATGTCGTTGATGAGCGCGAGCAGGTGCTGCGAGTTCGAGTCGATCCGGGTCAGGCTCTTTCGCTGCGCCTCGGACACGGCACCCGAGACACCGTTCAGCAGCATGTGCGTGTAGCCGAGGATCGCGTTCAGCGGCGTCCTGAATTCATGCGACATGTTGGCCAGGAACTGCGACTTCAGCGCCGAGGCCTGCTCGAGCGCGATGTGCTGCCGCCGCAGCAACTCGTTCTGCTCGGCAAGTTCCGCCGTGGCTTCCTGCACTTTTCGTTCGAGCTCGGCCGACGCGTGTTTCAACTGCTCGAACAGGCGGGCCTTCTCGAGCGTCTCGGTCAGGTCGTGCAGGATCGTGACGACCCACATCAGCTCGCCCTGCTCGGACAGGATCTGGCCGGCAAGCCCTTCAACCGGCGCCAGCCGTCCGCTCACCGGATCGGTCAATTGAATCTCGCCGCGATAGCGTTGCTCACCGCTGCGAGTGAGAACGTTCGACACGAACGAGGTGAGATGGGCGCCGTTGGCGTGCACCCGCCGCAGTTCCGCATCGCTCGCCGACTTGCCCGCCGTGAACAGCCGTTCGGCCGGCTCGTTCATCAACACGATATCGCCTTCCTGATCGGTGACCAGAATCGGATCGGCAACCGAGTCGATGATCAGATCGAGTCGATGGCGTTCATCGCGAACTTCCGCCTGCGCCAACCGCAGCGTGCGATAACTCTCCTCGATCTCTTCCTTCGCGCGGGCGAG
>Ga0075425_100008685_pt1 | contig 10788 bp, 6 predicted proteins | sample SoiMethybrSBSTD4_FD_75300 | JGI IMG/M metagenome (GOLD analysis project Ga0075425, IMG submission 75300) | Bulk soil microbial communities from a Populus tree surrounding site in Tennessee, USA - Soil MetaG P. TD hybrid SBSTD4 | ecosystem: Environmental > Terrestrial > Soil > Tree plantation...
CGCGAGCGCCTGCCCCGGCGGGCCGCCCGAAAACGGATGCGCGCCGGATGCGTACTCGTGGACCACGATGCCGAACGCGAAAACGTCCGCGCGCGCGTCGACGGCTCCACGCTGCATCTGCTCGGGCGCCATGTACGCCGGCGTGCCGACCACGACACCCGACTGCGTCACGAACGCCGCCGGCTGGGGCCCTTCGCCGGAATCGAGCCGCGCCAGGCCGAAGTCGAGAATCTTCACGTGGACGCCGCCGCCGCCGCCGGTGAGCATCAGGTTCTCAGGCTTGAGATCGCGATGGACGACGCCGCGCTCGTGCGCGTACGCGAGCGCGGAAGCGAGCTCGCGTGCCAGAGACAGCACCTCTGCCGCGGTCGGCCGCGGGCCGCTGGCAATCGACTCGCGAAGCGTCGCGCCGTCGACGAATTCGGATGCGATGTACAGTTCGCCCTCGATCTCCTCGAGCGCGTACACAGTGCAGATCCCCGGATGGCGAAGTCCGGCGACGACGCGCGCTTCGCGCCGCAGTCGTTCCCGCTGCGTGGCGTCGCCGGCATACAGAGGCGCGACGGCCTTCAGGGCAACCGACCGGCCGAGCCGCGAATCGGACGCCAGATACACGCGGCCCATGCCGCCGCGTCCGAGCTCCCGCACGATCGTATAGGGCCCGATCGCGGTACCCGGCTCCAGCGGCGCGTCCTCGCCGAGCAGATGGGGGACGCGATCGAGCACGGGCGACTGCAGGAACTCCCCGGCGCGCGAGTGGTGAGCGAGGAGCGATCGCACTTCATCGCGCACGACGGCATCGTCGGCGGCCTGCTGCGCAATCCAGGCGTCGAGCGCGGACGGAGTGATCATCTCCTCTCCGATCGCCGCCTCGAACAGATCGCGCACGCGCCGCCGCTGCTCCGGCGTCACGCCTCGGCCCCGCCGATTTCGCGAAACAGCCACGCGCGCGCGAGCGCCCAGCGCCGTTTGACCGTCGCCGGCGACAGGGCAAGCGCGTCGGCGGTTTCCTCGACGCTCAGTCCGGCGAAGAATCGCAGCTCGACGATGCGCGCCTGCTCGGCGTCGATGGCCTCGAGGCGCTCGAGCGCGGCGTCGAGCGCCGGCAGCATCGCCTCCTCGTGTGCGGCGACCGCGAGCGAGTCGGAGAGCGAAACGCGGTCGAGTCCGGCCCATCGCTTCTGCGCGCCGCGCGCGCGGGCACGCTCGACGAGAATCTGCCGCATCGACCTCGCGGCGATCCCGATGAAATGCTGCTTGTCCTTCCACGGCGTCCCGCCGCGCGCCAGTCGCAGGTACGCTTCGTGGACGAGCGCCGTCGCCTGCAGCGTCTGTCCCGGACGCTCCCGACGCATGTAGGCGCCGGCGAGTCGGCGCAGTTCGTCGTAGACGAGCGGCGTCAGGTCGTCAACCGTCATTCGAGGATGGAGACATTCTAGCCGTCACTCCAGCCACATCCGCGCCGGCCATGCGAGGACCGGATAGTCCCGGCGGAGCGCGTCGACGCGGTCGGAGTACTCGCGCTTCGGGAATTCGCCGCTCACGTACCGCTCGCGGAGCCGCCGGATTTCGTATTTGTAGAGATCGCGGACGAAACCGCGGACGAGCTCGGGATCGGTCGACGGCTTCGGCTGCACGCCGTGCCGCCAGAGCGCGTCGAGAATCTCGGGGCGATACCGGTTCGCACGGTCGGCCATCGACGTGGCTACGCGTCGAGCACGCCGCGGACGGCGTCGAGCGACGCATCGATCCGGATGATGTGTCGCGGGCGCGCGAGCGCGCGCGCAAGAGGCTCCGGCTTCTCCACCGCGCGCCCGATGATCGGTTCCACGATTTCCGCGAACTTCGCCGGATGCGCGGTCGCCAGAAAGATCCCGGCCCGACCCGCCAGCCCTCTGTACGCGATGGCGCTGTGGGGGTCGAGCAGATAACCGCGCCGCTCGTACACCTCTTTTATGGTCGTGCGGACTTCGTCGTCGGTGTGGCGGCTGCCGACGACGTCCGCGCGCATCGCGTCGAGGTTTCCGTCATAGAGCCACGACATGCGCTCGAAGTTGCTCGGACTGCCGACGTCCATGGCGTTCGCAAGCGTGCGGACCGACGGCCGCGGCGCGAAGACGCCCGTCGCGAGGTACGCGGGCACGACATCGTTCGCGTTCGTGGCGGCAACGAAGCGCTCGATTCCGAGGCGCGATCGCTTCGCCATCATGCCGGCCGTGAGGTTGCCGAAGTTCCCGCTCGGCGTGCAGACCACGCGCGCGTCCGGCGCCTGCGCGATCGCGTGAAAGTAGTAGACCATCTGCGGCAGCAGCCGTCCCACGTTGACGGAGTTCGCGGACGTCAGCCGAAGCCGCCGGCGCAGATCCGGATCGCCGAAGGCTTCGCGCGTCAGACGGTGGGAGTCGTCGAAGCTGCCCGCGACGGCGTACGCGCGCACGTTCGCGCGCTCGCCGTTGAACATCGTCAGCTGGGCTTCCTGAGTCGGACTGACGCGGCCGTCGGGGTACAGAATCACCACGCGCGTGTGCGGCACGCGGAAGAACGCATGGGCGACGGCGCTGCCGGTGTCCCCCGACGTGGCCGCGAGCACCGTCAGCGGATTGTCCGCCGTGTGCATGGCGGCCATGACGCGCGCCATGACGCGCGCGCCGACGTCCTTGAACGCCAGCGTCGGCCCGTGAAAGAGCTCGAGCGCACGGATGCCGGGCTCGACCTCGACGAGCGGAACGGGAAAGTTCAGCGCTTCGACGACGACCGCTTCGAGCGTGGCGGCGTCGAGCTCGCCGCGGGTGAAGGGCCGCAGAACGCGCAGCGCGATCTCGGTCAGCGTGCGCCGCGGCAGACGCGACAGCTCCGGATCGGACCACGGCTCGATCGTTTCGGGGACGTAAAGCCCGCCGTCCGGCGCGAGGCCGTCGAACAGCGCCGTCCGGAAGTCGACCGCGGGCGCCGCGCCGCGCGTCGTCAGGTATCGCATCAGCCGACGACTCTCGCCCCCCGGGCTGAGATCGGCGATACATAGGTGCGCGGATCGCCGCCGATCCGCGCCCGGACCTCTCCGGCCATCGCGGCGGCGACGCGTGCGGCAATCGACGGGGTGCGGCAGAGCGCGAACAGCGATGGGCCCGATCCCGAAAGGCTGCACCCGAGCGCGCCGGCCGCCGCCGCCGCCGCCTTGATTGCCGCGAGTCCGGGCACCAGGCTCGCGCGGCGCGGCTCGGCAATCGTGTCCTGCAGCGCGCGCGAGAGCAGGTCGAAATCGGCGCGATGGAGCGCATCGACGAGCGCGCCGAGATTCGCCCACTGCTGCACGGCATCGGCCAGCAGCACGTGATCGCCGAGCAGCGCGCGCGCCCCGGCCGTTTCGATTTCGAGATCGGGATGGACGACCACGGCGGTCAGCCCGTTTGGCACGGGCAGACGCACGACGTCCGGCGGCTGCGCCGTGCGGACGAGCACGAATCCGCCGTAGATCGACGGCGCGATGTTGTCCGCATGGGCCGAACCGGCGCCCTGTCGCTCGCCTTCGAACGCGCACGCGAGAAGGCGGCCGATCGGCGTGCGCGCGCCGAGCGCGGCGTCGACAGCGACGACGGCGGCGACGGCGCTCGCGGCGCTGCCGCCGAGACCGCTCGACAGCGGCAGCCCCTTCCGGATGGTCAACGCGACCCCGCGCCGCTCGCCGAGCGCGTCGAGCAGCGCTCGCGCCGCCACTCCGGCCGTGTTCCTTTCGGCCTCGCGAGGCAGACGCCCGCCGTCGTCGACGATGTCGTCGATGCGCACCGCGCCGTCGGTCGTCAGGCGCGCCGTGACCTCGTCGCCCGGCGACTCGATCGCGAAGCCGAGGACGTCGAAACCGCACGCAACGTTCGATACGGTGGCGGGCGCGAATGCGGTCGCGGAAAGCACGACCGCATCTTACATTGCGGATTACTCCGCGCGCAGCGCGCGGATCGGCGAGATCGACGCGGCGCGCGCCGCCGGGATCAGCGCCGCGACGAGCGCGCAGGCCGTCAGCGAACCGGCGGCGGCGGCGAGCGCGACCGGATCCCAGAACGATACGCCGTACAGCTGCGCCCCGATCAGCTTCCCCGCGCCGATGGCGAGCGGCACGCCGAGAATCAGCCCGATGCCGACGCGCGAGAACGCGTGCCGCAGAACCAGATCGACGACGCGTCCGCGATCGGCGCCGAGCGCCATGCGAATGCCGATCTCGCCGGTGCGCTGCGCGACGGTGTACGCCGTCACGCCGTAGAGGCCGACCGCCGCCAGCAGCAGCGCGACGATGCCGAAGAGGCCCGCCAGGCTCGCGACCGCCCGCTCCTGATCGAAGGACAGCGCGACCTGCTGATCGAGCGTCCGCACACTCGTGACGGTGAGGTTGGGATCGAGCTCGGCGAGCGTCTTGGTGACGAGCGGCTCGATCGCCCCCGGCGTCTGACCGGTGACGAGCAGCATGCCGCCGATGAAGTGCGATCCGAACTCGAGCCGATGCATGATCGGATTCGGATAGTCGACGTTCTGTGCGAGCGGGACGAAGAACATCGGCCGCGGCGCGTCGCGGAGCGCGAATCCCTGCCACTTCGCGTCGCGGATGACACCGACGACCGAGAAGGTGCCCGCGTTTTCGGGCAGGTCCATGCCAAAGTGCATCGCCAGCGGATCTTCGTCACTCTTGAAGAACCGCTTCACGAACGCTTCGTTGACGACAGCCACGGGCGGAGACGTTTCGGCGTCGGCCCGTGTGAAAAACCTTCCGCGCAGCAGCGTCACGCCGAGGCTCTGCAGGTAGTTCGCGCTGACGCGATCCCAGGACGATCCGGAGGGCTCGCCCGGCTTCGGCGCCGGATGCCCCGACACGAGAATGCCCTCGCCCCAGTTGTCGGTCAGCGGGTTGTAGAGCGCGAGGCCCGCGCCGGTGACACCCGGCAGGTGCTCCAGGCGATCCTCGAGCTGCCGATATGCGGCAGCGAGTTGCGGCTGCGTGTACGACGACGGCGGACGGTTGAGCCCGACGATGACACGGCCCTTCGTCTGATACCCGAGATTCTGGCTCTCCAGTTTGCTGAGACTCCGCGCGAGCATCGTCGCGCCGGCGACGAGAACGACGGATACCGCCGCCTGGAGGACGAGCAGCGCGCGCTGCGCGAACGACGACCGATCGCTCGCGCCGCGTCCCGATCCGCGCAGCGCGTCGACCGGATCGGTTCGCGTCGCGAACCACGCCGGAGCCGCACCGAACACGATGCCCGTGACGAGCGCGAGGCCGAACGCGAACGCCAGCACGGGCAGCGAAGGACGCGTGTCGATTGGCAGGAACTGCACCGACGAGAACGCCAGCGACAGCAGCAGCCGCGCCGCGCCCGTCGCGACGAACAGTCCGGCGACGCCGCCCGCAACCGAGAGCAGCACGCTTTCGACGAGCGCCTGCGCGATGATCTGCGCGCGCGACGCGCCGACGGCGAGACGGACGGCCGTCTGCCCGCGGCGCGCGACGGCGCGGGCGAGCATCAGATTCGCGACGTTCGCGCAGGCAATCAGCAGCACGAGCCCGCAGACCGCCAGCAGGATCTTCAGGCTCTGCCCGTACTGCTCCTTCATGATGCCGACGCCCGCGCCAGCCGGCACGATCGCGATCGACTGCTTCGGCAGCGACTGCTCGATGCCGGGCATCCAGTTCGCCGGATAGCCGGCGTCGTGCAGCATCCACTGTCGCAGGCTGGCGGTCAGTCGCGGCCCAATCGCGTCGGGCGATGCGCCCGGCTTCAGCCGTCCGATGACGCGCAGCCACGCGGAGATCGGCTGCCGCAGCAGCGTGTTGCCGCCGGCGATGAGCGGCTCCTGCTGCAGAGGAATCCAGACGTCCGGCGGATTGCCACGCAGCGTCTCGCCGAAGAATCCCGGCGGGGCGATGCCGACGACGGTGAACGGATGGCCTTCGATGACGAACGGCGATCCGACGACGGATGGATCGCCGCCGTACGTCCCCTGCCAGACGTGGTGGCTCAACACGATCACGGGCGCCGACGCCGGCGTGTCGTCGGCCGCGGTGAACACACGGCCGCCGAACGCCCCGACACCGAGCGTCGTGAAGTAATTGCCGGTCACGTATTCGGTCCGCAGCGGACGGGGCGCCGCCTCGCTCTGCCGCCGGACGCTCATGCGCGGCCCGCCCGCCTGAAACGCCGTCAACTGATCGAATTCGGGCGTCTCCGCGCGAAACCGCTCGAAGAGCGGATACGAAAAGAATCCCCATCGATCCTGCGGTCCGCCCTGGACGCAGCAGTTGTCGCCGTCCCCGACCCGATAGAGGCTGGCGGGATCCACCACGGGCAGCGAGCGAAGCATCACCGCGTGGATGAGAGTGAAGATGGCTGTGGTGCCGCCGATGCCGAGCGCGAGCGTCAGGACCGCGGCGACAGTAAAGACCTTGGAAAACCAGAATTGCCGAACGGCATAACGGATCGCGCCCACGAGATTCTGCATGCAGAGCGTTAGACGGAGCCGCTGTGCGTCTCGTTGTTTCCAGAACAGCCGCGCCGCCGCAGAAAAACCCTGTCGATTCGTCGCACATCGCGCCGATTGCCGGAACGTGGATGCGGAGATCTAAGAGGTTGTCGCGTCGACACTTCTGCACGGCATTGCACATCCCGGCAAGCGAACCCTGTCCGGAGGTGGACGTTCGGTCAAGCGGCCGATCCGAAAAATTGGTGCTGAGACGATACAAGAAAGGATGTCATGGCTTCTTTTATACGTTAGTGTCATATAAATGCTCTATGCTAGAGGGATGAAACACCTCATCTTCTCGACACTCTTGACTCTGGCGCTTGCTCACTCGGCGGCCGCCCAAACGCAGGACGGCAGCGTTTCCGGCTCGGTGCGCGACGAACAGGGCGCAACCATTCCTGGCTCCCTCGTCGAGGTTCAGGGCTCTGACGCAACGTTCCACTTCACCACCGGGACCGACGGCGCGTTCCGATTCCTCAACCTTCAGCCCGGGCAGTACCGCATCAGCGCGTCGCTCTCCGGATTCCGCACGGCCCAGCGCACGGTCATCGTCGCGACCGGCAAGAACGTCGACGTCGCCATGACGCTCGGCGTCGCCGGCATCATCGATGCGGTGACCGTCACCGCGCCGACGCCGATGCTCGACGCGCACGCGACCGGCACGTCGACGACGTTCGCGAGCGACGAACTGACGACTATTCCGACGTCGCGCGACGTGTTCGCGCTCGTTCGCACCACGCCGGGCGTGCTGCTGGATCGCGTCAACGTCGGCGGCAACGAAAGCGGTCAGGCGCCGACGATCGTCTCGAAGGGCACGCGTCCGCAGGACACCGTCTGGACGCTCGACGGCATCGTCATCACCGACATGGCCGCAGCGGGGCTCCCGCCGACCTACTTCAACTACGACAACTTCGACGAGATTCAGGTATCGACCGCGGGCCAGGACATCCGTCAGCAGACCGGCGGCGTCGGCATCAACCTGATCACGAAGCGCGGGACCAATCAGTATCACGGCGCGGCGCGCGGCTATTTCGCGAACGACGGAACCGAGTGGTCGAACGTGCCCGACGAGCTGAAGAACGCCGCGACGCCGGTGACGCCCGAGACCGCCGATCACACCAGGCAGATCTCGGACTTCGGCTTCGACGTCGGCGGGCCGATCGTCGCGAACCGCGCGTGGTTCTACGGGTCGTACTCGTCGCAGGACATCCGCCTCGTGCGTTCGCGCGGCGCGCTCGTGGATCGCACGCAACTGAAGGATCCGGAGATCAAACTGAACTGGCAGACCGATCCGAAGAACATGGTCAGCTTCCTGTTCTTCAACGGATCGAAGGTGAAGGACAATCGCAGCCCCGGCATTCCCGGCATCGTGTTCGATGCGCCGACGGCGACGTTCCATCAGGACAACGCCTACACCGACTTCCCGCTCCACGGCCTGTGGCGCGTCTCGAACGATCGCACCGTCCGCAGCAACCTGTTCGTGTCCGCGAACTACGCGTACTACAACACGGGCAACGCGCTGACGCCTGAAGGCGGCATGGACATGCAGGCCGGGCGGAGCCTGACGACGGGCCAGTCGTACGGATCGTTCCAGGAGCAGCTGAACGTGCGGCCGCAGCAGACGGTCAACGCCGACGCGCATGCGTTCGTCTCCGCGTTCGGCGCCGCACACGACGTGCAGTTCGGATCCGGCTTCCGTACGACGGACGCACGGCAACTCAACGAGTGGCCGGGCAACGGGATCCTCGGCCTCGAGAATTCGCCGACCGACTTCCGCGCGCAGGTGTTCCGACAGGGCTACGGCGGCAACCGCGCGAACTATTTCAACGTGTACGCCGGCGATACCATCTCGCGCGGCCGCGCGACCGTCAACGTCGGCGTGCGGTTCGATCATCAGTCCGGTAAAGCGCTGCCAAGCACGATCGAGGCGAGCAAGGCGTTCCCGCAGCTCGTTCCCGGGCTCGCGTTCGCCGGCTACGACTCGCCGTTTACGTGGAACACGCTGTCGCCGCGCGCGGGACTGACCTATGCGCTCGACGAGAGCCGCCGCACCATCGCGCGCGTGGCATACAGCCGCTACGCGGGACAGCTCAGCCCGACGACGATCGGCTGGATGAATCCGGCGTCGACCGCGGGATCGGCTACCTACCGCTGGGTGGATGCCAACCACGATCACTTCGCCCAGGCCGATGAAGTGCTGACGTCTCAGCTGCTCACATCCGGCGGCGGGTTCAACCCGACGGCACCGACCGCGGTCACGTCGGCGAACAAGATGGATCCGGACCTGAAGGCGCCGATCACGCACAGCGTCGTCGCGGGCGTCGAGCGCGAACTGCGCCCGAACCTCGCGGTGGAAGCGACGTACAGCTACACGAAGACGACGAACCTGTTCGGCAATCTGAGCGGAAACATCACGCCGCGGACGGGCGTCACGCTCGCGGACTACAGCGCCGGTCCGGTGTTGACGGGCACCTTGCCCGACGGCGCGGCGTACAGCGTTCCGACGTACGTCGCGAGCGGCGCGAAGGTCGTCGCCGGCGGGCTTGGATTCCTCACGGCGACGGTGCCCGGCTACTACACCGACTACCACGGCGCCGAGGTCTCGCTCGTCAAGCGGATGTCGAACCGCTGGATGGGGCGCGTGTCGTTCGGGTACAACAACGCGCGCGATCACTTCAGCGATCCGGCGGGCCGGTACGACACGAACGGCAATCCGACGCCGACGCCGAACGAGCCGCTCGTCGACGCCGGGCAGTTTGCGCCCTCGTCGAGCGCGAGCAGCGGCTCGGGCACGGTGTACGCCAACGCCAGATGGCAGTTCAACGGCAACGCGATGTATCTGCTGCCGCGCAACGTCGAAGTGAGCGCGAACGTGTTCGGACGGCAGGGTTATCCGTTCCCGCTGTTCCGTTCACAGGCGCTCGGCGGCGAAACGCTGCCGGTCCTCGTGACGCCGACGATCGACTACTTCCGGTACGACAACGTGTGGAACACGGATCTCCGCGCCGCGCACGCGTTCGCGCTGCGAAACGTGCAGCTGCGCGTGGTCGGCGATGTGTTCAACGTGTTCAACGCGAACACGGTGCTGGTCCGCAACAACAACATCCTCTCGACCACTTTCAATCAGATTGCGCAGAATCTCAGTCCGAGAATTCTTCGCGTCGGGGTGCAGGTGCGATTCTAAAGCGGCCGGGGCCTCCGTCCACCGGGGACGGAGGCCGCCTCCGCGGATCTACGTTCGGCGGTAGCGCTCGAGGACCGTCGGAATCAGATACTCGTTGAACGCCCGCGCGAAGTCGTAGCGCGGAGCGAACCCCCAGTCGGCGCGCGCCGCCGAATCATCGACGTCCGCCGGCCACGAGTCCACGATGCCCTGCCGCTTCGCGTCGACCCGGTACGCAATCTCGGCCTTCGGAAACGCCGCAACGACGGCGGACCGGATTTCCGCCGCCGTTCTGGAGAACGCTCCGAGGTTGTACGCGGTCCTGGTCAGCGCGGCGCGCGGCGCTTCCGCCAGCCGCATCAGCGAATCGACGGCGTCGGGCATCGCCATGAACGGGATCGTGGTATCCGCGCGCACGAAGCATTCATACGGCTCGCCTTTCGCCGCGGCGTGCACCATCTCCGGCGCGTAGTCGGAAGTGCCGCCCGACGGCACGGTCAGCGCCGAGATCAGGCCCGGGAAGCGGACGGCGCGGAAGTCGACGCGCGCAATCGCGTCCGCGGACAGCTGCTTGTAATCGCACGCGTAATAGTGCCCGAGCAGCTCGCAGTACAGCTTGTTGCAGCCGTACATCGTCTTCGGATGCGTGTACTCGTCCTCGCGCACGCGGCCGGCACGCGCCTTCGTCTCGAGGTCCGGCAGCCCGAACGCCGCGATCGACGACGGATAGATGAACACGACCGGACGCCCGTGCGACTCGCCCTGGCGCTGCGCGAACTCGAGCAGGTTGAGCGTCCCCTCGACGTTCACGTGATGCGCCGTGACCGGCGTGAACTCCGATCGCGTCGAGAGCAGCGCCGCGAGATGGAAGACGCGGTCGACCTCGAATTCCGCGAGGATGCGTTCGAGCAGCGCCGTGTCGGTAATCGAGCCGGTGAATTCCCGCGTGACATGCGGCGCGACGCGCGCGTCCAGCGGCGCGACGTCGATCGTGACGATCGGCGAACGGGCAGCGAGCCTGGACGCCAGGGCGTGGCCGATTTCGCCCCCTGCCCCGGTGATCAGAATGACCGGTTTACGCAACCGGCACCGCTTCTGCGCCGCCCGGCTCGGGCTCC
>Ga0075425_100008687_pt1 | contig 10787 bp, 8 predicted proteins | sample SoiMethybrSBSTD4_FD_75300 | JGI IMG/M metagenome (GOLD analysis project Ga0075425, IMG submission 75300) | Bulk soil microbial communities from a Populus tree surrounding site in Tennessee, USA - Soil MetaG P. TD hybrid SBSTD4 | ecosystem: Environmental > Terrestrial > Soil > Tree plantation...
CGAGCCCGGCGCGGCGCTCCTGCACACGATGTACTCCGAAGTGTGCGGCACTGACGTGCACCTTCACCACGGCCGCCTGAACGTCCCGTTTCCAATTATTCCCGGCCACGTCTCGGTGGGGCGGATCGCGGCGCTACGCGATGCAAACGGTGTGGTACGCGATGTCGAGGGCGAGCGTCTCGAGGAAGGCGACGTCGTCACCTTTCTCGACGTTCACGAGACATGCAACGCCTGCTATCACTGTTTGGTCGCGCAGCAGCCGACGCGCTGCGCCAAGCGCCGTGTCTACGGAATCACCTACAGCGCCAACGATGGCTTGTTAGGCGGCTGGGCGAAAGCGATCTGGATGAAGCCCGGCGTCAAGATGATCCGGCTCCCCAAAGATCTCGCGCCGGAGACCTTCATCGGCGGCGGCTGCGGCCTCGTCACGGCGCTCCACGCCATCGACCTGGCTCACGTTAGGCTCGGCGAGTCCGTCGCGGTGTTGGGGGTCGGCCCGGTGGGGCAATCGCTCGTCGCGCTCGCCGCGCTCTCGGGCGCGAGCGAAGTAATCGCGATCGGCGCGCCCGACGACCGGCTCGCCTTCGCGCGACGGATGGGCGCGACGCACACGCTGGGTCTCGACCTAACGAGTGACGACCGCGTCGCCGCGGTGCGCGACGCCACCCGGTCGCGCGGCGCCGACATCGTCATCGAAGCGAGCGGCAGCCCCGACGCGGTGGCGCAAGCCCTCGACATGGTCCGCGACGGCGGCCGTGTCGTCGTCTGCGGCCACTACACCGACAACGGCCCGGTGGAGATCCATCCGCACTGGCAGATCAACCGCAAGCACGTCGAGATCCGCGGCTGCTGGGGCTCGCAATACCATCACTTCCACCGCGCCGTGCAGCTTGCGGCGCGCTTCGGTTCACGCATCCCGTGGCGTGAGATGGTAAGCGGACGATACTCGCTCGACGAGGCGTCGGAGGCATTGGCGGCGGTCGAGTCTCGGTCTGCAATCAAGGCGCTCATCGTGCCGTGATTCACCGTTTGTCCCAGCCGTGTGGTGTCCGCAAATGGGACGCAAAAGTTGCATCGCTCCATCGGATTAACAGTATTCCCGGCGATGTACTCGTCGTGCCTCTTCTGCAACACCTCGCTCGGGAACAACGATCAGATCGCGGCGTTCCCCGTCGGCCATCGGCTCGCGTTCGATCCAGCGCGCGGACGGCTGTGGGTGATTTGCACTCGCTGCGGACGGTGGAATCTCTCGCCGCTCGAAGATCGGTGGGAAGCAATCGAAGAGTGCGAGCGATTGTTCCGCGGAACGCGTCTCCGCTATTCGACCGACAACATTGGACTCGCCCGCATCGGCGCGCATCTCGAGCTCGTCCGCATCGGACCCGCACTCCTTCCCGAGATTGCGTCGTGGCGCTACAGCGCACGCATCGACCGCTATGCGTCGGATGCGAATGGCCGGCGACACACCAAGGTGCTCGTCCGCCACGGTGCGGGACTGCCCTTCTGGATCGCGCGCCGTGCCGCAGCCGCACTCGCGGGTTATGCGACGACGGTCGGCTTGAGCGATGAGGCAATGCTCAAGTTGCGCACCTTTCGCCGCGGCGATGCCGTGCTCGCCCGCACCGTCGACGAAGGTGGATTTCCGATCGTCATTCGTTATGCGCACCTCGGCGCCGCCGAGCTGATTCGTCCCGACCGCGATGAGCCGTGGCGGCTCGTGGTGCGTCACGACGGAGGGGTCGCGCGACTCGCCGAAGGCACCGGGCTTCGCACCGCCGGCAAGATGCTCGCGTCGCTCAACTTTGGTGCCGCAAGCAATGCCGAGGTGCAACACGCGATTGCGAAGCTCGACGAGGCGGGGGATCGCGAGGGCTACTTCACCCGCGTCGCCTCGCTCGCGATGCGCACGCATTGGGGGCGCGTCCCCGACGCACCCGACGAAGGGCTCATCGAGCCCGCGGGCTCGAGCTTCGCCGAGCGGATCGCGCTGCAGCTTGCGAACCGATCGTTTTGGGGACGAGGTGGTACGGGCAGCGACGAGACGACGCCCCTTTACCGGTTGCCCTCGGTCGATCGTCTCGCGCTCGAGATGGCGTCCAACGAGGACATCGAGCGGCGTGCCCTCGAGGGCGAGCTCGCGTCGCTCGCCGAAGCGTGGAAAGAAGCGGAGGAGATCGCGCAGATCTCGGACGAGCTGTTCGCCGATGAAGTATTCGAGGAATTCAAGCGACAATACAAGCGGCGTGTGAGCCGGGCCGACGAAGCGGGAGAATAGGCCGCCCGTCATCCTGAGGAGCGAAGCGACGAGGGATCTGCTTTATTCAAGGATCGTGAAAAGCAGATCCCTCGCTTCGCTCGGGATGACAACATGCTACGCATTTCGAGTCTGGCCCTCGTCTCGCTGAGTGTTTCCGCCTGTAAGCAACTAGGAACGAACACCGACACGAGCGGCGCGCGGAACGTTCAAGGCGGCGCGCCAATCGTCGCCGACGCGCGCATCGGTACGCCCAACCCACCGGGCGCCGAGGGCGAGTGGACGATGCCGGCGCGGGATTACGCGAGCAGCCGCTACAGCACCCTCGCGCAGATCACGTCCGCGAATGCGAAGAATCTCAAGGCGGCGTGGACCTTCTCGACTGGCGTATTACGCGGGCACGAGGGCCAGCCGCTCGTCGTCAACAACACGATGTATCTGGTGACGCCATTTCCGAACGTCGCCTACGCGATCGATCTCACCCAGCCCGGCTACCCGCTCAAGTGGAAGTATCGGCCCGAGAATTCGCAGGCCGCCGTCGGCACCGCGTGTTGCGATGTCGTGAACCGCGGGGCGGCCTACGCTGACGGCAGGCTTGTTTATAACTTGCTCGACGGCCACACTGTTGCGGTCGACGCCGGGAGCGGGAAACAGCTCTGGCGCGTACAGATGGCGGATCTCAACCGCGGCGAGACGATCACGATGGCGCCAATCATCGTGAAGAATCGCGTCATCGTCGGGTCGAGCGGTGGTGAGATGGGCGTCCGCGGCTGGATCGCCGCGCTCGACCTTGCCACCGGGAAGGAGCTCTGGCGCGGGTACAACACCGGCTCCGACGCCGACGTCAAGATCGGTCCACGCTTCAAGCCCTTCTACGCCACGGAGCGAGGCAAGGACCTGGGCCTAACGAGTTGGCCCGGCGACGCGTGGAAGATCGGGGGCGGCGCTGTGTGGGGATGGCTGTCGTACGATCCCACGCTCAACCTCATCTATCACGGGACGTCGAACCCCGGCCCGTGGAATCAGGACCAACGCCCCGGGGACAATAAATGGACGTGCGCCATCCTCGCGCGCGACGCGGACACCGGCGAGCTCGTGTGGGCGTTCCAGGTCACGCCGCACGATCTGTGGGATTACGACGCGGTAAATGAGAACATTCTCGTCGACCTGCCGGTCAAAGGACAATCGCGCCACGCGCTCGTGCATTTCGATCGCAACGGATTCGCCTACACCCTCGATCGAGCGACCGGTGAGGTGCTCCTCGCGCAGCCGTTCGTGCCGATGAACTGGGCGAAGTACGTCAATCTGGAAACTGGCCGTCCGCAAATCGATACGAGTAAGGCCACGAAGCAGGGCAAACTCGTGAAGAACATCTGCCCGTCGCTCGAAGGGGGAAAGAATCAGCAGCCGGCAGCGTTCTCGCCGCAGACGGGCCTCTTCTACGTGCCGACGAACAATCTCTGCATGGACTTTCAGAGTCGGCCCGTCACGTACATCGCCGGCACGCCGTACATCGGCGCGAATGCGCCGGAGACCGGCGGGCCCGGCAACTACAAGGGAGAGTTCATCGCCTGGGATGCCTCGAACGGTCGCAAGGTCTGGGGCATTCGCGAGCCGTTTCCGGTCTGGGGCGGCGCGCTCGCGACGGCCGGCAACGTCGTGTTCTACGGTACGCTCGACGGATGGTTCAAAGCCGCGAACGCGCGCACGGGCGAGGTGCTGTGGCAGTTTCGCGTCGGCTCGGGGATCGTCGGGAATCCGATCACCTATCTGGGACCGGATGGCAGGCAGTACGTGGCCGTGTATTCCGGCATCGGCGGTGATATGGGTTTGCTCATCGCCGGCGACGTGGCCGCCAACTTGCCCTTCGACGTTCGCGAGCGCGGGACGACTTTGCCGGATTTGGCACGGTATACGTCGTGGGGAGGAATGCTGTTTGTCTTCGCGCTCTAGGATTTCAGACCCCGAAGCGAGTCAAGCGAGGAATTTGGGTTATGCGCGCAATGCACTGTCTGAGTCTCGCCGCTATCTTCGCCTCCAATGGTTGTGCCCGGAACGGCGACGCCGCGGAAGCGCGCGAGCCCGGGATCGTTAGGCGCCAACAGCAAGCCACGCCGCCGGTCTTCATTCAACACCCCGACAACATCCAGCCCGGCGTCGCCCTCCACGGCGGCTTCGCCCAGCTCACCAATCCCTTCGAAGGCGACCGCTCCAGGATCACGGAAGGGAGCGCGCTCTTCGTTTCCTACAACTGTATGGATTGCCACGGCGCCGACGGATCGGGAGCGATGGGTCCGAGCCTCGCCGACGGCCGCTGGCATTTCGGCGGCACCGCCGGCGAAGTCTTCCAGTCCATCTATGAGGGCCGCCCCGAAGGGATGCCGGCCTGGGGCGGACGCATCCCCGATGACCAGATCTGGCGGCTCGTCGCCTACGTCCAGTCGTTAGGCGCCGGCAAGGACGTCTCGACCGAAAATTTCACCGGGAAGACGATTTCCAAGATGGGGCACTGACTCGCGCGGCCCTTGCGCCGATTCTCTCTCAGACCGACGAAGGCTCCGCTTCACCCAGGCGTCCACGAACTCGAAACGCGGACAAAGCCGGACACCGCGCGGAAACTGCCGCGGATGGCTCCACGACGGGCGAGGGCTCGCACTCGCCAAGCCGGAACTCTTTGATTAACTGCACACCGTTTGAGCACCGGTGGCATCCTGAGGTCGTTCACAAAAATCGTCGGACTCGTTGCGTTAGGGGACTCGAACGCTGAGGAGCAATCCGCGGCCCTTTCCGCCGCGTGTCCGGTCTTGTCCGCGTTTCGAGTTCGTGGATGTCGATGCGAGAGAACGCTCGCCGAGTCTGTTGCCGCCTGACGGTAGAGCAGTTCTCGCCTAGTTACCGCGCCGATCCCACTTCTTCGAAGCGGGTCCCGACCGCGCCGAGGTACTGCCGGATCGTCGCCTCGTGACCCATCACGAAGCGCGACGCGAACCGGAAGATCGGATTGTAAACCTCACCGTCCTCCGTTATTCGGAGCGTCGTCGAGCCATCACCGGCCGGCGTCAGCTCGTACGTCCAAGACCCACCGAAGGGAAGATTCTTGTCGGCGATCCTGCCCACGAGGAGCCGATCCGGCACCGAGCGCTCGAGCATGTAGGTGATCGGCGCCCCCGTCTTCGTGTTCTCCTTCCATCGCGCGTGGCCGTTCTCGTCCGGCAGCACCTCCACGCCGACGAGCTCGGGCCGCCAGCTCGGAAACGAGGTCACGTCCGTCATCAACGCAAACAACGCTGACGCCGGTGCCTTGTAGGTGCGCTCGACTGTGGCCCGGTGACGAACCGGCAGCATCCATCCCACCACCGCAACGATCACAACGAGCGCGGCGAGCGAGGTGATGCCGATGTACACATATCGCATCAGGTAGTGCCTCCTTTCGAGGACGACGCTCCCTCACGATAGCGTCGACAAGCTTCCGCCAATGCGGTGAGACCGGCGGCAATCGTCGCGCGGTCCGCCGGCGATGCACAGCGAAGCACCGCCTCGAGCCTCGCCGATTCGAGAACCGACGTCTCGCGTACGGCGCGAAGTCCTTTCGCTGTCAGCAGAACCCCGACGCGGCGACCATCGCCGCTCGCGTCGGCGACCCGTCGCACGTAGCCGAGAAGCTCGAGCTTCTTGAGCGCTTCGGAAAGTGTCGACCGCGCGATGTCGAGATGTCGAGCGAGCTGCGCCGGCACACGCGGTGCATCGGGACTGCAGTGCGAGAGGATCGCGGCGTCACGCTGTGAGAGCCGGTGATCCGTCGATCGCTTCCGCTGATGTCGCGTGTGACAGGCGTGGTACACCTGCGGGTAGGTGAGCTGCACCTGTTCGACTGTCTGATCGAGCGTCATGCCGCCAAGGTAGGATGAAGTCCGAGCGTTCGTCAAAGCGAACGATCGGAGGAGAGTCGTTCGCGGCTCCAACCCTTTCCGAATGGGCGTCACATAGCGCGCACCGTTAGGCAGAGGACAGCCGCCGGGCGCATCTGTCGACCAGAGGACAACAATCCCAAAGATGCGGGACTGGGGTGGGGGACTCGGTATTGGTTGAAAGCCATCGCCTTAGAACCGCGAAATCATAGGGGATTGGCAACGTCTGTGTGTCTAGAGCTAGAGCGACCACGAGACAGCTGAGGCAGAATTATGAAGCAACTCAAAAAGTCACCCCACCGTGCCCTGCTCGTTGCGAGCGCTCTGATTTTGTTCTTGCCCCATTCGTCGCTCCGCGCGCAGGGGCCAGGCCTCTTCGATTTCTTTTTCGCGCGCAAGAACTCGCCAACCGATCCTCTCTTCGCCGGTCTGAGCCTCACCGGATTCAGTGGCGTCTGGGGATTCCGCGCGGGGGGAGCACTCAACTTCAACAATGGCGACAACGGTTCCGGTCAGAACGATCCGTACTCCTACCGCTGCGATAAGTATCAGTGTCGTTATTACGGCGGTCAGAGCTATGACTACGGCTACGGTCTTCCAATCGGCGTGAGCGGCTGGACGGTCGACGCCGATCTCATTCTCGCGCCCTTCCGAACGCTGCCAATCGCCAAATCAATTCTCCTCGGCTTTTCGCCCTACGCGTTCGTTGGGATCGGGGGTCAGGGTGTGACTCCCAGCAGCGCGCCGGACACAAGTCGCGCGACCTGGAGCTATGGCGTCGGGGTTCATCATGATGTGCTTGGCTGGCTTGGTATCAGCGCCGAGGCGCGCACCCGCCGCTCGTTACACAGCGACAGCGTCATCGCGATTGGCTCGAAGCGGAACTGGGAGTTCCGCGCCGGATTGGCGATCAGCTTTGGCGGACCTCATCAGGAGTCGGTCGCAACGACGGCGACCGGAGTCATCATGCCTATCGAGGCCGCGGAGCTGGATCATTTCGAGACGGCAGAGTCGGCGGCACGAATTACTGCCCGAGTTCTCGATCGTGCGGAGGGACTGGTGGAAACGGTATACGTTCCCGGCGGGACTGATCAAAATATGGGATTTGACGCGGCGGGGTTCGTGCAGTACGTCTTTGCGCAGGAAGACGTGTCGCTGCCGCGAACGGCGCACGCGATGGCCGAGTTGGGCGAAGAGGTCTCGACGAAGGTTGGTTCCCTCCGTCCGGGCGATTTGCTCTTCTTCGGCAATGACGGAAAGAACATCGATCACGTCGCGATCTTCGCTGGTCACGACCGAATTATTCACTCGACGGCGAGTGGAGGTGGCGTCCGCTACGACCTGCTCGGCGACGGTCCGCGTGGCGAGTGGTTCACGCAGCATCTCGTCACGGCGCGACGAATTGTCGCCGAAGGAAAGGCACGACCGCACGTGCACCACGACGACTCGCGCGGAGAGGGCGAGCTCGATCCGCCGGATCAGGCACCGAGTTCCAATCGCTGGCGCGAAGAGTAGCTGCTGCAACTGACAATTGATTGTTCAAAAGGAAGCTCACATGAGAGGATACAAAACATTGTTCGCCGCGGCGGTGCTCGCTCTGAGCATCGCCCCGAGCTCCGCGCAAGCGCAGCTTCGCCGCTTCCCTGCCGAACCGGGATCACCACGGCGCACGAGCTCGAACACGCCCAGTGACAACGATGCGCCGGATGCGCGCGCGCTCCTCGGCCTCACCCTCGGCTCCTCCGGAACGGACCGCGACACCCTGGGCCTGCTCGTCACACAGGTGATGCGTGACGGCCCCGCGGACCGCGCCGGCATCGACGAGGGGAATCGCATCGCCGATATCGACGGCGTGACTTTGCGCCTCGATCCGTCGGACATCGGCCGCACGGGCGCGGCCGATGCCGTTATGCGGCGCCTCTCCCGCACGTTGCGCGGTCTGCGCGATGGCGAACAAGCAACAATTCGCGTCTTTAGCGGCGGCCGCTTCAAAACCGTGACCGTTCAGACCGGCAGCGCGACGCCTAACGGCGGCATCACCGCCGCGACGCCGACTCCGATCGGTCCGCCGGTCCCGACGGCTGTCGCGGTCGTCACCGACGCATCGACTCGTCCGAACACCGTCCCGAACGCCATCCAGGCGCTGTCCGATCTGCAGACGCAGCTGCGGCGCCTTGCCGACGAAGAAGCCATGTCGCCACTCGGCGATTCACTTGCCCAATCGGCGCGCGATCTGGCCATGATTCAGCGACGGCTGCGCTCCGCGCAGGAGATGCGTCGTCGTAACGAGGACGCCAACGAAAATCGCTCCTCGAAAGGTCGCGCCGGCGTCGACGTGCCCGGTCTGACACTGAGTCCGGTCAGTGACGATCTCGCCGAGTATTTCGGTGATGGCAGCGAACGCGGGCTGCTCGTACTTCAGGCAGACGCGTCGTGGTCGCCGATCCGAAATGGCGACGTGCTGCTCAGCATCGATGGCGCTCCGGTGACCGCTGACCGACTGCGCGCGGCTCTCGAGACGCGTCAATCGGCCCGCATCGAGCTCCTTCGTCGCCGCCGTCAGATGACCGTCACACTAGGTGGTCGCGAATAAGTTCACGAAGGCGAGCACAGCAGAACTGAACTGGAACGGGGAGTGCGAGGACGATGCGCCAACGATGTTGGCGCAACTCCATGCGCGCCCCGTTTCTTCATTTCGTCACCTGGAGATCGAGCAATGAACGCACGCCCCCTCTCGTTGCGAGCGGTGCTTTCGATCATCGGCTGCGTTGTCGCAGTCAGCGTCGCAAGTCCCAAACGAGCACGAGCCCAGCTCCCGGGCACCACCTACTCTTTCACCGCCGCAGCTGGCCTCGGAGCACCGGTCGGCAACCTTTCCGATTTCACGAGTTCCGGCTACACGGTCTCCGTAGCGCTCGGCATGCACCAGGCGCTTGTCCCGTTGAGCCTTCGTGTCGAGGGCAGCTTCACTGAGCTGCCGTTTAGCGGCAATACCGGTGAGTCCGGCGCCAAGCATCGCATTTTCGGACTCGCTCTCGATGGTCTTTTCAATATGGGCACGCCATCGACGAACGGCGGCCTGTACCTAACCGGCGGCGTCGGGACCTACGGTGCGAACGACGTAAACACGTTCCTTGGCGATACGAACCGAGACTGGAACTTTGGTATCAACGGGGGTCTGGGGTACTACCTACCGCTGACCGGCTTCAGCGTGATCTTCGAAGGCCGATACACGCACGTCTTCAGCAGCACGAGCCAGGGGTTCTTTCCGATCACGGTTGGCGTAACGTTCTAGCAGGGGAGAGGGGCTAGGGGCTAGGGTTTAATAAACCCTAGCCCCTAGCCCCTACGACCCTATCCCCTCACGGAGTGCCGGTACTCACCGCCCCTGGCGCTCCGTCTTGCCACACAAAATGCTGTAGCGCCTTTTTGTTCGGATACACCTCGTCGAGCGTATTGCCGTCGTACATCCGTCCGTTCTTCATCACGAACCGAATCGTGTTCGTGTTCTTGATATCGTCGAGCGGATTCTTATCGAGCACGACGAGATCGGCGAGTTTGCCGCCTTCGATCGATCCGAGATCAGCGCCCATTCCCACTCCTTCTGCGCCGAGGATCGTTGCTGTGCGGAGGACGTCGTGATTCGACATTCCGCCTGACGCCATCATCCACAGCTCCCACTGGTAGCCGAGCCCCTGCAGCTGGCCGTGACTACCGATGCCAATGCGACCTCCTGCTTCCACGACCTTCTTTGCAAAAGCGGCGTGGAGCGGGAAAGCGTATTCCTCGTCCATGAACCACCCGCCCGGCCCGGGGCTGCCCCCTGAGCCGAGACCGCGGCGCCGCGTCTTGGCGTCGAGCTCCGCCTCAGGCGTGAAGCGACGAAGCTTCGCGTCACCGTGCACGTCGTTGTGAGTATACCAGTAATTTTCACCGAACGGACCGCCATACGAGACGATCAGCGTCGGCGTGTTGGTGACGCCAGTCTGCTTGAATAGCTGGACGACATCGTCGTAGAGTGGCGCGATCGGCAACGCGTGCTCGATGCCGGCGTATCCATCGATCGCGTGCGTGAGGTTCAGCTTGAAGTCGAGACCACCCTCGGTCGTCGGCATCAGCCCCAGCTCCTTTGCCGCCATGATCACCCACTCACGCTGCTGACGGTTGCCCGTCATGTACATCTTGAGTGTTTTCGTATCGTAGTACGTCGCGTAACGCTTGAGCACATTGCGCGTCTGGTCGAGATCCTTGAGATTCTCGCCATTGAAGACGCCAGGTCCGGTCGAGTAGATGCGCGGCCCGATCATGCGTCCCGCCTCGACTTCGTCTTCGTAGGTGAGTACGTCGGTCGTCGCGGTCTGCGGATCGCGTGTCGTCGTCACGCCGTAGGCGAGTTGCGCGAGATACTGCCACACCTGGGCGGTGTGGATGCGCGGGATCAACCACTGTGGGTGATAGTGGATGTCGACGAAGCCCGGAACGATCGTCTTGCCGGCGACATCGATCACCTGCGCGCCCGTTGGCACGGTGACGCTGCCGCGCTTCCCGACCGCCACGATGCGGTTGTTGTGAACGACGATGTCGGCGTCGTCGATCACTTCGTTGCCCTTCATCGTGATGACGCG
>Ga0075425_100008689_pt1 | contig 10784 bp, 11 predicted proteins | sample SoiMethybrSBSTD4_FD_75300 | JGI IMG/M metagenome (GOLD analysis project Ga0075425, IMG submission 75300) | Bulk soil microbial communities from a Populus tree surrounding site in Tennessee, USA - Soil MetaG P. TD hybrid SBSTD4 | ecosystem: Environmental > Terrestrial > Soil > Tree plantation...
CTCCGCCTCCTCTTCAAGGACGAGGTCCGGCGCGTCGGCGAGGAGCTCGGGATGCCCGAGAAGATGGTGTGGCGCCAGCCGTTCCCCGGGCCGGGGCTCGCGATCAGGATCATCGGCGACGTGACCGCCGAGCGGCTCGAGACGCTGCGCGAGGCCGACGCGATCCTGCAGGAGGAGATCCGCCGGGGCGGGCTCTACCGCGGCCTCTGGCAGTCGTTCTGCGTCCTGCCGGCGATCCGTTCGGTCGGCGTGCAGGGCGACTCGCGCACGTACGGCTATCCCATCGCGATCCGAGCGGTCACGTCCGAGGACGCGATGACCGCGGACTGGGCCAGGTTGCCGTACGACCTGATCGAGCTCGTCTCGTCGCGGATCATCAACGAGATACCCGCGGTGAACCGGGTCGTGCTCGACGTGACGTCGAAGCCACCCGCCACGATCGAGTGGGAATAGCGCGTGACGCCGCCGTACCGCATCGAGACCGAGCGTCTCGTCATTCGCTGCTACGAGCCGGAGGACGCGCCGCTCTTGAAGGCCGCGGTCGACGCGAGCCTCGACCATCTGCGTCCGTGGATGCCGTGGGCGCGCGCCGAGCCCCAGTCGCTCGACGAGAAGGTCGAGCTGTGCCGCTCGTTTCGCGGGCAGTTCGACCTCGATCAGAACTACGTCTACGGGATCTTCACGCCTGACGAGACCGAGCAGCTCGGCGGGAGCGGCTTCCACAAGCGCGCGCACGAGGGTGCGCTCGAGATCGGCTACTGGGTCGCCGCGGGCGCAGTCGGGCGGGGAATCGCCACCGAAGTGACCGCCGTGCAGGTGCGGGTCGGCTTCGAGGTGTGCGGGCTCGACCGGATCGACATCCAGGTCGAGCCGCGCAACGAGCGCAGCCTCGCGATCCCGCGCAAGCTCGGGTTTCGGGAGGAGGGCACGCTGCGCCGCCGCCTCGACCCGGACGGGGAGGACGAGCCTCGGCGCGACGCAGTCGTCTTCTCGATGCTCCGCGAGGAGCTCGACGGCTCGCCGTGCCTTGCGTACGCCTACAGCGCGTACGACGTGATCAGTCGTCAGATCGCGTAGGCGAGGATCCACTCGCGGAGGAACGGCTCGGCCAGGTCGTAGTGCCCGTCGGGCTCCTTGCGCACGAGCTCGCCGTCGAGCAGCGGGCGAAGCGCGCGCTGCACGCCGGAGGTGGGAGGCAGGTCGTGGCGCAGCCGGTACGCGTTGCTGAACGGCCGGCCCGGCTCCCGTGCCAGTGCTTGCAGCAGCAGCTTCTGCGGGCGCGTCGCCGCCTCCCAGATCAGCGTGTAGCGGGCGTTCTCGGCGCGGAGCACCGCGCGCAGCGCCTCGTCCAGGTCGCCCCCCGAGCCCGAGAACCCTTCGGGGACCTCCTCCCAGAGCGCGTAAGCGAGCTCCTGCGTCGCGTAAGGATGACCGCCCGTGACCGCGAGGAGTCGGTCGACGGCCTCGTCGCTGACGCCGCGATCGGTCCGGTCGAACTGCGCCTTGACGAACACCGCGAAGAGCGGCACGGGAATCGGGCCGATCTCCATCGTCTTCGCGCTGCGGTAGAACGGCTCGTTCTCGTCGTTGAAGAGCCGGCGCATCATCTCGCGTCTGCTGCCCGCGTAGACGTGCGCGACGTCCGGCTGCTGCTGGAAGACGGCGCGCATCAGCGCGGGCAGGCGCGGATCGATCGCGGTGATCTCCTGGAACTCGTCGAACGACACGACGAGCCTGCGGCCCTTGTCGGCGGCGATCTCGGCCGGCAGCTCGAGCAGGCGCTCGATCGTCGCGTCGACGTCGGCCTCGGCGCGCGCGGCGGAGAAGCCGAAGCTCATCACGCCGTTCGTGTCGACGGTCATCGACGGCACGATCCGCAGCGAGTTGAAGATCCGGAGCCGCTCCTTCGCCCGGAAGAGGGCGGTCGCGACGTCGTCGTGGATCGACTTCGCGAGCTTCGCCGCCAGCCGCTCCTTCGTCGGCGTCGTCATCAGATCGACCTCGACGACGAGGAAGCCCTCGCCGATCAGGTCGCTCAGCGCCGCCTTGACGAGCGACGACTTGCCGTACCGGCGCGGGGCGATGACGGCGACGTTCTGGCCGTTCCTGATGTCGGCCTTCAGGCGGGTCAGCTCGTCGTCGCGGTCGGTGAACGACTCGTCGGCGGCGAGGTCGCCGTAGGTGAAGGGGTTGCGGATCCGCGCCCGGCGGCTCACAGCTCCGTATTATACAGATCTGTATAAGATCGCTCACGGATCTGTGTTACGCGGGCGTGTGAGCGAGAGGCTACGTCCGCGGCCCTCCCGCGACGTAGAGCACCTGGCCGCTGACGTAGCCCGCATCCTCCGAGCAGAGGTAGGCGATCGTGCCCGCGACGTCCTCGGGCTTCCCGACGCGCCGAAGCGGCGTCTGCTCCGCGGCGGCCTGCACGAACTGGTCGAAGGGCACGCCCATCCGCTCCGCGGTCTGCCGCGTCATCGCCGTCTCGATGAAGCCCGGCGCGACGCAGTTCACGTTGACGTTGAAGGGCCCGAGCTCGATCGCCAGCGTCTTCGTCATGCCCTGGAGGCCGGCCTTGGCCGCCGAGTAGTTCGTCTGGCCGCGGTTCCCGAGCGCGGAGGTCGACGAGATGAGCACCATCTTCCCGCTCCTCTGCTCGACCATCGGCTTCTGCGCCGCGCGCACCGAGTAGAACGTGCCGCGCAGGTGCGTGTCGATCACGGCCTCCCAGTCCTCGTCGGCCATCTTGAAGAGGAGGTTGTCGCGGATGATCCCCGCGCACGTGACGAGGATGTCCAGCGAGCCGCCGTGCGCGAGCGCGGCTTCGACGGCGGCCTCCACGTCCTCGCGCCTCGTCACGTCGCAGCGCACCGCGTGACCGCCGATCTCCCGCGCGGTCTCGGTCGCCGCGGCCTCGTCGAAGTCCGCCACGACGACGGTCGCGCCCTCCGACGCGAACCGTCTCGCGGTCGCCGCGCCGATTCCCTTCGCGCCGCCTGTCACCAGCACCGACTTGCCCTGGAATCTTGTCATGGGCGGCGACGATATACGGTGCGCGGGTGGAGCTCCGCGACATCCTTGCGCGCCGCCGGATGCATCGCGCGTTCCTGCCGGACCCGATCCCCGACGAGCAGATCGAGCGCATCGCCGGCGTGATCCGCCGAGCGCCCTCGGGCGGGTTCAGCCAGGGCGGCAGCATCGTGGTCGTCACCGACGAGGAGAAGCGGCACGAGATCGCGCGCGCGTTCGGCGACGAGCACTACGCGCCGTACGGGCGGAACTACATCGCCGACGCGCCCGTGCACATGCTCATCTCCGCGAACGAGAGCCTCTACCACGCGCGCTACAACGAGCCGGACAAGCTCGCCGCAACGGGGGGCGTCGAGGTCACGTGGCCCGTCCCGTACTGGTTCGTCGACGCGGGCGCGCTGATGATGCTCGTCCTGCTCGCCGCGATCGACGAAGGCCTCGCGAGCGCGTTCATCGGGCATCCCGACCAGAAGCGGATCTTCGACGAGCTCCTCGGCCTGCCGGAGGAGGTCGTCCCCATCGGTCTTGCGCTCGTCGGCAAGCCCGGCGACGCCCCGCCGCCCGGCTCACGGATGAAGGAGCGCCGGCGCCCGAAGGAGGATCTCGTCCACCGCGAAGGATGGTGAACGGAACCTGGTTCGCGGTTACTCCGGCGGGAGCTGGACCGGCCCGTACTTCGCGCGCACCTCGTCGACGAAGGCGGCCAGCCGGTCGGCAATCGCGGCGTCCTCGATCTCGAGCACGTTCTCGGCGTTCCGCTCGCCGCTCCGCGAGAGGTTGAAGGAGCCGACGAACGTCGTGTCGTCGCAGACGCACACCTTCGCGTGCATGAAGTCGTGCACGGTGCCGTCGCCGTACGGCGTCGACTCTTTCCCCGTGAACGGACCCGACATCACCTTGCGGAGCAACGGCAGCTTCCACGACACGTTGTCGTTCAGGCGCCACTGGTGGATCACCTCGCGCACCTGCGTCGCGTCGACGCAGCCGGCGACGTCGACCTTGCCGTCCGCGATCACCTGCGCGAGCGTGCCGAGCACGGGGCCGGTCGTGATGAGCGGCGAGCACAACCGGACGCGCCGGCGGGCACGGCGGATGAGCTTCGCGAAGCGCGCGCTCGCGTCCTCACCGTGACCGGGCATGAACCACGCGCGCACGCCGTGATCCCACCGCGGGTCGACGAAGCCTGTCTGCTCCACGTCCTCGGTCGCCCAGAGCTGGCCGAAGTCGAGGTCGTACCCCTTCGCGAGCGCGTCGGAGTGGACGATCGCGATCACGTTCTCCTGCCGCGACCACGAGTCGTCGGTCCAGTTGAGGGAGCCGGTCCAGACCGAGTGGCCGTCGCGGATGACGAACTTGTGGTGCATCAGGTCCGGAACACCGGCGATCGCCTTCCCCTCCACCGGCAGCGTCGCGATGAACTGCACGTCGGGCTCCGGCGGCGGCGGCACGGGGATCGGGTTCACGTGGTCGACGTTGTAGATGAACCGCATCCGCACGCCACGTGCGTCGGCGCGGTGCACCGCGTCGCCGACGATGCCCGCCGTCTCCGGCCCGAGGTGGAAGTCGTACTGCGCGAAGTCGAGCGTTCGCTCGGCGCCGTCGAGGAAGTCGGCGACGACGTGCGCCACGTCTGCGGGAGGCTGCCCGCCGTCCGTCAGAGTGCGGATCTCGATGCGTTCGCTCATGGACAGGCTCGTCGCCGCCCGGATCGGGGAGACCACGAACTTCTACCGGGAGGGCAAGGGCGCCGTGGTCCGCCGCGCGCGCCTCGCGGCGTACCTCGAGGTGCGTCGCGAGGCCACGCTCCTGCTCGTCGGTGAGGCGCCGGGCTACCGCGGCACGCGGGTCTCCGGGATCCCGTTCACGTCAGAGCGGCAGCTGACGGGGTCCGGCCCGGCCGAAGCCTCCGCGACGATCGTCCACCGCGTTCTCGCAGAGCTCGGTCTCACCGAACGCGTGCTGCTCTGGAACGTCGTGCCGACGCACCCCGGCACGGCATCGTCGAACCGCGCACCTACGAGGGCGGAGGTCGCGGCCGGCCGCGTCTTCGCCGACGAGCTCGCGGTCGGCCGCCGCGTCGTCGGGATCGGTCGCATCGCCCACCGCGCGTACGGCGGCGCGTACGTCCGGCACCCATCGCACGGCGGCGCCACCGAGTTCGCGCGCAGCCTCCGTGATCTACTGACGCAGTGACGCCCATTCGCCGGAATGCTCTGCTGCTCGCCGGCGGCCTCGTCTTCCAGTCGGGGATGATCCAGCTTGCAGTCGCGCTCGGCACGGTCACGATCGTGGCCGTCACCGGCGTCCGCGGCATCCTCGGGCTCGGGCCGGCCGTGTTCCTGATCGCCGGCGCGCTCGCGGTCGGCCCCGCGGGTCGCCTGTCCGACAAGGTCGGGAGGATGCCCGTGATCCGCGGCGGCTTCGTGCTCGGCACGGTCGGCCCGTGGGTGACGGCCGCCGCCTGCGCCACCCGCTCGGGGCCGCTCGTCTTCCTCGGCCTCGGCCTATGCGGCGCCGGACAAACGATCGTGCTCCTCTCGCGCGCGGCATCCGCCGAGATGTTCCCGCCGGAGCGGCGCGCGCGCGGGATGTCGATCGTGCTGTTCGGTGTCGTCTCGGGCGCGATCTGGGGCCCGCTCGTCTTCGGCCCGATGTTCGCGGGGCGGTCGCTCACGGCTCACGACCTGGTCCTGCCGTGGCTCGCCGCCGGGGTGTTCACGATCGCCGGCCTCCTGCTCTCCTTCGGAGTCCGCCCGGACCCGAAGGTGTTCTCGGCCCGTTATGCGACGCCCGAGCAGACCGCGTCGGCCGCACCGCTGCGCGAGATCCTGCGGCGGCCGGGAGTCGCGAGCGCGATGGTCGCCGCCGTCGGCAGCTTCGCAGTGATGGCCGGGGTGATGAACCTCGCCGGGTACGTCGCGGTCGGCCACCGCCATGCGCAGGGGTCGATCTTCACGATCATCAGCCTCCACATCGTCGGCATGTACGGGCTCGTGCTCGTGATCGGCGACGTGATCGAGCGCCTGGGCCGCCGGACGGCGATGGTCGCGGGCCTGCTCCTGATGGCGGCATCGAACGCCGGCCTCGTCTGGCTCGAGAGCATCGTCGGGATGAGCCTCGCGCTCTTCGGGCTCGGCCTCGGCTGGGCGCTCGGCTACATCGCCGCCACGACCGAGCTCGTCGACCTCGCCGGCCCGGCCGAGCGGGGCCGCCTGATCGGCGCCACCGACCTCCTCTCGAGCTTCAGCGGCGCCCTGCTCGCCCTCGCCGGCGGGGTCGTCTACACGGGCGCGGGCGGCGCGGTCTCGCTGGCGGTCACCGCGACCGGGCTCTCAGTCCTCGGCGCCGCCTGGGTGGCCGGAAACGGCGCCCGCGCGGCCCGGCCGGTGGCTGACGCCGCAGCTTGACCGCTGCTACCATTGCGGCCCGGCGGACGCCCGTGTCCGCCCTTTTCTGCGTATGAAGACATACTCCGCCAAACCCGGCGAAATCTCGCGTGACTGGTATCTCGTCGATGCCGAGGGGAAGACCCTGGGCCGCATCGCGACCCAGATCGCCGACCGCCTCCGCGGCAAGGGCAAGCCCGGCTTCACGCCCCACGTCGACACCGGCGACTTCGTCGTCGTGATCAACGCGGAGAAGATCGCCGTCACCGGCAAGAAGCTCGAGCAGAAGATGTATTACAAGCACTCCGGGTACCCAGGCGGCCTGCGGGAGCGCTCCCTCCGCGAGCAGCTCGACCGGCAGCCCACCGAAGTGCTTCGGAAGGCCGTCAAGGGGATGCTCCCGCGCAACAAGCTCGGTCGTGCGCAGCTGACGAAGTTGAAGATCTATGCCGGCCCGGAGCATCCGCACGAGGCGCAGGCACCGACCACTCTCGAGGTGTAAATGGCGACTCCCGCTCAGTATCTCGGCACCGGCAAGCGCAAGACCTCCGTCGCGCGCGTCATCCTCCGCCCCGGCAGCGGCGACACCTGGATCAACGGCAAGAAGATCGAGGAGTACTTCCCGCGCCAGGTGCACCGCATGCTCGCAACGGCTCCGCTGAAGACTTCAGGCCTCGACGGCCAGTACGACCTGCGCGTGCGCGTGCACGGCGGCGGCCCGTCGGGTCAGGCCGGCGCGGTGCGCCACGGGATCGCCCGTGCGCTCGTGGAGGTCGACCCTGAGCTGCGCGTGGCGCTCAAGCGCGCGGGCTTCCTGACGCGCGACGCGCGCATCGTGGAGCGCAAGAAGGCCGGCCTGCACAAAGCGCGCAAGGCGCCGCAGTTCAGCAAGCGGTAACTGCTTGCCCGCTCTCGCGCGCAGGTACTTCGGCACCGATGGTGTCCGCGGGGTCGTCGGCGAGCTCGTGACTCCCGAGCTCGTCGAGCGCCTCGGCCGCGCCGCGTCGCTCTGGACGGGCGCCGCGAAGGTCTTCGTCGGCCGCGACACCCGCGCCTCCGGCGTCGAGCTCGAGACCGCATTCGCCCGCGGCGTCGTCTCGGCCGGCGGCGACTGCATCCTCGGCGGCGTTCTGCCGACCCCGGCGGTCGCGCTGCTCGCACTCGACCTCGGCGTCGTCATCTCGGCTTCGCACAACCCGCCGGAGTACAACGGCGTCAAGTTCTTCGATGCCGACGGTCACAAGCTCTCCGACGCGTCGGAGGAGCAGATCGAGGAGCTGCTGGCCGCCGCGCCCGGCGTCGACCAGGGCGAGATCGAGCACGTCGAGGTGGCAACGGACTCGTACATGCAGCACATCCTGGATCGCTTTGGCGCCGACCTCAGCGGCCTGCACATCGCCGTCGACTGCGCGAACGGCGCGTACTCGGGGATCGCGCCGCAGGCGTTCGAGGAGTGCGGCGCGACCGTGCGCGCGATCGGCGATGCACCCGACGGCATGAACATCAACGTCGGTTGCGGCGCCACCGACCTCGCGCTTCTGCAGCGCACCGTCGTGGACGGCGGATTCGATCTCGGGATCGCGTTCGACGGGGACGGCGACCGGATGCTCGCCGTCGACGAGAACGGCGCCGTCGTGGACGGCGACCAGATCGTCGCGATCCTCGCGCTCGACCTCGGTGTGGATCAGGTCGCGGTCACCGTGATGACGAACCTCGGCTTCCACGCGCTGATGCGCGAGCACGACATCGTCGTGCACACGACCGACGTCGGCGACCGCTACGTCCTCGAGGCGCTGCAGCGCGAAGGCGCAGTGCTCGGCGGCGAGCAGTCGGGTCACATCATCTACCTGCGCGACCACGTCACCGGCGACGGGCTCGCTTCAGGCCTCCTCCTGTGTGGAGCGCTCGGCGGCCGCAAGCTCAGCGAGGCAGCAGCCGTGATGCCGCGCTGGCCGCAGGCGAAGGAGAACGTTCCGGTGGGGCAGAAGACGGTCACGCCGGCGGTGATCGAGGAGGTCGAGCACCTCAACCAGCTCTGGCAGGGGCACGGCCGGGTCCTCGTCCGCCCCTCCGGCACTGAACCTTTGATCAGGGTGCTCGCGGAGGCCGAAAATCCGGATTTGGCCGGCGAGGCCTGTGCTAGCATCGCTGCTCTCGTGAGACGAGAGCTCGGCGGCTAGAGCCGGGCTTTCGGCGTCTTCAGGAGGCTTTCGGGGGAATCCCGGCGTTGGGTGCCGGCTGAGCAAGGAGGCTCCGGATGTGCGGGATCATCGGATACGTCGGGAACCGGGCCTCGAAGCCACTGCTCCTCCAGGGCCTCCAGCGTCTCGAGTATCGCGGCTACGACTCGGCGGGGATCGCTCTCCTCGAGGAGGGCGGGCTCGACTACGTCCGCGCCGTCGGGAACCTCGACTACCTGCGCGAGGCGGCAGGTTCCAACGGCTCGGTCTCGACGACGGGGCTCGGACACACGCGCTGGGCGACGCACGGCGGCGTCACGGAGTCGAACGCGCATCCTCTCACCGCCTGCGACGACCGGAAGCTTGCGATCGTCCTCAACGGGATCGTGGAGAACTTCCGCGAGCTGCGAGACGAGCTGATCGCCGCCGGCCACACCTTCACGTCGGAGACCGACGCCGAGGTCGTCGCGCACCTGGTCGAGAGCGCGTACGACGGCGACCTCGTCGCGGCGGTACGTGAGACGTTCGTGCGGCTCGAGGGTCACTTCACGTTCGTCGTCATCCATCAAGATCATCCGAATCACCTCGTCGGCGTTCGGCATCAGACGCCGATGGTGGTCGGCCTCGGTACCGACGAGAACTTCCTCGCGTCGAACCTCGCCGCCTTCCTCTCGGAAACGCGCCGCGTGCAGTTCCCGGACGACGGCGACGTCGTCTCGATCACGCCGGACGGCGTCAGCTTCGTCCGCGCCGACACCGGCGAGCCCGTTGAGCACGACGTGCTCGACGTCGACTGGGACGACGACGCGGCCGAGCGCTCCGGCTACGAGACGTTCATGCTCAAGGAGATCTTCGAGCAGCCCGACGGCGTCGCCGAGACGATCGGCGACCGGGTGCGTCACGGCAGCCTCGTGCTCGAGGGCCTCGGCATGACCGAGGAGGAACTGCGGCAGCTGCGCCGCATCGTCATCGTCGGGTGCGGCACCGCCTACCACGCCGGCGTCGTCGGCCGCTACGCGATCGAGGAATGGGCGCGCGTGCCCGTCGAGCCGGACGTCGCGAGCGAGTGGATCTACCGCAACCCGGTCATCGATCCGGGGACGCTGGTGATCGGCATCTCGCAGTCAGGCGAGACGCGCGACACGATCCAGGCGATGAAGCTCGCGCGCGAGAAGGGTGCGCGCACCGTCGCGGTCACGAACATGATGGGCTCCCAGATCACGCGCGAGGTGGACTCGGTGCTCTTCACCCGCACCGGCCTCGAGGTCGGGGTCGCGGCGTCCAAGACGTTCACCGCCCAGCTCTCGCTGCTCTTCCTCATCGGCCTCAAGCTCGCGCAGTTCCGCAACACGATGCTGCGCCAGGAGCAGGAGTTCATCCTCGACGAGCTCTACGACCTCCCGAACAAGATGCGGCGGTTCCTGGACGCGGACCACCCGATCGAGGAGATCGCGCAGCGCTTCCACGAGCACTCGTTCTTCCTCTACCTCGGGCGCCACGTCGGGCTGCCGGTCGCGCTGGAGGGCGCGCTGAAGCTCAAGGAGATCTCCTACATTCCCACCGACGCGTACTCCGCCGGCGAGATGAAGCACGGGCCGATCGCGCTGCTCGAGGAGGGCACGCCGGTCGTCGTGGTCGCGACGCGCATTCACGTCTACGACAAGATCGTCTCGAACATCCAGGAGACGCGGGCGCGCGGCGCGCACGTGATCGCAATCGCGACGGACGGGAACGAGGACATCCAGCACCACGCCGACGACGTCATCTATGTGCCGAAGTCACCGGCGTTCCTGCAGGCCGCGCTCGCGATCCTGCCGCTGCAGCTCCTCGCCTATCGCATCGCGCGACTGCGCGGGCTGAACGTCGACCAGCCGCGCAACCTCGCGAAGACCGTCACGGTCGAGTAGCGCTACGCGGCGAGCTGCTCGCTGCGCGTGATCTCGAGCGCGGTCTCGACGAACGCGCGCGCGGCGGGGGAGTGATAGCGGTCGCGATGGCGCGCGATGTGGATCATGCGCGGCGGCACGCGGTTCCCGAGCTCGAGCACCGCGATACGCGGGTCGGTCGCGTCCACCGTCAACCGCGGCATGACGGCGCTGCCGATCCCTGCGGCGATCAGGCCCTGAACGGTGCCGTTGTCGTCGGTGCGGAACGCGAAGCTCGGCTCGCAGCCTGCGGCGCGCAGCGC
>Ga0075425_100008690_pt1 | contig 10784 bp, 9 predicted proteins | sample SoiMethybrSBSTD4_FD_75300 | JGI IMG/M metagenome (GOLD analysis project Ga0075425, IMG submission 75300) | Bulk soil microbial communities from a Populus tree surrounding site in Tennessee, USA - Soil MetaG P. TD hybrid SBSTD4 | ecosystem: Environmental > Terrestrial > Soil > Tree plantation...
TTGCAGATCGCGACGCGATCCAACACCACGCCCGCCGAATTCGAGCAAATGGTGCTCGCCGCCAAGGAATACATCGCGGCCGGCGATGTCTTTCAGGTGGTGCTGTCGCAGCGCTTCGAGGCGCCCTTCCCGCTGCCGCCGTTTTCGCTCTACCGCGCGTTGCGCCGCACCAATCCCGCGCCCTACCTCTACTACCTCGATTTCGGCGGCTTCGCCGTCGCGGGCTCGAGCCCGGAAATTCTCGTCACTGTGTGCGATCGCAAGGTCACGGTGCGGCCGCTCGCCGGCACCCGTCCGCGCGGCGGCACCCCGCACGAGGACAAGGCGCTCGAGGACGAGTTGCTCGCCGATCCCAAGGAGCGCGCCGAGCATTTGATGCTTCTCGACCTCGGCCGCAACGATGTCGGCCGCGTCTGCGAAATCGGCAGCGTCAAGGTCACCGATCAATTCTTCATCGAGCGCTACAGCCACGTCATGCACATCGTCTCCAACGTCGAGGGCAGGCTCGACCGCAAGCACGACGCGCTATCCGCGCTCGTCGCCGGCTTTCCCGCCGGCACCGTCTCCGGCGCGCCGAAGGTGCGGGCGATGGAGATCATCGACGAGCTGGAGAAGGAAAAACGCGGCATCTACGCCGGCTGCGTCGGCTATTTCTCCGCCGCCGGCCAAATGGACACCTGCATCGTGCTGCGCACCGCGCTCGTCAAGGACGGCAAGATGTACGTGCAGGCGGGCGCCGGCATCGTCGCCGACTCCGATCCGCGCTCCGAGCAGCAAGAATGCGTCAACAAGGCCAAGGCGCTCTTTCACGCCGCCGAAGAGGCCCGCCGCTTCGCCAGCAGCGCCGGCCGCGGGCAATAGCCGCTTCTTGACGGCGGCACGGCGAAGGGCCACCAAGACGCCTTCAAGGGTTTCTCACCGATGCCGAAAGTCGCGCTCGTCGACAATTATGACAGCTTCACCTGGAACCTCGTGCACGCCATCGGCGTGCTCGGGCCCGAGGTCGAGGTGCATCGCAACGACCAGATCACCGTCGACGCGCTGGCGGCGGCGCGCCCCGACGCGATCGTCATTTCGCCCGGCCCCTGCACGCCGAACGAAGCCGGCATTTCGCTCGAGCTCGTTGCGCGGCTCGGCGACCGCGTGCCGATCTTCGGCGTCTGTCTCGGCCACCAGGCGATCGGCGCCGCCTATGGCGGCGAAGTGGTGCGCGCGCCGGTCCCGGTGCACGGCAAGCTCTCCACGATCAAGCACAAGGGCGAAGGCGTGCTGCGCGGCGTCAACGCGCCGTTCGAGGCGACGCGCTATCATTCGCTGGTCGTCAAGCGCGAGACCCTACCCGCGGATCTGGCGGTCACGGCCGAGACCGACGACGGCCTGGTGATGGCGATATCGCACAAGCAGCATCCGGTGCACGGCGTGCAGTTTCATCCCGAAAGCATCGCCTCCCAGCACGGCCAGACGATTCTGAAGAATTTTCTCGACCTCGCCGCCCGCTGGAACGCGGCGAAGCGCGGCTAATATGGAACGGTTTCGCGCGCTTCTAGGCAAGGTCGCGACCGGCGCGCAGCTTTCGCGCGACGAGGCCGCGCACGCCTTCGACAAGATGATGTCGGGCGAAGCGACGCCGGCGCAGATGGGCGGCTTGTTGATGGGGCTGCGCATCCGCGGCGAGACCGTCGACGAAATCACCGGCGCCGTCGCCACCATGCGCGGCAAGATGCTCACCGTCGAGGCGCCCGCCGACGCGATCGACGTCGTCGGCACCGGCGGCGATGCCGCCGGCTCCTACAACATCTCGACCTGCGCCGCCTTTATCGTTGCCGGCGCCGGCGTGCCGGTGGCCAAGCACGGCAATCGCGCGCTGTCATCGAAATCCGGCGCCGCCGACGTGCTCGGCGCGCTCGGCGTCAAGATCGACCTCGAGCCGCCGGCGATTTCCCGCTGCATCAAGGAAGCCGGCATCGGGTTCATGTTCGCGCCCTCGCATCATCCGGCGATGAAGCATGTCGGCCCCACCCGCGTCGAACTCGGCACCCGCACGATCTTCAACTTGCTCGGACCCTTGTCGAATCCGGCCGGCGTCAAGCGGCAGATGGTCGGCGTGTTCGCGCGGCCCTGGATCGAGCCGCTGGCGAAGGTGCTCGCCGCGCTCGGCTCCGAGCGCGCCTGGGTCGTGCACGGCTCCGACGGGCTCGACGAGGTCACCACGTCGGGCGCGACCTTTGTCGCGGAGCTTGATCGGGGCAAGGTGAAGACTTTCGAGATTGCGCCCGAGGAGGCGGGGCTGAAGCGCGTGAAGCCCGAGGAATTGAAGGGCGGTGAGCCGGCGCTGAACGCGATGGCGCTGAAGGCCGTGCTCGACGGCATGCCCGGCCCGTTTCACGACGTCGCCTTGATCAACGCGGCGGCGGCGCTCGTCGTCGCCGGCAAGGCCAAGACCATCGCCGAGGGCGCGAAACTCGCGGCGAAATCGGTCGAAAGCGGCGCCGCCAAGGAGCGCCTGAAGAAACTCATCGCCATTTCGAACGCCCGGTCATGAGCGACATTCTGAACAAGATCGAAGCCTATAAGCGCGAGGAAATCGCCCGCGCGAAGAAGGCGCATCCGCGCGCCAAGGTGGAGGCCGCGGCCGAAGCCGCCTCTCCGGTGCGCGGCTTTTTCGCCGCGCTCAGCGCCAAGATCGCGCACGGCGACTATGCGCTGATCGCCGAGATCAAAAAGGCGAGCCCCTCGCGCGGCCTGATCCGCGCCGAATTCGATCCGCCCGCGCTCGCGCGCGACTACGCCGCCGGCGGCGCCACCTGCTTGTCGGTGCTGACCGACGCCCCCTCGTTCCAGGGCGCGCCCGAGCATCTGGTCGCGGCGCGGGCGGCCACCGCGCTCCCCGTCTTGCGCAAGGATTTTCTCTACGATCCCTATCAGGTGGCGGAGACGCGCGCGCTCGGCGCCGATTGCATCCTGATCATCATGGCCGCGGTCGACGACAAGACCGCGCGCGAGCTTTATTCCGCCGCCGTGCACTGGAACATGGATACCCTCGTCGAGGTGCATAACGAGGCGGAGATGGACCGCGCGCTCAAGCTCGGCTCGATGCTGATCGGCGTCAACAACCGCGATCTTCGTTCCTTCGAGACGACGCTCGCCACCACCGAGCGGCTGGCGTCGCGCGTATCGAAGAACCATTTGCTGGTGAGCGAGAGCGGCATCTTCACGCCGGCGGATCTGGCCCGGCTCGCCGCGGCCGGCGTGCGCGCGTTTCTGGTCGGCGAAAGCCTGATGCGCGAGCCCGACCTGACGCTCGCCACCCGCACGCTGCTCGCGCGCGGCAAGAAACAAGCGAAGTCCGCTTAGAGTTTGGCATCCCATGTCCGTTTCGATTCGATTGCCCTCCCCCTCACCAGAAAGTTTTCGCTCTCTTCGGTCGCGAATCCTTTCCTCCCTCTTCCGCTCCCGCGCGCGGGAGGGGGAGAGGGAAAAGGGAGGCCGAGCGAAAGCGAGGCATCCCGGGTGTGAGGGGGTGGGCCTTATCACCCGAATTTTTCCATGACGACGAAAGCAAAGCTCACCCATCTCGGCCACAGCGGCGAGGCGCGCATGGTGGACGTGTCGCAAAAGCCCGCGACCGAACGCGTCGCGCGCGCCGAGGGCAAGGTCGTCATGCTTCCCGCGACGCTCGAACTCGTGCTCTCGGGCGACGCCAAGAAAGGCGACGTGCTCGGCACCGCGCGCATCGCCGGCATCCAGGCCGCCAAGCGCACGCACGAGCTGATCCCGCTCTGCCATCCCCTGCCCGTCACCCAGATCGAAGTCGCGATCGAGCCCGACCAAAAACTGCCCGGTCTCGTCGTGCGCGCGACCGTCAAGGTCACCGGCCAGACCGGCGTCGAGATGGAGGCGCTCACCGCCGTCTCGATCGCGTGCCTGACCATCTACGACATGGTGAAGGCGGCCGAGCGCGGCATGCGCATCGAAGGCATCCGCCTCGTGGAAAAATCCGGCGGCGCGTCGGGCGCATGGCGCGCGGAGCGTTGATGCACACGCCCTCGACTTTCGCTTGTTATCCCGGACGCGGTGCAGCCGCGCCCGGAATGACAAAATAGCAAATGGCCCGCGAACCCCTGATCTCCGTCGAGGAAGCGCTCGCCCGCGTGCTCGACGGCGTCACCCCGCTCCCGGCCGAGGAAATCCCGCTCGGCGAGGCGCATGGCCGCGTGCTCGCCGGCACGCACGCCTCGCGGCGCACGCAGCCGCCCGCCGATCTATCCTCGATGGACGGCTACGCGGTGCAGGCCGCCGATATCGCGACGCTGCCCGCGAGCCTGCGCTTGATCGGCGAGGCCGCCGCGGGCAAGCCGTTCGACGGCACGCTGAAGCAAGGCGAGACCGTTCGTATCTTCACCGGCTCCGTGCTGCCGCCCGGCGCCGATCAGGTCGTGCCGCAGGAAAACGTCGTCCGCGACGGCGAGCAAATCACCATCGGCGCGCCGCCGAAGAGCAGATTCGTCCGCCGCCAGGGGCTCGACTTCCGGGCCGGACAGGTGATGTTGGAAACCGGCCGCCGCCTGCACGCGCGCGACATCGGCCTGCTCGCGGCCATGGACTACGCCCGCGTCGCGGTCGCGCGCCGGCCGCGCGTGGCGATTCTCGCCACCGGCGACGAGCTGGTCGCGCCCGGCACCGGCGACGCGCCCGACCGCATCGTCGCCTCGAACCCGCACGCGCTGTGGGCGCTGTTGCGCCCGGAGAACGCCGAGACGATCGATCTCGGCATCAGTCCGGACAACCTCGAACTCATTACTGCCGCCATCGGCTGCGCCCGCGAATTCGAGGCCGACATATTGGTGACGCTCGGCGGCGCCTCGGTCGGCGATCACGATTTGATTGCGCCGGCGCTAGAGCAAGCCGGGATACCGCTCTCCTTCCACCGCATCGCCATGCGTCCCGGAAGGCCGATGCTGTTGGGCTTGGCCGAAGGCATGCGCGTTCTGGGTCTCCCGGGCAATCCGGTCTCGGCCTTCATTTGCGCCTTCCTGTTTCTGCTGCCGTTGCTGCGCAAGCTGCAGGGCCGCGCCGATCTCTTGCCCGAGGCGGAGAAAGCGGCGCTCGGCCGCGCGCTCGAGCCGAACGACCACCGCCAGGATTTCCTCCGCGCCAAGCTTGCGCGCGGGGCGGACGGCCAGCTCGTCGCCACCCCCTTCAAGCTGCAGGATTCTTCGATGCTGTCGGTGCTGCACGCCGCCGATTGCCTGATCGTGCGGCCGCCGCATGCGTCGGCCTGCGCCGAGGGAAGCCCGTGCGAGGTGCTGCGCTTCGCCGATTAGTGCCGACTGTCACGCCCGCACTGAGTTGATTCCGTCATCCTGAGGCGCGCGGCGCGAAGGCGCCGAGCCTCGAAGGATGAGGAGCCGCGCGCGATTGACCCAAGCAAAAAGCCCCGGCGCGAAGCCGGGGCTTTTCGTTTTATCCGTTCGAGATCGGATCAATATCTCGCGCTGACCGGACCCTTGCCCCAGTCGCCGAACTTCCAGTTGAGGCCGACGCGTAAGATATTATCCCTGATGTCAACCCGGTGAGGGATTGTTGCGGCGGAATCCGGAAAGAATGTCTTTCTGCCGAAGTCGGCATGAAGAAATTCAAGCTTCGCCGACCAATTATTGCCGAGCGCAGCTTCGACGCCACCCCCAACGGTCCAACCCGACAGCGTCTTCGTTTGTGCGTCGAAGAGAATCCCGTTTGTATCGATCACATGCACGCTCGCCTCGGCGGCGCCACCAGTGACGTACAGGAGCCAATTGTTCGCTGCGAAACCGACGCGGGCGCGTTCAGTCGCAAACCATTTCTCTTTGGTCGAGTTAATGAACGCGGGGGTCAGTAGACTTGGGGACGAGCCGTCCTTGTTCGTCCAAGAAAAGTCGCCCTCGAGACCCCAAACCAAGCTGCCAGACTGATAGTTGCAGCCAAGGGTGCCGCCGGCCAGTCCACCGCTCAAGTTATGGCGAACAAAGTCCGTGCCGTCTTCCGTCGTGTCGTGACGTTTTCCCCAATTGCCTCCGCCCTCGACACCCGCGTAACAGCCGGTCCAGCTGAACACCGGCGCAGCGGGCGCGGCCTTGTACGGCATCGGTCGATCGGCGGCGAACGCCGACGCGCCGCAGAGCGCGATCGTCGCAACGCTGGCAAGAAGAATCTTTTTCATTTCACTGCTCCCCATGGATTCGGCCAAGTCCGTAATTCAGTTGACGAGACTATAGGCCCCCGCCGGCGGGGAAAACCCGAAAAACCCCGTTCCCCGTCGAATCCTATGAGGTGTGACCCAAAATCCACAATTCCCATTAGGAAACCCGCAAACTCGTTAGGAAGAACGAAAGACGAATCAGAGCATTGGAGGTCGCTGATCCACCTCCCGATTCAAGTTGCGGAACACAACCGGAACGGATACATTCGTTCGCGATTTGTTTCCACGCCGATTCCCGCCCAGCGAGTCCAAAAATGCTCACCAGCAAACAATACGAGCTTCTCCGCTTCATTCACGAGCGCTTGAAGGAATCGGGCGTGCCGCCTTCGTTCGAGGAGATGAAGGAGGCGCTCGATTTGCGCTCCAAGTCCGGCATCCACCGGCTGATCACCGCGCTCGAGGAGCGCGGCTTCATCCGCCGGCTGCCGAATCGGGCGCGCGCGCTCGAAGTCATCCGCCTGCCGGAGACGGTGGCGCCCGGCTTCGGGGCGAAAAAGGGATTCTCGCCGAACGTGATCGAGGGCAGCCTCGGCCGCGTGCGCGCCGGCGCCGAGGACGAAGGCGGCCGGCCGGTTGCGGTGCCGGTGATGGGCCGCATCGCCGCCGGCACGCCGATCGCCGCCATCCAGAATCGCAGCCACACCATCCACGTGCCGCCGGAAATTCTCTCCTCCGGCGATCATTACGCGCTCGAAGTGCGCGGCGACTCGATGATCGAGGCCGGCATCTTCGAGGGCGACCTCGCGCTGATCCGCAAGAGCGACACCGCCGAGACCGGCGACATCGTCGTCGCGCTGATCGACGAGGAGGAGGCCACGCTGAAGCGGCTGCGCAAGAAGGGCGCCTCGATCGCGCTGGAGGCGGCGAACCCCGCCTATGAGACGCGCATCTTCGGCCCCGACCGCGTGCGCATTCAGGGCAAGCTCGTCGGCCTGTTCCGACGCTATTGATTTTCTTCAGGACCTCTGACGCCGTTCTCTCTCCCGTCATGGCCGGATTTATTCCGGCCATCCACGCCTTCCTTCTTTGCCAAGGCGGAGATGGCACCCGAACTCGGGCTTGCCCGCGTTCGGCACTCATTAAGGTCACAAGTCGACAACAGCCGACTTGTGATAACAAGTGCGGGCATGACGGCGACTTCGTAGGTATGAAAGCTCATTCTTCTTCGCCTTCACCGCCGCTTCCCTCCTCCAGCATTCGCTCATCCTCCGGCCGCGCCAACGGCTCGGTGCCAGCCGGCGCGTTCGGCCGACGATAGAGCCGCGCGAGCGCCGCGGGATCCGGCGCCCGCGCCCGTCCGTACCAAGGCCGGTCGGCGAACGGCGAGCGCACCGGCTCGGCCACCCACTTGCCCTTCACGCGCCACAGCGCAAGCGCGCCGGTGCTCGCCAGCGCCCCGCGGTCGACCGCGGCGGCGGCGCAGGCCGCCGGCACGTCGAGCGGACTCACCACCAGGGCCGCCTCGCGGCAATCGTCGGCGAAGGCCTCGGGCCGGCGCGCCACCGCGATCGTTGTGCCGTCGGCGAGCTTTGCTGCGCAGCCGGCGGCATCGCAGCGGAAGCCGCCCTCGAGCGGGTCGCGCGACTTGCGCGTGTCGCCGTCGGCGGCAAGCCAGCTGTCGGCGGAAATCCTGTTTTGCCGGGCGGCGAGCACCGTCAGCCGGCCGTCGCTGCCGCGCACCGCGACCGCTTCCGCCTCGGAGTCGATCAGCACGTCGGGCCGCGGCGTCGTGATCGCCAAAACGAAACCGAGCGCGAATAGCGGCGCGCTGAGCAGGCGCAGCCTGGAGACCGGGATCGCCAGCAACAGCAATCCCGCCGTCATCAGCAACAGCGCGCCGGTGCCGAAGGCGTGAACGCGCCCCTCCGCCCCCGGCAACGCCGTCACCCAGCGCGCGATCGCCAGCATCACGTCGATGCCCCAGCCCATCGCCTGCCAGGCGAGCGCGTCGTAGCCGAACGGAATCAGCGCGCAGCCGACGACCGCCATCGGCATGATCACGAAGGAGATCACCGGCATGGCGAGCACATTGGCGAGGATGCCGTAGGGCGCGAGGCGCTGAAAGTGAAACACCGCATAGGGCGTGGTGGCGAGCCCGGCGAGCAACGAAGTGAGCGCGCCCGCCAGCAACCAGCGCCCGGCGGTCACGCCGACGCGGTAAACGGCGCCGCCATCCTTGGCGGGCGGCGCGGTCAACAAGGCGGGGGCGAGGCGTTGATAGATGCTGACGAGCGCCAGCGTCGCGGCGAACGACATTTGAAAGCCGGGATTGAGCACGGCCTCCGGCGTCATCGAAAGCACCGCGAAGGCGGCGATCGAAAGCGTGCGCAACGTGATCGCCGGACGATCGAACAGCACGCCCAACAGCACCAGCGCGATCATGATGAAGGAGCGCAGCGTCGGCGCGTCGGCGCCGGCGAGCAGCATGTAGACGAACGCGCCGAGGAGCGCGAGCACCGCGGTCCATTTCTTGATCGGGAAGCGCAGCGCCAGGCCCGGGATCAGCGCGAGCCCGCCGCGCACCGCCGCGAAGATGAAGCCGACGACGATCGCCATGTGCAGGCCCGAGATCGAAAGCACGTGATAGAGGCCGGAAATGCGCATCGCCTCGTTGACCTCGGCCGAGATCTGGTCGCGCACCCCGGAGATCAGCGCGGTGGCGACCGCGCCGGTTTGGCCGGGGATGACCGCGAGAATGCGCGCGGTGAGCGCGCGGCGCACGCTCTCGATGGCGGCGGCAAACCGAAGCTCGGCGGGCGCCTCGATCGGTGCTGCGACCGGCTTCGTCTTGCCGAGCACGAAGCCGGTGGCGCCGAGGCGGGCGAAATAGGCGCCGAGCGCGTAATCGTAGCCGCCGGGCCGCGTCGGATTGAGCAACGGCCGCATCCGCGCCTTCATCTCGACGTGGGCGCCCACTTGCGGCGCGTTTCCGCGTCTGAGCGAGACGCGCACCCGCGGCGGCAGGCGATCGGCCCCGCGTCCGCTCGCCGACGTCACCTGCAGCACGATCCGGTCCGAGCGGTCGGTGGCGTCGCGCGCCTCGACGAAGCCCGCGAGCGTCAACGTCGCGCTCGGGCGAAGCAGCACCGGATGCGCGACCAGCGCGCCGCGCAGCGTACCGGCGGCGAATCCGGCGGCGGCCGCCGCCAGCGCCAGCGCAATCGCGAACGCCACCGGCCGCGCCCGCGACAGAACGACGACGAAGGCGAGCGCGAGAAAACTCGCCGCCGCCGCGATCCATGACGGCTCGGCGGGCGCGATGAAATAGACGATGATGCCAGCGCCGAAACACACCGGCAGCCAAGGCGCGAGCCGCGCGGCTTCGGCTTCGGCGCGGAACGCGCCGCTGAGTTGCTCGCCCGCGGCCTGCCGCAGATCGCCGATGAGCGCGCCGATCTCGGGCAGGCGCCGCCCGCCGATGGCCACCGCGCGTCCGCTCGCCCGCGGTCTTTCGTTTTCGTCCGCCATCGGGGCCCCCGCCCTCCTCGGCGCCTCTTCGCTAGGCTACGCGGCTACTCCGCTCCGCATCGAACATGAAGTCGCGGTGAATGGGAACGGCCTCGCGCCTCTTCGCGACCAGGAGCTGGAACACCATGTGCGATCCGTGCAGGAATTCGAGCTCCACCGCCGCCAGGTAATATTCCCACATGCGGGCGAAGCGCTCGTCGTAGATCTGCACCGCCTTGGCCCGATTTTTGGCGAAGCGCTCGCGCCAGTGGCGAATGGTGTGATAATAGTGCAGGCGCAGGATCTCGATATCCGCGACCCACAACCCGTTCCGCTCCGCCGCGGCGGTCGTTTCCGAAAGCGCCGGCACGTAGGCGCCGGGAAAAATATATTTGCGAATGAACGGGCCGGTCGTTCCGGGCGGCGACATCCGCCCGATGCAATGAATAAAGGCGTAGCCGTCATCCTTCAGAAGACCGCGAACCTTGGCGAAATATTCGTCGAGGTGAAAAATCCCGACGTGCTCCATCATGCCGACCGAGACCACGCGGTCGAAGCTACCCTCGACGTTGCGATAATCGATTTCGCGGAATTCCACTAAATGACCGACGCCCGCGGCCTTCGCCCGCTCGCGCGCGACCCGGATTTGTTCCGGCGAAACGTTGATCGCCAGCACGCGCGCGCCCGTTTGCTTGGCGAGATGAATGGCGAAGCCGCCCCATCCCGAGCCGATCTCGATGACGCTCATCCCGGGCTTCAGCTGCAGCTTCGCCGTGGCATGGATGAGCTTGTAGCGTTGCGCTTCTTCCAGCGTGTCGCGTTCGGGATCGCGGAAGTAGGCGCAGGAATACTGCAGATCCTCGTCGAGAAAGAGCCGGTACACCTCAGTCGAGATGTCGTAGTGATGCCGGGCATTCTGCGCGGCCCTGCCGACCGGATTGGCCTGATGCCATCGCCGAAGGCGTCGCCACAAGTTCCGCAGCAGTTTCTGCGAGCCTTGAGAATTGAGAATAGAGCGTGGAGCGATTGAGCGAAAACAACATCAACAGGTCTTGGATCGTGGAGCCCTCCTCGAAGGTGAGCGCCCCATCCATGTAGG
>Ga0075425_100008691_pt1 | contig 10783 bp, 7 predicted proteins | sample SoiMethybrSBSTD4_FD_75300 | JGI IMG/M metagenome (GOLD analysis project Ga0075425, IMG submission 75300) | Bulk soil microbial communities from a Populus tree surrounding site in Tennessee, USA - Soil MetaG P. TD hybrid SBSTD4 | ecosystem: Environmental > Terrestrial > Soil > Tree plantation...
TGATGCAGAAATTCATTGGGAGTGATCGGTGCTCAAGCTGAATGTCGAACATGTCGCTTTGAACGTTCCCCACCCCGCCGCGATGGCGGCTTGGTACGTCAACAATCTGGGAATGCGCATCGTGCGCCAGTCGAACGCCGCGCCTTATATTCATTTTGTCGCCGACGCCGGCGGCCGGACGGTTATCGAGCTTTACAGCAATCCCATCGATCCAATCCCAGACTACGCGTCGATGCATCCGCTGCGGCTGCACGTTGCCTTCGCGACATCCGATCCCGACGGTGCGCGAAGTGCGCTCGTCGCCGCTGGTGCCTCGTTCGTTGACGAGATGACGCGCGAAGACGGCACGCGGCTGCTGATGCTGCGGGATCCGTGGGGACTTGCGATTCAACTGTGCAAACGGGCGGAGCCGCTGCTGTAGACGGTTTCACAGCGCGCACGTCCCCGACTACTATCTGTCGCATGGATACGGTTCGCGGCCACGAGCTCGCGGGAAGTCGTCTGGTCGGCGCGCTGCCGTCGAACGACATGGTCGCGCTGTGGCGAGAAGCCACATCCGGCATCGTCAAGTACGGCTTCGTCATCGAATATCGCGATCTCGATCCGCCGCGGACCGGCATCTTCGATGGCCTTCGCATCGTGATCGACCCCGACGTCGGATTCGAAATGCAGTGTTTTCTCCTGCTCCATCTCTTCGGCCATTCCGTCCAATGGGTCGCGCCCTCGATTGAACACAAGCTTGCCGATCTGCAGCACACCGAAGACAAAGCGAGATTCATGCAGGTGCTGCACGATTACGAGCGGGAAGCCGCCGGGTTCGCGATGCAATTGATGCGTGAGCGCGGCGTCACGACGCTCGATCAGTGGTTCAGCGATTTCGTCGAGACCGACTGGCGGTACGTCGAGCGGTATTACCAGACAGACCGCCTGCCGAAATGGGAAGACTGCATCGTCCGCGATGCCGCGATGGTCGCTCCCACGCCGATCCCGCCGCTGAAGCATCACGAGGTGGAAGTGCGATTCGCGTTTTAATGATCTTCCGCCTAAAGGCGGAAGCCACAAGCTTTGAATCTTCCGCCTAAAGGCGGAAGCCACAGAGAGAAGAAAGCTCGTGGCTTCCGGCTTTAGCCGGAAGTCAGAACCGGCTTTAGCCGGAAGTCAGAACCGGCTTTAGCCGGAAGTCAGAACCGAGAAGACCGTATACAATTCGGTTTTCGATGCGAAAGCTAACCGTCATATTCCCAGCGATCCTCCTTGTCTGCCTCATCGGCTGTGGATCGAGGCAGCCGCTTCAAGTGACGACCATTCAGCTCGGTCGATCGGTCAATTCCGATCACACGGTGGGTGGCTTCACCACCACGTTCACGCCCGACGACTCGATCTATCTCGCCGTCCTCACCGGTGGCGCCGGGTCGGGGACGATACGCGTGCGCTGGAAGTACGGTGAGCGCGTGATCGATGAACCCAAAAAGGAGGTGTCCTACCACCAGGCCGCGGCGACCGATTTCCGATTGCTCAGTCCCGGCGGCTTCCCCCGCGGCGACTACACCGCCGAGATTTTTGTCAACGATCAGCCTGCCGGCACCCGCGCCTTTCGGGTGGAGGCGCGATGATTTCGGCCGCTTGAACTCGCGCTGCCCGGCCGGGCTTCCGCTTGCGGTACACTCTCTCGAGAGGCAATGGCTACGCTTACGCTGGAGATCGCGAATGCGCGAGACGCGAGTTCCCGGGATGCCACGCGGCATGAATTTGGCGAGGATGGCGGATCGATCGGACGTGCGCCGTCGAATTCCTGGGTACTGACGCATAACAAGGTGTCAGGGCGGCACGCCCAGATCTCTTTCCGGAGCGGCGTCTTCTACATCCAGGACTTGAGCCGGAACGGCGTCTCGGTGAACTCGCCCGACAACCGCCTGATCCGGGATCGCCCGTACGCGCTGAAGCCAGGCGATCGGATCTTCATCGAACCATATGAGATCGATGTCTGGATTGAGGCGGGATCCGCAAGAGCGGCAAGACACACGCAGGCGGATCCGTTTGCCGAGGATCCATTCGCGCCACACCATGACGCTTTGTTGCCCGACCAAAACCTCGCGGCTATTCCGGCGTCGCCCGTCAACGAGGAAGTCGACCCGCTGAAGTTTTTCGATCCGGTGGCCAGCCGCGCGCCGCGGAAACCAGAACCGGTCGTGCCACGCGGCGACGAACTTCTCGGACAGCATTACCAGCCGCCCGCTGTTGTTCCGACTCCCGCGCCACCATCCAAGCCGGCGTCGTCGGATCCTGTCATCCCTGCCGGGTACGATCCACTCAGCCCCGACGAGCCGTCGCCGCCGCCCCAACCTCCGTCTCCACCGCCGCCGCCGCCGACTCCAGTGATTCGCCCTCGTCCGGGTGACTCGGCAATCGGACGACGACTGAAGGACCTGACTTCGGAGGAGTCCACCGTTCGACAACGCGCGACTGCGCCGGCCCCGCCGCGGCAGCCGAGCGTCGACGCGCCAGTTCCTGCGCCGCCGGTCGCGCCGCGACCTGCCGAGGCGACTCCGCCGCCGGTCGATGCCACTCCGCGACGTAGCGGGGCAACAGCCGATCTTGCCGAATTCATGGCCGGAGCTGGCGTTCCCGATGCCGCGATCACGCCGGAGCTCTCTCGAAACCTCGGTCAGATCATTCGGATCGTCGTCGCCGGGCTGATGGACATTCTTCAATCACGTCAACGGATCAAAGAAGAATTCGGAATTCAGCACACGCTATTCAGGCCGGCCGACAACAACCCGCTGAAATTTTCGGCCAACGTCGAAGACGCGCTGCATAACCTCCTGGTCAAGCGCAACGCGGCCTATCTTGGGCCGGTGGATGCATTTGCAGATGCATTCGACGACTTGCGCGATCATCAACTCGCGATGCTTGCAGGTCTGCGGGTGGCATTCGATGCGATGCTGACCGAGCTCGATGCCGATCGCCTCCAGGAGGACTTCGATGCGCAGATGAGTAAGCACGCACTGCCGCTCATGCCCGCCAAGATGCGGTACTGGGAGCTGTACCGGGAAAAATGCCAGGAGTTGGTCAAGGATCCCGACGCCACGTTCGATCGCTTGTTCGGCGAGGAGTTCCGACGTGCGTATGAAGAGCAATTCCGCAAACTGAAAGCGGCGCGCCGAACCCGCGCGCAACAAGGGCCCGAGGGCTCTTCACCCGAAAAATAAGTTCTGACGGGCAAGACCTTAGTTGGGAATGGACCCCTGATTCGTATAGATTGTCAGGCACCGTTCCATGTCTGGTCACAACCGCGTCATCTGGTCCGAAGGGCTGTTTCTGCAGCCGCAGCATTTCCAACAGCAGGACCGGTACTTTGAGCAGTACATCGAGACCCGCGTTCGATCGCTGGTGTCCTATGCCTGGGGCTTCACCGAAATTGAAATCGAACGCGATTTTCTCAAGATCGGGAAGATCGGATTCAGGCGCCTTGCCGGCGTGTTTCCCGACGGAACGCCCTTCCGGATGCCAGACGACGATCCGTTACCGGCGCCGATGGATATTGCGGCGGATGCGCGCGATCAGCGGCTCTTTCTCGCGTTGCCGTTGCGGCGTGCGGGCGAACTCGAGTCCGCCCGCGGCCCGGTTACTGACGAGCTCGTGCGGCAGGAGATCCGCGAGTTCCAGACTGCAAGTGCGGCGGTGGCTGCCGGGGAACCGGCGACGCTCGAAGTTGCAGCGCTTCGAACGCGACTGCTCCTCGAACGGGAAGCGACTGAGGCCTACGCCTGTATTCCGCTCACGCACATCGTCGAGTGCCGCGCCGATCAGCAGGTCGTTCTTGATGAACAGTTCATCCCGACGATTCTGCACCTGCGCGCGGCCACGCGCCTCGCGACCGTTACGACAGAGCTGCTCGGACTATTCCATCAGCGCGGCGAAGCACTGGGCGGCCGCGTGGCTGCCACGAGCAGAGGTGCGGCCTCGGAGCTGGCGGATTTTCTGATGCTTCAGACGATCAACCGCTACCAGCCCCTGCTGACCCACTTCGCCGACACGGGTGTCATTCACCCGGAGGCGTTTTTTCAGTTCTGCGTTGCTGCCGCCGGTGAGCTGGCGACCTTTACGACGACATCCAAACGCACACCAAAGTTCCCTGGCTACCGCCACGATCGTCTCAAGGAGACGTTCGAGCCCGTCATCCTCTCGCTCCGCGAATCGATGAGCAAGGTGATGACGCAGGTGGCGATTCCGATCCCGCTGGAGCCGAGAAAGTTCGGCATCAGCGTCGCGATCGTTCCGGACAGGACGCTGTTCAGTTCGGCTGTATTCATCCTGGCGGCGCGCGCCGATGGTCCTGCGGAATACGTGCGACAACGGTTCCCGACACAAGTCAAGATCGCGCCAGCCGAAAAGATCGGCGATCTCGTGCGACAGGGTCTGCCAGGGGTGCCGGTAGTACCGGTTCCGGTGACGCCGCGGCAGATCCCTTATCACGCCGGTTACGCGTATTTCGAACTGGATCAGACGCACGAATTGTGGGATCAACTGAAGAATTCCGGCGGTGTGGCAATCTACGTCCCCGGAGATTTCCCGGGGTTGGCGATGGAGTTCTGGGCGATTCGCGGGTGAAAGGGGGGATTCTTCCATGGCCGACACCGACGATCCCTTCCTGCCGTCGGACCTGACCGCACGGCCTCGGCCCGGCGCCGGCCGGCGGGGCATGCCCGACTCCGGCATCTACCAGCGCCCGGCGATGCCGCGGGTTGCAGAGGTCGAACCGATCCCTGAGTCCGCGCGTGCATTTCTCGGGCTCGGACTCAATCCGCTCGTGCAGGCCGCCAGCCCGCTGCTCCTTCGGATGGGACAGATGCGGAGCGCGCCGGCATCCATCGATGTCCCGAGTCTTCGGCGCGCGGCGCTCGAAGAGATTCGGCGGTTCGAGGAACGTGCCCGCGCCGGCGGTGTTCGTAACGAAATCGTGCTGGCGGCGCGCTATGTGTTGTGCGCCGGTCTCGATGAAGCGGTGCTGTCGACGCCATCGGGTTCGCAAAGCGAATGGGCGCAGCATCCGCTGCTGGTCGCGCTGCACCGAGAGGCCTGGGGCGGAGAAAAGTTCTTCGAAATGCTCGATCGGATCCTCGTGGATCCCGCGCGGCATATCGATCTGATCGAACTCCAGTACCTGATCCTTGCGCTGGGCTTTACCGGCAAGTATCAGATGATGGATCGCGGCCATGAGCAGTTGGCCGATCTGCAGCACAATCTCCATCGCACCATCCAGAATCAACGCGGCGCCGCACCTCCGGACCTGTCGCTGCAATGGCGCGGGCTGGAGGATCAACGCAATCGGCTCATTCGATACGTGCCGTGGTGGGTGGTCGTCGCGGCGGCGCTGGCAATTCTCGGTATCACCTTTGCCATCTACTACACGAACCTGGCCAACCAGGCGAGCCCATTGCACGAGCGGCTGGCGAAGGTTGGTGTCGGAGATTTCGAACTGCCGCCGCCACCCGTACCGCCGACTCCCAAACCCACGCTGAAGAAGCTGCTGACGCCCGAGGAGACCGCCGGCGCGTTGACGGTCAAGGAAGAGGGCGCCCGATCGACCGTCACCCTGGAGGCCTCCGATCTGTTCAAGTCGGGCAGCGCGGAAGTCAATGCGTCGTATGAACCGACGCTCGCCAAGATAACCGACGCGCTGAATAAAGTGCCGGGGCGCGTAAGAGTGGTTGGCCATACCGACGATCAAGCGATCAAATCGTTTCTGTATCGCGACAATAACGAGTTGTCGCGGGAGCGCGCCGTCAGCGTCGCGAATCTTCTGTTGAAAAAAGGGCTCGACAATTCGGCGCGGCTGACGTGGCTGGGTGTCGGCTCCGCGCAACCACTGTCTCCGGGCACCGATCCGGAGAGCCGCGCGCGCAACCGCCGGGTCGAAATCATCCACCTGCGCGATCAGTAACGTCGAACGAGGCTGATCATGTTCGCCTTTCTCAAGCGCACCTTCGTCATTCTGCTGGGCCTGCTCCTCATCACGCTCTTTATCTGGTACGCGGGACCGTACTTTGCGTTCGCCGGATTCGCGCCGCTCGAATCAGAGTTCGCCCGCCTTGTTGCGATCGGGATCGTCATCGGCATCTGGTTGCTGTGGCGGCTCATGAAGCGCCTCAAGGCCTACCGGGCGAGCGATCGACTGCTCACCGCCGTTGTCGCGCAGCCACAGCCGCAGGCGGAGAAGGCTCGAACACCGGCTGAAGTCGTCAAGCTGCGTGAACGCTTCGAGGAAGCGGTGTCGGCGCTCAAAGAGCAGCGCCGATCCGGACACAGCCTGTACGACCTGCCCTGGTACGTGATCATCGGTGCGCCGGGCTCAGGAAAAACGACCGCCCTGCTCAATTCCGGCTTGAAGTTTCCGCTCGAGCAGCGCGTCGGCAAGGGCGCGCTCCGCGGTGTCGGTGGCACGCGAAACTGCGATTGGTGGTTTGCCGACGAAGCGATTTTTCTCGACACGGCCGGCCGTTACACGACCCAGGATTCCGACGCTTCATCGGACAGTGTCGGGTGGGCCGAGTTCCTGGCGCTGCTCAAGAAGTATCGCGCCAGGCGTCCTCTCAACGGCGTCATCCTGACAGTCAGTGTCCAGGACCTGTTAATGCTGGATCCTGCAGGTCGGGAGGCGCATCTGGAAGCGGCCCGCAATCGTCTTTCCGAACTGCATCGAGAGTTGAATATTCAGCTGCCCGTCTACGTGATGGTGACCAAGTGCGACCTCGTCGATGGGTTTGCCGAGTACTACGAGGACCTGAACCCCCAGGAACGCGCCCAGGTCTGGGGCGTGACCTTCCCCTACGACCAGACGCTCACCAACGAGAGTCCCACGGTCTATCCTGCGGAATTCGATGCGCTGATGACGCGGCTGAACGAGCGTCTCTTCGATCGACTGAACCAGGTGCGTGACACGCGGCGTCGCGCCAAGATCTTTGCGTTCCCGCAGCAGATGGCGACGGTACGCGACTCGCTGACGCAGTGGGTGTCCGACGTGTTCACCGCGCGCGAGTTCGACGGCCGCGTCCTCCTGCGCGGCGTCTACTTCACCAGCGGCACCCAGGAAGGTACGCCCATCGATCGGCTGCTCGGCAGCATCGGCCGGTCATTCAATGCCACCGACGCGGTGATGGCCCCGCGTGGTCCGGGGAAGGCGTTTTTCGTCGGCGATCTCCTGAAGCAGGTGATGATCGGCGAGTCGGGGCTTGCCGGTGTCAATCGCAGACTGGAATTGCGGAACGCTTCACTCCTGCTCGGCGTCTACGTCGCGACAGGATTGATTGCTGCCTTCGGTGTCGCGGCGCTGTCACTGAGCTACACGCGGAACCGCGAATTTCTGGATCAGATCAATCACGACATCTCGACATTCGAGCAGATCTCCGCCGTCACACCGGCATCACCGGCGCCCGATATCGTGATGCGTCTCGACGGCATTCGCGCGGTCATGGATCGCGCCTACCAGTACACGCAAACAACCTCGCTTCCGATGCGATGGGGACTGCATGAGGGACGGTCGCTCTTCAAATCTGCCCGTGACGCCTACGTGCGCGAGTTGGACAGCGTCCTGCTGCCGCGATTTGCAACCGAGATCCAGGCCCGGCTGGTGAAGTACGCGAGCGATCCTCCGAGGCTCTACCGATATTTCAAGGGATACCTGATGCTGGGCGACCCCACGCGCTTGGATAAGGAGTACCTCCAGGGGCTGGCCAGCATCGAATGGAATCAAGCGGCGGACGGCGGATCGGGCGGCGGATCTGCGTTATCGAATCACTTCAAAGCGCTCATGGATAACTCGCCGACGCTGCGGCCGTTGCCGCTCGACCCGAAGCTCGTCGGTCAGGCGCGTAACAGCATCCCGCCCTCCCTCATGCCCAGGCTCCTCTATGAGGACATCAAGGCAGAAAACGTCGATGGCGCGGGTGAGGGATTGCGGATCGATCAGCTGGCCGGCATCGGTGCCGACAAGGTGTTCAGCCGGAGGAGCGGCGTCCCGTTATCGACGCCGATCCCACGGCTGTACACACGCGATCAGTTCAAGCTGATCACGACAAAAGGTCGAGTCGAGATTCTCCCGGAGATCCGGAAGGACGCGTGGGTCTGGGGCGACAACGCTGCCTCGCTCTCGAGCGCAGGTCAGGTCTTCTCGGCGGTCAGCGATCTCTACGAGACCGACTACATCCGTACGTGGGATGGATTCCTCGACGATTTGCAGTTCGTCCGCTTCTCGACCATCGGTCAGACCAACGAGGCGTTGCGGATTTTGACATCCGCGACGTCGCCACTCCGCGCCCTGCTGGGTGCCGTCGCCGCCAACACGACGCTCGTGGAGATGCAGTCCGGCAGCGTCCCGAAGGGGTCGCTCGGGCAGGCGAAGAAAAATTTGGGCGAGAAGATTTCGGGAATCCTGAAACCGATGGAGGAAGCCGTCGGCATGCCATCGGTTGCTGCGGGAACAAACGTCACCGTGCATTATCAATGGGTCCGTCAGCTGACCGGCGGGGAAGCCGGCAAGACGCGCCTCGATGCGATCATCAACGCCCTCGCCGAAGTACAGAAACAGATTGATGCCCTCGGGCCCGGCGTCGCCGACAAGAGGCCTCTGGATATCCTGCCAAATCCCTCGTTTCGGGAGTCCATCGATGCACTTCGGGAACAGGGGAACGGACTGCCGCCTGCGATGGAGCGGCTCATTACAGAGATCGCGGCCATTGCACGAGGCGTCATCGTCACCGGCGCGACGGGCGAAGTGCAGGACGTCTATTCGGAGCAGATCGTTCCCGTCTGCAACAACCTCATCACGAACAAATATCCATTCGCGACCACCGCGTCGACTGAAGTTCAGGTGGTCGACTTCGGAAACGTCTTTGGTTTCGATGGACTCTTTGACAGGTTCTTCACGACCTACCTTGAAAAACATGTCGACACGGCAGGTTCCGTTTGGACCTGGCGTCCCGGAGCGGTCGCGTTGTCGAATCGACTGCTCGATCAGATGCAACAGGCGCGGCAGATTCGCGACATGTTCTTCAATCCGGGATCCAAGGCGCCGGAGGTGAAGTTCTTTGTGACCTTCAGCGAGCTCGACGCCAACGCGCAGCGTGCCGTGCTGCAGATTGATGGTCAGACGGTCGACGACAAGCGCGGCCGCCAACCCGTGACGTGGCCGGGCGCCAATGGTTCGGCGCTCGCGGCCTTCGAGGCGCGCTACTACGATACGCCCAGGGGGTTCAACGGTCCCTGGGCCTGGTTCAAAATGATCGACGCAACCAAAGTGGGCACGCCGGATCCGCAGCAGCGAATCGGATTGAACATCTCGGACAGTTACCACCGTGTGCGAGTGACGGTTGAACCGGCGCGGGCAACCGGCAATCCATTCGCAGTGACGAACTGGCGGCACTTTGTGTGCGAATCGTGAAGCGCCGATGCAGGTAGGGTTCTACGGCAAGCTGCCAAGCCATGGCGACTTCCTGCGCCGCCGCGTTTCCGACGCGTTCGTTGACGCGTGGGACGCGTGGCTCCGCGAATGCCTGGCATCGAGCCGCACGGTGCTCGGCGCTCGCTGGCTGGACGTCTATCTCACGAGCCCCGCATGGCGATTCGTCTGCGCCGCCGGCGCGTGTGGTCCGGCGCCGGTGATCGGAGTCGCGGCGCCCAGCGTTGATCAAGTGGGCCGCTATTTTCCGCTGACTCTGGTTGCGGAGCTGCCGCCCGACGTCAATCTGCTGACCGCGGCATCGTGCGGCCGGTTTTTTGAAGCGGCCGAACAACTGGTGATCGAAACTCTTGCAACCGAACGCGTCGATTTCGAACGATTCGATCAAGGGACGCTCGCACTCGAGCGAGAGCTCGCACCAATCGCGGTGCGGCCGGATCTGGTGCTCGATTCCGGTGCCGCCGCGGTCGTGACCGACAATCCGCAGGCCTGGCAGATCCCACTCGCGACCGCCGCGGACGTGACGATTGCGTTCGAGCAGATGCTGTCCCTGCACCTCGAGGCCAAATACCGGCCAATGGTTCTTCTCTGGACGGATGGCTCCGGTGTCGTCGAACCAAGTTGTCTCGTTCTCAAAGGCCTCCCGAGCCCGGAACTTTATCCCGCGCTTCTCGAGGGTTCGTGGGGCGACCATCGGTGGCGTTCAGTACCCGCGCACGTGTCTGAGGACGACACACTGCCCGGCACGCTCGTCGTCGACGAAGGGCCGCCGCTCTTTTTCCGTTCGGCCGCCGCCACCGATGTCGGCCGCGTCCGCACGAATAACGAGGATGGATTCGTCGAACGTCCGGAGTCGGGTCTTTGGGCGGTTGCCGATGGGATGGGCGGCCACAGTCACGGCGAAGTCGCCAGCCGAATGGTGTGCGATGCCCTGACCGACTTTCCCCTGGATGGCACATTCGAGGAAGCAATCGACGCAGCCCGAAGACGCGTCCAGGAAGTCAACGATCACCTGGCAAGGTCCGGAATGGCGTCCGATCCAGCCGACCGAAGCGGGAGCACTGTCGTGATGCTGCTCCTTCGCGGGCCTCGATCCGCCGTGCTTTGGGCGGGGGACAGTCGCGCGTACCGGTGGCGGGCAGGGACCCTCGAGCAACTGACCACGGACCACAGTCTGGCGGCCATGGGGGGAGCGGCGGCTGTGGAATCCAGCGTAATTACACGTGCCGTAGGAGTTGACGTGGAATTGACGCTCGACGTCCACCGCGATCTCGTCCGCCCGGACGACCGGTTTCTCCTCTGTTCCGACGGCCTCACCCGCGTCGT
>Ga0075425_100008692_pt1 | contig 10783 bp, 6 predicted proteins | sample SoiMethybrSBSTD4_FD_75300 | JGI IMG/M metagenome (GOLD analysis project Ga0075425, IMG submission 75300) | Bulk soil microbial communities from a Populus tree surrounding site in Tennessee, USA - Soil MetaG P. TD hybrid SBSTD4 | ecosystem: Environmental > Terrestrial > Soil > Tree plantation...
AGTTCGCGCCGGCGAGCCACTGTACATCTGGGGCTACGCGCACGATGTCTTTTGGCGCACACGTTGCCGCCCTGCGTCGCGGTACCTGACGCCGTACTACATCGACGGACGGTTTTCTGACGCTGAAGCTACAGTGCCTTCATCTGGCGAAGAGTTCAGGCGTGAGGCGGCGGCTAATCTGCTTGAAGATCTGCGCCGCAGCAAGCCGCGTTTGATTCTCGACGTCGAGGGGAGCTTCAAGGCGCTGCCTTATGGGGAGCTGGTTGCGTTCATCGAGGAGAATTATCGTGATGCAGGAAATGCCGGGCCTGATCCTGCTCGCCCGTTTCGTGCATTTGAGCTTAAAGGTGAGCTCACTAGCGATATGCCCGTTACGGGTCACCAGTCGCAGCGTTGAGATTGCTCTTCAGCCTTCCCTTAATCCACTCGTCAATGATTGCCAGTGACTGTCGCGGGAAAACGTGTCCTACCGGGAAGCTTCGATACTCCACTGAAGGCGACCGCCTCGCCATTGCATCCTTGAACGTACGCGTGCGCGCCAGCGGATAGAATTCGTCGGTCTCGCCGGCGATTATCAACAACTCAGTGTCGCTGTTGTGATATTTGTCCTGGTCCCAATCGCCGGGTATGCCGCCACACACGGCGATCACTCCCCGGACAACTCCCGGGTGCGTGAACGCGAAACGGTAGTTCAGAGACACTGATTGAGAGAAGGCGAGCAAAAAGATGGCGCGGCGGTCAATGGTGTGCTCCGCGGCTGTCTCTTCGATTACCGACAGCAGCGTCTCATGATGAAGCCTGATTGTCTCTTCGGCTTTGTACTGCATCATCCATCCGAACCCAATCCTCGGTTTGTTCGGTTCGCTCTCGGAGCGCACAAAGAACGCGTTTGGTCCCTGCACCGACGCGATGATGAAGTCACTCGAGTTGATCTTTCGGGCAAGAGCCAGCATCGAGTCTTTGTTGCCTTCGTAGCCGTGGAACGCGATGAGCAGTGGTCTTGGCGCCGCCGCATCGCCGTCAGGCACGTGCAGGTCGTAATACAAGTTGGTGCGTTGCTGGGTTGTTCTTTCTAAGATCATCCTGAATGGCCTTGTTCTGCTTTGTCACGACTGCCAGGCAATGCGATATTATCTGAGGCTATGAGCAATGAAAAGTCGGCGAGATATGTGATCTTCGGCGCGGGGGCGATCGGTAGCGCAATCGCCGCTCTGCTCGTCCGCGCTGGATCTCGGGTGGTGTGCGTCGCGAGACCGCCTCATGCGGAGGCGTTGAGACGAGGGATCGTTATCAAGGAGAACGGCGAAGAGCTAACTGTGCGCGTCGACGCGGTGACTGCGGCTCGCGAGCTTTCCCCGGAAAGCGGGGACGTCGCCTTCATCACAACCAAGTCTCAAGCTACAGAGGCGGCGGTCGCTGATATTCTCGATCGGTACGACAAGACTCTGCCGGTCGTCTGTCTTCAGAACGGCGTGCGCAATGAGGAGATCGCGGCGCGGAGGTTTCAAAAGATTTATGCCGGTCTCGTTTTTCTAAGCGCCGTACAGCTTGAGCCGTCGGTGATCACGCTTCCTCAAGGCCGCTCTCTCGCAATAGGCTGCTATCCTGTCGGTCTCGATGATATGGCTCGCGATCTGTGCGCCGAACTCAAAACGGCCGGGTTTGAAGCGATGGCCTCGGCCCACGTGATGTCGATGAAGTGGGGAAAGCTCGTGGCAAATCTCAACAATGCGACGACCACGATCACTGGCTACTGGCTTGAGCGAGCGATGTCCGACCCGGAGATGCGCAGGCTGATGCTTGCAGTGAGAGAGGAAGGCTTGCGGGTGGTGGATGCGGCAGGCATCGCAGTGGAACCTCCCGCCGATGAGCCTTCGCCGATCAGGATACGCGAGATGACCGATAAGCTCAGGGAGCCTCCAAAACACCCATACGATCCGGCCAGGTCGAGCCAGGAGCCTCGCACTTATTCATCGATGTGGCAGGATCTTCATCTCGGTCGCAAAGCCCACGAAGCGGAATTCCTAAACGGAGACATAGTTGCGCTCGGCGAGAAGCTCGGCATTCCTACACCTTACAACTCGACGCTGTTGGAGCTTGTTAATCAGATGTTTGCGGAAGGTCTGATGCCTGGCATCTACACCCCCAATGAGCTCGATGATCTCATCCGATCCCGGTCGATCCAGTCTTAGACTCTCCTGGGGGCTCCCCGCTGGTCCGATCGAGTAGGCGCAAGGGTGGTCCTGAAAATCGCGGCGTCCCCCTCGCACCTCCCCCGCAACAAAATCACAATATTGACAGCGGTTATTTTGCTGCTATATTTGACAGCAGCAGTAGCAGCAGAAACAGTCGGCCCCTAAACAGCTAACCGACGAACTTTGATTATTTCATTCGCAGGCGCGCAGTTGACCGTAGCCCCTGTCGTTGTGCGCAAGGATCAAGGTGGGAGCAATGCTACAAGTGAATAAAGTATTGGCGAGCATAGTGACGGTGATGCTTGCGTTGGTGATACCGTGCGAAATCGGGTTCGGCCAGAGCAAGGGCGCCAGGCACACCGAGCTTTTCGATCCCGTTGAATTCATCAAAGGCTTTCAAATTGGGATGAGTTACGATGAAGTGCAAGCGCTGCTGCCCAAGAGCGCTGAGCAGGACACAATGGCTTACCTGCCGAGCGAGGAAGCGTTCCTGTTAGGGGTCGACATACACGGTGAGGCAACATGGAGCGCTTCGTTCAAGTTCGATACGCTCGACACGCCCGCTCGCAGGCCCGAGCAACTGGTCGAGTTCACCTGTAGCGCCGGGCTATCAACCAGAAGCGAATCGTTCGAAACGATCGTGCGAAAAGTGACCGCAGCCTTTGGCGACCCGGTGGAGGTGGACCGCTCACGGGAACGCTTTCAGCAAGCCGGCTGGCGTGTGACTGGCGGGTCAGTCCTGACTTTGGAATACTCAACGATGGCGGGCGCGGCTGCCAGCAACGTGAACGTTGAGTTCGTGATCAAGAAAAACCGTCGTCGGGGTCCACCCGATTCCAAGGCCGTGGCGTAGGCAGAACTTTGAGACTCTTTCCCCAAGTCTGGTACCGTCTATGGACGGCCACTTCGGTTTATCTCTTCTAAAATTTAGGGTTCCGGACGCCTGGAGAAGCCGGCGATTTCCGCTTCGCGAATTCAGTCCGCTATCCCCTTGAACCACAATATATTGTACTTTTCGATTGACACGTGCCTATCTATAGAGTACACTCCGAAACCGCTACGAGGGAGAAATAGATCAAAGAGAATCGGGCTAAGCGTTGTAGTTAACCCGTTCCGGGCGTTATCATATTGCTTCGCGTAACGGCCGGGACAAGCGCAAGGCAACGGTCAAAAGTGGACCTTTAAGCGGACAGTTTTCGGCACTCTCGCCTCGGCGCAGCCCGGCCCGGCAGGAAGTCGGCAGGCTGAGCTGTAAAAGACAAACCAAGTAAGCAGGAAATCAAGAGTCCCCAGACCTGCCCGGCGAATCGCAGGGTATTGAATTGATCTCTCTCTTCGAGCAGGATCGCCCGCGTTGAAAATCAAGAATGGTAAGCTAAGGAGACATTAGAATGTCCACCCGATCTGTTGGCGACATACAGAAGTCGAACGGCCAAACCCCAGTTGACGACTCGATCTCGCCTCTTGTTCCTCACGCGGATGTGCGCAAATCCGGGGCGGTCGCTGATAACAATCAGCTCACGGAGCTTGGACAGAAGATTTTTCTGGACCGCTATGCGATGAAGGACATGAGTAAACGGACGCTGTCGACGGGCGATATGGTGATCGTCTGCACCGACGCTAAGACCGGTCAGCGCGAGATCGGCGTCGTAACCGAAATGGATGAATCAGCCGCCGCCGGCGCGGAGCGGGTCACAGTCGAGCTGCGCGATGGTACCAGGTTCGAATGCTTGTCCGAGCACGTATCGAAGCCGATCGAGACCGACCCCGAACAGATGATGGAACGAGTGGCGCGCGGGATTGCGGCGGTCGAAGGCGAGCGCGCCGACGAGTGGTATCACAACTTTCGATGGCTCCTGAACGGATGGAAGTTCGTGCCTGCGGGCCGAATCCTGACGGCCGCGGGCACCGATCAACAGCTCACTTTTTACAACTGCTACGTTGTACCCTCGCCGAAGGACTCGCGCAAAGGCATCGTCGAAACGCTTTCGCAAATGATGGAAATCATGTCACGGGGGGGCGGCGTTGGCATCAATGTCAGCAGCTTGCGGCCTCGCCATTCTTATGTGAAGGGCGTCAATGGGCGCTCGTCGGGTTCGGTCTCATGGGGCGCGCTCTATTCGTTCGTCACGGGGTTGATAGAGCAGGGCGGATCGCGTAGAGGCGCTTTGATGCTGATACTGAACTGCTGGCATCCTGACGTGATCGAGTTCATCACCTCCAAGCGCGAGATGGGAAAGATTACCAATGCGAATATCTCTGTCGGGATCAGCGACAAGTTCATGGACGCGGTCCACGCGAATGCCGACTGGGATCTGGTTTTCCCCGATAACACCGATCCCGATTATGGGCAGACGTGGGACGGCAATCTCGACAAATGGCAGGCAGCGGGCAAGCGAGTCATCGTGCACAAGACGGTGAAGGCGCGCGCTATCTGGGATTCGATCATCGAGTCGGCATGGGCCTCCGCTGAACCGGGCGTGTTTTTCATCGAACGCGCAAACAAGATGTCGAACTCGTGGTACTACGATGCGGGTTATCTCGGTTGCACGAACCCTTGCGGCGAGCAACCGCTGCCTGGCTTTGGGGTGTGCAACCTCGGCGCGATCAATCTATCGAAGTTCGTCAGCGAAGGCGACGTCGCATGGGATGACCTGGGCAAAGCGGTGCGTTACTCGGTTCGGTTCCTGGACAATGTGATTGACGCGACGCCGTACTTCTTCGACGAGAACTACGCTCAACAAAAGGCTGAGCGGCGTGTGGGTCTTAACACGATGGGGTTGGCTGAGATGCTAATCCGGCTGGGCATCCGCTATGGTTCGGAAGAATCCGTGCAGTTCATAGACCGGCTGTATCGCTTCATCGCGGGCGAGGCTTATCACGCCTCGTCGGACATTGCCTCGGAGAAGGGACCCTTCCCTATGTTCGACGCGGATAAGTTTCTGCAGTCGGGCTATATGCAGAAGATGCCCGACGACGTTCGTGAGGAGGTTCGCGAGAAGGGTGTGCGAAATGTCACGTTGCTGACCCAGGCGCCCAACGGCACCATAGGCACAATGGTCGGCACTTCGACAGGTATCGAGCCCTTCTACTTCTGGAACTACTTCCGCAAGTCGCGGTTGGGGAAACACGAGGAGCGAGTCAAGGTGCTGGAAGAATGGCAGCAAGCTCACCCGGGTGAGCCGCTGCCGGGCTACTTCGTAACCGCGATGGACCTCGCCCCTGAAGAGCACGTCAAGGTGCAGGCCTCGATTCAGGCGTGGGTCGACTCATCGATTTCGAAGACTTGTAACCTGCCCGCTTCCTACACTACCGAGCAGACGCGCGAGATATACGAATTGCTTTATCGGTCGGGCTGCAAGGGTGGGACGATATATCGCGATGGCTCGCGCGACGTGCAGGTGCTCAATCTGAAAGAAGACGACAAGAAAGCGAGCGAATCGGCGTCCGAAGTCGCGGCGAAGGCAGCAATTGCGGCGGCAGCGAGCGAGCAACGGGCTCAGGAGGCCGCGGTCGTTACTGCGGTTGAAAACGAATCTGGAGCTTCGTCGAGCGAGCTTGTTCAAAGCGATGGAGGCTGGCAGCCGAAGGTGCGACCTCGCCCGTACAAGCGACGCGGCTATACCGTGAGCAAGGCGACGCCCTCGGGCACGGCGCACATCACCATGAACGAGGACGAGGACGGTCATCCGTTCGAGGTGTTTCTTGAAATCGGCAAGGCGGGTTCGGACATCAAAGCGATGGCTGAGGCGATGGGGCGATTGATGTCATTGATACTTCGCATGGCGTCGCCGGTTTCGCCGCTCGAGCGAGTCCGCGAGATCGTAAAACAAATCTCGGGCATCGGCGGCGCCCGCTCCTACGGTTTTGGCAAGCGGCGGGTGCTTTCGCTGCCTGATGCAGTTGGGCAGGCGCTTGCCGAGAACTACATGAACATCAGCCAGGGCAACGAGGACGACGGCCAGGGCGCGGAAATGGGAGTTGATGCGATGGCGGCGGCGGCAAGCCACAAGGCATCAGCGGCGCTTGGCTCTGTGGATCTGTGTCCGAGTTGCGGCGACTCGGCGTTTGTCCGAGTCGAGGGCTGCCAGACTTGCTACGCCTGTGGCTACTCCGAGTGTTGATTTACTCTGAGGCGCTTCTCTCAGACTAAAAAAGGGCGAGCGGCAAGGCGCACCCCAGAAGTTGCTTTGCTGTTCGCCCGATTTTTTTGAACCGGTTCGCACTCCGAGCGCGCGGGTCTCAGATGGTGAATGTCGGATATGTTTTTCGGATCTTGGCTTCGATCTTTTGCTGGTCGGCTTCTGCGCCGGCTGCTGCCAGCTTTAAGCGAAGCTTCTTGCGTTTCTGATAGCGATGTCGCCGGCGGTTTATCTCGCGGTCACGTTCTCTCATGATTGTGAGTAATTCTCCTTTTTTCGTCTTTCTTTTTACGCATAAGTTCGGCTGGCATCTAATGAGAACTCAGCGAACTTAACCGGCCGATTTCAGGTCTCGGTATCACCTCGGTCAACGGGCGGCCCTCATCAAGGTTTACCCTAATTCGTTGAAAGCTACAAGGGAAGGGGGTGGACCCATTCGAAAAACAGACTTGAGGCGAATCCAGTCGATGTTATAATCCGTTCATCGCATTTTCGAGGGCCCTCACGAAAGAACTGCAATTCAATTAAAGGCTATCTGGAATGGATACAGGTTACAGCGGCTCCGGCTTTCCGTTGAGCAAGCAAATCATACAGGACTACAACATCGTTCGGATGCTTGGCAAAGGCGGAATGGGCGAGGTCTATTTGGCAGAGCAACTGCGCGTCGGTCGCCGGCGTGTAGCTCTGAAGGTGCTCAGTCGCGCCTGTTCGGATGATCCCGAGATTATTAAGCGGTTCGAGAATGAAGCGGCCTCGGCCGGGCGCATTCATCACCGCAATGTCGTGATGATTTTCGAGAGCCGCGTGACCGATGACGGCCAGATCTATGTGGTGATGGAGTACGTCGACGGCAAAAGCCTGCGGCATGAGATTGCCGACCGTGGAGCGCTGCCCCTGGAAGAGATTGTTGATATTACGAAGCAGATCTGCGCGGGACTGAACGTCGCTCATAAGCGGGCAATTGTTCACCGCGACATAAAGCCCGACAACATCATGCTGGGCCGCGATGAAGAAGGTGCGTTGATCGTGAAGGTGCTGGACTTCGGGATAGCGAGACTCCTGGAACCGGGAGCAGGCGGTTCGCAAACGAAGAGCGGCGTCATCATGGGTACTCCTTTTTATATGTCTCCGGAGCAGGCGCTGGGGAACACTGGCGACAAGATTGACGCCCGTTCCGACATCTATTCCCTCGGTATGGTGGTCTATCAGATGCTGACAGGACGGGTGGCGTTCGAATCGGATTCGTGGATGCGCGTGATGTACAAGCACATCAACGAGCGGCCGCTGCCTCCCAGCCAGTTCAGGCCGCAACTCGGCTTCTTTAAGGAAGTCGAAGACGTAGTGTTGAAGTCGCTCGAGAAGGGCCGCGACGATCGACAACAGTCCGTCTCCGAGCTGGCGACTCAGTTGGAGGCGGCTTACAATCGCGCAAAGGCGGCCAACACCGAGGGGGCGTTAACGGTGTCTTATGGCTCAACGGCGCTCACCGATGGCTTGGCGTTCGCTCATACTGGGAGCCCCGTTTCCCGAAGTGCGACGATTCGCGATGCAGTTACGCCCTCAACCGAAGTCGAGCCGGTGGCAACGACTGCCGGAGCTGTTCCGAAAACCATTTGGACACGGAGAAACACGATTGCCGCGCTTGTTGTTGTTGTACTTGCCTTGACAGGGCTTGCGCGATTTGTCTTCATGCCGGGAACGGAACCGGTCAAGTCAGAGACGACAACCTCCGTACCTTCGATTCGGCCCAGCCCTATGCCGGCGATTGAGACATTCGATTACGACGTGCTGACTGTCACCCCAACCGGACAGCTTTCAGAAATCCACAGGCGAGAGGCTCGATATTTCAGTGAGGATCTCGGCAGTCCGTTGACGATCGAGATGATTGAAATACCAGAAGGCACTTACCTGATGGGTGCGCCGCCCGAAACGCAAAAGGACCGCCACCCAAATGAGCGCCCACAGCATCAGGTGACCGTGCCGATGTTTTATATGAGCCGGTACGAAGTAACACAGGCGCAGTGGCTAGCGGTGAGTAAACTTCCGAAGGTGAACCGGGAACTTGAATTGAACCCCTCCGCATTCAAGGGCGATGCGAAGCTTCCGGTGCAGAATGTATCGTGGTGGGAAGGAGTTGAGTTCTGCGAGCGGTTGTCGAAGGCTACCGGGCGAACATACCGTTTGCCCACCGAGGCGGAGTGGGAATACGCTTGCCGGGCCGGCACCACAACGCCTTTCTATTTTGGCGACACGATAACCGCGGAGATCGTCAACTACGATGCCAACTATCCGTTTGGCGCCGGGCCCAAAGGAGTGACCCGGAAACAACCTATCGCAGTCGGCAGCAACGGAGCGCCGAATGCATTCGGGTTGCACAACACCCATGGGAACATGGCCGAATGGTGCCTGGACCCCTGGCATGACAATTATATCGGAGCACCCAGAGACGGCATGAGTTGGGAGGACGGAGGCAATCAGAGCCTTCGAGTGTTTCGAGGCGGCTCGTGGTATGACGGCGGCGATAACTGCCGCTCTGCTTTCCGCAACAGCTACGCTCCCGATGTGAAGCTGAGCTTCATCGGGTTACGCGTTGTAATGGTCCCGCAGAAGTAGGCCTAAGAAGTAAGGGTTGTAGTTTGTTCGACGGTTGGGCGCGAGCGTCGATTTAAGGTTACCGCAAAGATCCGCCCGGGAAAGGCCTCGAGGCTGGGATTGCGCAAGCCCGGCTCATGCTAGAATAATCCAGACTTTGGCGCTTTTTGACTGCTCTAACCATTCGGGGAAGAGTACCCGCATGAGTGATGCAGATATGAGGAAGCTTCAAACACTCTCTTTCTTTCTTGCGATTGCCCTGGTGATTTTCTCAGCAGCCGTCTCTACTCAGGGTCAAATTCGTCGCCCTAACCGCCTGCCGGTGGGTCAGCGGGGAGTTAACAGGCCGCCTTTTGGGATTCCGCAGGCAGGCCGCAATCCCAATCAGCTAAGGAAGCAGCAGTTGCAACAGCGCGTTATGCAGGCGATCGGGCTTACGCCTGCGCAGCGGATGCGAATTCAGGAGATCCGTCGAAGCCACGACGACGATCTGATTTCCGCCGGCCGTCGCTTAAGGCAGGCGCGGCAAGCGCTCGATCGCGCAATAATGAGCGAGCCGTATAGCGAACCGGAGGTTCGGCGGGCTACCGAAGCGCTCGCGGCGGCGCAGGCCGATAAGATCAGGCTGGACGCGAATGTTCGCTCGCAGGTCAGGGGAGTTCTCACGCCCGATCAGGTTCAACGCTTTCACCAACTCCAACGCGAGATGCGCCGCGACATGAAAGAACAACAACAAAAGGATCAGGACAAGGAGATGGGTCCGCAAGGCCTCGGTACTCCGAAGCTGGAAGATATCGATCTCGCCGATCTGCTTCTGTCTGTTCCTGAAGCACACGTCCGACCGCCCGTTCCATTTTAGAATCAATCCGCATATTGCCAGCCCGTGAAGGCTGTTTGTTCCTTCAAACCCATATCACCATCAAGCCGAAACCCCTTCCTCGCTTTCAGCTCCCTTCAACATAAGGCCGCGACTGAACGATGTAGAGCTGACCGCGACGATAGACCCACTCGATGTCTTGATCGCGGCCGCCGAAGATGCGCTTTATCTGAAGTGATGCTCGAGCCAGGCCTCTTACTAGCGGATCAGTCAGCACTCGACGTTGCTGTTCGATTGTGACTTCCTTCACCCCGCCCTGCTTATCGAATACAAGCATGGTGTCTTCGTCTGAGCGGGTAAGCACATTAATAGCTCGCGAGCCTGGGTGATAGATAACTTGCTCGGCGACTCGACGGCCTTCCACGACCTTGATCCCGAGACCGCGTTTTGCGTTAACGAACACGGCCCCTCGATCTGCGGGGTCGAATGGGTCTGTGGTGATCGCTACGCCTGCGCTGTCGGCATCGATGCCTTCTTGAATCAGCACCGCCGGATAGACGCCGAAATGATTCATGCCGAAGCTCTCGCGCGCTTCATATGCTTCGTAGTTCCAAACGGAGGCCCACACGGTCTTGATCGCTTCCATCAACTGCTCGTCAGTGCGGACGTTGGGCACGGTTGTGTAGAGACCCGCGCCGCTGAAGTTCGGCAGGTCTTCGGCGTTGGTCGAGCTTCGCGCGAACAGCCCAAGGCCAGCGTAGTCGCGGTGAGCCTTCTCAAGCACCGCTCGACGAAAACTCTCGTTGTGGTGGCCTTCCTCAATCCAGTGCCGAATCTCCGCGAGTCGAACTTTGCGATAGCGTGGATCGTGAACGAAGCGATCCTCCTCGACTGCCGCAGCAATGCGCTCTTCAAGATGATTGGCCCTGACGAAGTCTTGATAATAATGAAACGGAATGGCGAAGCCCGGGGGGACTGCGAGGCCCGGCAGTCTCGCGTGGATGATCTCACCGAGATTCGCGGACTTCGCGCCAAAG
>Ga0075425_100008693_pt1 | contig 10782 bp, 7 predicted proteins | sample SoiMethybrSBSTD4_FD_75300 | JGI IMG/M metagenome (GOLD analysis project Ga0075425, IMG submission 75300) | Bulk soil microbial communities from a Populus tree surrounding site in Tennessee, USA - Soil MetaG P. TD hybrid SBSTD4 | ecosystem: Environmental > Terrestrial > Soil > Tree plantation...
GAGGGTGGCAACAGTCTTGTGCTTTTGCTTCTTGGTCATGACACAACGTTCTTGCACGCGCACGGTGCGCGGCAGGATTGCTTGCTCCGAGTTGGGAGTTATTCATCATATAGGAACTGTTCGCAACGAAACGTGCCGCAGAACGGTTCCACGCTACTGCTGAGGGTGCATGAAAAGTGGGGCGATCTAAGAGCTAGATAGATCGTGTCCGAGGATCTACTCGACGATCAGCGCGTGAGGCGAATGCAATCGCAACACCCCGGGAGTTCACTTGCACGATGTGCCGGGTAGGGTCTCAGGGTTGGGGGGCACCCTTGAAGGGCGACGGGAGGGAGGGGGTGGATGGGGCCACGCATATCCGGTGCTGATTTCTGAGCTTAAAGCGGCAGGCGCGGCCTTTTTGGGAGCCGACGCTCTCTCGGCAGCCTGCAGCTTCCGATGCCAAGCCAGAAAAGCCTCCGCGCACTGCTTGCGCTCCTCAGCCGTTACTGACCCCGCATTGCCGCGCCACGGTCGATGAAGATGGGCACTACTGTTTCGCCGTAGCGCTATGATGCCGGGGGCCGCCACGCGCTCCAATCGGCAAATCTGCGACGGCTTGTGACGTTGCGGGCGTTTTGCTCCAGGGGGCGCCAGTGCGCAGCCGTTGACGGTGCGCCGCTTGTCTTCGGACTCCGGGCCGGGGTTCGTTACAGTCGGAGAATGGTCGGACACTGACCGAAATCTCGCAACGGGAGAAGAATGTGGCCGAACTGGGCAAGGTACTGGTGCTATCGGCATCCGCTGGCGCGGGCCACCTTCGCGCCGCCCAGGCCGTCGAACGCGCGTTGATCGGCATGGGGGCGGTGCGGGAAGTCCGCCACATCGACGTCTTGGAATATACGAACAAGCTGTTTCGCAACTTTTATTCCAAGGCCTATATCGAGATGGTCAACAGCATGCCGGAGGTTCTGGGATGGTTGTATGACTATCTCGACAAACCATGGGAGAACGAGCGGCGCCGTCTGGCGTTCGACAAACTCAATACGAGGCCCTTCGTGAAGCTGCTCCAGCAGGAACGACCGGATGTTGTCGTCTGCACCCACTTCCTACCCGCCGAAATCATTTCCTGGCTCAAGGCCAAGGAGCGAATAAGCACGCGCCAGGCCATCGTCGTTACGGATTTCGACGTCCATGCGATGTGGCTCGTGCATCATTTCGAGCACTATTTCGTGGCCTTGGATGAAACACGCGCACATCTGCAGCAACTCGGCATCGCAACTGAGAAGATCACCGTTTCCGGCATTCCCATCGATCCGGTTTTCGCCGAACACAAAGACAAGCGGACCATGCGTCGCAAGCATGGTCTCAAAGAGGACCGCACGACAATTCTTATATCGGCGGGGGGATTTGGCGTCGGCCCGATCGAGCATCTCGTCCAGTCCTTGCTCGGCCTGCTCCATCCGGCACAGATCGTGGCCGTGTGCGGCCGAGGCAAAGAGCTCAAGACGCGGCTCGACCGCATGGCCTCGCGGCGCCTGCCGCCGAATATTTCACTTCACGTGACCGGCTATACGACCGACATGGACGAATACATGGCGGCTGCCGACCTCTTGGTCGGCAAGCCTGGCGGCTTGACTACCTCCGAGGCACTGGCCAAAGGGCTGGTATTCGTCATTGTCAATCCGATACCCGGACAGGAAGAGCGCAATGCCGACCACCTGCTCGAAGAGGGCGCGGCAATCCGTTGCAACAACCTGCCCGTTCTCGCCTACAAGATCGACCAGCTCCTGGCCGATCCGCAGCGGCTGGCAATCATGCAGGCCAACGTGCAACGCCTCGCCAAGCCGCATGCTGCACAAACGATTGTAGATCGGTTGTTGTTGCTCGCGTAGTGCGGACGCTGTGGAGACGCGGGGCCTCTGTCTGTGTCGAGTATTCGCCGTAATAAGCGTTGCCCTGTTTGACACTCGAACCCCTACCAAAGAGGGCGACGCCGCAAAATTCACGATCTGCAGGCAAGAGGGGTCGGGTGGGGGGTGGTCTTGATTGACTTAGGGAGGGGGGGTGGGATGGGGCTGAACACAGGGATCAACCCGGTCGAACGCACACAGCGGTAGCGCAAAGTTGAGCATCGCGCAGCTTGGAGGTTACCCATGATCGTATGGAACGGGCTCTCACGAGCTTTCTTGGCGATTGGCCTGCTGATGATCCTAACGGTGGCGCCGGTACGCGCTGAGAAAGCACGGCTCAGTATTTCAACGCAACTTGGGATCAACTACTTGCCCATGCTCGTGATCAAGCATGAGCGATTGATCGAGAAACGCGCGGAAGCCTTAGGTCTCGGCGCAATCAGCGTCACGTTCGTAAAGCTGGGCGGTGCCACAGCGACTAACGATGCGTTGCTTTCTGGCAGCGTAGACGTGATAGCAACCGGCGTGCCACCAATTATCCAACTCTGGAGTGCAACCGCCAACAGTAGCAACGCGGTGAAGGCGATCGCCGCTATGGCCTCGATGCCATTCCTGCTGAACACGACAAATCCCAGTGTGAAGACCATCGCTGACTTTACCGAGCAGGACCGCATCGCCGTTCCCGCAGCAAAAGTCGGCCTGCAAGCGACACTGCTGCAAATGCAGTGCGCGAAGTTGTTTGGTGAGGTGAACTATTCCAAGCTCGATCATTTGACCATCTCGATGGCGCATCCCGACGCACTCGCAGCCCTTCTCGCCGGCAGTCGTGGATCGATCACCGCGCACTTCGGCCAATCGCCATTTCAGGATCTCGAACTAAGAGACCCCAAAATTCACACCGTCCTCACGAGCCACGACGTTCTCAATGGGCCCGCTAGCAGCGAGCTGCTCGCGACGACAGCAGCGTTTCGCCAGGCCAATCCCGATTTGTACAAGGCGGTGTTCTCGGCCCTTGAGGAAGCGATCAAAGTCATCAACGAGGATAGACGACGGGCGGTACAGATTTACGTTGAGGAAGCGCAGGCAAAAGACACACCCGAGATGCTCGAGAGCGTCATTTCCAGCCCGTCGGCCGAATACTCCGTGGTCCCGAAGGGGGTGATGAAGTACGCCGAGTTCATCCACAAGGTCGGCCGTATCAAGCAGCGACCCGAGCAATGGTCGGATCTCTTCTTCCCAGAAATACACAACCGGCCCGGCAGCTGAGTTTCCAAGTCGGTTATAGCTCGCCACCAGTCTAGCCCTAGGAGGGGCTACGCCGAAGGGATGCCTTATGATGTTCGAGCTATCCTATAGTTCGGGCCGCAGTGGCCATAATGGCGACGGTCAGCGCCAAGACGCGCCTTTGACTCCTCGGAGTAAACGCCATGCGCACCAGGCCACGCGATCGCAATATGCAAGCTCAGTTCCACGATCTGCAGGTAGGGGGGTCGGTGGGGGGCACCCTTGAACGGCGAGGGAAGGGAGGGGGTGGATAGCCCGAGGGGGCGTGTGGCACGCCCGGCTTATAGTCAGCTCGTCAAAGGAGCGCCTCAGTGCTAATTTTTGAGCCGCATGTCCTCGTAGGAGGGCCAAATCGACAGCGGCACCAGATTGATCGTATGGTCGGCCACCCGCGGACCGATCCCAATTAGCACCCGAGTGCTCCAAATCGGCGCAAACATCACACGGTCGATCGTCAGCTGTTGGATGTGGTGGAGCAGGCCTTCACGCTTCATGGGGTCCCGCTCGCGGGCCTGCTGCTGGAACAGTTCGTCGATGTCTGAGTATCCGCCGTAGGCGTGGCTACCCTTGGAGTAAACGAACGCCTCGATGCGAGTGGCGGCGTTGCCTGAGTTCCCCGCTGCCGTGAGGAAGAGCCCGCGCAGCTTCTTTTCCTGCCAGGCAGCATAGAAGGCTGCGCGCTCCATGGTCCGCATCTTCACCCGGATCCCCACGGCGTTCAAATAGTTCACTGCGGCCTCTCCGGCCGTCGAGAACCCGGTAAGCGGCGTGAAGTCCCCGGCATCGAATCCCGTCGGATAGCCGGCCTCGGCGAGCAACTGCTTTGCCTTCTCCGGATCGTAGAGCGGCGGCTCGACCTGAAGGGCAAAATCCATGACGGGGGGCACGATGATCCCGAGCGCGGGACAATACCCGAGGCAGGCTGTTTCGCTGATCATGCGGCGATCCAGCGCGTGGTTGAGGGCCAGCCGCACGCGTCGGTCGTGCCAAGGCGACTTGGGGTCCCATTGATCGGCAAACTCGATCCACATTGCGGATGCGTGCCGCGTGGCCGCGAGCGAGAGGCGCCCGTCCCGCGTCACGCTCTCGGCGTCGGGGCCTTCCAGGAGGAACGCCATGTCGGCCTCACCCTTCTTGAGCATTGCCACCCGCGTGGTGCCCTCGGAGACGCTCCGCATGATCAGCCGCTTCACGCTGGGCACCTGCCGCCAGTATCCCGGGTTCGCCTCCAGCACCACCTCCACGCCGGGCGTATGGCTGACAAACTTGTAAGGGCCTACGCCGATCGGCCGCTTTCGGAATCCCTCATCGCCCACCTCGGCCAGATATCGCTTGGACACGACGATCCCTGCAGCCGTGGCCGTCGTCCCATAGGAGGTCATGAAATCTGGCCAGGGCTCTTTGAGAACGAAGCGCACACTGAGCGGATCAATGATCTCGACCTGACGAACGCGTGCGTTCAGTTCTCTGGAGCCCGTGCCTTTGTACCGTTCGAAGCTGAATTTCACATCCTCGGCGGTGACGGCGTCGCCGTTGTGAAACTTGAGCCCTTCGCGCAGTTTGAATTCGTATGCGAGGCCGTCCGGGCTCTCCTCCCACGACACTGCCAGACTGTTGCCCATCTTCTGCCCCGGCAGCGGACGGACCAGCGCATCGTGGATCGCATATAGGATCCCAAATGGCGTAATCTGAGGCGGGGCCGTCGACGGGTCGAACCAGGCTGGGGAAATAGTGATGGGCCAAGCCATCACCGCCTCTGCCGCGGACGACGGTTGGCCGGCAACGTCGCGAACCACTGCAGTGTTTGCAACCGCAGCAAAACCGGCTAGCGCTATAAATTCCCGCCGCTTCATGCAGTACCCGCCACCGAAGGCGACCGCTAAGCTCAGCATATCATTTTTGCCTGCATGCAGCGAGGTGGCATGCTGCACTGCAATGCGTCGATGAAAGCGAGGTCGGCTGTGGTTAAAGGACCGGCTAACGGACGGGCCGCAACCTGGGCTATGTCACTCCCGCTTCCTCTCCCAACTACCCGGTTCGATGCACAATCAATGCCATTAGCAAACGGTGATGGTTGGCCCGCTAGCGCGACGAAGGACGCGTAATGGGCACAACCTCACGCATGTACGCGGCAAGCGCCATGCAAACACTCTGAATAGCTGGGCATGGGGCGCCGCTTGTCCCATTGGATGACATGACGGTCTCGCGACGTTTTTCGCCGGAGCCGTCGAGCATGGGCAACTGGCTGTCCATGAGCACCAGATCGGGGCGGTCTGAGGCTGCCTTGGCGACGCCCTAAACGCCATCCACAGCCTCGATTACCTTTGAGCCGATCGCGGCGGGAGGACGTCGCGCTCCAATCCAGGCTCAATTGATGTTAGAAACGACGGTCTCGTACACTGGCTTGTCCACCCTTGACGGGAAACCACCCCGCACCGCGCCAGAAGACTGGTCCTTGAAGATTGCGCCCATCAGCGGACTTAGTTCGCGGCTGTTCGGGACCGAGAGCCACATCCGCAGCAAATGCCGGCGACGTTCCGGCTCGGGATAGTCCTCGAAACCAGTCCGCGCGTGATACGTGATGTGATTGTTCAAGAACTGGAAGTCACCAGCTTCGAACATCATGCCGAAATGCAATTTCGGATCATTGGCGAGTTTGTGCAGAAGATCCACCGCCTCGTTCCACAGCGGCGGGAGCCGCGGCGCATCTGGGAATTCTTGCGCCGCATGCACGTGATTGGGGATATTCCGAGACGAAAACTTGCCTTTGTGAATCGAGAAGACCGGCATCATGTACCACGGTGACTCGCCAGGTGCCTCCTGACCCATCCAGCTCCACGCAACCGGAGTGTATAGCGGCTCCAACAATTCCGGGCGCGTCCGAGCGATCTCGTCGTGGATGGCCAGCGAACTACAAAACATGCTCTTTCCCCCGCTCTTGGCGGTCTGGAGCACAAACAGGCAAACGACGTCGGCCGTATCGGTGTGAAAGCCGAGTTGGTCGCCGGATATGTAGGCGCGCCAACGAGACGGATCGATCTTTTCACCAAAGTTTTTCACGTCGCCGAGGTAGTCGCCGCGATGGCTCTGGCAAACCGCGGTTCCGGCATTGAGGCCTAGGCCCCAGTAAAGAAGCCGCAGATCGTCTTTCGAGTATTTCTCGACCGGGAGACCGCGGATTACATAGACGCCATAGCCGTTCTCGAGGGCGTCCAGGAGTTTGTCGAGCGCCGCGGGCATGACCGACAATGGAAACGACTTGCGGTCGACGGTCGCCACCGTTCGACCTGCCGCTTTGGCCACCGCCAAGGCGTTGTCGAGATCGTCAATCTCACCCTGGTTCAAATGGTAGATCCACTTGCCGTTGGTCTCGAGGTCCTTTGCGAACCACGCCGAGGGATCATTGATCGGTGAAATGTGCATATCGAACTCATTTGGTTCCCGAGCCGCCGCGTTGCCCTTTGGCCTACGTTGCGCCGGCACGGCCGCTGGCGACGCGGGTGCAGCAGGCCGAGCGGATGCGGCCAAAACAGGGATTCTGTGAGAACCGCCCAACATTTTCCGGAATAACTGATTTCGATGAGGTCCGGCAGCATGACCCCATCAACTAACACAGCGCGCAGCTTGCTGTCACGGACGCAGGGTTCAGTTTCGGTCACGGCCGAGGGGGACGATGAATTCGCGTCTCTTCACTGGACCCCCAGCTCTTAACACTCACAAATCCATCGCGCCCCAACTTCCATCTATTTTGGACCCAGGTGGCATCTACTTTAGAGGCGCCGTGTGAGCGCCTGATGAAGTCTGAAAGACCACCAATAGCTGACTGGATTTCTGCACCGCCAAAGTCGGCAGCCCTGTGCCAGAAGGCGACGTCGCGCCGCGCGCGGCGATGTGGGCTACACGCTGCCGAGCCGCTATAGGGCGAGACTTGGCTCCTCGGCTAAAATCTCGGCCAGGTAGTCGATGAAGACCCTGACCTTGCTAGCGAGGAATCTTCCGTTGGGCCTGACCGCGCTGATCGCAAGCTTTGGGCGCGAGTAATCCTTCAACACCTCCCGCACCGCGCCTGAGGCGATCTCCGCGGCAAACAGCCAGCCGGGCGTGTGGGCGAGACCCAGATCGGCGAGGACAGCGGCACGGATTTGTTCGGCGTCGTTGGTGCGGAACGCACCCTTGGGCTGATGGGCGAACGGGCCCAACCGCCCGGCGAACCCCCATGCGCGCGGTGCGCCTTGCGGGGCGTAGATCACGCAGGCGTGCTGTTCGAGTTCGACCGGCGTCGCTGGCTCGCCATGTGCCGCCAGATAGGCCGGAGTGGCGACGGTGATGATTGGAGTCTGTGCGATCTTCCTGGCAATAAGGCTGGAATCCGACAGTTCGCCGTTATGGATACCGAGATCGATGCCTTCCTCGATCAAATTGACGAGGCGATCGGTGACAACAAGTTCGACCGCTACACCGGGGTAGCGCGCGAAAAACTCTCGCAGCCTCGGCACGACATAGAGCCGACCGAAGACGGGCGTCACATTTGCGCGCACCAGTCCGGATGGCGCGATCCGGCCGCGTCCGACACGGGACTCCGCAGCTTCGAGGTCGCCTAGCAGTCGCACGCCGGACTCGTAGAAGTCACGGCCGGCCTCGGTAAGGGTCAGGCTGCGGGACGTCCGCTGCAGCAGCTGCGCGCCGAGGTATGCTTCGAGAGCCGCGATCTGCTTGCTCACCGCCGGCTGCCCGACGCTTAAGGTGCGGGCCACAGCGGAAAAGCTTCCGGCGTCCACCACCCGGACGAACAGGCTGATGGCACCCATACGGTCCATCTGCGTCTCCACCCATTCCTAAAATGGAATTGATTGTATTCCAATCGGCTTTCTACCCCCTCGTTCAAGGAAAGGATAGTTCTTTTCTCATCCGCCGGAGGAAAGCCCCTCGCGCGTTCGAAAAGGAGATCGCCATGACCAAGAGCACCGACGAGAAGGCCCTCACCGACATCGTGAAGGAAATGGCTACGTCCATGACCGCTGAGCAAAGCACGCGGCACTGGGCGGACGATGCGCTGTGGTTCGACATTCCGGCCTTCGCTTCAAGGGGCCTTGAGCCGGCGAAGAAGATGTTCGACCGCGTGTTCAGCGGGTTCAAATCATGCGACATCGACATCCTCGAAGAGGATGTGAAGATCAGCGGCGACATCGGGATCGTCTGTACGGTCCAGAAGGCCAAGATCGTGCTCAAGAACGGCGAGACCAAGCACGCCTGGGTGCGCCAGACCGACTGCTTCGAGCGGCGGGGCGGCGAGTGGAAGCTGTTCCATGAACACGCCTCATCCCCCGCCGGCGGGGAATGGGACGGCAAAATCATAACGGCCTGATCGAGGGTTTCTTCGGGGCTTTCTCGTGGTTTACGCTCTCGATCCCGAACTCGTGGCCGCGCCCGCCCATTTTGCCTCAGCCGGCGTCGCGGCCCGCGTATCCATCGAGCTGCACGTCCACTCGGGCGTTCCGCGTGGCTTCGAACTATTCGCACCCGGCGCCGACATCTCGCGCCGCGCTATCGCCGACCGCATACGGGTCTTGAGAGCATTTTGATCGGGAGGGATTTATCATGACTATTCAGGCGACAAACATCCACCACACCAAGCCCGGCCGCGCGGCCGAGCTTCTTGCAGCCCTGCAACGGGCCTTACCCGATACGCTGGCCCACGGCGGTTGCGAAGAGATACGCCTCTGTCGCGATCAGGACGACGAGAAAAGGTGATATCGATAACTCGCTGGATCAGCCGGGCCGCCTACGAGGAGTACCTCGCATGGCGGGAGGAAAAGGGAGACACGGCGAGGTTTCGTGAGATGCTGACCAGGGACATGGAGGTCAGCTTCTACGACGAGGTGCTCGTCCTCAAGCAAGGCGCGCAGACACCGGCAACATCGCCCTAATTCACCATCCTTTGGTCTGCTCCGGGTCAACCTCCGACGAAAATTGCACCCGGCGCAGGCCCTGAGCCACTCCCGGTCTACCCGCAGAAACAGACCAGCATCCCTGGGCTCTCTCGCACTCAACAGAAGTGTCATTTTCTGCCGTTGGGCGAAACGCCTAGCCGGCCGGTCGTCGGCCCTTTTCGAGTCGGCGCACGAAGGCGCGTATCTCCTCGAGAACGCAGCGCTGGTTGCCGGCCCAAAGCCAGTGATCGTCGCCATCAAGCTCGACCAGCCGCGCCCCCCGTATTGCGCCGGCCAAATCCCGGCCGGCCTCGAAGCGAACCGCGCGGTCGCCGCGGCGATGCAGGACGAGCGTTGGCGTGACGATGAGGGGCAGCAGCGGCCGGACGTCGGTGTCGCGCAACGACTCCAGCACGGCCTTGATCGCACCGGGGCTCGACGCGGCACGCAAAAGGCCGGCCCACCAGCGTTCCGCCTGGGCATCGCCGACGAGGCTCGGCGCAAAGGTGGCGATCTCCGCGGGCCCACCCCAATCAGAGATCAGCCGTCGCAGCCAGAGGTCATATTGCTCGTGCGTCAGGACGAACGGATAGTCGGGAGTCCGGCTGCCCTTGGCCAGCGAGCCGTAAAGCACGAGCCCGGCCAGCCGCTCCGGATGCCTCGCCGCGAAGTGGACGCAGCCCGGACCACCCTCCGAAGCCCCGATCAGCGTCACCCGCCGGCAGCCGGCCGCATTCATGACGGTCGTGAGGTCCTCGGCCGTTGCCTCCACCGTCGGCGGTGCGCCCACGCGATCGGACAGACCAACACCGCGCCGATCGAACAGGATGAGGCGGCCCATCTGCGAGAGCGCGGTCAGGAGGGCGCGGCAGTGCGGCTCGTCCCAAATGCGCTCGACATGCGACACGAAGCCCGGCACCAAGACGATATCTGGCGGCCCTATGCCGACGATCTGATAGGCGATATGCAGGCCGCCACGCTCGGCATAGCGCGTACGCGCGCCTGACGAAGGCTCCTCGACGAGGGGCACCGCCAGCTGCGCGCGCGTCTCGGCATCGGGCTCAACACCGAGTTCCGTTTTGAGCAGCCGCGCACAAGTCTCGTACTGGCGTTCTGCCGCGACCCGGTCGCCGGCTCTGAGGTAGGCGTTGATCAGGTGCCGCTGTGCGCTCTCGCTCAGCGGATCGAGGCCGACTAGGCGCGTCGCGGCCGCGATCGCCGCGCGCGCGTCGCCCACCACAAGCTCGCGCTCGATCAGTCGCTCCAGGGCCTGCACGAGCCGACTGCGCAGTGCCTCGCGGCGGAAGAACGCCCACTCCTCGAAAGCCGCGCACCCATCGATCGACAGGCCCTGCAGGAAGTCTCCGGCATAGAGCCGCAGCGCCTCGTTCAGCTCACCGGCAACGCACGCAGCCTCGAAAGCGTGCGCATCGATGCGGGCCTCGATCGATGGCGCGAGAGCAAGCGAGGTGCGGTCAGCCTCGATCACGTCAACGGTGAAGGCGACGCGAATCTTATGCAGCGTGCGCCGCAGCCGGCTGCGCGCTGCCTCTGCGTCGGCCTCGGGCCACAGCAGGCTCGCCATGTGGTCGCGGCCAACCGGCGCGTGCGCATCCGCCAGATACGAAATGAGCCCCAAGCCTTTGCGTAAGGCAAGGTCGACGCCGCTCCACAGT
>Ga0075425_100008695_pt1 | contig 10780 bp, 9 predicted proteins | sample SoiMethybrSBSTD4_FD_75300 | JGI IMG/M metagenome (GOLD analysis project Ga0075425, IMG submission 75300) | Bulk soil microbial communities from a Populus tree surrounding site in Tennessee, USA - Soil MetaG P. TD hybrid SBSTD4 | ecosystem: Environmental > Terrestrial > Soil > Tree plantation...
AATGCCCTGCGGACGGAAGAGCCGGATCGGGGGCAAGGCTGCTACTCGTGGTCGTCGAAGTCTTCGTCGTCCGCGTCTTCTTCGTCGTCAGCGGCGACGGGCGCGTTCGCCGCCTTGGCGCCGCCCGTTGCCCCGGCGGGCGCCCCCGGCTTGGTCTGCTTGCCGAAGCTGCCGAGATCGCCCAGCTCCTTCTCCAGGGCCTTCCGCATCTCGCCGAAGTCGGTGAACTCCTCTCGGCGGAAGAGGTCGTAGGCGGTCCACATGAGGTCGGCGCAGATCTCGACCGGGACGCGGCCGGTGTTGGCGCCCAGGCCAGGGAGGGCGACGGAGCGGATGCTGCCCGGCTGCCGCGCGTTCTGCATGTGCACCATCTGGAACGCGGCGGCGCAAGCCAGGGCCACGTTCAGCGTGTCGCTCACGTCCTCCGACGACGCCACCATGGTCGGGGTGGAGACGAGGTGGGGAGGAAGGGGCCGGCCCGTGTCCACGCAGACCGCGTGCCCCACGGGAAGGAACCCCCCGTAGCGCTGCTTGATCTCCTGCTGCACCCGGCCCTCGATCCCCGCGCCGAGGTGCTTCTTGATCACCAGGTCCAGGCCGCCGTCCATGCTGCCCTTGGCGTTGGTGGGCGTGACCCACGCGCTCACCTGCTGGTCGAGCATGGAGCCGTCCACGATGTCGACCTCGGGGTTCTCCTCGAAGGTGGCGCGCCAGGCCTTCGTCATCTTCGGGTTGACGTCCACGAGCATCACGCGCACCAGCATCGTGTCCTCCCCCTCACATCCGGAACTCGACCAGATACTCGAGCTGCTGCTGGCTCGGGCTGTAGACCACGTATTCGTCGTCGGCGAACTGCGACGGCGAGCCGCTCCGGTTCCGCACGCCGTGACAGCTCTGGTACCCCGCCGGCGGTCCTTCCAGGCCGTAGGTGATCTTGGTGAACTCTTTCATGCGGCCGAGGGCCACACGCGCCACCGAAAGGAAGCGGGTGTGGCGCTTGCCCGGGCTCGTGTAGAACGCGCTCGTGCAGGCGGCGTCGCCGAAGTAGATGCCGTTGCCGAGCCAGCCGGCATCGGTGCGGTTCACTCCCATGCTCACCACGATCTTGGGCAGCAGGATGCCGCGCGAGAGGATGCCGACCCAGTTCTTGATGCGGGAGCCGTGGAAGAGCTGCCGCTGATTGTCGACATGGGTCGCGAACGCCTTCGCTTCCGGCTCCCGCCGGATGGTGTAGACGCTTTGCACCTTGATCGACTTCGTCTTGATCTGGCTGTTCACGACGAGATCGCGGATCTGCTTGAAGGTGCCGCTCTCCGGGGCGACCCAGCCGATCTCGCAGCGCAACGCCTCGTATTGGGCGTGCGCCTTGGACTCGAAGAGGACGTTGCCCTCGCCCTGGCCGATGACCTGCAGCATGTCCTTCATCAGCTGCAGCGTCTCCTGCTTCTGCTCGAAAGCCTCCAGCGTGTCGATGACCGCGGCCTGGGCCGCGGCGCGGGTGCGTCCGATGCGGTGGGGCACGACGGTGTAGAAGTCGCCGGAGAGGCGCAGCGCGTCTTCTGGCGATTTCTTCTTCTTCTGGAACAGCGCGTAGAGGTCCTGCAGGATCGCCTCGCCCTTCTCGATCTGGCCGAGGGTGAGGATGCCGAGTGGGGTCTCGATGCCTTGGGCGGTGATCTTCGCGGCGACGGTCGAGGTGAGCGCGTTGGTGGCTTCGGCGTACACGTATTCGACCAGGTCCGCGACCTTGGGATGGAGAGGACCGTCTGTGCTTGGGCGCTCGGAGACGACGGGAGCCGCAGGTGCGGTGGGCGCCGCTGCTGTCGCTTCCGATCCGGTCACCTTGTCGACGAGCTTCTTGAACTTGCTCTTCCAGCCGGTGGGCGGCGGAGCTGCCGCCACCGTCGGTTCGCTCACCGGAGGAGCGTCCTGGGCCGCGACCTGTGCCGCGGGCTGCGCGACGGGCGCCGACGACTTCGATGGAGACGCCGCCGCCTTCTTCGCCGCCTCCGCCGCGGCCGCTTTCTTCAGGGTCGCGTCGTCGATCTGTCCGGAACTGGTTCCGCGTGCCTTTGACGATCCGATGCGGCTCGAGGCCAGCGAAAGCTCCTTGTAACCCTTCCGAGGCGAGGTCTTCTCGCGGTAGATGGATTGGTACGTCGCCTGCGCGTCGATCAGGCTGGAGAAGTAACGACACTCCTTGGCGCCCGCGTCCGGGTCCGTCTCCAGGTCGTCGGTGCGCCCGTAGTGTGTGAATACGCGGAACGATGCGCCGGCCGAGTGGATCTCGATCGCGTAGTACTTGTTGTGGTTGCTCTGGATGTCCGTCAGCTGCAGGACGGCCTTTTCGACGACTTCGAAGTCCTCGGGAAACGCTGGCGCCTTCGGGTCGTGCAGCTTCCAGGACTTTACTTGAGCCAAGTCGCCCCCTCGGTTTCCCGCGGACGGGGGAGTCTACATCTACAACGTCGTCCGGAGAGTGACGCGGGCAGGCTGCTATGACGCTGGGCACACTCCGCCGCTCGTCGGAGTGTCGATACCGCTAAGTCGTTGTCGGAGTTGGCTGGCCTGACCCGCAGCTTGAAGGGTGCCGGTCTGTCCAATAGAGCTACTGCAGGTCCGTTACCTCGACAACAATTGGGTTGAGGTCAAACCATTACGACAGGACCATTTCCTTCATCGGTCGGCCGGGCCCGGAAACCAGGTCATCCGCGAGGCGTCCGCCCGGCTCATGGAGAGAGCGCGATGGAACGCCTCTACGGTCTGCGCGTCCTCGCCGACGAGGCCCAGCGTCGCCCCATTGGTGTGCACCAGGCGAACGTTCTCTCCGCGTGTGCGGGTCAAGAATCCGCTCGCGAACCGCGCCGGCCCCGGCACGACGAACACAGAAAGATGGTGCTTTTCGGAAGCGTAGTAGAGGTGCGCGACCTTGCGGTCGAGGAGCGGGCAGAAGCGGCCGCCCACGAGCTCGACCCCTCCCGCCGCCGCGGGGAGGACGGGCAGGTCGGTGCCATGCTGTCGGTACCAATCCGCGATCTCGACGCTGTCGGAGGTCCAGACCTGCGACGCCAGCTTCTCGCGGCCGAAGCAATGGGCGTGGTCACGCGCGAGCTCCCAGGCCACGAAGGGCGCCGCACCGCGTCCCCACAGGATCGCGAGCGCGAGTCCGGCGGCCAGGGGCAGCCAGCGCACGGCCGCGGGCACGGTCCGGCGCCGCAGTGCGCGGCGCACGCGGGATTCCAGGGCCGGGTCCATCTCGGGAGTGGGCAGGGCGCGCATGCGCTCCCGCAGGCCCCGCTCGAAGGCCTCTTGATCACGGCACGAGGGGCAAGCCGCGATGTGCGCCTCGACGGCGGCGCGGTCCTCCGTGGAAAGGGCCTCGTCGACGTACGCGGTGATGCGCGTCCCGTCGCACCCCGGAGGGGCAGTGGTGCTCATGCGGAGGACGGCCGCGATTCCATCTCGAAAACCCCCTCACATCCCGATCCGACCACTGGAGTGCTCCTCGGAGATGGAACGCCGTCCCGACTTCCTTTATTCCGGGCGCGGTGCCGTCACGGGAGGGATTCTGCCACGGGGCGAGCGCGACGTGTGCCTTTCATCACTGCGCCCTTGGGCGCAAGATGACCTCCGGGGAATGCCCACGGAGTGGCGAGCGTTATCCTGATCCAGGAGAAGCCCGATGAAACGTTTCCTGGCCCTGCCGGTCCTGGTCGCTCTCGCCGGCTGCGGAGGCTCGTCTCCCGCGGGACCGACGGCGGTGACGTCTCCGGCGGCGACGGTCCCGGCCACCCCCACCGCGGCCGCCACGGCGCGGTACCGCGTGACCTTCGATGCGTCCTGGAGCGCCCAGTCGCATCCGACGGACATCCCCCGCAATCCCCATTTCTCGCGCCTCATCGGGGGCACGCATCGCGCGACCGTGAAATTCTGGGAGGGGGGCGCACTGGCCAGCGAAGGAATCCGGCTCATGGCCGAGCAGGGGCGCACCTCGCCGCTCGACACGGAGGTCGAAGCGGCCATCGCCGGCGGCCAGGCCCAGCGCGTGCTGGTGGGTGACGGCATCGACCGCTCGCCCGACCGCATCGTCCTCGACTTCGAGATCAGCCGCGACTTCTCCCTCGTCACTCTCGTCTCCATGCTCGCCCCCAGCCCCGACTGGTTCGTCGGCGTGTCCGGCCTGAACCTGATCGAGAACGGAGACTGGGTGGCCGAGAAGGTCGTCGTCCTCCAGCCCTGGGATGCGGGGACGGACAGCGGCGCCACCTTCAGCTCGGCCGACCTGAAGACGGCCCCCCCCGAGCCGGTACACCTGATCGGCAGCGGTCCTCTCGTCGTGGGCGCTTCCGTGCCTCCGGTCGGGACCTTCACCTTCCGGAGGCTGGGCTAGGGACGAGCCGAGGGCGACGCTTTGGCCCCCAACGGAAAAATGTTGGTACTCAAATGAAAGCTTGCCCCTCGGCCTGAAGCGCTGGTACAGTCTCGCCTCCCTCCCGTCGGTCACCCCGGCCCGGGTGGCCCGGTCTGATCCGAGGATCACGGAGGCGTGAAACGTGCACGAGTTGGCGCGAGTCCCGTTGTTCGAGCGTCTGCGCGGCGGCGAGCTGGAGAAGCTCGAGAAGCTCACGAGCCGCAAGAAATTCCCTTCCAACACCGCGGTCTTCTTCCAGGACGATCCTTCGGATTCCCTCTACGTCGTGCTCTCGGGATCAGCGAAGGTGTTCCGCACCTCCGAAGACGGCCGCGACCGCATCATGACCACCCTGCGCGCGGGCGATGCCTTCGGCGAGCTGGCCATGATCGAGGGTCAGCCGCGCTCGGCCACGGTGCAGACCCTGGAGGACACGGAGCTCCTGTCTCTCTCCCGCAAGGACTTCGAGCACTTCGCGAGCGAGCACCCCGACTTCCTCTACAAGCTCCTGCAGTCGATGTGCGAGCGCGTGCGGAAGATCAACGAGGACGTACTCGACCTCTCGTTCAAGGACGTCCCTTACCGCGTGCTGCGCCTTCTCTCGCAGCTCCTGGCCCGGCACGGCGAGAGCGGGCCGGACGGCTGGCACATCAAGATGCCGCTCACCGTGCGCGATCTCTCCTCCATGGTCGGCTCCAACACGGAGACGGTGGGCCGCCTCCTCGACCGCTACGAGAGCGAGGGGCTCGTGCGCCGGCAGGGAGAGAACTGGATCGTCCCCGACCAGGGCGCCCTGACCCGTGCCCTGGAGTACGCCTCCGCGGAATCATGAGCGCCCGGCTCCGCGCCGCCCTGGCCGCCCTCGCCCTCCTGCTCGTGCCCACGCTCGCCTCCGCCCACGAGCGGTTCATCCGGCACGACCTCAAGCACCGCATGCAGGACTGGTTCTTCGGGCGCGACCCGAACGCCATGTTCGGAATGAACCCGAACATGTTGCACATCGGGATCCTGGTGACGGGGCTGCTGGCCGTCCTGATGGGGATCTGGTTCCTGCGCGAGTCCCTGGACGAGGTCGTCCGCTACAAGATCCTGTCCCGCCTGCGCGGCGGCGTGCAGCGCACGCTGCACAACCTGGCCGCCTTCATCACGGACAAGCCCGTGCGCGTGGGCTGGTTCTACTCGCTGGGCGAGTGGTCGGTGATCATGTTCCTGCGCGCGCCCGCCCTGGTCCTCATGTATTCCGCGACCAACGACTCGCTGGTGATGCCGAGCTACCCGCTGGAGCCCTCCTCCGCCATCTACTTCAAGTTCCTGCAGGCCCTGCTCGCCGTCCTCATCCTGACCCAGACCCTGCTCCCGCTCTGCGGCGCCCTCATCGTGGGAACCTGGCTGTATCTCTTCCGCTGGGGTCCGTTCGTGGCCGTGGACGCCCTGCCCGTGGTGACGGTCGCCGTCGTCTATCTCACCGCGCCCTGGCAGTCGCACAAGCTGGCCATCACCCGCCTCAACCCCGACCAGGCCCGGTGGGTGCGCATCATCCTCGGCTTCGGCTTCCTCGTGCTGGGCTGGATGAAGGTCTACAACCACGACCTCACCGCGGGCGTGGCCGACAACTATCCCGGCGTCATGAACGACCCCCTGGTGAACATGTTCGCGATGGGGACCGACCCCGCCTTGCGCCGGGAGACGTGGGTCGTCTCCTTCGGCATGGCCGAGATCATGAGCGGCTTCATGCTCATGACCGGCATCTTCACGCGCTTCTGGGCCTGCATGATGCTGTGGGTCTTCACCAAGCTCATGCTCGTCGACTTCGGGTGGGACGAGATCCCGCACATCTATCCCATCGGCGCGCTGCTGGCCGTGCTCACCTCCAACGACCTGCGCACGGAGTTCGACATCGTGCAGAAGACGGAGCGCTCGATGCGCGGGCACCGTCCGTTGCAGAGGTTCGCGCTGGTGGCCGTGTCTTCGGTCGTCATCGCCGTCGTCGCGATCCTTCCCATCCTCTGGGGCCTCACCTTCTCCAACCGAGCGATGTTGAAACCATGACAAGGTTCAAGCTGGCGACGCGAACGCAGATGGTCGTGATGACCATCGTGTGGCTGGGTGTCCTGGTCGGGCTCGACTACTGGAAGAACCCGCATCTCCGGGCCGCGGAGCGCATGCCGGAGAAGGCCCCGGGGGCCGCCCTCAGCATCTGGGTCAACCACCTCTGCTGCACGGGTTGCCTGGGCGAGGTGCGGGATGCGCTGGCCACCGTGCCCTGGATCGACGCCAACCGGATCCATCCCCGGCAGAACGTGGTCTCGCGGGAGCAGGCGGACGAGCACCCCACGCCCCAGTCTGATTACGGGGGATGGGTGGACGTGGGCGTGACGAACATCAAGGAGATCGACTTCGTCGAGATCGACCGCGTCCTGCGCGAGAAGGGCATGGTGGCTTCCCGCGTCGAGTTCAGTGGCCCCGAGCACTTCCGCCTGGAAGCCAAGGTGCGACATCTCTGTTGCGGCATGTGCAAGGACGCGACCGATCGCATCCCCACCCTCGACCGCGCGCGCATGCGCCTGCGCTGGGTGGACAGCATCACTTCCGACCGGGCGCAGCACAGCGTCACCGTGCACGCCCGCTACCAGGGCGCGGGCGACGCCATCGACGTGGCGGAACTGCTCGGCGCGTTCGACGAAGTCGGCCTTCCCCCCTTCTCGCTCAAGGTCTTGGCGGACGCGGAACCGCAGCCGAAAGTGCCGGGCGGCGCGGTCGGCCGTTGACGAAGGGCCATCGTTTGGGCTAAGTCAAGGCCGGCCGTCGGGTCTCCAACGTTCTATAGTCGGAGACCCAACGCACCGTTGACCCGGAAAAACGTTCCCTCCTGGAATACCGAGCGCGTGGCCAGCGTTCCGACTCGTACAGGACGGATCCGGCCTTGTTGGAGGTGCATGTGAGAGTTCAGCGAGCCGCGGCGATCGTGTTCGTCGCCGCGGGGATCCTCTGCGGCTCGGCGACCGCGCGGGCCGAGGACCCACAAGCGAGCCCCAGCCCGAGCCCGAGCCCGACGCCGCCGCCGTCGCCCCCACCGGCGCCGGCGATGACTTCCGTGCTGGCCGGTCTGCCCATCCGCATGTACGCCAACGTGAACCTGCGGCAGGACTACCAGCGCCCGGAGGACAAGGCGGACCTCCTCCTCGATCCCAACCAGATCGATGGACTCCTCACCCGCCTGCGCTTCGGCATGGAGTTCAAGGACGCCAAGGCCCCGGTGAGCGGCGGCCTGCGCGTCAGCGTGGGGGAGACGCCGAACCCGGCCGCCCCCTTCGTTCGCCTGGGCGACGGCTTCCGCCCGGTCACCTTCGGCCTCGACCAGTTCTACGTGGACGTGCGGCCGCTGAAGGACAAGTCCCGCCTCTGGCTCTCCCTGGGCAAGATGCCGATGCCGTTCTGGCGCGGGGACAAGGGCACGGCGCGCGCGGAGATGGCCTGGGACGACGACATCAGCCCGGTGGGCGGCACCGTCAACCTGAACCTCTACCACAAGGAAGACAGCTCGGTCAGCCTCGACAACGTGGGGGGCTACTTCATCGTCGAGTGGTTCCGCCAGGACCGCTTCGCCGGTCTCGTGGGGGACACCTGGATGGTGGCGGACCAGCTCAAGCTCAAGGTTCACCGCGTGACCTTGGCCGCCGGCTTCTACGACTGGGAGAACCTCAACTCCGGCGCGCGCGCCCCCCAGTTCACTCCGGGCTCCAGCGCGGTCCTCTATCCGGCCACCAGCGCGTTCCTGCTGCGGCCGGGCTTCCAACGCACGAACTCCGAGATCGAGATCGGCGGCACCGCGTTCATCTTCACCAGCAATGTCTTCCGGATCGCGGAGGGCCTTGCCCAAGGCAGCCTGCCCGTGACCCTGCCGCTCCTGGGCCACACCGAGGCCTTCGCGCTCGGCCATTACTCCCACAACTTCTCGGTTGACCAGGAGAAGGACGGGTGGAGCGGCACCGTCGGCCTGACCGGGGGCGACCTCAAGAAGCGGCTCCATCCCTACAGCCTGTGGTTCACCTACCGGAAGGTCGAAGCCGACGCCGCCCTCGGTACCTTCGCCGACTCGGACCTGGGCCTGGGAACGGACGTGAAGGGATTCGAGATCTCCGCCGACTACCGGCTCACCAAGAACTTCGCGCCCTACGCGTCCTACTTCAACATGGACGTGGCGCCCCAGCGCAGCACCAAATTCAATCGCTTCTTCTTCGGCGTGATCTGGGATTTCTGATGAGGAGAGCAATGCGCGTGGAAAGACGGAACCTTGGGGTCCGGGTGGCGGGCGGCCTCGGAGTGGCCACCGCGCTCCTCCTGGCCGGCTGCGGACAGGTCGGCAGCATCACGGACACCCGCGAGACGATCGTCGATCGCGACCTCTCCGCGATTGCGGCTCCCGGCGACGCCCAGCCGCGGCCGGTGGAGCGCGTGCCGCGCAGCCAGTTCGGCGTGGTCAACGCCGCGCCCCTCGGCGAGCGCGACCAGCCCGCCTTCGTGTATCCGAGCCTCGACCCGGACGAGCGGGCCTCGATGCTGGAAGGCTTGACCTTCTTCACGACCCCGCACACGGCGGCGGAAGGCCTGGGTCCGGTGGCCAACCAGACGCGCTGCATGGGCTGCCACCTCAGCGGCGACGACAACCTGTCCGGGTTCATCACGACCAACTCGCACGTGACGCGGGCGGCGCGGGCCACGCCCACGAACTTCCGCTACACCGCGTTCAACCCGGCGACGGGCGGCGGGCGGGCGGCGGACAACCTGGATGCGCTGTTCAACACGGGCCGCACCGCGGCCTTCACGATCTTCGGCGACTTCTCGCCGTCCGCGGGCACCTTCGATCCCCTGGCCGGGTTCTCCGGGTTCGTGCAGCACACGCGACCCTCCCTTCCGGCCTGCCTGCCCGACCCCATCCTGCCCGTGGAAGTCGACCCCATCCTCCGTGGCGGCATCGACCCCGCCACCGGCCTCTCGCCCCTCGGCGTGCGGCGCGCGGTCGGCGAGCGCGCGGGCCCGCCCTACATCGGCCGCGGGCTGATGGAGGCGATCCCGGCCGAAGAGCTGATCCAGCAGGACGACCCGACGGACCAGCGCGACAGCAACTCCTCGTTCCGCGCCTCCGTGCCGCGGTTCCCGGAGTGCCCGGGGGACTGCATCTCCGGCCGCCACAACGAGAACACCTCGAACCAGGCCTTCGCGGGCGGAGACCCCGTGGTGCGCGTCTCGCGCTTCGGCCTGCGCGGCGCGGGCCCGACCATCCTGCAGTTCATCGTCGGCGGCATCCAGGGCGAGCTCGGCTTCACCACCGAGTTCGTGCCGAACGAGATCAACGACAACCGCAACACGACGACGCCCGGCTGCGTGGACACGGTCCCGGAGCCCGAGATCCCGGTCACGGCGGTCCTCTCCTGCCGCCAGCTCGTGCGCCTGACCGCGCCCCCGGAGTTCGGAGAGCCGCTCCTGGCCGTACTGCGCGCGTCCGATCCCAACGCGCCGCGCTCGGGCCAGGAGGGCCTGGTGCAGCGCGGGGCCCAGCTCTTCGGCATCGACCTCACCGCGTTCGCGAACCGCATGATCCCCGGCCGCATGCCCAGCGGCGGGGACGGCCGTGACAAATACGCGATCAACCGCGCCGACGTGGGCGTGAACTGCGCGGCCTGCCACATCCCCGTGCAGACCACCGGCGTCTCGCCGTCGAAGATCGGCGGCCGCCACCTGAGCAACGTGTGGGCGCCGATCTTCTCGGACCTCCTGCTGCACGAAGGCCCGGAGGTCACGCCGGAGCGCATCGCGTCCACTCCGCGCTATCCCGTGGTCATCTCGCGCAACGGGTTCCAGACCCTGGACCTCATGCGCAACACCAGCGACGACGCGCTGCCCAACCAGGGCGTGGCCAACGGCAAGGAGTTCCGCACGCCGCCCCTCATGGGCATCGGCCGCGTGGGCCCGCCGTTCTTCCACGACGCGCGCGTGTTCCTGAGCAAGGACTCGCGCGACTCGTTCCCGCTGGGCACCGTCTACTCGGACGCGACCACCACGAACGGCCCGCTCGTGGTGCGGACGGTGGACGACGCCTTGCGCGCCGCCATCGAGCTGCACGACCTGCCGGCGCCGGACGACGCGAACACGCCGGCCGGGGGCGGATGCCCGGTGCCGCCGGGCCGCCAGGTCGGCGAGATCCGCTACTCGGGCGCGAACGACATCTGCCCGCCGTACGATACGGACGTGTCGCGGCGGAACCGCAGCGAGGCGCGCGAGGTCATCCGGCGCTTCCGGTCCCTCAGCGCGACGGACCAGCAGGCGATCATCGAGTTCTTGAAGCAGCTTTGATCTCAGGGGGGGAAC